>Ga0209061_1004081_pt1 | contig 14611 bp, 14 predicted proteins | sample Coa_R1_10_FD_187157 | JGI IMG/M metagenome (GOLD analysis project Ga0209061, IMG submission 187157) | Surface soil microbial communities from Centralia Pennsylvania, which are recovering from an underground coalmine fire - Coalmine... | ecosystem: Environmental > Terrestrial > Soil >...
CAGTGAAAGCGGAAAGGAGTGCGAGGAGTTATTGTGACGCCACGATTGCTCTCGACAATCGGGGGAATGCGGATAGCAATTCCTCCCCCGCGTAAACGCAGGGGGTCTCCTTGCTATATTTTTATGACATCAAAGCAGCCCCTTTGGTTTCGAGGCTTTGACGGCACCTCAGTGCGGTATAAACTACGGTTCGCACTGCTTGTGACATCTGTGCCTATGCACTTGATAGGCCTGCGGCCGTCGTAAGGCAGGCTCAAGGTCTGGTGTCTCAGGGAAGCCGAGCGGCTGTAGCCGGGTTCTACCAAAACGAAGAGACAAAAAAGAACCGTCGAGCTAACCGCTCGACGGTTCTTGGATCGGTTCAGAGAACCGTTTAGAACCTCACGTTGCCCTGAATGGTGAGCACGTTGGCGTTAGAGGTCTTGCCACCAGGGAGGGAACCACCCAAGCCGCCGCCGGTATCGCGGTAGGCCAACAGTTGGTAGGCCAACTGGAGAGTGGTGTTGGTGGTGGGATGAACCCCCACGCCGAAGGTGACGTACTGCTCGGTCGGATAGCCGGGCTTTCCGGTAGGCGTCACCGAGCCGGACAGGTTGTAGAAGTCACCCTCGTAGTCAGCGCTCAGGTCAAAGTACTTGTTGAGGTTGTACTTCACGCCCGCCTTGCCGACCACCACAAAGCTACCTGTGGTGAACCCAGCACCACCAGGAACCACGCGGTTGCGTGCGCCGGCGAAGTAGCTACCGCCCACATAGGCCGAGAGCTTTTCAGACAAAGCGTAGCCTATTCGGGCGCTTGGGCCTTGCAGGTTGGTCGGGTTATAGAAGTTCCCGATGCGCAGCCAGTAGCCTGGGGCGCCAAAGGACGGGTCAACGTACAGGTAGTTGACATCGGCGTTCAGCGGGCCGGTGTTGTAGCTCACATCGATCTTGTAGGCGTTGTCGTCGCCGTTGTAGCCTACCGTGTCGGTGAGGTTTTTACCGCGAACGCTCTTGGCAGCCTCACCGCTGATGTTGAACTTGCCAAGCTCGTTGAGCTTAAGGTTGACACCGTAGACCAGCACGTTGTTGAACGCCAACGGGCCTACTGCCACAGGACCGCTTGTGTCAATAAGCGACAGGCCGATCTCACCGAGCTTGAAGAGCGGCACGCCGATGTGTAAACCGGCCACCTGGGTCGCCACGGTGTTGCCCAGCATATTCAACCCGTAGAAGGGAGCGATGGGGCTGGAGCCGCGGATGCCGTAGACGTTACCGATGACCGGCGTATTGATGTTTGGCGTAGCACCGGTGCCGGTGAGCGAGCTGAAGCTACCCGCAAACAGCTGGGTTTCGGCGCTGCCGAACTTGGATTGCAGGCGGAAACCATCCTGCACCCAGTCGCCATCCCGATACCACGGCAGGTTGAAGTAGTAGTCGGTGTTGGGCCGATAGTAGGTGAGTGGGGTCACTTGGTTCCCGAATCGCCCGATGGTAAGCGAGGTGTTTTTACCGAGGAACGAGATCGGGATGTCCAAGTTGGCCGCATACAGGGTGGTATCCTGGGCGTAGCCATTCGTAGAGGGGCCTGGTGTGGTGCCCAACCCACCACCGGTATAGCTAGAGAGATAGTTGGAGCTTACCAGGTCGAGGTTGAGCTTTACGTTGTCGGGCAAGTTCGCCCCAACTTTGAGGTGGACGTCATGGGTAGAGTAGACCTTCTCGGCCAGCGACTTATTGGCGGGCTGGAAGGTACCGTTCTCGTCAATAAACGGCAGGCGAGAAAGGTCGCTACGAATGCCGAAGAAGACGTCACCGCTGACTTGGGGCATCTTGTCCAGGCGCTGATTGATGGCCTTCACCTGATCGGCCAGCTCATCGAGGCGCTGGTTGATCTGCTTCACGTCGGCGCCGAGGTTGGCCAAGTCGGTTTGGAACTCATGGGTGAGGTTGCGAAGTTCGGTAACCTCTTCCGGCGTCATGCCTGGAGGGCCTGGAGGCCCTTGCTCGCCTTGCGGGCCTGGAGGGCCTTGCGGGCCGGCCGGGCCGGGCATGGCCTGGATTTTCTGGAGTGCGCGCTCAAGAGCGACCGCGAACTCGTAGCGGGTAAGTGTACGTTGACCCCGGAAGTAGCCATCCGGGTAGCCCACGATGATCCCCTTCTGCTGCAGGTCGGTCACCGCCTGATAGGCCCAGTGGTCCGTCGGCACATCTTTAAACGGATTCTGGTCCTGAGCCTTTGCGGGCATCGCCCAGGCGGCGGCAAGCAGCGCGAGAGAGGTGCCTAGGTAGGGCAATACCTTTCGCATCTTTTGCCTCCTTAGTGGAAGTTTTGAGTTTGGTTTTGGCACACGAAGAGCGCGCCTCTCGACATCAGAGAGAACGCGCTCCCTTGGTTCCCGAACTCCTCCACCGAACGAAGGCAGCAACGCCAGCCCGAAACGGTGCACCCTAATGCTAGGCGACCTGTTCCAGAAGAGTATCCTTTGTATCCTGCTTCTTTCCCAAGACCGCCTCAGCGCGGATGGTCATTTCCTATGGCTTACGCTACCCTTCGACCGGAAGTGAGGACTTCGGTAAACACCCGGAAGCGTTCGATTTTCACTTATATCTAACGCTTCACCGCGTGTTGATGTTCCCGATCAACACGCATTTTTTCGAGACGGCTACAGTGTAGCATACATTTTACACGTCTGTCAACTACCCATAGCCCTCTCAACAGGGCGACATGCCCTTCGAGGGGAGATGCCGACCTGTTTGATATGAAAAACGAAAACGCATCTTCGCTGTGACAAAATAGACCTATCCTATCGAAAAGGCAAAGAGTACCGTGAACGTAGTTTTCTTTCTCATTCTTGCGGCATGGTTAGAGGTAGGAGGCGATGCGTTGGTGCGTCATGGGCTGAAGCAAGCACGATGGCCGAGCGTGGCTCTCGGAGCGCTTGTGCTTGCGCTTTACGGCCTTTGCGTGAACCTGCCACGATGGGACTTCGGCCGCCTTCTTGGGGTCTACATTGCCGTTTTCTTTGTGGTTTCTCAGTTTGTTGCGTTTTGGTTTTTCCAGGAACGGCTGAAGCCCGCGACGCTTGTGGGCGGGAGCCTTATCGTATTGGGTGGGCTTGTCTTAACCTTTTGGCGACACTCTTAAAGACTGCTCTCCGTCTCATCGTGCGGCTCTAAAGCCAACCGGAGGCGCAAGCCTATCTTGTTCGCCCCCTATCTATCCGTCTTGCAGACGGCAGCGCAGCGGTCTTAGCAAACAGCCATGCAGCGGCCTGAGAGATAGGCGATGAAGAGAATAAAACAGGCCGCTGAGGTGCCCCTCTCCCTGTAGAGGGAGGGGATGGGGGTGGGTATTGCCAATTGCTTCGGGTTCTAGAGCCAACTCGTGGAGTAATCCGGCTTTGCTCGCCCCCTATCCCATCCTTTCCCCCGATTCGGGAGGTGCTAGCGCACGGCGATGCAGCGGCCAGCGAGATAGGCGATGAAGGAAACGACACAGGCCGCTGAGGCGCCGTCCGCGAGGACGCCCACCGCGAGGTGCCTCTCCCCCTGTCAGGGGGAGAGGCTATGGAGGTACCCCTGTGGTTATCCTGTTATTAGTGTTTACCCCCTTGTGATTGCCGTGTTTTATTGGGCAGGTATAAGGCCTGCCCCTACGGGCTGGTTGGTTCATGGTGATGGTTGCCGAGGGTACCCTTGAGGGAAAAGGCGCTGAGGGGGAGGGCGTCGGCCCTGGGGTTACCCGCCCACCATGAAAATCGGTGCTAGAGCCAACCGGCAAGACATACCAAATTAAATAATGCGGGAAGCTTGCTTCCCGCATTAACCTCCAAAGACTAGTGGCCTGTCGGTGGTGCCACTCCAGGGGCCGCAGGAGACGGCGTTGCCGGGGCGCTCAAGGGGCCGGCAGGCTGCCCCTGTTGCTTAATGCCCTGCCATGGCTGATAGGGTTGCCCGTTCTTCCAGGGCGGCACGCCCGGCGTGTACTTTACTCCCGGTGGAGTGTGGGGGCTGGTGAAATAGACCAGCGCCCCCACGATGCCCACCACAAGAACCACCACTACCGCGATTACGAGCACCGGATTGACCTCTTTTTGCACGGGGGTATCCTCCTAAACTACTGACGTTTGTCCCACATGCCGTTGGGCCAAACGCCCGACTGCACCAGCACGGGGTCCGGGTTGGTAACCTGAATGCCGATAGGTTGACGTGTGGCATCTTCGCGCATCCATTTTACGTGGCCATCGCACATGGCGTAGTTGCTGCCCTGGCTATGGATGGTGGCACCGCCCCCCTGCATGTTGAACTCACCATAGTTCCAGAAAACCTCGGTAGCCCACCCTTCGCTCCATTGGTGGTACCAGTTGGGGCGCTCTGCTACAAAGATGGTGGTCGCCGGGTTGGTGATGCTTGAATCGGGTGCGCTGGCCGGAGACATCTCGTAGCTAGGAGAGCTTGAGCTCCACCCCCAGCCGTTCAGAGGCCACATAAAGTTTTGGCTGTAGGTCACCGGAATGGCAGGCTGTTTGGGGTTGGCCGCGTCCTGCCCACGATTCCAAGCATCGTCTGGGCAGTGCCATATCTGCTTGTTTTTGATGTAGGGGTCGATCTGCTGATGCCAGGGCACCCAGGTGGGCCACCAGCCCCAAGTCCAACTGTGCACGCCATCGTAGTCCTGCGTATACATCAGCTCCCCAAGCATAATCTGCTTCTCGTTCGAGAGGCAAGAGACGGCTCTCGCCTTCTCACGCGCTTGGGCGAAAACAGGGAAGAGAATGGCCGCAAGTATCGCTATTATAGCGATAACTACAAGCAACTCGATGAGCGTAAAGCCCTTTTGTTTTGTGCTAGCGTGGTCCATAACTTTTAGCTCCTTTGCGGAAATTGGCTTTGCTAAACATGTTTAGCAAACGGTTTTTAAAAAAATGGGTCGGCAGAAAACTTGTGCTGTATTAACCCACTACTTACATTCTACCACACTTTGTGAAAATCCTCCTCTCTTCACCGCTCCTATCCCGCGGCCCCGCTTGCACTCTCTCCAAAAACCTGCTAAAATAGCTCCACCTCTGACGCCCTATCTGCCGATTTTTTAGGCATCGCAGGAGGAGAAACATAAGAGCGCTCTATCGTCCCGGGCATCCGTTACCGTCACCGCCGAAGTTGCGTCGCCCTTGGTGGCTTCTCGGCTTGGTTGTGGCGATTCTAGGTGGGTTGCTGGCTTGGAAGTTTTGGCATAGAACCTCGCCCCATCTTCCCTTGCGGCCGAGGTCCATTGCCACGGCTCCCAGGCTGGTTCCGGCATCTTCCCCCGTCCCTCCCACCCTAGTGCCGCCCCAGCCGGTAGACCCCAAGCCGTTGCCCGATTTCCCCAAACCGCCCCCCATCCATGCGCGCGCCGCCATCCTCGTAGATGCCGCCGATGGCCAAGTGCTCTACGCCCACAATCCCGACCTTGAGCTTCCCATGGCCAGCTGCACCAAAATTATGACGGCCCTCATCTTCTGCGAGCGCGTGCCCGATAACGCCATCATTGTGGCCAGCAAGCGAGCCGCCTCTACCCCTCAATCCTCCATGCACCTCAAGGTGGGGGAACGCCTTACTGCGCACGATCTGCTGCGTGGCCTTCTGCTGCGCTCGGCAAACGATGGCGCGGTGGCCGCTGCAGAAAAGGCTGCGGGGAGCGTGGAGGCTTTTGTTGCCCTTATGAACCAGAAGGCGGCAGAGCTAGGCTGCAAACATACGCACTTCATGAACCCTCATGGGCTTACCCAAAAAGGCCACTATACCACTGCACGCGATCTCGCCACCATTGCACGCGCTGCCATGCAGGTGCCACGCATTCGCGAGGTGGTGGGGCTGACCAAAGCGGTTATTCAACGCTCCATAGACAAGCACGACGTGGTAATGCAAAACCACACCCACTTCGTAGGCCACTTTCCAGGTGCCGACGGCATTAAAACCGGTTGGACGGTGCCGGCCGGCCACTGCTTTGTCGGCTCCGATACGCGAAACGGCTGGGAGCTGATCTCCGTAGTGTTAAACTGCCCTCATTTCGTTAAAGATACCGAGGCGCTCATGAACTACGGGTTTCACAATTTCGAGCCTCATGTGCTCGAAGCGGCCGGCCAACCGGTGGGAGTCTGCTCTGTAGTGCACGGCGTCGCACCTCGCATTCCCGTGCGCACAGCAGATAAGTTGGAGGTGGTGCTGCCGAAGAAAGCCCGTGCCTCCTTGGGGGTGCAGATGCGTCTCAGCCCGATTTCGGCTCCGGTGCAACCCGGCGAAAAGGTAGGAGAGGCCATCGGGCTGGTTAACGGGGTTCCTGTGGTGCAGGTGCCCCTTGTGGCCGAGTTAGGCGATGGTGTGGCCGTGAAGGAGCTTACGAAGGCGCCCTCCTCGATCTGGCCGCCTCTGCTTCGGGATGCCGCCATTTTGGCCCTTTGTCTGGTATCCTTTCGTTATGTCGCAGGAATCGGTGCGTCTGCAAAAGGCGCTCGCCGCCGCTGGAGTCGCCTCTCGTAGAGCCAGTGCCGAGCTGATAAAGCAGGGGCGTGTAGCCGTAAACGGCCGGGTTGTAACAGAACCAGGGCAGCTTATTGACCCCTCAAGCGATGTGGTTACCGTGGACGGAGAGCGCATCGCCCTGGAAAGCCCACAACCGCTTCTCTACCTTATGCTAAATAAGCCCGTTGGGGTGGTAAGCACCGTGCAAGACCCCCAAGGTCGCCCCACGGTGCTCGATATCGTGGGGCCGCTACCTGCCCGCGTCTATCCGGTCGGTCGGCTCGACATCAACAGCTCCGGCCTGTTGTTGTTAACCAACGACGGCGATTTGGCCTATAAACTAACCCATCCGCGCTTCGAAATTCCTAAAACCTATCGCGTCGTGGCCAAGGGGTTTGTGGGACCGGAGGCCGCCCGCCATCTGGCAGAGGGCGTATTGCTAGAGGACGGCCTAACGGCACCGGCAGAGGTGCGCTTTGTGGATTACGATAAGGGCACACAATCCACCATTTTAGACATCACCATTCGGGAGGGGCGTAACCGCCAGGTACGGCGCATGATGGAGGCCGTGGGGCACCCGGTTCGCCAGCTTACCCGCATCGGCTTCGGGAATCTGCGCCTTAAAGGTCTAGCTCCGGGCACCTGGCGCAAACTTCGTCCGGATGAACTTGCCGCCCTTCGTGCTTTTGTTGAACAACAACTCCTACCCACCTATAAGAAGAGACGCTAATGAAAAGATTGGCACTGGCTGTTTTGGTTGTAGGGCTGATCTGGGGCATGGGAACAGGTTGCAGCAAATCGCCCTCTGCAAACCGAGCTGCCACCGCCCCGCAGCCGTCCGCGGGCACAATAGCCAGCGTGGTAGATGCGGCAGGACATCACCTGACACTAACACGCTATCCGCAGCGCATCGTCTCTTGCGCGCCCAGCATCACCGAAATTCTTTACAAACTCGGACTGCAAAACCGTCTTGTGCTCGATACCACAGCTTGTGACTACCCGCCGGATGCGAAGAAAAAGCCCCACTTCAACGCCCTCAGCAGCGACATCGAGCCGATTTTAGCACAAAACCCGGATCTGGTGCTTGACCTTAAAGACCTAAATCACAGCCTTATCGCACCGCTGCAAAAGGCGGGCGTCCCTCAGCTCACCTTAGACGTAAGCAGCGTGGGAGCCGTCATGAACTCCATTCTGATCATTGGGAAGGCTACCGGCACCCTCAAGCAGGCTCAAGCCTTGGTTAACTCGCTTCAGGCCCAGCTCAATGCGGTTCGCAAGGCGGTGGCGAAGGCGCCGCACAAGCCGCGTGTCCTCATCCTCTACGGAACTAATCCGCTCTACACCACAGGCCCTAACTCGTTCATCAACGACCTCATCACCATCGCGGGCGGGGTTAATGTGGTGACCAAACCCCCTCCCGGCAACGTTATTTCCCCGGAGGAGGCCGTTGCGCTTCAGCCGGAGGTGATCTTGTGTGCCCCTGAACTCGTGCCCGCGATACGCCGCCTCCCCGGATGGGCGCAGGCGGTGCCGGCGGTGCGCAACAACCGTTTCTTCACCGCGGTCGACACGCTGGAACGTCCCGGCCCCCGCATGGCGGACGCCGTTGTGGCTTTGGCGCGCTACCTGCATCCCCATGAGATGGCTCGCTTCGCCCGTTCCACCCTCGCGAGGACGGCGCCTTAAATGGCACAAGTGCAGGAAACCGTAGAGCGTTTTAGGCCAGGCAAGCCGTTCATCGAGGATAGGCGATGGAGGCGCACCCTGCTGTTCCTGCTGTTGATCGCGCTGTTGCTGCTTGGGGCGCTGCTGCTTGACATCTGGATGGGGCCTTCCGATGTGGCGCGTGTGGTGACCCCGTCGGTCGTGGCGCAGACGCTCTTACGCCATATTCCTTTCCTCCATCCTGTGGTGCCTAAAGTCGCCTCTGTGCCCTATGCCGATGTCATCGTGTGGCAGGAGCGCCTTCCCCGCGCGTTGGCCGGTGCGTTGGTGGGCATGCTGTTAGCCGCCGTCGGCGTGGCGTTTCAGAGCCTGCTTATGAACCCTCTGGCCGATCCCTACACGGTGGGGATCGCCTCTGGGTCGGCCTTAGGCGCCCTGCTCATTGTCATTCTAGGGGGAACGGCCTGGCTAGGGGGCTACGCCCAAATGGTGGCGGCCTTCGCAAGCGGCGTGCTGGCCGTGGGGTTCGTGCTGTTCATCGCACGGGTGGGGGGGCGCATCTCTCCGCAAACGCTGCTGCTGGCGGGGGTGATCGTCGGTACCTTCTGCTGGTCGTTGATACCGCTCATCGTTACCTTGGGAATGCAGGCCGGTGCGGACAAAGAGGCGCGCATTATGGCAACCCTCTTCGGAAGCTTGGAGAGCGTAGATTGGCAAAGGCTCGGTCTGCTGCTGCCTTTCGGTGTTCTTGGAACGTTTCTTTTGTGGCGGATGGCACCACAGCTTGATCTGCTCACTTTTGGAGAGGAGACGGCAGCGCACCTGGGGGTACACACCGAGCGCTTGAAATGGACGATCATCGTGGCGGGCGCGCTTGTTACCGCAGCGGCAGTAGCCACGGCAGGCATCATCGCCTTTATCGGCTTTGTGACGCCTCATGCCGCGCGGCAGTTGGTTGGGCCGCGTCATCGGCACCTACTGCCAACGGCCATGTTGCTGGGCGCGCTGCTTTTGGTGCTCTCCGATTGGCTTGCTCGCGTCTATCTGTTCGATATTCAGGTGGGGGTGGTCACCTCGCTATTCGGCGTGCCACTCTTCTTTGTTTTGCTACGTAAGCAGTTACGGGAACGCTTTTAGGAGGAGAGGATGGCCAGGCTACGTTCGAAAGGGCGCAAGCACAAAAATACGGCAACGCCTTCGGCGCAGGACAATCGCCCCGGGGTAAAAACGCCTACTGCCGAGACGCTGAAAGAGGCCGACAAGCTGTTCAAGGGCTATTGGAAGCGCCTAGGTGCTCTGCTGCTTCTGGTGCTGCTTCTTTCCATCGCCTTTTCGCTGGCGGCGCCGCATTTTCGCAGCTACAACCTGTTCTATTTCTACATAGCCATTGTGTTTGCGCTTTCGTTCATCTCGCGCTATTGGCTTGAGAAGCTGTTTGTGGAGCTTAGAGAACTGGGGTTTCGTCGCTTAGCGCAGAAGCGCTACGCCGATGCAGCCGCCGTGCTGGAGTACTTTCATCGCTTTGGCAACATGGGTTTTGATAGGGATGGGGAGATACACTATCGGCTGTTATTGGCCTATCGGCATTTGGGAGAGGAGGAGCGGGCGAAACAGATTGCGGAGTGGATTCGGCGCTATCGGCCTAAAAGCCGCTATGCACAACGGCTGGCGACGACAGAACCAACGCAGGCCAAAGAGGAGGCATCAGGAGGGTGAGCCGCAGGGCGAACACGGCTCCTCCTCCCGCTGCTGTTTGCCGTCGCGTGTTGCATTACGACTCCACACTTCTCTGCAAAAGGCCGTGAGTTTCATGAGGGCGCTGCGTTGCTCCGCATTTATCTCTGTCGCGCTTGTCAGCGCCAACTCCAGCAGCCCCAAGGCCTCTTCTTCGGTTAAATAGAGCGCTTTCTCTTCCTGTTCCATTCCTTACCTCAACATCCTTCAGTACTAACCACAACAGCAGATTCAACCTCTGTTGTTCCACATTTTGCTCGTTTCTTAACTGCATAGACGAAAGCGCTCCAAAATTGTTTCGTAGTGTGAAAAATTTTACAGCATCAGGCCTCCTTCGGGAACGTAGCCACGCAGAAATCGTGCGGTCTCCTCCAACTCCTTCAGCAGCTGTGCCTCCGTTTTTGTGGAGCCGGGGATGATCTCGGCCACAAGCCACTGTTTGGTCGCCCTCGGAAGCACTTGGGCCAGCGGATTTTGCTCGTATTCGGCATGACTCTGTCTCAGGGCCTCCAGCACCTTTTCCATGCGAATGTGGCCGCGCCGATTGTACTCCTCCGTAAAGGGCCAGTGATGCGAGGCGTCGGGGGTGGTTTGCTGCAGATGGATGACGGCACAGGTTGCGCCGAACCGACGTATCCATTCGGTATAATCGAGGTCAGGGCCGGAAAGGCCGTAGTGCATGCCCGCCTGATGGCCTACGTCTAGGGTGAGCAGCACGGGCAGGGCATCGCCCCTATCGCGATTGACCTCGATAAGAAAACGTTCCCCCTCCTCCAGCGTCCACGGCTTTTCGCTGGGAATGTACATCTGCTCCTGCATCAGCGCGCGCAGGCCGCTAGAGCGCAGCTGTTGGGCTAACTCACGAAACGTTTGATGCAGTCGGGCCGTGGCCTCTTGCGTGCGCCTTGGGTCGGCCAGCACCTCGCAGGAGAAGGCATCCCAGTGGCCTCCTAGCAGATCGGTTCCCAATGTAACCGCGATCTCGGCGGCGGCCTCTATCCACTCCTTCATGCGCCGGCGGGGGCGAGGGTCGCTGTGAGAGAGGCCGTGAAAACGGTGTGTCGCCACGCCCGTATAGAGGTCGCAGATGGTGACTCCGTAACGCGCGGCAGCCTCTCGCGCCGCCTGGGCCCGATCTAGCTGAAACTGCCGGTCGCCCGAGAAAAAGGGGTCTATAACATCGGCACAAAAGGAGTGGGCGGCGAAACCACACTCTCGTGTAAGCCGCATCCAGTTCTCCGGCTCCTCCCAGCGGCGGGTTAAAAACGCTCCGTTAATTCCGATTTCCACAACCACATTCAGATGATCGCCCATAGCTCCTCCTACAAAAATTCCTCGACATATTTGGACACCCTAGCCGTCGGTTCCTGCCTCTTCATAAATTTGCGGCCTGAGGCCCTCAACCTTTAGGCGGGGCAGAGAAGCCTCCTCCTTTCTAGGAGCACAGGTGTCTGTTTCCCACCCATGCCGCTGAGACAGGCTCGATTCTCGTTTCGTCAAGGCCGATACAGGGGTCCCCAGAAAATCTTGCGATTTTCTGGGGTAGGGCGCCCTTCCCCTCAGCGCCTTTTACCTCAGCGAGAATGAAATGCGAAGACCTCTCCGCTTCGCTTCGAGGTGACATGGGGTGTCGAGACCCTTCCCCTTCAAAGAACGCGCTCTTCCCCTCTCCTCATTGGGCCGAGGGGCACCTCAGCGGCCTGTTTTATTCTCTTAAGCTCCTATCTCTCAGGCCGCTGCTTCGCCGTGCGCTAGCACCTCCCGAATCGGGGGAAAGGCTGGGATAGGGGGCGAGCAAAGCTGGCTTACTCCACGAGTTGGCTCTAGAGCCGCGAAGCCAGCAGTTTCTACAGCCCCACCCCTACCCTTCCCCTCAAGGCCGGTTTCACGCACACGGTAGGCTGTAGGGGTAGGCCTTGTGCCTACCCATTTCAGACGCTAGTTGCAGCGTAGGGATAGGCCTTATGCCCGCCCTACAGCGAGAAGCCGCCGGGCTTTAGACCAGGCGGAGTGTCATAAAGGTTTTTAGATGGGTTCTGTCGTACTATGTTGTAGACCACGGACATACTTTGAGGGGAAGCGCCGATGCGACTATCCGGCCTGAAGGTAAAGACGGTTGAACGGATTGTAGTTCACGTGCCGTTCACCCCGCGGTGCCAGGTTTGGAACCAGCGGGAGGTTTGGCAATGGGGCATTAGCGAGGTCATTCGTGTAACCACCAACGTGCGCGGGTTGGTAGGTTTCGGGGAGACGCTGCTGCACTACACGTGGGGGCGCGTATCGGAAGAGGCCGTTCAGGGCGTAATCGGCCGCAACCCGGCGGAGCTTTTGGGCGACGATAGGCTTGGGGCCGGACTGCAGATGGCTCTTTACGATGTGGTGGGGAAGGCCTTAGAGGTGCCTCTCTATCGGCTACTGAACCTACCGAAGGTTCGGGATTGGTGCCCCATAAGCTGGTGGAATATTGACATGTCGCCGGAGGCTCTGGCCGAGGAGGCGAAAGAGGCCGTGGCGCACGGTTACACCTCCTACAAAATTAAGGCAAGGCCTTGGTGGGACATCTACGCCCAGGTCGAGGCCATAAGTCGCGTTACTCCCCCCAGTTTCAAGCTCGATTTGGACTGGAATCAGATGCTACTTACCGCCGGCAACGCAGGGCCGGTGCTCTCTCAACTCGACCGTTATGGGCGCGTAGCCATCTACGAATCGCCCATTTTCCAGCGCGACGTGGAGGGCAATCGGCATTTACGCACGCTGACCACGCGGCCTATCGCCCTCCATTTCGGCGAGCCGCCCTTTCCCACCGTCGCACGTTGTGGCGTGTGCGACGGCTTCGTGGTAAGTGGAGGCATCGCCTCCATTCTGCGCCAGGCTGCCCTAGCCGACGCCTTCGAGATGCCGTTTTGGTTGCAGATGGTGGGCACCGGTCTCACCACGGCGCTTTCGCTGCACTTAGGGGCTGTGTTAAAGCGGGCGGTATGGCCGGCGGTGAACTGCCTCAATAACTTTGCGGACGATCTACTGCAAAACGCTCTTGAGATTGTGGGCGGTTATGCACGCGTGCCGGAGGGGCCCGGGCTGGGGGTTGAGGTAGATGAGGAGGCCCTGACACGCTATCGGATGCGTCCACCCCATGCTCTTCCGCGTCCACGGCTTCTTTTGCAGGTGGTGTGGCCTCAGGGATTTGCAATGTGGTATCGGGACATGCAGCAGTGTTGGGACGATTTTTTGGCCGGCAACCAGCCTGTTCAGGAGCGCGGCGTGCGTATGGAGACACTGGCCGACGACGGCTCGAAAGAGTGGGCGGAGCTGTTCCAGCGCTTACAGCGGGGGCCGATACGCACGAAGGAAGATGCACACATGGCCTAGGCAGCGCGCATGTATGCGCCGTGTTCTCATCCGGCCGCAAAGCGTTTTCCCGTCTAAATCGTTAACGTAACCGCTCCCATTCCGGCCTACCAACATGTTAGCGTTTTTTTGTCCGCACACGCATAGATTTCGCATTTCATTTGTCTTCACTTATGTAGTTCTCAATACACTCCGGCGCAGACATCTTATCCTTTTTTTTGGAGGCCGATACGCCAGGCTTGAAAGGCCGCAGAAGGGAGGAAGGATCAATCCAACAGGCTGAACGGAGTAAGCATTGACGACTATCAAGAGGTGGCGATGCTGGTGATAATAGATTGTTACGAGCTGCATTCTTCCTCTGCCATACTCGATGCTTCTTCTCAGAAAGTATTTGATGCCAATCATTTGCTACCAATATCCCTAGCAATGTCGGAGCTTGAGAAGCTCCAACAACGGCGGGATTTTTGGAATACAGCACATAGGTCAAGATCAGTGCGAGAGCAAGTAAAAGTAGATTAACAATCGGCTTCTTCCTCTCAGGCAGGTTTTTGTATCCCCTCGTCCAACAGATGATGAAGGAAGAAAGGGCGCAAAGAGAGCAGAAAGTTATATATTCTCGTGTTAGCATTCAGACCCCCTCCATGAAGGCATCATCACAGGCAGCTAGGGCACCTATAGTAGCAAGCCCATAAACATAAGCACTTCCCACTGCAACGCTAGCTGGTCCTAGTATTGTTAATGTAATCCCATATTTCTCAGCGCTACTTACAAAAATGTTAACTAACCCTGAAACCACATCTAGCTGTATTGCTTTCCAACCCATACTGCTTGGGAGACCTAAGAAAGCAACGTTAAACGCCGCAACTGCAAGCAACGCTAAAATTTGAACCGCATTTACAGCCTGTATTGGCATTTCAACGATCAAAGGATCACTGACTTCGGGCTCACTGTCTTCAGGCAGCTCAATGTTTGCAGCCCCCCATAAAAATCCATAAACTGCTACTATCCAGGAGGCAATGGCGAGCATCCACCCTACTGTGAGCCAATTCGTAGCAGCGTCTTTGCCGCTTCGGTCTTGTAAGTTTATGGAGTTACTATCACAATACACGAACCAGTTCGCTCCATCCCTTCCAGGGTCTTCACTGAGAAACCTGCCCAGCACAGGGTCCATGTAACGCGCCCTCATATAAATCAAACCCGTGTTCCCTTCGCTCTCATGGCCTAAACTCCCCATATACTTCTGGCTGCTGCTCCCTGACTGACCACTCCGCACCAAACCATACACATCGTACTTCCTGGCTGCTATAATATTCCAACCTATCTCCGCTATCCGGCTCATTTGGCAAAAACCCCAATCGGTGCTTGCTCCCCTACGGCTC
>Ga0209061_1004082_pt1 | contig 14611 bp, 12 predicted proteins | sample Coa_R1_10_FD_187157 | JGI IMG/M metagenome (GOLD analysis project Ga0209061, IMG submission 187157) | Surface soil microbial communities from Centralia Pennsylvania, which are recovering from an underground coalmine fire - Coalmine... | ecosystem: Environmental > Terrestrial > Soil >...
AGGTGACCAACTCGCCGGGCCGGGACGGGGAGCTTGCCCGACTGGAACCAGCGGTAGGCGGTCACGGGGTGGATGCCTTGCTCGCGCGCCCACTGCTTCAAGTTCATGGAAGTGGATTGTAGTGTATGGGCGCGTCAGCTGTTGTCAACCCCATGGGGGGTCGGTTGGCGCCTCCGCCCGAAGCTGGGGTGCCGGGGGCGGGCACCGTCGCCTATGCTTCCTGACATCGTGATTCGGGTGGCCTTGGCGGGGCATCGGGGGCGAACCGGCAGCGAGCTGGCTCGGGCCCTGGAGGCGGCGGACGACGTGGAGTACGTGGGGGGGATCGGCCGGGGTGACGATCGGGCCGCCTTCCTTGCCCAGCGGCGGCCGCAGGTGCTGGTCGACTTTACCCATCCGACCGTGGCGCTTGACAACGCCCTGGCGGCGGTGGCGGCCGGCGCTGCGCCGGTGGTGGGCACCAGCGGCCTCCGGCCGGAGGCCGTCGATCGCCTGGAGGCCGCCTGCCGGGAGGCCGGCCTGGGCGGCGTGGTGGCTCCCAACTTCGCCATTGGGGCGGTGGTGATGATGCGCCTGGCGGAGCTGGCGGCGCCCTTCTTCGATGCGGTCGAGGTGATCGAGATGCACCATGCCGGGAAGGCCGATGCCCCCTCTGGGACCGCGCTCGCCACCGCCCGGCGGCTGGTCGCAAGCAAGCCCGGCGGCTTCGCCTACAACCGCCCGGCGACGGTGGCCCTGCCCGGAGCCCGCGGCGGCGAGGATGGCGGGGTGGCGGTGCACTCGGTCCGGCTGCCGGGGGTGGTGGCCGATCAAGAGGTGATCTTCGGCCTGCCCGGGCAGACGCTCGTGGTCGCCCACCGCACCACCAGCCGCGAGTGCTACGCTCCCGGCGTGCTCCTCGCCGTGCGCAAGGTGGTGGAGGCGCCTCGCTTCTACCGGGGGCTCGACGAGCTCCTCGGCCTGGGCCAGCTCCGCCTGGGGTGAGGAGGTTGGGGAGCGGCGAGGCTGGGGGTGCAGCGTCTAAACTCCAGAGCATGTCTCGCCGCACTCGGGGCCTGCGCGTGGCGGTGGTCGGCGCCACGGGGGTGGTCGGTCAGGAGTTCTTCCGGGTCCTGGCCCAACGTGCCTTCCCGATCGCCGACCTGAAGGCCCTGGCCTCCGAGCAGTCGGCGGGCGGATCGGTGCGGTGGGACGGACGGACGATCGCGGTTGAGGCGCTCGACGAGCATGCCTTCCAGGACGTCGACCTCGCCCTCTTCAGCGCCGGCGCGGGCGTGTCCCGGACCTTTGCGCCGATCGCGGTCGAGGCTGGGGCACTGGTGGTGGACAACAGCTCGGCCTGGCGCATGGCCGAGAGCGTGCCCCTGGTGGTCCCTGAGGTCAACCCCGAGGATATCGCCCGCAGCGAGGGGATCGTCGCCAACCCCAACTGCAGCACGATCCCGCTGACCATCGTGCTGGCGGCGCTGCGGCGCGAGGCCGGCCTGGAGCGCGTGCTGGTGGCCACCTATCAGTCGGCCTCGGGTGCGGGCCGCGACCTGCTCCATGAGCTCGAGGAGCAGACGCGGGCCATCGCGGCCGGGCGCCGGCCGGAGGCCAACGTCTACCCGCACGTCCTGGCCCACAACGTGGTCCCGGGAGGCTGGCCGCTCGAGGACGGGGGCTACAACGAGGAGGAGATGAAGATCGTCAACGAGACGAGGAAGATCCTCCACGACCAGCGGCTCCGGCTGGCGGCCACCTGCGTCCGGGTGCCGGTTCCCGTCGCTCACAGCGAGGCGGTCCTGGTCGAGACCCAGCGCCCGCTCGCTCCCGAGGCGGCGCGCGAGCTCCTGCGTCAGACGCCGGGCGTGGTGGTACGGGATGGTCCGGGGCCGGACGACTACCCGACCCCGGCCGCGGTGGCCGGCACCGACGAGGTGTACGTCGGCCGCATCCGTGGCGATCTCTCAAGCGAGCGCGGGCTGCTCATGTGGATCGTGTCCGACAATGTGCGCAAGGGAGCAGCCCTGAACGCGGTGCAGATCGCGGAACGGGCGGTTGAGATGGGGGTGCTGTAGCGAGATGGGCCAGGACGTGCCGCAGCTCGGACGGCTTTTGACGGCGATGATCACGCCCCTGCGCGAGGACGGGGGGGTGGATTACGCCGCCGCGCAGCAGCTGGCTCGCCAGCTCTGCGATGATGGCTCGGACGGGATCGTGGTGGCGGGGACGACCGGCGAGTCCCCGACCCTCAGCGACGAGGAGAAGATCGATCTGGTCCGTGCGGTCAGGGAGGCCATCCCGGACCGGAGCGTGGTGGCGGGGACGGGCACCTACGACACGCGTCACTCGCTTGAGCTCTCGGAGCGGGCGATGGCCGCCGGTGCCGACGCGCTCCTGTGCGTCGTGCCCTACTACAACAAGCCGCCCCAGGAGGGCATCTACCGTCACTTCCGTGAGCTGGGCCGGGTGGGGCCGGTGATCATGTACAACATCCAGGGCCGGACCGGGGTGAACATGAGCGCCGAGACCACCCTCCGCTGCGCCGGTGAGCCGGGGGTGATCGGGGTCAAGGAGGCGAGCGGGAACATCGATCAGATGGGGTTCGTCTGCGCCGGTGCGCCGCCCGGCTTTCGGGTCTGGTCCGGTGACGACAGCTTCACCCTTCCCCTCCTGGCCGTGGGCGGGTACGGGGTCATCTGCGTGGTCTCGCACCTGGCGGGGTCGGCCATGAAGCGGATGATCGAGGCCTACCTGGCCGGCCGCAACGACGAGGCGCGCTCGATCCACCACCGCCTGCTGCCGCTGATCAAGGCGCTCATGACCGTCTCCTCCAACCCGGTCCCGGTCAAGTCGGTGCTCAACGCCATGGGGTTCCCCGCCGGGCCCTTCCGCCTACCCCTGACCCCGCTCCCCCGGGTCGAGCTGGACCGGGTGCTGGAGACGGTCCGCGCGGCCGGTGACCTGATCACGTTCCGCAGTGGTGCTGGCGTCGGCTGAGGGAGGGCGGCCACCGTCGCCCCCCGAGGAGCTGGAGCGGCTGCACGCCCGCGTCCGGGCCTGCACGCTCTGCGGCCTCCACGCGACCCGGACCCAAGCGGTCCCCGGCAGCGGCCGGGTGCCGGCCGAGGTCATGATCGTCGGCGAGGCCCCGGGCTTCAACGAGGACGTCAAGGGGCTGCCCTTCGTGGGGCCGGCTGGCCGGTTGCTCGACACCCTGCTGCGGCAGATCGGGCTCTCCCGAGAGGAGGTGTACATCACCAACGTCCTCAAGTGCCGGCCGCCGCAGAACCGCGATCCCCTGCCCCATGAGGCGGAGGCCTGCCTGCCCTATCTCAGGCTGCAGTTCAAGCTGGTGCAGCCCAAGGCGGTGCTGGTGCTGGGCCGCCATGCCCTGGAGCGGATGCTGCCGGGTGTGGGCCCGATCTCCCGCGTCCACGGTCAGATCTTCGTCCGCTCCGGCGTCGCCTTCATGCCCTGCTACCATCCGGCCGCGGCCCTGCACAACGCGGCCCTGCTGGACGACCTCCAGAAGGACTTCGACCGGGTCCGCGAGTACCTGGACCAGCTGTTGAGGGGAGAGCCGGCGGCGGCTGAGCCAGCGCCGCCAACGACCGATCCCGAGCCACCACCGGAGGCGGAGCAGCTGTCGCTGATCTAGGTCGCTCCCCGCGTCTCAGGTACGTGCCGCTCGGGGGCCTGGGTGAGATCGGGCTCAACATGTGGGCCCTGGAGTGGCAGGGCGAGGTCCTGGTCGTCGACGCCGGCCTCATGTTCCCTCACGAGGAGATGCTGGGGGTGGACCTCGTCCTGCCCGATCCGGCCTACCTTCTCCAGCCCGGCCGTCGTGTCCGGGGCGTGGTCCTGACCCATGGGCATGAGGACCATGTCGGTGGGCTGCCCTTCCTGCTCCGTCAGCTGCCGGTGCCCGTCTACGGCACCGCCTTGACCCTCGGGCTGGCCCGACCGCGACTTCGCGAGCACCGCGTCCTCCAGCAGGCGGATCTGCGGCAGCTCCGGCTGGGGGACCGGATCCAGCTGGGGCCGTTCCGGGTCGAGCTCGTCCCCGTCGCCCATAGCCTTCCCGACGCGGCCGCCCTGGCCATCGAGACCCCGGTGGGGCGGGTGCTCTACACCGGCGACTTCAAGCTGGAGCGAACCCCGCCCTGGGGCAGGGGGACGGACGTGGAGCGGCTCCGGCGCCTGGGGGAGGAGGGGGTCCTCCTCATGCTGAGCGACTCGACCAACGCGGAGCGTGCGGGCGTCAGCGGGTCGGAGCGGGACCTCGAGCCCCGCTTCGAGGAGATCTTCGTGGAGGCCCCCGGCCGGATCGTGATCGCAACCTTCGCCTCCAACATCTATCGCCTGCAGCTCGCGGTGACGCTGGCGGCGCGGCACGGGCGACGGATCGCGCTCGCCGGTCGCAGCCTGCGCAACGCCTTCCGGACCGCCAACGAGCTCGGGTTCCTGCAGGTCCCCGAGGGGCTGGTCGTCCGCCTCGAGGACGCGGTCGAGGACCCCCGCCTGGTCCTCCTCACCGCCGGCAGCCAGGGCGAGCCGGTCTCCGCCCTCTCTCGGTTCGCGGCCCGCCGTCACCCGGTCGTGAACGTCCGCGAGGGGGACTGGGTGGTCATCTCGGCGCGGCCGATCCCGGGCAACGAGCGGCTGGTCAACCGGACCATCGACAACCTCTACCGCCATGGCGCCGCGCGCGTCCTCGCCTCCGAGGCCGAGGGCGTGCACGTCTCCGGTCATGCCCACCGCGAGGAGCTGCTGGAGGCCCTCCGCATCGTCCACCCCCGCTTCTTTGTCCCGGTGCACGGCGAGTACCGCCAGCTCCACGCCCATGCGCAACTGGCCCGCCAGGCGGGGATCCCCGACGAGCGGGTGTTCCTGATCGAGGACGGGAGCGTGCTCGAGCTGGACCAGGAGTCGGCCAGGGTCTCGCGGGAGGGGGTGGCGGGGTACGTCTTCGTCGACGGCCTTGGCATCGGCGACGTGGAGCAGGTGGTGCTCCGCGATCGTCGCCAGCTGGCGAGCGATGGGATCGTGATCGCCACCATCGGCATCGACCACGACACCGGCGCCCTCCGTACCGGCCCGGAGTTGATCTCCCGGGGCTTCATCGACCCCGGGCTCTCCGAGGAGCTGATGTCGGAGGCTCGCCAGGCGGCGGTGACCGCGATCCGTGGCGCGGGCAAGAGGCCTGACCTAGCAACGTTGCAGGAGGCCGTGCACGATGCCATCTCGCGTCTTTTGTGGAGACGCACCCGTCGGCGACCGATGGTGATCCCGCTGGTGACGGAGCTGTGAGGGACCGATGCGTACCATGGTCCGGTGGTTTGCCGTCCAGCTTCCGAGGACCGGAGACCGTCGGAGGCGCGGCCTCGGGTCAGCGATGAGGGACCCGGCGTGGCGCCGGGGTGGCCGGTGGCGACGGGCGCGTCCGGTCACAGGGGCTGGCCCCGAGGCCCTCGGATGGGGGCGCCGAGTCGAGGATGGGTGGGCACGGCCCGGCCCGGGCCAAGGGACCGGGATAGGGCGAGAGCCGGGCCGAGGCCGCAGGCGGGGCCGTCGCCGTGGGGGCTAGGGCCGAGAGGATCGGGGTCGGGGCTATGAAGCTGCCTCCGGTCGGCCTGGTGGCCCCGACGCTGTGCCCTCGCTGTGACACCCCGACGGTCTCGGAGGACGGCCAGCGGGCGGATCGGTGCCCGAGCTGTGGCCTGCAGCTGCGTTGGTGCGGCAACTGCCGAGGGGTGGCCGGCCCTTTCGATCGGTACTGCGGGTTCTGCGGGTTCGAGCTGGTCCGTGGGAGCCGTCGGAGCCCGCTCTGGCGCGCCTGGCTGCTGGTGGCGCTGGTGCCCTTGGTCGCGGGGCTGGCCTATGGCCTGTGGTCGGCGCACGTCCTCGACCTGATCGGGCGTCCGGCCCCGACTCCAGCGCCGCCCCTGGCGACCTCCGGCCACCAGAGCGGCGGCCTCGGCATCCGGTACGCGGCGCCGTTCGCCTGGACCGTGATCGACTATTCCAGCGGCCCAGGGCAGACGTTGCCGATGGTGGTGATGTCCCGTAACCCCCTGGACCAGTCGGCCGCGGTGCAGAGCGGCGGTGACCTCCTCCAGGTGAGCCGGCCGCGATCGACGATCGTGTCCCTGACCAGGACCACGCCCCAGCGCACGCTGGTGGCGGACACCACCGACCCGGCCGCGGTCCTGACTGCCGAGCTGGCCCCGCTGGTGAGCGCGCCCCCGACCGGTACCAGCGTCCACGTCCTCCAGCCTGTCCACGCCATCCTTGTGGGAGGTCGGCCGGCGGCGGAGGTCCTGCTGCAGGTGGGCCAGGGCGAGGCTCGCTACTACCTGGTACGGGCCCTGGTCTATGCCCCTGGCCCGGGCGGCCCCATGCTCCGGGTCGACGCCCTGGTGCCCGCCAGCGAGTGGGAGATGACCCAGAACACGGTCACCGCCATCCTGCGTTCGCTCGCCTTCTCCTGATCGCGCCTCGGCGCCCGACGGGGGCGGGTCAGGCAGGCCTGGGCAGGGCCGAGCCGCATTGGGTGCAGAAGCTGTGGCGGTGGAGGTTGTGATGGCCGCAGGCCGGGCACACCAACCGCCGTGGGGGCACCCCCTCCTGCCAGCGGTCGCGCTCCCGCCGGTACCAGAGCCCGTTCTCCGGTCCCAGGCTCCACTCTCGGCCTTCCGCGTCCTGGACCCGGAGCTCGCGCACCGCGGCCCGGAAGGCCCGGTGGTCCAGGGTGCCGGCGCGACGTTGGGCGACCAGCTCCTGGTAACGTTGCTCGGCCTGGCCAAAGGGGTCGACCGCCATCCTCGGCAGATATAATCCCCCCAGGCACCGCCTGGTTTCAGCATTGCGTCGCACGACCGCCCGCTCTCGCCGTCCCGGCGCCGTGGCCCGACGCAGCTCGGGCAAGTCTCGACGCCCTCGCACCCCTCAGCCGTCCGCGCCGCTCCTGACCCCGACCCAGACCCGCGAGGTCGGTGGCGTGGCGATCGTCGGTCTTGGCCTGCTCTGCGTGGTGAGCGTCCTGGGCGGCGATGCTCCCCTGCTCCGGGCGATCCGGGGCGTCCTGGTGGGGTTGTTCGGGTTGGGATGGATCGTGCCCGTCGGCTGCGTGCTTGGCGTGGGCGCGCTCTGGATCTGGCCCCGCCCGCCCACCTTGCGTCGGGCCCATCTGCTGCCGGGGGCGGTGGGGGTGGTGGCCGCGCTCGGCGTCTTGAGCATCGTCTCGGCTCCCGCTGGCGGGGAGGTGGGGGAGGTGGTGGCGATGCTGGTGGTCGGCCCGATGGGCCGGGTGGGAGGGTGCCTGATCCTGCTGCTGGTGACGCTGGCGAGCGTGATCGCCGCCCTCCGCTTCAGCCTCGGCTCGGCCCTGCTCGCGATGGTCGCCGCTGCCCGCGCCGCCTACGCGGAGCGGCAGCGCCTCCAGGCCCTGGTCCGACGTCGGCCGCTCAAGGCGCGCCGAGACGAGGAAGCCCCTTCCCCTCAGCCGCAGGAGGGGCCGATCGCCCCTCCGGAGGAGGTCCCTGCCCCCGCACCCGCCCCGACCGCGATCTGGGTCCCGGATCACCTCGAGGAGCGAGCGCTCGCCCAGGCTCGCCTCGCCGCCCGGGCGCCGGAGCCGTCGCCCCCCGCCTCCCGGTCCCAGTCGGAGGCCGACCTCCCGGTGGTCGCAGGGGAGTGGGACGACGAGCCGGCGGTGGATTGGAAGCTGCCTCCCTTGAGCCTGCTGGACAGCGTCTCGGCGAAGCGCGAGCGCCAGCAGGAGGAGATCAAACGGAACGTCAAGCTCATCGAGGGGACGCTGGCCACGTTCGGGGTCCAGGCTCGGGTGATCGGCGTCAACTCGGGCCCGTCGGTGACCCAGTACGAGCTCCAGCCCGCTGCCGGGGTGCCGGTCCGTCGGGTGGTCGCGCTCCAGAACGACCTCTCGCTCGCCCTGGCGGCCGCGCCGTTGCGCATCGAGGCCCCCATCCCGGGGAAGTCGGCCATCGGCATCGAGGTCCCCAACCGGGCCATGACCCTGGTCACCCTGCGGGAGGTGGTCGAGAGCCCGGGCTTCCGCAGCCCTGATCGAGCCCTGGCGGTCGCGTTGGGGAACGACGTCGCTGGGCAGCCGATGGCCGCCGACCTGGTCCGCATGCCCCACCTCCTCATCGCCGGTGCCACCGGCCAGGGGAAGAGCGTGTGCATCAACGCGCTCATCTGCAGCCTCCTGCTCCAAGTCACCCCCGAGCAGCTGCGCCTGGTGATGATCGACCCCAAGCGGGTGGAGCTCCAGGGCTACAACGGGCTGCCCCACCTGGTCACGCCCGTCATCGTCGAGCCTCACCAGGCGGCGGCGGCGCTCCGCTGGGCGGTCGCCGAGATGGAGCGGCGCTATCGGCTCCTGGCCCAGGAGGGGGCGCGCAACATCGGCGTCTACAACGAGCGAGCGCGAGCGGCCGCCGCCCGGCCGCTCCCCTACCTGGTGATCGTGATCGATGAGCTGGCGGACCTGATGATGGTCGCCGCCGGGGAGATCGAGGAGCTGATCTGCCGCATCGCTCAGCTGGCCAGGGCGGTGGGGATCCACCTGGTCATCGCCACCCAGCGCCCCTCCACCGACATCATCACCGGCCTGATCAAGGCCAACGTCCCCTCCCGGATCGCCTTCGCCGTGGGCTCCCAGGTCGACAGCCGGGTCATCTTGGACGCGGCTGGGGCGGAGAAGCTGCTGGGCCGCGGTGACATGCTCTACCAGCCGGTCGATGCAGGCAAGCCGACGCGCCTCCAGGGCGCGTTCATCTCCGACCGGGAGGTCGAGGCGATCGTCGGGTTCTGGAGGTCGCAGGGGGAGCCTCGCTACCTCGAGGAGGTGCTGGAGGCCACCTCCACCGGCGCCGACGAGACGGGACGAGGCGAGCGCAAGCTGGACCCGCTCTTCGCCCGCGCCGCCCGCGCCGTCGCCGCCGAGGGGGCCGCCTCGGTCTCGCTCATCCAGCGCAAGTTCAACGTCGGCTACTCCCGGGCGGGACGGATCGTGGACCAGCTCGCCGAGCACCGCGTGATCGGTGGCTACCAGGGGAGCAAGTCACGGGAGGTGCTGATGACGCTCCCCGACGTGGACGAGCTCCTGGAACGGCTGGGCCTCGAGGGATGAGGGGGGCGAGCGGCCCGGCCCGAGGGAGATGGTCGGGGCTGAGGACGAGCCCCAGCAGCGAGAATGACGGCAGATGAACCTACCCAACGTCCTGACCCTCAGCCGCCTGCTCGCCGTCCCGGTCTTGATGGCGCTGCTGATCGTGGCCTTCCCCTACCACGATCAGCTCGCGGCCGGGGTGTTCCTCGCCGCCTCGCTCACCGACACCCTGGACGGCAACCTGGCCCGGCGTCGGGGGCAGGTGACGGAGCTGGGGAAGTTCCTCGACCCGCTCGCCGACAAGCTCTTCATCCTCTCCGTGCTCATCGTCCTGGTCCAGGAGGGCGAGCTGGCGGCGTGGGTGGTGGTGGTGATCTTCGGCCGGGAGCTCTTGATCACGGTCCTGCGCTCGCTGAGCGCCAGCCAGGGACGGGTGATCGCGGCCACGCCTTGGGGCAAGACCAAGACCGTCCTCCAGGTCCTGGCCGTGATCCTCTTGATCCTCCAGCGGCCCTACCCCTCGTTGGAGGTCCCGGCCAACGTCGTGGTCGGGATCGCGGTGGCGTTCACCGTGCTGAGCGGGATCGACTACCTGTGGCGCTTCCGCCACGTGGTCTGGCGGCCGGAGGGGCTGGCCCCGTCGCCGGCGGGCGGGGCGCCGGGGGCGGAGTCGCCCGTGAACCCGCTGGTCCGGCGCCTGCACGAGGCCCTCTCCGTGCGTGGCCTGACCCTGGCCGTGGCCGAGTCCTGCACAGGGGGGTTGCTGGCCGCGGCCATCACCGACCAGCCCGGGAGCTCCGCCTACTTCAAAGGCGGGGTCGTGGCCTACTCGAACGAGGTCAAGGAACGGTTGCTGGGGGTGTCGGACGACCTCCTGGCCCGCCACGGCGCCGTCAGCGCCGAGGTGGCGCGGGCCATGGCCGAGGGGGTGCGCCGCCGTCTGGGGGCGGACCTGGCGCTCGCGATCACGGGGATCGCGGGACCGGGCTCCGATGACACCGACAAGCCGGTTGGGCTCACCCACATCTGGGTGGACTCGGACCGGGGCGGCGAGGGCCGTCGCTTCGTGTTCGATGGGGATCGCTGGCAGAACCGACACCGGGCCGTGGCCGAGGCCCTGTCGCTGGCCCTGGCCCGTTTGGGATGACCTCTTGACGTCACCGAACGAGTGTTCGTATGCTGTACCGGCATCTCGGCTCGGTCGACGTCCCGAGGCGTGAGGGAGGTTGACCGTGCCGACCAGGAGGAGCAGACTCACAGCCGAGCGCGCGGGCGATGGAGCGCCAGCGGCAGGAGGAATCGTGGAAAAGGAGAAGGCACTCAACACCGCCATCCAGCAGATCGAGCGGAGCCACGGGAAGGGCTCGATCATGCGTTTCGGTGAGGTCGCTGCCTCGCGCGAGGTGCACGTGATCCCGACGGGGGCGCTCTGCCTCGACCTGGCCTTGGGGGTGGGCGGGATGCCCCGTGGCCGGGTCGTGGAGATCTACGGCCCGGAGTCGGCGGGCAAGACGACGGTTGCCTTGCACGTCATCGCCGAGGCCCAGCGGCAGGGTGGGGTGGCCGCTTTCGTCGACGCCGAGCACGCGCTGGACCCGATCTACGCGGCCCGTATCGGGGTGAACATCGACGAGCTCCTGATCAGCCAGCCGGACAGCGGCGAGCAGGCGCTCGACATCGTCGAGGTCCTGGTGCGCAGCGGGGCCGTGGACGTGGTGGTGATCGACTCGGTGGCCGCGCTCGTGCCCAAGGCCGAGATCGAGGGGGAGATGGGCGACAGCCACGTGGGGCTCCAGGCCCGGTTGATGTCGCAGGCCCTGCGGAAGCTGACCGCCGCCATCTCGAAGTCGAACTGTTGCGTGATCTTCCTGAACCAGCTGCGGGAGAAGGTCGGCATCATGTTCGGAAACCCGGAGACCCAGCCCGGTGGCCGGGCGCTCAAGTTCTATGCCTCGGTGCGCCTCGACATCCGCAAGGTCGAGGTGGTCAAGTCGGGGCTTGAGAGCATCGGCGCCAGGGTCAAGGTCAAGGTGGTCAAGAACAAGGTGGCGCCGCCCTTCCGGTCGGCCGAGTTCGACATCCTCTTCAACGAGGGCATCTCCCGGGAGGGGGCGCTCCTCGATGCCGCCCTGGAGTACGGGGTCGTCGAGAAGAGCGGGACCTGGATGTCCTATGGCGACATCCGCCTCGGGCAGGGGAGGGAGAACGTGCGCAGCTTCCTGCGGGAGAACCCGACCCTGGCCGGGGAGATCGAGGCTCGCGTGCGGGAGCGGGCCGCCGGCGCGCCACCGGTGGTCCCGACGCCGGTTGGGGTCGGGTCGGACCAAGGCTGAGGCAGGGGCTGCCCTGGCGCTGGCGCTGCGCTGGCTGGCGCGGCGTCAGCACGCCGAGGCGGAGCTCGAGGCCAAGCTGCGAGACCGTGGGGTCTCGGCGGAGGCGACCGCGACGGCTCTGGCGCGCTTGCGGGAGCTGGGATACCTGGACGATCGCGAGTTCGCCCGTTCTCTGGTCACCGAGCGATCACGCCGACGTGGGCCGGCTCTGATCGCCGCCGAGCTGGCCGCTCGCGGGATCGCCCCCGAGCTGGCGACCGAGGTCCTCGCCGAGGTCGGACGGGATCGGCAGATGGAGACAGCCCGGCGGCTGGTCGCCCGGCGGCGGGGTCGGAGGGCGCGTGACCTCGCCGCCTGGCTCCTACAGCAGGGGTTCCCCCCGGACGTCGTCCAAGAGGTGCTGGGGGAGGGGGCGCTGGACCCCTTCCCCGACGAGAGCGGGCCTGCGTGAGCGCGCCGGCAGGGCCAGCCGACGGCACGGTAGCATTGTTGCCTTTCACCTGGCAGAGCTTGATGCCCAGCAAGGTGTCGTTGCCAGGGGTCTGGAGCGGCTCTAGAATCCGAATTGAGCCCGCTCCGTGGATGGGGCTGGCGTTTACGAAGTTGCTCTGACCTACCAACGGGGCCTCGGGGCCCCGTCCTTGGCATAGCACCTTCACAACCGAATAACGAGAGGTGAACCATCGAATGTCCGTCTATGTCGTCCTGCTGCTGGTGGTGGTAGCTGCGATCGTGGGTGGCGGGGTGGCGTACGTCGTCGCTCGGAGCAGCTTCCGACGGCAGCAGCTCGCGCGGCTGCGCGAGGTCGAAGCCAGAGCCCAACAGCGGCTGACCGAGGTCGAGAACATCGCCAAGGAACGTGTGCTTGCGGCCAAAGAGGAGGCCGTCCGGATCCGGGCCGCCGCCGAAGAGGAGACGCGGGAGGCGAGGCTCCAGGTCCAGCAGGCGCAACGACGTCTCCACCAAAAAGAGGAGAACCTGGACCGTCGCAGCGACGAGCTGGCTCGGCGCGAGCAGGGCATCGGCGAGCGCGAGCGCGCGCTCGAGCAGATCAAGGCTCAGCTCGAGGAGGCCACCCAGCGGCAGCTCAAAGAGCTGGAGCGGGTCGCGGCCATGACCCGCCAGGAGGCCCAGGGGATCCTCTTGAGCCAGGTCGAGAAGGACCTGCGCAACGAGATCGCACGCCGGGTCAAAGATGCCGATCAGGCGGCCCGCGACGAGAGCGAGCGGCGGGCTCGAGCCATCGTGACCGAGGCGATCCAGCGGATCGCCGCGGACCAGACCGCCGAGACCTCGGTCTCGGTGTTGCCGCTTCCCAACGACGAGATCAAGGGTCGCATCATCGGCCGGGAGGGACGGAACATTCGTGCCCTCCAGCAGGCCACAGGCATCGATCTCATCATCGACGACACGCCCGAGGCCATCGTGATCAGCGGCTTCGATCCCGTCCGGCGGGAGATCGCCAAGACGGCGCTGAACAAGCTGATCGTCGACGGTCGGATCCATCCGGCTCGCATCGAGGAGACGGTGGCCAAGGCCCGCCAGGAGGTGACGCAGCGGATCAAAGACGAGGGCGAGGCCGCGGCCCTGGAGGTGGGGGTCCAGGGCCTGCACCCGGAGATCATCCGGCATCTGGGGGTGCTTCGCTTCCGGACCAGCTACGGTCAGCAGGTCCTGGGCCACTCGAAGGAGGTCGCCTACCTGGCCGCGGCCATGGCGGCTGAGATCGGGGCCGACGTCCGGGTGGCCAAGATGGCGGGCCTGCTGCACGACATCGGGAAGGCCATCGACCACGAGGTCGAGGGCTCGCATGCGGTGATCGGGGCCGACCTGATCCAACGGTACGGGGTCCCGGCGGAGGTGGTGCACGCGGTCCGTGCCCATCACTACGACGAGGAGCCCACCACCATCGAGGCCAACCTGTTGATCGCCGCCGATGCGATCTCGGCCGCTCGCCCCGGGGCTCGGCGGGAGACGCTGGACGCCTACATCCGGCGGCTGGAGAAGCTGGAGCAGATCGCCAACTCCTTCCCCGGCGTCCTCCAGTCGTACGCCATCCAGGCGGGCCGAGAGGTCCGCATCCTGGTGCGTCCGGAGCAGATCGACGACGCCTCGGCCCAGCTGATGGCCCGGGAGATCGCCAAGCGGATCGAGAGCGAGCTCAGCTACCCAGGGCAGATCAGGGTGACGGTGGTCCGTGAGACCCGCGCGACCGAGTACGCGCGGTAGGGGCAGCACAGCTCATTCGGGAGGAGGCTCGCGCCCTCGTGGGGCGGGCCTCCTTTTTCGTTCTCGCTTCTCGTCCGCGCTCGCTCCCACCCTCGACTTCCCGCGTCCCGGGCTGGAGTGGGCCCGATCTGGTTTCCTTACTCCCTGTGATCGTGTCTGACGTCGCTCGCCCCCGGTCACCGGCGATGTCCCCGAGCTGGCGAACCGGCCCCAAGGAGCTCGCCGATGGCTGAGGAGGACTTCCGCATCCTGTTCGTCGCCGATGTCGTGGGTCGCCCTGGGCGTCGAGCCCTGGCGGCGCTCCTGCCCGAGGTGAAGGCCGAGCACCGGCCTCACCTGACGATCGTGAACGGAGAGAACTCAGCCGGCGGCTTCGGGATCACGGCCGCCACCGTGGCGGAGCTTCGGGCCGCCGGCGCCGACCTGATCACGACGGGCAACCATGTCTGGGACCACAAGGAGTTCGTGCGCGAGATCGACCACCTGGAGAGGGTGCTCCGGCCCTGCAACTATCCCCCCGGGGCACCCGGCGTGGGCGCGATCACGGTCGAGGCCGACGGTGAGCCGGTCCTGGTCATCAACGTCCAGGGTCGGGTGTTCCTCCCCGACCTCGACGACCCTTTTCGCACGGTCGATTCCGTGCTCATGAGCCATGCTGGGCCTAAGATCATTTTCTGCGACATGCACGCGGAAGCGACCTCCGAGAAGACGGCGATGGGCTGGCACCTCGACGGCCGGGTCAGCGCCGTTTGCGGCACGCACACGCACATCCCCACGGCTGATCACCGGGTGCTGCCAGGGGGAACGGCTTACGTGACCGACGTCGGCATGGTCGGGCCGCGGGACGGCGTGATCGGGGTCCAGAAGGAGGCGGCGCTGCAGCGGTTCCTGACCGGGATGCCGCATCGTTTCGAGACCGCTACAGGCG
>Ga0209061_1004084_pt1 | contig 14606 bp, 13 predicted proteins | sample Coa_R1_10_FD_187157 | JGI IMG/M metagenome (GOLD analysis project Ga0209061, IMG submission 187157) | Surface soil microbial communities from Centralia Pennsylvania, which are recovering from an underground coalmine fire - Coalmine... | ecosystem: Environmental > Terrestrial > Soil >...
GGACGCGCAGATCCTCGGTCTGCACCGCCACGCCGTACCGCCCCGACAGCCGCTCGAGCACCACGTCGGCGTGCGCCTCGCCCATGCACCACAAGACCAGCTGGTGCGTCTCCGGGTTCATCTCCAGGCGCAGCGTCGGGTCTTCGGCGACCAGCCGGGCCAGGGCCTGGGACATCTTGTCCTCATCCGCCTTGGACCTGGCCGAGATCGCCACGGGCAGCAGCGGCTCGGGCATCGCCCACGGCTCCATCAGCAGCGGGCGGTCCTTGCCGGACAGCGTGTCGCCGGTCTCCGCGGTGGAGAGCTTGGCGACCGCGCAGATGTCGCCGGCCGCGCACTCGGAGACGGGCCGCTGCTGCTTGCCGAGCGGTGAGGTGAGCGCGCCCACCCGCTCGTCGGTGTCGTGGTCGGCGTGTCCCGCCGCGGCGCGGCCATGCCCGGACACGTGCACGGCCGCGTCGGGCCGCAGCGTCCCCGTGAAGACCCTGACCAGGCTGATCCGGCCGACATAGGGGTCGGACGTGGTCTTGATGACCTCGGCGAGCAGCGGCCCCTTCGGATCGCAGGCCAGGCCGGTGACCGGCTGGCCGCTCGGGGTGGTCACCGCGGGCAGCGGGTGCTCCGCGGGCGAGGGGAACGCCTGGGTCACCAGCTCGAGCAGCTCGTCAAGGCCGATCCCGCGCGGGGCGGAGGAGACGAGCACCGGGTAGAAGCTGCCCCGCGCCACGGCCTTCTCCAGGTCATCGATGAGCACCTTGGGATCGATCTCCTCGCCGGACAGGTACCTGTCCATGAGGGTCTCGTCCTCGCTCTCGGTGATGATCCCCTCGATCAGCTCCCCGCGCAGCGCCGTCATCCGCCCGGCGTGGGCATCGCCGGCGGCCCGCTCGGCGCGCTCGCCGCCCGAGTAGTCGTACAGCTTCTGCGTCAGCAGCCCGATCAGGCCGCTGACCGAGCCGTCGCCGCCCTCGCTCACCGGCAGGTACAGCGGCGCCACCGCGTCGCCGAACGCCTCGCGGCACGCGGCGAGCGCGGCATCGAAGTCCGCCCGCTGGTGGTCGATCTTGGTGATGACGACCGCGCGCGGCATGCCGACCGCCGCGCACTCCTCCCAGAGCATCCGGGTCAGGCCGTCCACGCCGTCCGTCGCCGGCACCGCGAACAGCGCCGAGTCCGCGGCGCGCAGCCCCGCCCGCAGGTCGCCGGTGAAGTCGGCGTAGCCCGGCGTGTCGAGGAGGTTCACCTTGATCCCCGCATGGGTCAGCGGCGCAAGGCTGAGGTTGACCGAGCGCTGCTGCTTCATCTCGATCTCGTCGTAGTCGCTGACCGTCGTCCCGTCCTCGACGCGGCCGGGCCGGGTGATGGTCCCCGTGCGGGCAAGCAGCGCCTCCACCAGCGTTGTCTTGCCCGCGCCCGTGTGACCCACCAGCGCCACGTTCCGTACCCTGCCTGGCTGGCCGGCCGGGAGAACCCCGCCGGCCGCCGCTGCTGTGCCTGCCGTATCCGCCACTGTCGTCGCCTCCCGTGCGCTCGTTCTGCTGCCCGCAGCACCAGCCTTAACCTGTTCATGGCGTTACCACAAGTCCCCGGGCGCAATCGCCCGGGGCCCGCCCAGCTCGCCGTGACGCCGCGCGCCGCCCGTCACGCCGACAGTAGGATCGAACGGCCATGCTCAACGCCCTGCGACCCGCCCTCGCCCGGGTGCTCACCCCGGTCGGTGAGGCACTCGCGCGCACCCCGGTGACGCCGAACGCCGTGACGATAACGGGCACGGCCGGCGTCATGGCCGGGGCGCTCGGGCTGTTTCCCGCCGGGCACCTGCTCGCGGGCACGGTCGTGTGCACGGTGTTCGTGCTGCTCGACCTGCTCGACGGCGCGCTCGCGCGGGTCAAGGGAACGAGCGGCGCGTGGGGTGCCTTCCTCGACTCCACGCTGGACCGGGTGGCGGACGCGTCGGTGTTCGCGGGCCTGGCGATCTGGTTCGTCCGGGGCGGCCATGACGGGCTGCTGGCCGGTGTGGCACTGTTCTGCCTGGTGGCAGGCGCGCTGGTGTCGTATGCGAAGGCGCGTGCGGAGGGGCTGGGGATCCGCTGCGACGTCGGGATCGCCGAGCGCGCGGAACGGATGCTGGTGACGCTGGTCGCCACCGGGGTGGCGGGCCTCGGCGTGCCCTACATCCTCGCCGTCGGGCTGTGGCTCATGGCGGCGGCCAGTGTGGTGACGCTCGGCCAGCGCGTGTACGCCGTGCACCAGGCCATCGCGGCCGCGGCGCCCGCTCCGGGCTCTCCGCCCGCCGGCCAGGGCACGGGAGCCTCCGGGCCTTCCGGGGGCTCAGCGGGCCCGGGGGACGCGCCGGGTACAGGAGCCCGGGGGGCCCAGCAGGCGGAGGGCGCCGGTGGCTAAGGTCCCGAGCCGCTGCCCGGCCGAGGCCGGGCAGCGCACGAACTGAGGAAGGCGCGCTGGTGCCCGGACTGAAAGACCTGCTCGCGGAGACGGCATACCGCCTCGGCTGGACGGTGATCTGCCGCCTCCCCGAAGGGCTGGCCCGCCTGGGGTTCACCGCCGCCGCCGAGATCGCCTGGCGGCGGCAGGGCCACGGCGTGCAGGTGCTCGAGGCCAACCTGCTGCGCGTGCTCGGCCCCGGCACCTCGGGCAAGCAGCTTCGCGCCGTCTCCCGCGCCGCGATGCGTTCCTACGCCCGGTACTGGCTCGAGGTCTTCCGGCTGCCTGTCATCGGCACCGGCGATCTGCTCGCCCGCATGCGAGTCACCGGCGAGGCGGAGACCGCCATCGCCGAAGCTGCGGCCGGCCGCCCGGTGATCTTCGCGCTGCCGCACACCGGCAACTGGGACGTCGCGGGCGCCTACTTCATCGCCCGCGGGGTCCCCTTCACGACCGTGCAGGAAAGACTCAAGCCCGAGCCGGTGTACGACATGTTCGTCGCCTTCAGGGAACGCCTCGGCATGGAGGTGCTGCCGCTGACCGGCGGCCCTGGCGCCTTCGGCGTGCTCGCCAGGCGGCTGCGCTCCGGCCGCGCGGTCTGCCTGCTCTGCGACCGTGACCTCACGGAAAGCGGCGTCGAGGTGGAGTTCTTCGGGGAGAAGGCGCGGATGGCCGCCGGGCCAGCCGCGCTCGCCGTGCGGACCGGGGCGCCGCTGCGGCCCGTGATCTTGTGGTTCACCGAGGACGGCTGGGTCGCGCACGTCAGGAAGCCGATCCCGGTGCCGGCCGAGGGGGACCGCGCCACGAAGGCCGCGGTGATGACCCAGCGGCTTGCGGACGCCTTCGCCGAGGGCATCGCGGAGCACCCAGAAGACTGGCACATGCTGCAGCGGGTCTTCACCGCTGACCTCGGCCCCGCCCGGCTCCCCCCGGCCGTGCCGGGCGCCGGGAGCGGCGAGGGCACGCCGGGGGCCCGGGGGGCGCAGGACGGCCAGGACGGCCAGGGGGCCCGGGGGGCGCAGGACGGCCAGGGGGGCCCGGGGGCGCGGGCCGACGACGGCGGCCCGGCGGCGGAGCGTGACGGGTGAAGATCGGCATTGTCTGCCCCTACACCTGGGACGTCCCCGGCGGAGTGCAGCAGCACATCAGGGACCTCGCCGAGGCGCTGATCGACCTCGGCCACCCGGTCTCGGTGATCTCGCCCGCCGACGACGACACCCCGCTGCCGGCCTATGTGGTGCCGGCCGGGCGGGCGGTGCCCGTGCCCTACAACGGCTCGGTGGCCAGGCTCGCGTTCGGGTTCCTGTCCGCGGGCCGCGTCCGCCGCTGGGTCAGGGAGGGCGGCTTCGACGTGCTGCACGTGCACGAGCCGGCCGCGCCCAGCCTGTCGCTGCTGGCCTGCTGGGTCGCCTCGGGGCCGATCGTCGCCACCTTCCACACCGCGACACCCAAATCCCGCGCGCTGCACGCGGCGTCCCCGGTGATCGCCTCGGCCCTTGAGAAGATCAGCGGCAGGATCGCGGTGTCGGAGGCGGCCCGCACCACGCTGGTCGAGCACCTCGGCGGTGACGCCGTGCTGATACCGAACGGGGTGGCGGTGCGGCGCTACCAGAAGGCGGAGCCGCTTCCTGGGTGGCCGGGGCCCGGAGGCGCGATCGGCTTCCTCGGCCGGATGGACGAGCCTCGCAAGGGCCTGGCGGTGCTGCTCCGCGCCTTCCAGGCGCTGGGGGCCGAGCGGCCGGGGCTGCGCCTGCTCATCGCGGGGCCCGGGGACGCCGGCGAGGTGCGTGAGCGGGTTCCCCCGGCGCTGCGGGAGCGGGTCGTGCTGCTCGGCCAGGTCAGCGAGGAGGACAAGGTCAGGATGCTGCACTCGGTGGACGTGTTCTGCGCGCCGAATGTCGGCGGCGAGAGCTTCGGCGTCGTCCTCGCCGAGGCGATGGCGGCCGGTGCCCCCATCGTGGCGAGCGACCTCGAGGCGTTCCGCCAGGTGCTGCGCGGCGGCGCCGCCGGCGAGCTGTTCGCCACCGGTGACGCGGCGGGGCTCGCGCGGGCCGCGGGGAAACTGCTCGACGATCCCGCGCGGCGCCGGGCACTGTCCGCGGAGGCGGCGAGCGCCGTGAGCGCCTATGACTGGGCGTCCGTGGCACGGGAAGTGGTCAGCGTGTACGAGACCGTGGTACTCGGCGCCAGCACGGTGGCCGTGACACGCTAGGCGGGGGTGGGTTCCGGTGCTCACCGACATTGTCGTCATCATCGCGGTCGTCATCCTCCTGGGGTTCTACGTCTCCTGGCGGGCCGGCCGCCTCGACCGGCTGCACACGAGGCTCGAGACGGCCCGCGCGGCGCTGGATCTCGCCCTGGTCCGGCGCAGCTCGGTGGCCCTGGAGCTGGCATCGTCCGGGCTGCTCGACCCGGCGACGAGCCTGCTGCTCGCCGGGGCGGCCCACGAGGCACGGGGCATCGGCCACCAGGGGGAGGGGTATTTCGAGGGCGGGGAGCGGGCGAGGGAGCTTGCCGAGAGCGACCTGACACGCGCGCTGCGCGCCGCGTTCGCCCAGCCCGGGTTCCGCGCCTCGCTGGATGGCAAGGACGGCGCGGACGAGCTGATCGCGGAGCTCGAGGCCGCCGCCCGCCAGGTCTACCTCGCCCGCAGGTTCTACAACGACGCGGTCGCGGTCACCCGGCAGGCCCGCCAGCGTCCCCTGGTGAGGCTGCTCCGCCTGGCCGGCAACGCCGGCCTCCCCGAGTTCTTCGAGATCGACGACTCGCCGCTGGTCGAGGAACCCCCGGCCACCCCCGCTTTCAGGGCAGAGTGAACGTTCTTACCGGCCCAGCGACCTTACCGGCCCAGCGACCCCGGGCCTTGCGCCCGGGCGAGCGGCCGGTGTACGGCGGGGGGCACCTGAGCGGGAACCCGGGGGGTCCGGGGGGTCGTCCCCCCGGGACAACACCGCCGGCGGACCTACCATTGTGAGTAAGAACATCCCTGAGTAAGCGAGGTTTACGAGTGTCCACTGTCAACTCCGCGGCCAGCCAGGAACGTTCCGCCACGGTGCCTGATTCCGCTTCGCCTCGTCCGAAGGACCCGGCAGTGGCTGCCACGGCAACCGCGGGCACCGAACGCTCGCGCGAGCCTGACAGGCCCGTGCTCGCCGGCCGGTTTGAACGACGCTCCGCAGGCCGTCCGCCATCCGCCGGGGCGCTGGCGATCGGGCCGGACGCCGGCGGCGGGACGGTCACGGGGACGGCGCGGGTCAAGCGGGGTATGGCCGAGATGCTCAAGGGCGGCGTCATCATGGACGTCGTCACCCCCGACCAGGCCAAGATCGCCGAGGACGCCGGCGCGGTCGCGGTGATGGCCCTCGAACGGGTCCCCGCCGACATCCGTGCCCAGGGCGGCGTCGCCAGGATGAGCGACCCCGACATGATCGACGGCATCATCGCCGCTGTGTCGATCCCCGTCATGGCCAAGTGCCGGATCGGCCATTTCGCCGAGGCCCAGGTGCTCCAGGCGATCGGGGTGGACTACATCGACGAGTCCGAGGTGCTGACCCCCGCCGACGAGGCGCACCACGTCGACAAGTGGAAGTTCACCGTGCCGTTCGTCTGCGGGGCGACCAATCTCGGCGAGGCGCTGCGCAGGATCACCGAGGGCGCGGCGATGATCCGGTCGAAGGGCGAGGCAGGCACCGGCAACGTCGTCGAGGCGACCAGGCACATGCGGCAGATCCGCGACGAGATCCAGCGGCTGTCCGCGCTGCCGGAAGACGAGCTGTACGCCGCGGCCAAGGAGCTGCAGGCACCCTACGAGCTTGTCGCGGAGGTTGCGCGCGAGAGCAGGCTGCCCGTGGTGCTGTTCACCGCCGGCGGCATCGCCACCCCCGCGGACGCCGCGATGATGATGCAGCTCGGCGCGGACGGCGTGTTCGTCGGCTCGGGCATCTTCAAGTCCGGCGACCCGGCCAAGCGCGCCGCGGCGATCGTGAAGGCCACCACGTTCCACGACGACCCCGACGTGATCGCCAAGGTATCCCGCGGACTCGGCGAGGCCATGACCGGCATCAACCTGGACACGCTGCCGCCCGAGCAGCACTACGCGGGGCGGGGCTGGTAGGGGCGCGAGCCAGCGCCCGCTGGCAGGCCCGCTGACCGGGAAGACCCTGGGCCCGGCCAGCGTTAGCCGCAGGTGGCCGGGCCGGCACCCGGCGGCCCGGCAGGCATCTGCCGCACCGTAGCAGGCATCTGCCGCACCATAGAAGGGGCATACGTGCCGGATACTCGCACACGACCTGTGATCGGCGTCCTGGCCCTGCAGGGTGACGTCGCCGAGCATCTGCGCGCGCTGGAGCGTGCCGGGGCGCGCGCCGTGCCCGTGCGCCGCCGCGAGGAACTCGAGGCCACCGACGGGCTGGTGATCCCCGGGGGCGAATCCACCACGCTGTGGCGGCTCGCCGGCTCCTTCGAGCTGCTCGAGCCGCTGCGTAAGCTGCTGCGGTCGGGGCTGCCGGCGTTCGGCTCCTGCGCGGGCATGATCATGCTGGCGGACCGGCTCACCGACGGCGCCGCCGGGCAGGAGACGTTCGGCGGGATCGACATGACGGTGCGGCGCAACGCGTTCGGCCGGCAGGTGGACTCGTTCGAGAGCGAGATCGCGCTGGACGGGCTGCCGGGGCCGCCGCTGCGCGCGGTGTTCATCAGGGCGCCATGGGTGGAGGAGGCAGGCCCCGGCGTCGAGATCCTCGGCACCGAGGAGCGCACGGGTAGGATCGTCGCGGTCCGGCAGGGGGCGCTTCTGGCCACGGCCTTCCACCCGGAGCTGACCCCGGACACGCGCATCCACGAGCTTTTCACTGACATCGTGAAAGGACGAGCATGAGGCATCTCCTGTCGTTGGCTACTCGCCACGGCCCCGCGGGCACCAGGCCACGCTGCGTGCCTGCGCGCCTGTGGCGCGGCCCGGCGTCAGCGGTGTCCCGGCGCCGGGGACACGCCTCCCGCTGTGCTTTTTTGCGCGCCTCCGGCACGACCACGCGAAGCGCCCGCGAGAAAGGCAGATGATATGAGCGGCCACTCCAAGTGGGCCACCACGAAGCACAAGAAGGCGGTGGTCGACGCCAAGCGCGGCAAGCTCTTCGCCAAGCTGATCAAGAATGTCGAAGTGGCGGCGCGGACCGGCGGCGGCGACCCGGCGGGCAACCCGACGCTGTACGACGCCATCCAGAAGGCCAAGAAGAGCTCGGTGCCGAACGAGAACATCGACCGGGCGATCCGCCGCGGCTCCGGCCAGGAGGCGGGCGGCGCGACCTACGAGGCCATCACCTACGAGGGGTACGCGCCGGGCGGCGTCGCCGTGCTGGTCGACGTCCTGACCGACAACAGGAACCGGGCGGCCTCGGACGTGCGCACCGCCTTCAGCCGCAACGGCGGCTCCATGGCCGACCCCGGTTCGGTGTCCTATCTGTTCAACAGGAAAGGCGTCATCATCGTCGGCAAGGACGGCGGCGTCACCGAGGACGACGTCCTCGCGGCCGTGCTCGACGCGGGCGCCGAGGAGGTCAACGACCTCGGGGAGTCCTTCGAGGTGATCTGCGAGGGCGGCGACCTCGTGAAGGTCAGGAAGGCGCTGCAGGAGGCCGGGATCGACTACGAGTCCGCGGACGTCGCGTTCGTGCCCACCGTCGAGGTGCCGATCGACGAGGACCAGGCCAGGCGCGTGTTCCGCGTCATCGACGCCCTGGAGGACTCCGACGACGTGCAGGACGTGTACGCGAACTACTCGGTCTCCGACGAGATCATGGCGAAGCTCGGCTGAAACCGGGTGAACGAACCCCTGCGCCGGCCGTAGCCTGGCTGTCCGTGACAGCAGAGCAGGCGCTACCTGACGGGGTGAGGATCCGGGCTCTCGGGCCCGGGGACGACCGTGACGCCTACCTCGACCTGACCGCCAGGGCGTTCGGTGCCGCCGCGGGCACGCAGGGAGCGTGGGAGCGCACCCTGCCGGTCATCGCCGACGGGCGGTGCCTCGGCGCCTTCGCGGGATCGCAGCTCGTCGGCAGCGCCCTGTTCCACGACATGCGCCAGTGGTGGCTGGGGCGGGCGGTGCCGATGGCCGGGGTGGCCGGCGTCAAGGTCGCACCCGAGTGGCAGGGCAGGGGAATCGGCCGTGCGCTGATGAGCGCGCTGCTCGGCGAGATCGCGGCACGAGGGTACCCGCTGTCGGCGCTCTACCCGGCGACGATGCCGATCTACCGGTCGCTCGGCTGGGAGCTGGCGGGCGGGATCTACGAGGCCGTGATCCCGGCCCGCTCGCTGCGCTCGTTCGTGGCCCCGGACGTCTTGGACGAGCCCGGCGCCGCCCGGTCCCGTCCCGGCAGGCTGCGCCGGGCGGTTCCCGGGGATGCTGACGAGGTGCTGTCGGTCATCGGCAGGGTCCATGAGGCGGCCCGCGACTGCGGGCCGGTCACGCGCGCACCCGGCGCTGTGCGCCGCTGGCTGGCTGAGCCGGAGCTTTATACGTACCTGGCAGACGACGGTTTCCTCGCCTACCGGTGGCACAGGGGGAACGAGGAGATCTTCGTGGAGCGGGCGGTAGCCGTGTCGGCACAGACGCTCCGCGCCCTGTGGGCCGTCGTGGCCTCGCACGCCTCCATCGCGCCGGCTGTCCGCGCCCTTGCCGGCCCGGCGGACCCGCTGTGGTGGCTGACCCGTGAACCGGACGCGAAGCTCAGCCACCGCGCCTCCCACGGCATGTGGATGCTGCGCGTGGTGGACGCGCCCGCGGCCATCGCGGCACGCGGCTTCCCCGCCGCCGCGGAGCTTGCCATCCGGCTCCGCCTCAGCGATGACAGCAGGACGGGCAATGCAGGGCTGTGGGAGCTGGCGGTCGGCGGCGGCAAGGGCTCACTGACCCCCTGCCGGGCGGCCAGCCGGCCGGCAGGGGGGAACACCGGAAACCGGCCGCCGGGCGGCGGCCCCCTCACGCTCGGGGCCCGCGGCTTCGCCGCCCTCTACGCGGGCACGCCGCTGGCCACGCTGCGCCGTGCCGGGCTCGCCGCCGCAGGCGACCCTGACGCCGACGGCGCGGTCGACGCGGTGTTCGCGGCCAGGGCGTTCATGCTGGACTCGTTCTGACGCGGAACCGGTGCCGCTGCGCCTGGCCCGCGGCCCGCGGGGCACCAGCCGCGCCGCCAGCAGCCAGCCTGACGGCATAGGGCGGAGCGGCGACACGCCGACGGGTGCACCGCCAGGCGGAGGCCGTTCCCCATGACCGTTGACACCGGCCCTTGGGATTGAACCCTGGGCTTCGCACGCCGCCGTTATCAGCAGCGCACGCCGGAGCAGGGGGAGGCATCGGACACTCGCCACGGGCTACGTCATCGTGACCACCGATCCTCCGGCAGACGCGCCCGCTTGATGCAAGCGACCTCGTGTCGCACCATTTGACAGGTACCCCTCCGATCCGGGTGATGGAAGCTTCACAACTCCCATTCTCCCAGGTCAAGAGGCATCCTTCATGCCTATGTCCCACCCGTTACCCGATATTGCCCGGTGGATTGAGGCTTAGTTTACGTTTACATCCACTTGACACCGGTCCGCTCCATCAGGGATGAAGGATACAGATGCGGCGGACTTCAGAAGGAGTGGTGCCGATGTTGCGGTACGACCGGGGAAGGAGCCATCTGGGAATGAAGAGACTGAGGTGATCTCAGCGAAATAGGTTCGGGCAGCCGGGTTTTATCCTGCCCAGACGGGAGTATCCGGGCAGACACGCGGACGAACCGGGCTGCCCGGAGATGGGCGTGGAGCCACGGTAGAAGAGGTCTCACCACAAGATCGGCTTCCGCCGGAGGCTCCACGTGGTTACCTATCGTGCCACGCTCGACGTCCCCAGGGAACTGGCCTGGTTCGTTGCGAAGCTGCTGCTGGCGGAGCGGCGCCGCCGCGGCACACCGCGCGGCAGCCGGGCGCTGTCGTGCTTCTGGCAGGCGGTGCTGGGACTGCGCTGGTTCCGCGACCGCACCGCCCCGGACGCGCCGGCCCGCGATCATGGCATCTCGCGGGCCACCGCCTGCCGGTACGTGGATGAGGTGATCGCGGTGCTGGCCGATGAAGCGCCGGAACTGCGCGAGGCGCTGGCACGGGCCAGGGCCGGGGGCCTGCCGCACGTGATCCTGGACGGGAAGATCATCCCCTGCGGCCGGTGCAACGAGCCCGCCGTCAGCGTCAAAGGCGAGGTCATCGACCTGTGGTACTCCGGAAAGGCCCATGTCCACGGCGGTAACGTCCAGGCGGTGCTGGCCCCGGACGGGTTCCCGCTGTGGGTCTCCGAAGCCGAGCCCGGCTCGGTGCATGACCTCACTGCCGCCCGCGCCCACGCCCTGCCGGCTCTCTACCGCGCCGCCGCGCGTGACCTGCCCACGCTGGCCGACCTTGGCTACGAAGGCGCCGGCATCGGCATCCTGATCCCCGTCAAGCGACCTCCGGGCGGCGGGGAACTGGACGTCAATAACCGCACCCGCAACGCCATCCAGCGCTCCCTGCGCTGCCTGGGCGAACGCGGGTTCGCCTTGCTCAGCCAGCGCTGGCGCACTCTCCAGCACATCACCGCCAGCCCCGGCAAAATCGGTGCCATCGCCCGCGCCGCACTCGTCCTCACCCATTTCGAGCATGGCTACATCACATGAATTTCGCTGAGATCACGTCAGTGTGCCATTCGTGCCGATGGGCCGCGGCGCGCTCTACCGGGAACTGGCCAATACCACAGCTGACGTCGATCTCGCCGCCGAGTTCTGGATCGCCGAGGAGCAGTGGGAGCGGATCAAGGACCAGGCCCTCGGACTCTGCTCCGGCAAGGTGTTCAACTTCCTGCTCACCATGGTCTTCGCCACCCGTCGGTGTATGAGTGGTCGTGGCCTGGCGTACATCAACTCTGGCGGCGACGTATTCCCGTGCAGCACTTGCTCGGGGAACAAGGTCCTGTGCGCCGGGAACGTCATGGTGGATTCCTTCAAAGAGATCTGGACCGGATCCGACTGGGAGATCCGGCACATCACCTGGGACAACTTCGCGGAGACCTGCAAGGGCTGCCCGATCAACGACGACAAGTACTTCTGCACTAGCCGCTGCCCGGGCAGTTCAAGCGTCTACAACAACACTTTCACTGGCTGCGGTGCGACGGAGTTCCAGCGCCGGTCTGTGCTTCGGCGGGAGGAGCTGTTCCGTGAGCGGGTGATGGATGAACCACGGGTCCTGGTCTGTGACCATGCGCCGCATGCCGGCCCGGTTTCCCACGGCGAGGAGTGCTGATGAGCGGCTCGCTGGGCAACGTCCCTGTCGCCGGCCTTGGTCAGCTCCCCGTCGACGTCGCCGCCGCCGGCACCTCGACGAGCCGGCCAACGTATGTATACGACCTGGCGACGCTCCGGGCCCGATGCGCGGATATCGGTCGGCTACCGATCCGCCGCAAGCGCGTCTTCTTCGCCAGCATGGCGAATGACCATCCGCAGTTGATCGAATGCATCAAGGACGCGGGCCACGGCGTATTCGTCAACTCTCGGAAGCACATGGAGATCGCGCTGGGCGCCGGAATGCCGCCCGACCGGATGCTCTACGCCTCAAGCAACATGGTTGACGAGGAGATACGCACCTGCGCCAGCGTGGGCGTCCGGGTGGTGCTCGACTCGGTCGCACAGATCCGCCGGTTCGGCCTGATCGCTGGACCCGGGCACGAGGTCGGGCCACGGGTCAGCGTGGGCTTCGTTGAGGGGGACAGGCTCCGCGACGATCCCGGGTACCGATTCGGCGTTCGGCCGGACGAGCTGCCCGCGGCGGTGGCCGTGGCGAGACAGCACGAAATGCGGATCGTCGGAGTCCATTCCTACTTCGGCACTAACCTGTCGGCGGCGCCGCTGGTTGACGGTGTCGGCAAGCTCGCCGACGCCGCCGCCATCCTCCCTGACATTGCGTTCATCGATGCCGGCTGTGGATTCGGCGTCGCTATGCCGGGCAAACCGACGTTTGACTTCGACGCCTATGCCAGTGGTGTGAGCGCACATCTGGCCCGGCTGGAACGGCGGGTCCGGCGTACGGTCGAGTTCCTGGTCGAGCCGGGTCGATACCTTGCCGCGAGCTGCGGGTACTTCTTTGTGACGGTCGTGGACGTCAAGGAGCGCGCGGACCGGGTCTTCGTCGGCACGAATGGTTCAGTGGTCACGTTCCCACGGCCGCTGATATACCCTGACCATGCTGAGCACCCCGTCGGCATTATCGGGCGGAGTCCGCTGGAACAGCCGGACCCCCGGCCGGTCTACGTTTCAGGCAGCTCGACGTATTCCCAGGACTTCCTGGCCCGGGGCATTGAGCTGCCGTTGCCCCGGGTCGGCGACACCCTGGTGTTCGGGCATGCGGGCGCCTACTGCCGCTCCATGATGACCCGGTTCCTCGGCAAGGACGAGCCGCTCGAGGTCGTGCTCGACCGCCGGTCCGCGACCACTGCCGCGACCGGGACGGGCGTCCTCGCGGAGCGGGTGTGATGGAGTTGCGCCGCCGGGAGCACGCCCGCTCGGTAGGGGTAACGGTGAGCCGCCTCGGTCAGATGCGGATCCGCCACGAGCGCTGCGAGTTCACCGGTGGGCGGGACGACCTGGGCGACGGCCAGGCCTGTCAGCTGTTCGGCGGTACGGACGGCGACGTCACCGCGCCAGAACCGGCCTGGGCGGTCGACCGCACTGAGGTCGAGGAGCGCCTGCGGGACTTCACCGGCTGGATCGGCGGGTAGATCGTCCTCCAGCACCAGGTGGTAACGACCGGCCGCGCTGTGGTCGCCGGCTTCAGCCAGTGCCGCCAGTGGATTCGTACCGTCTTCGCCCTGACCGGTCACATCGTCACCGACACCGGCCGGACGCTGCCGATTGGGGTGAGCGGCCGCGGGACCGGTCTCGACGTGCTCGTCAGCCATCGGCTGGCGGAGACGATCGCCCGGATCCGGAGCGCGCTCGCGGTCGCGGCCGGGCCAGTGCGCGGCAGCCCGGCCGCGGTGCTAAGCCCTCAGGCGGCGGCGGTCCTCCTGCACGAGGGGATCGGCCACTACGCCGAGGCCATGCACGTCGGCGCGCTTGCAGTGCACCGGCTATTCACCCGCGTCGCCAGCGAGTGCCTGTCGGTGCAAGATGAACCCGGCTGGGACGGCGAGGACAACCAGCGGTACGACGACGAGGGCGTCCTCAGCCTGGGTCCGACCCAGATCGTCCGCCAGGGTGTGCTGGTCGCGCAGTTGCACACCCGTGCCACCGCACGGGCTGCGGCCTGTGCTCCCACCGGCAACGGCCGGGCGGCCCAAGTCTGGGATCCAGCCATCCCACGGATGTCGGGCCTTGTCTGCATGGCAGGCAGCCGGCCAGAGGAGGCGCTGGTCGGGGAGCTGGGGTCGGGAGTCTATATCCATCGCCTCGCCCATGGGTACCGGCAGGGCACAACGGTCGCCGCGAACGTCGTGCTGGGCGAGCACGTTGACCGCGGGCGCCGGACCGGCCGCTACTTCACCGGCGGGCAGGCCGCCGGCCGCATGGACCTGCTCACCAAGCTCGTCGAGGTGGCCGACCGGGTCGAGCGGAACCCGAACGCGACGTGCGGTAAGGATGGCCAGCTCCTGTTCGATGTCGCCACCGCTGCGCCGGCGATGCGACTGTCCTCGCTGCGGTTTCTTCCATGAACGTGACTGTCCGGCGTCAGGCCCGGCTACTGCGGCGGGTGGGCGAGGCGATGCCGCACCGGCACCGCTGGGGCTGCCGGATTCACAGCGGCGAGGACGGACTGGATGTGCACATAGCGGCACCCGGTGGGCTCGACGGCGTCGACCTTGACGAGCCAGGTTGGCGGCTGCATGACGACCTCTTGAGGCAGCTCCCGCCGATGCTGCGCATGAGCGCGCGCTCGGAGGTCGGCGTCGTCCGGACCGAGACACGGGTCAACGGCCGGCTGGCCGGCACGCAATGCCGCAGCTACGCGCTCGCAACCTGCGCGGACGTTGTGATCACCCTGGCTGATCAGCTGTCGCGCGTACCAGTGGCCTGCTGGCGCGGCACATGCCAGGCCTCGGATCTCGACCCGGAGCTGCCGGTGGTGCTCGGTCCATCCACGGTGCTGTCACTGACCGCGGGTGCGCT
>Ga0209061_1004085_pt1 | contig 14601 bp, 11 predicted proteins | sample Coa_R1_10_FD_187157 | JGI IMG/M metagenome (GOLD analysis project Ga0209061, IMG submission 187157) | Surface soil microbial communities from Centralia Pennsylvania, which are recovering from an underground coalmine fire - Coalmine... | ecosystem: Environmental > Terrestrial > Soil >...
GAGGAAAGCCAGACGGTAGAGGCGGGCCGGCTCGATCTTTACATGGCGCCTATGGGCGAACTGGCGCTGCGCCACTGCGCGACTTTTGCACAAGAGATTCGCGCGCTCGGCAGGTCCGTGGAGGTTGGATTTGAAGGAAAGCTGAAACGCATGCTGGAGCTGGCGAACAAGATGGGAGCGCGGTATGCGTTGATTGTGGGCGATAACGAAATCGTGACGCAAAGCTACACGTTGAGAGATATGGTTTCCGGCGAGCAGACGACGCTATCGCGGCAAGGCGTGCTGGAGCGCTTCAGCCGTTAATGTGCAGGAGAGCATGCCAAGTGAAAACATGCCAGAGTTGAAGCTAGATTTTTTAGGTGATTTGCGCCGGACCCACAATTGCGGGGCCTTGCGGGCGTCAGATGCGGGGCGAACCGCGTTGTTGATGGGATGGGTGCACCGGCGGCGGGATTTAGGCGGGGTGATTTTTATCCATTTGCGTGATCGCTATGGCGTCACGCAGGTGGTTTTCGATCAAAGCAAGAATCGCGCGGCGCATGAGCGTGCGCAGGAACTCAGTACGGAATTTGTGATCGCGGTTGAAGGGTTGGTGACGCTGCGGGCGCCCGAGACTGTGAATCCCAATATCGCCACGGGGGAAGTGGAGATTGTGGCCGAACGCGTCTGGATTCTGAACGAGTCGCGCACCCCGCCATTTCCGCTTGAAGATGGCGTGGAGGTGAAAGAGGACACGCGGCTCAGGTATCGCTACTTGGACCTGCGCCGACCGCGCATGCAGGCCAACATCACCCTGCGGTCGCAGATCACTTTCGCTATCCGGCAGGCTTTATATGAGCAGGGTTTTCTCGAAATTGAAACGCCTTTCCTGACGCGCTCTACGCCGGAGGGGGCGCGGGATTTTCTTGTGCCGAGCCGCGTGCAGCCGGGATGCTTCTATGCTCTGCCGCAATCGCCGCAGTTGTTCAAGCAGCTTTTGATGGTGGCGGGCTGCGAGCGCTACTTCCAGATTGTGCGTTGCTTCCGAGATGAAGATCTCCGAGCGGACCGTCAGCCGGAATTTACCCAGATTGATCTAGAGATGTCGTTTCCTCAGCAGGAGCAGATTTTCGAGGTGATTGAGCCTCTGATCCAGCGGGTTTGCGAAGCGGCGGGGAAGCCAGCGCCTGGGAAGATTCCGCGCATGAGCTATGCCGAAGCAATGCGCTGCTATGGGAGCGACAAACCGGATCTGCGCCTTCCACCTTTTCATTGCGTGCAGGATCTGTTTGCCGGCACAAATCTTTTGGTGAAGGACCTGCCGCTGGTGGCGATTCACATTCCGAAGACCGGAGTGCTGAGCCGCAAGGAACGGGATGAGATCAAAGCCACCGGCCAGGAACGCGGGTTGCGCGTTTATGATGATCTGAAGCGTCTGGAGCGGGACTTTGCGGCGAACATGATGCAACTGCGCGAACGAGTCCGGCCGGCGGAGGATGATTTACTGATTCTGGCAACGGCAAACGGCGAGTGCAAAGGCGCACGCCCTGAGCAATCCGTGCTCGAAGCCTGCGGTCAGCTACGAGTGCAACTGGCGCAGCGCTATAACGACCGGCACAAACTGCTGAACAGCGGCGATCTGCGTTTTCTGTGGGTGACGGACTTTCCGATGTTTGAGTGGGATGAAGAAGAGGGGCGCTGGGTGGCGGCGCATCATCCCTTCACATCGGTTCATGATGAGGATTTAGATAAACTCACTACGGATCCAGCCCACTGCCGGGCGAAATCGTATGATTTGGTGCTCAACGGAGTGGAGTTAGGCTCCGGATCGATTCGTATTCACCGGCGCGATGTCCAAAGCAAGGTGTTTGCCGCGCTGGGATTTAGCGAAGAGGAAGCAAAACGCCGGTTCGGGTTTTTGTTGGAGGCGCTCGAATTTGGCGCTCCGCCTCATGGAGGGATTGCGCTCGGGCTGGACCGTTTGGTGATGATCCTGGCCGGAGAGCAATCGATCCGAGATGTGATTCCTTTCCCCAAAACAGCGAAGGGCACCGACTTGATGTGCGATGCGCCTTCGCCTGTGCCGGAACGGCAGCTACGCGAGCTGGGCATTCGCGTGATCAGCTCGCAGTAGACCTCCGAAGAAGATTACTTTTTTAGCTCCTTATTCAGGTTTTTGGCGGCGCTCAAATGACTCTGTAGAGCCGGCAGCATACTCGATGCGAACTGCTTTACGTTCGCATCTGTGCCACCTTGCGTTTCATCCTGGGCTTCGCGTACGTCGCGTTCGTGGTTTTTGATTTCATCCTTGAGATAGGCTTTGTCAAAAGCGGGTCCGGAGAGTTTCGAGAGTTTTTCGATTTGGGATTGCTGCTTCGAATTTAGTTCGCTGGGAATGCTCACCTTCATAGCGCTGGCGAGCTGTTTGAGCTGGTCGTTCGTTTTGGTGTAATCGTTCACCATTCGCTGGCCAAATTCCTTTACGGAATCGTTCGAAGCTTTCTGGGCTGCGAGCTTCCCCAGCTCCACTTCGGTTAAAGCCGAAATCACCTGGTCCTTCAGGAACTTCTTGTCATCGAACTGCTGCGGCATGGTCGGAGTGGCTCCGTAGCCGGGACCATTCATGCCGGGATTGATCCCGGGATTGCCGCCCGGAGCTTGAGGATTGGGAGATGGGATTTGGCCGCCGGGGGGCTGACCCATTTGCGCCAGGACAGGTCGGGCACTCACGAGAGAGAATGCGAAACCTGTTACAAGCAAACTGCTGAGTAAGATGCGTGGCATATTAGCACCTTTTGTTTCGAATTGTTTCTCTCTATCAGTTGGAAGCGGCACCCGGTGTGGGATGTTTCAGGAGATTCTGCAAGGGAAGCTAATCTGTGTAAGTGGCGTGAGCGCTCGTATCATTGCGAGCCGTGATGGATATTGTTTGAAGGTAAGTTCCGGCGAAGAGAGGAATCGGGCCGGAGGTATTTATATCTGCAAAAGATAGCCTTGTTTGCCGACATTCCAGCAGCGCGTCGAGCCGAGCTGGACCTGGGCGCCTGCAGCTTCGTGGATATGACCGCAGAAGAAGTAATCGGGCTGATGCTGGATGATGAAGTCTTTAATCGCGGTGCTGCCGGCGTGCACTTTTCCGTGCACGCGGTCTAAGTCGGTATCGCGTGGAGGGCAATGGCAGATCAAGATGAGCGGCTTTAAACCGGCAAATTTTGAAAGCCGTTGCGAGAGCTCTTCTTCGCTGTATTCACCTGGAGTATCGAACGGGGTTGGATTCGAATAGCCGAGGCCTGCGATGTGGTATCCGCCGGCTTCAAAAGAGCGGCCATGAAAATTGTGCAGGCCGAAGTTTTGGCACAGGAGAGCGATATCGGATTCTGACTCGTGGTTTCCAGGCAAAACATACATGCGCTCAGCGCGCCGCGCGAGAATGGAGCCAATTCGGTCTAAGCCCCGTCCCCAGTTGACCAAATCGCCTGCGGCGATGTAATAGTCGGCTTCTCTAGAAACCAGTTTTTCCAAAGCAGCCGTATCTCCATGAATATCGGAAAAGATGAGCAAGTTCATCTAAGAGCAATGTAGCTCTCAGTGAGATGCGCTCAGGACGGCCGGCCGCAACGGAGGATGAGCGTAAGCTGTGAGTGCGCTGGCAATGCGCGAGGCAGCCCGGCCATCTCCATAGGGATTGATGCTGGAGATCATGCGGCGGTGCGCCTCTTCGTTCGTGAGCAGCTCGCGCGCGGCTGCAATAATGCTGGCGGGGTCCGTTCCCACGAGACGGACCTGACCGGTGTCGAGCGCCTCCTGGCGTTCGGTAACCTCGCGTAACACCAATACGGGCTTGCCGAGCGATGGGGCTTCTTCCTGAATGCCTCCGGAATCGGTAATGATGAAGTAGCTTGCCTCCATCAGGCTTACTAAGGCGGGGTAATCGAGAGGGCGGATCCGGAGGACGTTGGGGCAATGCGAGAGGTACTGTTCGGCTGCGCGGGCGACGTTGGGATTGGGATGCACGGGATAGACGAAAAGAACGCCGGGCTCGGAGGCGGCGAGTGTGGCGATAGCTGTGCAGATCTGGCGCAATCCCGCTCCGAAGCTTTCGCGGCGATGCGCCGTAACCATGATGATGCGGCGCGCTTGCTCGAAGCTTATAAATTGTTCGTGCGTCATGTAAGGGCGGAGCGCGGAGCGGCCAAGCGGGCGCACTTTGTTCCGAGCCCAGAGAAGGGCATCGATGACAGTATTGCCGGTGATCTGGATGCGATCCGGTGGTATGCCTTCGCGGAGCAAGGCGCGCATATTCGCGGTTGTGGGGGCGAAATGGACGGCCGCCAGGCGGGCGGTTAGCTGGCGCAGACCTTCTTCGGGGAAGGGAGCGGAAAGATCCAAAGTGCGCAATCCGGCTTCGACGTGTGCGACCGGGATGCGGGCGTAAAAGGATGCCAAAGCCGCAGCGAATGAAGTAGCAGTGTCCCCCTGTACGACGACGATGTCCGGGCGCTCGGCGGCGAGGACGAAGCGGAGTGCGTCGAGCAGGCGGGCGGTTAAAGCGGTGAGGTCCTGAGCAGTCTGCATCAGATCTAAATCATGATGGGGCTGAATGCCGAAGAAATCGAGAACCTGACGCAGCATCTCTCGATGCTGGCCCGTGGCGCAGATGCGGCACTCGATCTTTGGGTGTTTCTCGAGCTCCTGCACTAGGGGTGCGAGTTTGATGGCCTCCGGGCGCGTTCCGCAGACAATCAGGACCTTCAAATATGCAAAGTGCGGGGTTGGAGCGCGAAATCTCCAAACTGCTCCGAGACAAGGTGACAGAATAATCGCAATGAGAGTCCGTTTCCTTTCCTTTCTCCTGGCGGCAACCGGGTGTCTTTCTGCTGCAGGTGGGTCCTTCACGATTGAGCAGGTGATGAGCGCGCCGTTTGCGTCTTCACTGACGGCGGCGCCGCGGAGGCCGGTCGTAGCCTGGCTAGAAAATGAGCAGGGGCGGCGCAACCTCTGGGTCGCCAGCGCGCCGGACTGGAAGGCTCGCAAGCTGACTGCCTTTGAAGCGGATGACGGACAGCAGATTGATCAGATTGTCTGGGCGCCTGACGGCAGTTATCTGTTGTTTACGCGAGGCGGCGACTTTGAGAATGGTGGCACGAATCCGAATCCGGACCTTTTTGTCACGCAGCCGGGGCAGGATATTTGGCGCGTTGATCTCGACGGCGCGCCGGCTCGAAAATTGACCGAGGGGCAGGCGGCCGCAATCTCTCCCAAGGGCGATCGAGTCGCGTTTCTTCGTTCCGGGCAGATCTGGCTGATGGGGCCAGCAGGTGAATCGCCGAAACAGGCTTTACAGCAGAAGTGGGGTTCTGAATCGCTTGCGTGGTCGCCCGATGGGAGCCAGCTCGCCTTTGTGAGCATGCGCGGAGACCATAGCTTCATCGGACTGTACAGCCCGGCAGAGAACAGCGTGCGATATATCGACGCGAGCGTAGATCACGATTCCGATCCGGTCTGGTCGCCGGACGGTTCGCGGATCGCCTACTTGCGCATTCCGGCGAGCCGCCGAGTGGAGCGGGGGCCCAGGCGGGAGGGTGAGCCCTGGTCGATTCGCGTCTTTGATCTACGCACCAACTCGGCGCGGACCGTTTTTCGCGCACAGAATGGCCCGGGCAGCGTCTTTCACGGCATTGAGGCGGAACACCAGATCTTCTGGGGCGCGGGGGACAGGCTGATTTTTCCCTGGGAGCGCACGGGCTGGACGCATCTATACAGCATTGCGGCAAGCGGCGGCAACGCCGTGGAGCTTACGCCGGGCATCGGAATCGTGGAGTTTGTGGCGCTGGCGCCGGATCGCCAGAGTGTTTACTATGCGGGGAATTTTGGAGATATCGATCGCCGCCATATCTGGAGCGTAGATGTCTCGGGCGCGCAAGCTGCACATCAGATCACACAGGGTGAAAACATCGAATGGGCGCCCGCTCCGGTGGCGGGCAGTTCCGCACTCGCTCTGCTCGCGTCCCGTTATAACCAGAAGGCACACGCCGAAATTCGGATTGGGAGTCAGTCGATTGTGCTTGCTCCCGAGATCGTGCCGCCTGAATTCCCAGCGGCTTCACTGGTGAAGCCGCAGCAGGTCATACTCACAGCTTCAGATGGCTTGCAGATTCACGGGCAATTATTTCTACCACAAGACGGTTCGCGCGGGCGTCACCCTGCGGTCGTCTTTTTCCATGGCGGATCGAGGCGGCAGATGCTGCTCGGCTATCACTACATGTATTACTACTCAAACGCATATTCCCTCAATCAATATCTGGCGAATCACGGCTACATTGTGCTTTCAGTGAATTACCGCAGCGGTATTGGCTATGGCCTGAATTTCCGCGAGGCTCTTCATTATGGGGCATCCGGCGCAAGCGAGTTTAATGATGTGATGGGCGCCGGCCTCTATCTGAAGTCGCGACCCGATGTGGATCCGGCGCGAATCGGCGTTTGGGGCGGATCTTACGGAGGTTATTTAACTGCTCTGGCGCTGGCGCGCGCCTCCGATCTGTTTGCGGCCGGTGTAGATTTTCACGGCGTGCACGATTGGAGCACGCTATTTGAAGGCGCTCAGCCCAATCTCGATCCGCAAGAGCAGGAGGCTCTCGCTCGAGCCAGGCGCATTGCGTTTGAGTCATCGCCGCTAGCGGATGTGGCTACTTGGCGATCGCCGGTTTTGCTGATTCATGGCGATGATGACCGCAATGTGCCCTTCTCTCAGACCGTGCGCCTGATTGAGGCCTTGCGGGCGCAACATGTCTCCTTTGAAGAGCTCATTCTTCCAAACGAGATTCATGACTTTTTGCTGCACCGGAGCTGGGTGCGGGCTTACCAGGCGGCTGCTGACTTTTTTGATCGGAAGCTACAGAAAGCAGCAGATGCGGAGCGGACGCAATAAGCGGGAGGCTGTGATCAGCCCGGTTGACGGGCGTCCTGTATGCGACCTTTCCAGACTCCGCCGCGTCCGAGCCAATAGGAGCATGCCGAGTGGACCGTGGCGCCCATATAGAAGAGCACGATGAGCGGCAAGGCAAAGCTCCAGAGCGGTGAAAGGCGATAAAAGCGCACCATGGGCCAGTAAGCAAAGGCCATTATGAGCCAGGCGGCCAGGCCGAGCATGGCGGCTGAAACATTGCCACTGAAGATGAGTGCAGGCGGCGTTAAGTAAGTCAGAGACAGGGCGATTAAAGATGCGATCAGTAAAAGCAGAGAGTGTCGTAACTGGAAGAATGCGGTGCGTGAGATCATGCGGCCGATTTCGGCGAAAGACCGGTAGGTGCGTATGCTTCGGGTTTCTTCCGTAAGGCCCATGAGGATGCGGCCGCCACTGCGCTTCACTCTGCGCGCCAGAGCGCAATCGTCGATGACCTCCGCTCGAATGCTCGAAAATCCGCCGATGCGCTCGAGGGCTTGGGTTTTGATGAGCACGCAACCGCCCGCGGCGCCCGCTGTGCGATAGCGTGGATGTGCGATCCAAGCCGGGGGATAGAGCTTAAAAAAGAAGAACACAAAGGCGGGGATCAGAGCTCTTTCTGCGAATGTCTGGCATTCGAGTTTCACCATGTAAGAGACTAAGTCGCAATTTCGGGACTCGGCGATTGCGATAAGATCCGCGATGCTTTGCGGGCCATGAAGGATATCCGCATCCGTAAACAAGAAATAATCTGGAGCAAACTGTTCGGCATACGCTACGCCTTGTGACAGTGCCCACAGTTTCCCCGTCCAGCCGGGAGGCACAGGCTGCCCCGGGATGATGACCAGATCGTGTTCGCGCTGTGCGTTTCGCGCGCAGGAGCGAGCAGCTTCGGCCGTTCCATCCGTGCTGCCGTCATCCACGAGTACGATTTTGAGCAGCTCCGGCAACTGCTGCTTGCATAACGAACGCAGTGTGGCTTCAATTACCTGGGCCTCATTGCGCGCCGGAATGATGACAACCACTCGCTTTAAAGAAACCGCATGCGATGGGGGACGAAGCAGGTTTTTGGGCACATACCAGAAAAAGCCGCGGCCGAAGAGTAAGTAGAGCCAGGTTAAAACAGCAATGGTCGCTAAGAGGGTTAAGGCCACTTACCGGGGCTCCTGCTGGGTCATGCAGTGCAAGCTGCCGAGTCCGAGGACCAGATCACGTGATGGAATGGCGATTACCTCGCGATCGGGAAATAACGAAGCTAATTTATTAAGTGCGATTCGGTCATTTGGATCGCAGAACGTGGGCACAAGGACAATCTGATTGGCGATATAGAAATTGGCATAACTGGCAGGGAGACGTTGTCCGTCGAAGATTACGGGCTGCGGCATGGGAAGCGTTTCGACACGAAAGGGCTGACCGTTTTGGTCTCGCGCCTGGCGCAGCAGGGCGACGTTTTCCGCTAGTGGCTCGTAATTTTCATCAGAAGGGTCTTGCTCGACGGCAACGACGATGGTTTGCGGATCGGTAAAACGGGCCAGGTCATCGACATGCCCGTGTGTATCGTCTCCGGCTATGCCGCGCCGCAACCAGATGGTATGCCAAGCTCCAAGATACTGCCTGAAGATTGCTTCTATCTCATTTCGGCCAAGATGAGGATTGCGTGCCTGCTCGCTGCTGAGCAGACACTCCTCTGTGGTTAAGATACTGCCGGAGCCATTTACATCGATGCTGCCGCCTTCGAGGACGATGGGTGTGTTGTTAGAAAGCGGAGTACAGATTTGCCAGTCTAACTGCAAGGCCAGTTTTTCAGTTACTGCGTTGTCACGCTGCCAGTTATCGTATTTGGCCCAACCGTTAAAGCGCCAGTTCAGGGCGACGCGGCGGCCGCACTGATCGCGTACAAAGATGGGGCAGAAATCACGCGTCCAGCTCCGATCCGTTTCCACCTGGAAGAATTCCACGGCGGCTAAGTCAGCATGGCACTTGGCCAGCACCGAACGCGCCTGTTCCTCGAGCTCGTCGTCTTGAACGAGTATGCGAACGCGCTCCACGCGCGAGAGGATGCGCACGATCTCGCCGTAGATCCACGGGATGGGTTCGAATTTACCGGGCCAATCGGAGGTCTCGTGCGGCCAGGCGAGCCAGGTAGCCTCGTGCGGCTCCCATTCGGCGGGCATCCGAAAGGAGGCAGGCACGGTCCGGTTATCCGAGCCAGCGTTGCGTGATGGGTGCATAGGCATCGATACGGCGATCGCGCAGAAAGGGCCAGTTGCGCCGGACTTCGTCAGATTGTTTGGGGTCGCATTCGACAACTAAGACTGCTTCGCGATCTGCTGGAGCTTGGGCGAGTATGCGGCCAAAGGGATCAGCGACAAAGGAGTTGCCCCAAAACTCGAGGCCGCTTTCCGGCGTGCCTTCATAACCGGTGCGATTGACAGCAGCGACAAAGACGCCATTGGCAATCGCGTGCGCACGCTGAATCGTGCGCCAGGCATCGAGCTGGGCCTCTCCATACTGAGCCTTTTCCGAAGGATGCCAGCCGATTGCGGTAGGGAAGAACAGGATAGTTGCACCCTGCAGGCTGGTGATGCGCGCGCCTTCCGGGTACCACTGATCCCAGCAGATCAAAACGCCCACTCGCGAGTAGCGTGTTTCAAAGCACTGAAAACCGAGGTCGCCCGGAGTGAAGTAGAATTTTTCGAAATAGAGCGGGTCGTCCGGTATGTGCATTTTGCGGTAGAGGCCGGCAAGAGAGCCATCCGCATCGAGAACGGCTGCGGTGTTGTGATACAGGCCCGGGGCGCGCCGCTCAAAGAGAGAGGCTACGATGGAGACCTGCAGCTCTTTAGCGAGGGCACTTAACACTTCAGTTGTCGGCCCGGGGACTGGCTCGGCCAGATCGAAAAACGCGGCGTTTTCCTCCCGGCAGAAGTACTGACTGCGAAAGAGTTCCTGCAGGCAGATGATTTCTGCCCCCTGCGCTGCAGCCTGACGAATGCCGCGCATGGCCTTTTGCAGGTTCTCTTCGAGGTTTGGAGAACACGACATCTGCACGGCCCCGATTTTGAATGGACTATCTCGCCGCGCACGGTGAGTTACTGGCATCGCTGACATAGTTGCCGACTTACATGTACATTCCGCCATTTACATCGAGAACGTGGCCGGTGATGAAGCCTGCCTCATCGCTTGCAAGAAATCTGACTGCGCTGGCGACTTCCTCGGCTTTGCCCGCGCGTCTGAGCGGCGTGCGTTCGATCATGGCTTGCTTGAGCTCAGGGGTTAAGCCGTGCGTCATATCGGTTTCAATGAAACCGGGCGCGACTGCATTCACAGTGATATTCCGGCTGCCGACCTCCTGTGCGAGCGATTTCGTGAGTCCGATTAAACCGGCTTTGGCAGCGACATAGTTTGCCTGGCCGGGGTTGCCCATTTCGGCGACCACGGATGAAATGTTGATGATTCTTCCCCAGCGCTCTCGCATCATTGCGGGCAGCACCTGTTGAATGGCGAAGAAGGGTCCGCTCAAGTTGGTGTCGAGAACGATTTCCCAATCTGCCTGCTTCATGCGCACAGCCAGGGCGTCCTTCGTGATGCCAGCGTTGTTCACCAGAATGTCGATGCGGCCGAACTCTCTAGCTGTTTTGGTAATTCCCGCCGCAATGGATTCCGGGCGCGACAGATCGATTTCGACGGCAAAGGCTTCTCCGCCCGTGCGACGGATTTCTTCCGCTACTTCCTCTAATTTCTCGCGAGACCGTGCAGCGAGGGCGACGCGGCACCCGGTGGCGGCGAGTGCGAGCGCGCAAGCCCGGCCAATTCCACGGCTTGCCCCCGTGATCAGGGCGGTTCTGTGGTTCATGATTCACTCTCATCATAATGGGTGTACGCATCCATGCCATTCGATGACTTACGCAGTTTCATTCATGCCTTAGAAAAAGAGGGCGAGCTGAAGCGCATCCGCTTTGAGGTGGATCCGTATCTGGAGATCACGGAATTTGCAGACCGCTCGGTAAAAAACCAGGGGCCAGCGCTGTTATTTGAGAAGCCAAAGGGCTCAAAGATTCCGGTGCTGATTAATATCTTCGCCAGCATGCGGCGCATAGCGCTGGCGCTTGGTGTCGAGGATGTTGAGGAAGTAGCAACGCGCATTGCCGAGCTAGTGCAGATGGAGCGGCCGGAAGGGTTATTGGAGAAACTCAAGCTGCTGCCTAGGCTGGCTGAATTAAACGCCATCTTCCCTAAGAGTGTGCGGTCAGGGCCGTGCAAAGAAGTGATCCGCCGCCAGAATTTTTCCCTGGACGAATTTCCGATTTTGCATTGCTGGCCAGGAGATGCGGGACGCTTCATCACCTTCCCGCTGGTGTTTTCGAAGGATCCGGAATCAGGCAAGCGCAACTGCGGCGTGTACCGCATGCAGGTTTTCGACGGCCGTACTACCGGCATGCACTGGCAAAAGCACAAACACGGCGCGGAGCACTACCGGCGTGCGGCCGCGCAAGGCCGGCCTGTCCGTATGCCGGTCGCGGTGGCGATCGGTGCGGATCCGATTACGATGTTTTCAGCCGTGCTGCCTCTCCCGCCAAATGTCGACGAGATGATGTTCGCAGGCTTCTTGCGCCGCAAGCCGGTAGAGATGGTTCGCTGTGAGACATCGGATCTGGAGGTGCCGGCAAATGCGGAGATTGTATTAGAAGGTCATGTTAATGTTGGCGAATTGCGGCGGGAGGGACCCTTCGGAGATCATACCGGGTTTTACTCACTGGATGATGACTATCCTGTGTTTCATGTCGATTGTATTACGCACCGCAAGCACCCCATTTACACCGCGACCATTGTTGGCCCTCCGCCAATGGAGGATTTCTATATCGGAAAGGCGATCGAACGGATTTTCCTGCCGCTGATGCGAATGCAAATGCCGGAGATTCGCGACATCTGCATGCCGGCCGAGGGCATTTTCCATAATCTGATGCTGGTTTCGATCCGCAAATCGTATCCGGGCCATGCCCGCAAGGTGATGCATGGGATATGGGGTTTAGGGCAGGCCATGTTCAGTAAGTGCATCATTGTGGTGGATGAAGAAGTAGATGTGCAAAATGTGCGGGAAGTGGCTTGGAAGGCTTTGAACAATATCGATCCCGAGAGAGATATTGAGTTCGTCCACGGTCCGATCGATGCTCTGGATCATGCCAGCCGGGCGCCTCACTATGGTTCGAAGATGGGCATCGACGCGACGGCTAAGTGGCCTTCCGAAGGCTTTACGCGGCGATGGCCGGAGGTGATCCGGATGTCAAAAGAGGTGATGCAGCGTGTGGATGCGTTATGGAAGCGAGCAGGATTGGAGAGGCAATCATCCTGAGGTCTTAGTTAAATGCGGACTGCTCGAAGCGGGTGAACTGTTCTTCGAGATCTGCCTCGAGGCGGGATTTCTCCATTGAATTTAGAAATGAGTACCGGATGCTATTGCGTACTAATTGCTTAACTTGGGCATAGGATAGGTGATAAGTAAGTACAGCACGCTCGAATTCTTCGGTAAGATGCGTCCGCTCAACGCCTTCATCGTCGGTTGAAATCACAACGGGAACGCCGTGTTTGAGATAAACGGGAAAAGGATGACGATTGCCGCGCACGCCGAGGATCTGATCGTTGCTTGTCAGATTGATTTCAACGGCCACATGACGATCCCGCATTTCTTGCAGTAACTGCTCTGCGTGCTGTTCATACAGGATATCGACGCCATGGCCGATGCGCTCTGCATGACCGAGTTCTATCGCCTCACGAATATGGAAGCGCAGGCCCTCTGGCGGCACAAGGCCGGGCGCCAGCTCGCCAGCATGCAGCGTAATGTGCACCTGAGGATAGAGCCGGTGTGCGTAATCGACCATTTGCATGTGCAGATGATAGTCACGCATCGCATTGGTTCCATCTTCGGGTTGCACGAAATTGATGGCTACAACCTTAGGGTCGGATGACGCAAGCGCGAAGCCGGCCATCACCTGTGCGAAGACTTCCTGTTTGGGAGACTCGCGTGCAACTTCGTAGATATATCCAACACGCACCCGGCAGGCTGGCGACTCCGGCCGTTCGCGGCAGCCGAGTGCGCGCTCGCGTGCTGCATCCATTTCCTCCACACGCGCACGCAGATCCGCTACTAATTGTTCGAGGCCGGCTTCTTCAAGTTTCTTATTGGTAACTTCAAAATCTTGCAGCCCAACACGGTCTCCCAGGTGAGCGATGGGACCACTGCCTGAAACCGCCATCAGCTCTATATAGGATTCCTGCTGATCCGCAGCGCGTTTGACTACATCGGCGACGAGTTCGCCGGCGTGAGTTTTGTTTAAGCCTCCGAATTTTTGAAAGGTGGCGAAAAAGTGATCATGGGCTGACTGCGGTCCGGGTATGAAATCCCGCATAGACAGGCTGTCGATCATGGCGCTTTTTAACTCGGCGTTGTGCTCGGCAAGCGCGGCCTCGGAAGCGCCAGCCGGGCATTGCCCTGCTGTTGGCGGCAGGAGAGACAGGGCACGTCGGTCTATGCAAAGGTGGTCCTGCGCGGCTAGCTCCAAATAGCGTTCTGCATAGACGGCGCCTGAGAGATGATTGTGAAGATCGGCGCCTTTCGGCATTTCGTAAAGAAATGCGTAGAGCTCGGGAGGGCTATTTAATAACTCAGACCAACGCTGCTCAATCCGGTTGCGGGAGGGCTTAGGAACGGGCTGAGCACAGACAGATGAAAGGGAGAAGAGACAAACACAGAACGTCAGGGACCAAAACTGTCGCATGGCATTACTCCGGGGGAGAAGCGAGTAGATTCCGGGCGGCTACAATTTGCTGCAGACGCTTCGCGTAGCGCCTGCCAATGGCTTCATGGCTGTGATAGCGCCGCATATAAGAGGCAGCAGCAGCACCGATTTGTCTTCCATATTCTCGATCTGAGAAGAGCCGTTGCATATAGGCTGCCGCCTCATCGAGATCGGGATCAGCCCAGACCTGTCCCTCAGGCAGCACATATTCGCCGGGATTTACGGGAATGAGGCGATAACTTACCAGACAACTGTTCTCTTTTGTTGTAAAGTCCGTATTCCCCGAATAATTGGTGACGATCACGGGTTTGCCAAGATACATGGCTTCCGCGATGCTCAGTCCGAAGCCCTCCGAGCGGTGCAAAGAGACGAATGCGTCGCATGCGGAGATGAGTTCGTGCAGCTCGTCTTTTCGGAGTACGCAATCGATCAGAAAAATGCGGTCATCCTCACCAATGGCGCGTAAGAGGTTCCAGAATTCGCGTTTGTGATGGGGGTGCCGAATCGTCTTGATGACGAGTCCCACGGCCTCTTTTGACTCGGCGAAGGCTTTCTGAAAGGCGTGGATGCATCCAGTTGCGTTTTTTCGTGAGGCGGAAGAAGAAAAATCAAAGGCAAATAGAAAAAGGTATGCGCTTTCAGGAAGGCCGAATTTCTGGCGGATTAGCGAAGGAGCGGTGATGTTGGTGGGTAAAGGAAATTCGACAGCTTCGGGCATCCAGATAACGGGCTTAGAGGTTTTTGGGGCAATCGCCGCTTGCGTGAATTTCGAGACCGCCCAAATCTCATCCATGAGATCAATCGCATCCTGCCATTCATCAGGAAAGTTACTTAACTCCCAAGCCCAGTAGCCAATATTGTAATGATTGCGGAAGAAATTTA
>Ga0209061_1004086_pt1 | contig 14595 bp, 16 predicted proteins | sample Coa_R1_10_FD_187157 | JGI IMG/M metagenome (GOLD analysis project Ga0209061, IMG submission 187157) | Surface soil microbial communities from Centralia Pennsylvania, which are recovering from an underground coalmine fire - Coalmine... | ecosystem: Environmental > Terrestrial > Soil >...
AGGTATTCAGCACAGGCCTGTTCATCGTGAAAGCGTCGTTCCAATTCCATCAAAGTCCGCGGATAATCTTCGACCATGACCCTGAACACTACAGGTTGTGGTCGGTGGCGTCAAGTAAATACCCCCAATAAAGGATATTCACCGGTGGGATGCTTTTCCCGTTCTGCTTCCCAATCGTGCCAGTAGTCAGTGACGCGGGCATGCCGCGCGTGGAGGCGAGCTTGGTAAAGAAGCACATCAAGCCAGCCTTCCTTCCGAGCATTGGTAAACTTGTGGTCCCCAATCCATTTCACCAATCGGTTGAACCGGCAATGGGGTTCCTCTTTCGGATTCGCGCGGCGCTCGACGGCTTCCGCTGCCAAGAAACCGGGGCATCTTCGCTTCAGTTCCATTTGGACGGTCGCAGGCAAAGGAAACTCGCCTTCGAGAGCGGTGCGTGTCCAGAAAGCGAAAACCTCCCACTCAACATATCTTTCGACAGCCTCCCGAAGCGTTCGGGGACTCACGCGCCACGGGAGTTTAATGAGCCGGCGCTTCTCTTCGCGCATTTCATATTTGTCCAGCACTTCATCACCGCACTGCTCCGAGGCCTTCAGCCATTCGCGGAAAGAAGGATAAACGGCCGGCTTCGAGCGCTTCCATTGGTGCTCACAATATTCCCAATAAGCGTCGTTCCGCCGGTAGGCCAGGTCGCGCACGGCATAGTATCCCAGACGATTCATCCAGCCGTCCCGCCACGGAACCGAGAAGACTCGCTCGTGGATCCAGCGCCGAAGGTGATCCCAGAAGGGAGGCGCTATTTTCGCGTGATTCCGTTTCTGTTCTGCGACAAACCTCAAAAATCCCGGACATCGCTTTTCAACAGTCCTGCCAAGCCATTCTGGAAGGCGTCCCTCGGTATGCTCGATGGCGTTCACCCAAAGGGAAAAGGCTTCCCAAGCGATGTACTTTTCACGAGCCTCGTGCAAAACCGGCCAAGGGATTCGCGCTGCTTCTCGTTCCGCATCGGAGCGTGCAATTTCTGAGACCTACCGCTCGAGCCGGCTCGGAAGCCAGGCTTGTTTGGTCTTTACTTGTGTTATTGTAAGCGGCTCAGTTAACGAGGGGGTTTGAAGGAAACGCTTTCGCGAAAGGCGAAAAATGTTGTTCACCCGCCAGAGGCCCCCATATTCATTAGCATCGACTGCTTGGCGCCTGCGTCGCGGGCTCGACGCGCTCCTTCAAACTCTGCTCCGGCGGCCGCGCGGCTTCGACATGATGAGTTCCATTGTGCCGCAAACCAGAGTCGAGAAACCAAAGGCGGTACTCCTTATCAATCCGTGCGGCATCAACCACATCGCGGTGTTCTTCCAGAAAGCGATTGAGGCCGCGATCTTTGATACGCCCTTGGTAAGGCGTGAGCCAGCCGAGCCTGACCCACTCGCGCACTTTCTTTGGCGCCACGTGAAATATCTGAGCGAGATCCCGCTGCGTGTATCCGTCCCGGACCCGTGCGCTTTCCTTATTCCGCCAGAGCATTTGATACACTGCTTGCGGCGTCCGCCCCAGGTTTCGTGCCATCTCGACGACCGAAAACTCGCGGGCATGCTCAAGGATGTAATTCTTCTCCTCTGGAGCCCATGGGCGATGCCAATTGGTCAGTTTTAACTCGGCGGTCCGTCTTAGGATTTCCCCCTCACCCAGATTAGGGTCCCGCCGCCGGATACGCTCGATGGCCTTACGAAGTCTCGATGGTCCGCCCGCCGCTCCAGCTTTCAGGATTTTGTCGAGATCGAGCTTCCGCGTCCTTCTCCGCTGTGTCTGTTGCGCATCGCCAGGGGCCTGGTCTGGTTGTCGAGTCTGCTCAAGTAACTGCGGTGCGCTGCCCAATGGAAGCCCTCCGTCGAGACACACCTCCGCGAGTGCGTCGAGGGACACACTGAGCGGGGAATCTCATTGACCAGATTTGGGACCGAGGCAGTGCAGGAGAGAGAGTGAGGTCAGCGCGAATTAATAGCGCCGATGAATGAGTGCCGTCGTAGCCCTGCGGCTGCCCTGAGTATCGGCTCGGTCCCTGAGCCCTGAATCAGGACTCTACTGTATTAGTACCTTTACCCCCCTCAAACGTTAAATTGGCGGGTCAGAATTTTTGCGTTGAAAAGTGGGGTCTGGACGGAGTTTATCGCCGTGTAATAGTATCTCATTGATTGCACGGAGGATGGTCGTTGCGACGGGAAAATCACCGGCCATGACGAATCCACGGGACACGCGGGACGACGACACGCTGCTCGACGCATTACTCGCGGGCGACGAGTCCGCCTTTTCGGAGTTGGTGGCTCGTTACGAACTCGGGATGCTCAAAATGGCGCAGGCGTATCTGGGGGATCGCGTATTGGCTGAAGAAGTTGTGCAAGAGACCTGGCTGGCCATCGTCAGGACGATCAGGAAGTTCAAACGGCGCTCTTCCGTCAAAACCTGGCTGTTCGGCATCCTGCTCAACCAGGCCAGGAAGCAGGCGGCGCGGCGGCCTAAAGAGCTGCCGGATCGAAGCCAAGGCCGGAGAGACGATGACGGGTCTTCGGATTGGTTTGACGATGAAGGCGAGTGGCGATCCAAACAAGTGGGTTGGGGTTCGAATCCCGAATCGGACCTCCTGTCCCAGGAAGCCGTCGAACATATTTACGAAGCCATCGCCTCACTGCCGGAAAAACAGCGAGCCGCGTTCGTCCTGAGCGCAATCGAAGGCTGGACGCCGGAAGAAGTTTGTGACCTAATGAAGATCAGCAGCACCAATCGGCGTGTGCTGCTGCACCTCGCGAAAACCAGATTGCAGCAAATGCTCGACGAGTATTTCGGCAAACTCCGAAAGTCGCCGGCGGCTTCGGGAAGCGAGGAACCAAAGTCATGACGTGCAAAGAAGCTGCCGGTCGAATAACGGATTATTACGAGGGCGTTCTTTCACCATCTGAAGCCCAGGAGATCCAAGCCCACCTCGCGACTTGTGACAGCTGCCATGCCTACTTTGAGAATTCGCGGCAACTGACTGCCGCCTTGGGCAAACTGCCCAATCCGGCACCACTGTCCGCGAAAGCTAAGCAAGAACTGCTGACCGCCTTTCGCAAGCAACATGCCCGGAAGCCAGGGTTCGCAATAACGCGGCCGTGGGCGATTGCGGTTGCCGCCGCGGCCCTTGCGATTCTCGTAGCGATAATTTGGATCGTCAGGATTCACACAAAGGGGCCGCTGCCGCCCCAGACCTACGAGGCGTACGCGGTCAATTTCAGCAATCAGCTCTTGCTCCGTGGAGAATCGAGCGCTCCGCCAGTCCCGCCGGCGGTCATCCCGCGCAGGCGGTGGAGTCTCGCCATTCAGCTTGAGTTCGGGTATCAGCCCGGTCCGTATGATGTATCGCTGCAACGAAACGGGAAAGTGTTCGCCACCGCTTCGGGAACCGTTCGAATTGAAAACCACAAACCAATGCTTCATGTGAAGATTGACTTGAGCCACTTGCCAGCCGGCCAATATAGGTTTTACGTGCGGCATGCCGGAGAGGAATGGCGGTACTACAGGGTCATACTAAAGTGACCCTTCGCGCACGACCGTGGCCTCGTGACCGGGTGCGTTCAGAAGGACGTCGCCCTCAGTGATCGCAAAGTGAAACGCGGAAATTGCCCACCCGGTCCGGCCCTGCCCAGCAGATCAACTTGTTTTGAGCCGATCAATTCATTGCTAAAGGTCTTCAACATCTGGCTAAGCAACGCGGACGCACCGGACAAACGGCTCGGGGTAGGCGGATGTCCTCACAGGTTAATCCGGACGAGAATGGGGCCGAGAAGATAGGCGGTGAAGAATCCGACGGCGTAGATCGCCGCTGCAACCCACAACGCAACGCGGCTTACACGGGTTGCCGTATCGCAGGCCGTCGGGCCGTCTTCGATCGAGCACGCTTCTCCTTGTGCCTTGAACCGAGGCGCGAGCCAGTAAACGTGAACGAAGTCGCTGGCGATCAGAAGCCCCGAGACGGTAAACACCCAAACCTTGTGCCGGGTCAGCGTGACCAGCCAGGGCGCCGCCGAAAGAAACGAGGCCACCGTCGCGCCCAGACCGAGAAAAACCAGCAACGACGGCAGCGCGCAACAAAGCAGCGTTCCCAGTGAGGTGAATAGCGAAAGATAACTGAGCAGCCGATTTTCTCGCCTCGCGGCTCCCTGCTTTGGTATGGCTGGTGTGTTCATAGCCGAAAACCTCCCTTTTTCGTTTTCTTCACCGCTTAAGATGGCTTGAGCAGTTTGATGCTCGAAGCGATGAATCCCAAGTTGCCCTGGCAGGTCGTCCCGATATGTCCGGTTAACTGAACCCGGCTGCCGTCGGGGAGCCCGCGAGCGTTTAGGCCCGACGGTGCGAGTTCAACAAAGAGTTTGCCAGTGCGGTCGCGGAGCAGGAGCCAGCATCCAAGCAGGCGGCAGTGGTCCACAACAGTGCCTCGAACGACCACGGAACTCAGGGGACCTGCGCCAGCAAGAGCATTGATCACTGCGGCGTTGGCGGTCACCGCGCTGCGGTGGGCAGGGCTGGAACTCTCCGCCGCTACCCGCAACGACTGGCTCAAATAAGGCAATGCCAGTCCGACCGCTGCCGCTCCCGCCAGAACGAAGGCAGCCAGCGCCCATGGGCTCGGCTTGGGGGTTGCCAGGCTAGGCGACTTGCTCACCCCTATCAGCAGCGCAATGGCCGCCGCCAGCAGCACCAGGTTCTTGATCACAAACTCCCCAGTCATCGTAAGGAAAGGAAACCAGGGGTAAAATGCGGCTCGCGGCGAGGAAACCAGTACGCCGAAGGTTCCCATCAGGTGAAAGATGACAGCCGCCGCTGTCCAGCGCGGCCAAACTCCGGCGAGCAGCAAGACGCCCAGCGTTAGCTCAAACAACGTAAGAGCAAGATAGAGAGGCAAAGTGCCCAGAGACGGATAGCTCCGTCTCACCAGTTCCAAAACCGGGCTGACGCCGACAAGTTTTAGCGCGCCGAACCACAGATACACGACCCCCAGCGACACGCGGAGCAGCCTCTCCGGGCTTAAGGCTCCGACAACTCCCTCTTTCAATTTGAGCCATATCGTCCACCTACGCTCCATTTATTGTCCCTCCCTAATCTGTCCAGGACCTGAAGTCAAGGCGCTCTTTCCGGAGCTTCCCCATCCTTTAACCACCCAAAGGGCCACCGTGAGGGCGGCGAATGCCGCCGTAAGAAAGAACGTGTAATCGAGACGAAATGGCGCCGAAAGCAGAGCGGCGGCTCGCGGGTGCGGGGGAATCCAGCCAAGCACTTGGAACAAGTATTGAACGAGCACGCTCGAGCCAACCATGGCCGCGAAGAAAACGGCAAAAATGTACGCGGTGGCCTTTCCGCCGTAATACCGCCTCCAGACGTCCAGCACCGGAACCGTGATGTTGTCGGACACGATGCAGCCCACGACCGCCGCGAATCCCACGCCCCCAAGCCACAGCGCCGCGGCGAAAGGGACAATGCCGATGGAGCCGATAAAGCTGAAAACACCCACCAGCACGCCCACGGCAGAGTTTTCCAGTATCCCCAGGAAGCTTGTGGGCCTGACGAACAGCGCGGACCAAAACGCGGCGGGCACCAGCACAATAATAAAGCCCGAGATCAAGAAGCCCACCATGACAGTCTTGTAGATGCGCTTTAATGTGGCAAAGTAGCGGGAGGCGATCCGCACCCAGGTGGCGCGCTGGCCCAGTTGCTCGACGGTTCCAGGTCGCGATGCCCCGCCTTCTGGCCCCGGCGTTTCCTCTTTTTCTTCCCGTTGGAGCTTCCGCCTTGCCTCCTCAAATACGCGGGTCGGCAGTGTCAAGCGAACCAGCAGGTACATAATCACAACTAGCAGCACCCCGGCGATAAGCTCTGCGCCGAAGAAGGCCCAGCCTAGCAACACCGCAATCAGAATCGCGAGCTCGAAAACAATGTTTGTGGAAGCAAGGGCGAAGGCAAATGTGCTTTCAGCCGACGCGCCCTTCTTGAAAAGCGATTGTCCAATGGCTACCGAACCAAACGTGCACGAGGAACTGGCAGCGCCCAACCCGGCGGCGAGAGCCGTCGTTTTCACGTCACGCCCACCGAGCAGATGGGCCATTTTCTCCTTGTCCACAAAGACGTCGATAGCCGCCGTGACTGCCACTCCAAACAGCACTGACCAGAGCGCCTTGTAGAAAAAGAAGCCGCTCACTCTCAGGGCCTCGATTACTTTTTCCATGGGTTACTTCACCTTTTTTTCTCTACCGGCAGCGCACGCCATTGGATTTTGCCCGGGACAAAGCCGCTGTCGCGAACCTTCTGCCCGATTTCCTTATCGGTCACATTTGAGTTCGGGGCGAAGTCCACCACGGCCTGACTCTTTCCGAGATCGACTTGAGCTTTCTCCGCTCCCGGCAGTTTCGCCAGCACTTTTTCCAGCCGATGTGCGCATACCGGGCACGATAAGCCTTTAACGGCAATGACCGCTTGCCTGGCCTGGGCCGCCTTCAAGGGGACCCCAAAGAAAACGACCCATGCCACAGCCCCGGCGATTCCTGAAAGCACCAACGATCTCTTCGGAAATCTTGCGATGCGGTTCAAATCCGCGAGAGTCATGGCTCGTTCCTCCTTGCTCAACTTTTCCTCACGCCCATACGATGAACCTTATACTAGCTACAGGGTTCAAGAATTTTTCCGCAGGCTCGGAATGCCCCGGGGAAGGCGGTGCTTTTTCTCTGGCGCGGCGGTCTGGAAGCTCGCCTCGGCGACTGCACATCGCCGTTTGTGGCTTGGACATCAGGTCCGACCGCTACTTCTTGCCTGCCGAGGCCGCCGCGATGCTCGTGACCTGGAGCGCCCCGGACTCACCTGAACCTGCGGAAAGCAGCCCATTGATGGTGAGCTGGTGGCCCAGATCCTTGGCCCAGGATGCGTGCGGCGTGACAGCAACCGGGAAAGCGTCATTGGTCCCCGCGACCCTGAACTGGAGCTTGCCGTTCCGGGAAACCAATTCCCCGGCCACGACGACTTTCGCGTCTTTCGGCGTGAAACCATCGTTGAGGATGGATTTACGGATTTGCCCGATCCTCACCCGGTTTCCCGGGGCGAGCTGGATGCTAACCAAGCCGCTGTTCAGGTTGACGTTGACCGATCGAACGCCGGGAATCTTTTTGATGGACACGCTCACGGCGTGTGCACAGATCGCTCAGTCCATGCCAAACGTCGTGATGTCAATCTGGCGAAATTCCGCCTTGAGTGGCACCGCCGTCAGGACGGCTAAGAGTGAAATCAACCCAGTAATTCGCTTCATCGTGTTGCTCCTCCTTCTCAAAAGAAGTAACTAAAATCTATCGCAAAACGATATGACTCGCGCTCGAAGGCGGGCCCGGTGTTGCGGAAAACCGGCCACTGAATTCCGCCCTCGATGCCATATTTCTTGTAAATCCAAAGCGTTGTCGGCCCCACGAAGACCTGTTCGCCGTCGGTCCCGGGAACTTCGAGGCCTTGGTGGAGCACTCGGCTCGAATACTCGCCGTCCATCTCCACAAAAAATCTGCCGTCCCAATGCGGGTAATTCCTGCGCAGCGGTTTCGGGCGATAGCCGTAAACCAGGCTGTACATCAGCATGTCGGGCCGCCGGTCCCCGTGCGACTCGTCAAAACGCTCGCCGCCAATCCCTGCCCACAGGTAGTTCGAGCGCGAGGCGTAGCCCGTCGAAATCATGCCCAGCACGCCCGGCGCCCAGTGCAACTGGCCGAGCAAGCCGGGAGGCTTCTGGCTGCCCGGAAGAATGATCCCGGCATAGGCCGTTGTCTCATCGCGCGAGCCGACCCCGAAGTCGCGGCGCTGGAAACGCCAGGCGCCAATCGCCTCATAGTCGCCCGTGGCGGGCATCATGGCGGTCACGCGGCCCGGCGCGAGCGGGGCGGAACTGAAAACTACTGGCCCGGAGACCGAAATCTGAATGTCCGGAGTGATGCCGTAGGTCAGCATGGCCCGCTCCATCACGCCGCTGTCGAGCGATCCCACGCGGCCCATCGTGCCAAGGTCAAGACTCCACCCGCCCTTCACGTTCGTCGGCGTCGCCAGCCCAAAAACGGGGCCGTGGCCCGACGCGACGGCGGGCAGCGCCGCGAGCAAGGCCGCCGCAACCGACATAACCAACGTCCGCAGGCATCCTTTCATTGTGACCTCGACTTCACGCTAAACCTTGTTCTCGTGTATAGAGTCAAGCACTTTTTTGACGTGGTCTCAGGGCGCAGGCTACGCTCCTACAGGCAGCCTTCTCTCCGAGCGATAAAGCGGTATGGCCACGAGCGCCGCTAAGAGCTGTACCACGCTAAAAATCAACAGCGCCCGCGAGAAGCCCGGAGCCAGCAAGGCGCCGAAGATGAGGCTTCCCAGCCCAAATCCGGTAAACAACGCAAACACATTAAGCCCCATCGCCTGCCCGCCTCGTTCGGGGTCGAGCGTCGTCACAATCCCCGCCAGCAGCGGCTGAGTCATGTCATACCCGAGCGAGAGAACGGTCACCATCAGCGCCGCAGCCAGAATCGGTAGGCGGAATATAAGCGCCCCAGCCGCAAGCGCCGCAATTCCCAGTCCTGCCGGAATCATCCAGCGCCGGCCCCAGCGGTCCGCAGCCCTTCCAATGACGGGCCCTAAAATGAATCCCGGAACGCCATACCCCAACAGCGCCAGCCCGATGCCGATCTCTCCGAGGCGATAACGCCGAGCAAAATACAACCCCAGCCACGTGTAAACCCCGGAATGGAAGATCGCGTTGGCGAGCACATAAGTGTAAGTCCGCGTTCCGCGCCAATCCGCCAGCAACTTGCTGTACGCCTTGAAAACGCCAGCCGTCGTTGCAGGCACCCCGCGCCGCTCGCTTCCGAGCAACTTCCCTTGCCGCGCGAGGAGAATCAGGCAAACCAACCCCAATGCGCCAACGCCCACGAAGAGGCTTCGCCAGCCGACGATTGGTTCGAGAAGAACTCCGAACGTCGAGCCGAAGGCCATCCCTCCGGCCATCGCGCCAAAAAGCCAGCCGAGCGGTCGCCCTCGCTTTTCGTAGGGGAACAAGTCGCCCATCAGCGCCAGCCCTATCGGGACAACGCCACTCGCGCCGATGCCTGTGAGCAGCCGCCAAAAGACCAATTCCCCGCCAGACCGCGCGAGCGCGGTGAGTGTTGTGAGCGCCACGAAGAGCGCCAGCGAGCCGAGAATGATCGGGCGTCGCCCTACGCGATCCGACACGATGCCGTAGAAAAGCGTCGCTGCCCCGTAAGGGATCATGTACGCGGGTACGGCAACGCCAATCGTCTGGGCCGAAACGTGAAACACGTCAGCCAACTTGGGAATGAGCGGCGCGATCATGTACGCCTGGAAAAAAATCAGGAACGTTGCCGCCGAAAGGATGCGAATAAGGCGCTCGCCCTGCTCCTCGCTCGCGCCTTCGATTCGTCTCGAAGTTCTCATATCATTTCAGCGCGCGTCTGGTTTCCAAATCGGCTTCCTCGAATGGTTGCTTAGGGCGGAGGCATTTTCTGCCTCCGCCCCAATCCGCTACTTCTTCGCCATCTCCTTGCCACAGCAGCAGCGCGGGCTTTGGTTTCCTTTGCAGTTTGGACTCGCCCCTTGCGTCACTGTGATTTCGCAGCCGCAGTTTGGGTCAGGGCATCGGTAAACCTCGCCTTGTTTGAAAGCCATGGTTTTGCTCCTTTCATCTTCAGGCTAAACCTTGTACCTGAGTGCAGAGTCAACTGCTTTTTTGTTCCGCAGATTAAGAGGAAGGCTAAGGAACCAGCAGGCAGGGAGAGAGACAGGTGGTCACACCTTCCACCAGCCCCACCAGAAGGTCGTCACGAATGTCACCACGACGCCCGCCCAATACAAGAGCCGCGCCAAGCGGCTCGATCTCTGAATCACGTTCAACTTGAAGCCCACGCCCAGGGACACGAGCGCGGCGAGGATAAACGCCCATCGAAATCTCACCAGCGCCGCCGCTAAGCCTAAGCTCGCGCTTCCCAGACCGAGAAGCCCCGCCAAAAGCGGCAAGGCTCAGCAGGGACGCGATAGAAACCCGAAGAATGCTGCAAGGACCGGCATCCCGGTCCCCCTGATTCTGGTCATCATTGCTTTACTTTCTTTGTCCCATCTTTCATGGTTTGCTCAATGAGCGTGCAAAACTCGTTCGCCGCGAGTCTCGGCTGCCCGGAATTTTTCCACTTCCTCACGGCGCGGCTCAGATCCTTCTCGAACCCCGCAAGATTGCGGATCGTCTCCCGAATGTTGTCCAGGTGCCGCTGTGCGAGGCTCACCACGCGACTGCACGGACACGTGCCGCGCTGTCGCATGCCCAGGATTTCCCGGATTTCCTCTAGCGAAAAGCCAAGCTCCTTCGCCTGGCGAATAAAGAGTAAGCGGCGCAAATCAGCTTCGCCGTACACGCGATACCCCGACGGCTTGCGTGCAGGTTGGGGAAGAAGCTTTTGCCGCTCGTAGAAGCGTACAGTCTGAATATTGACATGCGCTCGCCGGGCCAACTCACCGATCTGCATAATTCATAGGCTAAACCATATACCCAGGTACAGAGTCAATACCTTTCAACCAGGGCCTTCCAACTGGCTGACGACGCCTCCCGACACTCACACCTTCTTCCTGCCTGCCTCGATTTCTCCAGTCACTTTCCCTTTCTAGCGCCCCTTGTTCTCGCGGGCACGGCAGGCGGGCGAAGACCCGTGCGCCTTGCGGACGCAGGCTTGGCTCCGAGCTAATCCCGGGTCTGCAGGCTGTGATTCTTCAAGAAAATCTGGCGTACGAACTCAGAGTGCAAGAACCACTTCGATGGCCTTTTCCATTTGCGGGTCTAGCTCGGCCTTTAGGGACTCGTAGGTTTGTTTCACTTCGACATCAGGCTGGATTCCTTTGCCTTCCAGCAGAGTGCCTTGCCAGGTATAGAAAGCGCCAGCGGGAAGGCCCAGAAAGTACCCACGGCCGACCTTGTAGGCGCCGCCGCTCATCAAGCGCCCCGCCGTCTTCGTGCCCACAATCGTTGCGAGTCTATTTTCTGCGGCAAACCCAGCCACGATTTCCGCCGCGCTCGCCGAATGATGATTTACGAGCATCACCACACGCCCGTGGAACGATTGAGGCCCGAGTCCTTCAGTCACTACCGCGACTGAGCCCGCGACGCGCGCATAGCGCAAAGCGAGCCAGATAAGGGCAAGTTTCGAGTGCGGTATTTTCCCAAACCGGGGCAGCGATTCCTTTTTGTACCCCTTTTCGGCCCTCGCGCGGGACAGGCTGTATCCGATGGGCTTCTTTTCCGGGGTGAGGTAACTCATCAGCCGCAGGCCACCGATGCCTCCACCGGTGTTCCCCCGCATGTCCACGATGAGCCGCTCGCATTGCAACTCTCGAACCGCGCGATCGATGTCCCGGGCGAAGTCTATCCCCACAATTCCCGGAAACATCGTCACGCGCAGCAGGCCAATTTCATCGTCAAGTTTTCGGAATACGACGGCCTGCGGAGTATTGACGGGGTGCTTCTTCATTTTCGGAGAAGGCACGTTCAAATCCACCGGCACTTCTTTCCCATCACGTCTGAGAACACTGATCCGCGTGGTCTGGCCCATCTTGAAAACGGGCTGCTTCGGTGGCCGTATTTCCTCTTCACCTACTGCAAGCAGCACGTCGCCTGGCTCCAAGCCTGCGCTGTGCGCCGGCCCGCCTTCGTGGACGTCCAGAAACATCCATCGCTCCAGGCCGGATACTTCGCATCTGTCGAATGTCGCGTTAATCGAAAGGCGTGCTGGAATAGTCCGGGCACTCTGATGGAAGAACCCTGTGTGGCTGGTCTTTAACTGCGTGACCATCTCTTGCATTTCGCGTTCGAATTGCTCCGGCGTCTCGCTGTCAAGAACGCGAGCGCGCCTCTCTTCGACGACAGCGTGCCAGTTCACGCCGTTCAGGTCTGGCTTGAAATGCTTCTTGTCCACCAGAGCGACGACTTTCTGGAATATCTTTTCGCGTTCAGGCCTATTGAGGGTCATGGGATAGTTACCGGCGATGATCCTTCTCCTTCCAAGATGAATCCTGCCCAATAAAACGGCGGAGCGTCGCCGCCGATTTCTCGGATCAGGTCGACCTTTGCCTGTTGCAGAGCGACGTCCTTGTTCTCGTGCTGTGCCAGATGCCGATAGAATTGTTCCATCAAGGCCGCGGTGTACTCGTCATCGCTTTCCCAGAGGCTCGCAACAACCGACTTCGCTCCGGCGAACAGAAAAGCGTCGGCCAGATCGGTAACGCCTTCCTCACCTTCGATTCTGCCCACTCCAGTATCGCACGCCGAAAGCGTCACCAGATCAGCGTTCAAAGATAAATCGATTATCTGCCATTCCTGAAGGAGCCCGTCCTGGTCCGAGCCTGGACTTCGGCCGAGGACAAGGGCGGCGCGAGTCGGAAATTCCGTGCTTGGCATTGAGTGAACCGCGAGATGCAAAACGCTGAAGTCATCCAAAGGCTCGGCCTCCAACGCGGCGACTGTCGCGCTCGGGCCAAGCAGGGTCACGCTGCCCGGTCCGCCCAAGGCTTTGTCGGCATTAATTACCTCCTGCTTGCTTGCAGGAAGGTTTCTGAGCTGATGCACACCAGCGAGGTCGTAAAGCCCGCGCATTATTCGTCCCTTGATAGAACCTGAATTGTACGGGCTGTAAGCAACATCTCCAAGACCCAAGAATGTGCGGGTTGGCGGACGGTTGTGCTTTCGATCTATGAGGATCTGACGCACCGACGCTGAAGGCACGTAGGTTACGTCGACCGACTGCACAAGGTACTTCCCGTCTGGATATTCCATGGCATCGAAAGGAAGAAGATAGAGCTCGCCGTCTGGAACGATGATGAGGTGCGTTTTCCCAACAGCCGCCGGAATTGGTGCGAGCAGGATCGAATAGAGCTCTTTGGCTAAATTCGATGCTGGCTTCAAGGCCTTGACCTCTGAAAGATACTGCCCTGTGAGGTCCTCGATCTGCTGCCGTCCCGCAATCAATTTGGTGATGCCTAGCGCGTTCCGAGCGATGGAGAGGCAAAATGAGCGCGGGTCGTCAAGCACATACTCCAAAATCACCTCATCCGGCGCGAGCGAAGCCTGAACAATTCGAAGCGGGACTGGCTGCCATAATCTCATTGGCGCCCGGGGCAGGGTGATATCGTTCAGGTAAGCCAGCTTTTGTTCTTCATACTCCAAATCCATAAGCAACTGAGCGCGTTCACTGGCATCCTCCGAGCGCATCAGTTTCAACTGAACGGCTGAGATGGCGTTTTCAGCTTCCTGGTAGGCGGGAGTATTCGGGCGCTTAGTCGGAGACCTTCTTTCCAAAGCGTCTAGAATCGTTCTTCCGCGCGCCCGTTCGAGGGCACGGAACGCGCGAGTCATATTGTTTGTTTGCGCCGCAAGTTCGAAATCCCCCAGGTATGTGGCGCTCGCTTCATCCACGAATGAGCCGCCGGAATACGGGCCTGGCGCGTTCATCACAAGGGCATCAATGATGTCTTCGGCCTCATCATAAAGGCTCTCTGCTTTCTGAATTTTCCCCAAACGCAATTCAAGCCGCGCCAGGGCTGTAAGGTCCCGTGGCAGGCTGTAACGGTCGCCTAACCGCATGCTCGCGTCCCGAGCCGCCTCGAGCCGCTGCTCGGCCTTAGCAAGTTCCCCGCGCTTTTCGTAAATGTCCGCCAGCTCGATTAGGTCATCCTCATCCAGTTGGTAATAGTTGAATTCTCCTGCGATGGCCGCCGCTTCCTCCATTTCGTTGACCGCTTCTGCCGTGTTGGCAGATTTGAGAGACAGCTTTCCAAGGAATATCAGGGTTTGCGCTTCGTGCCCTTGGCGTTGCTCTCGCCGTGCCGTGTTCAGGCACTTCGTGAGGGTGGAGCGTGCATCGTCAGTTTTGCCAAGCGCCGTCAACGCCTCTCCGCGACCTTCGTACGCCATGTAGGGGAAGCCACAGTCCTTGCAGGAATTCGCAACAGTGATGGCGTGGTCGAAGACCATTAGCGCCTCTTCGTGCCGCCGCTGGACCTCGAATCCGTTTCCCAGTAACTCGAGGTAGCGAATCTCCGCCCCGACATCACCACTCTTGATTGCTGACAACAATGCTCCGCCCACAAGGCGCCCGGCTTTCAAGGCGTCGCCCTGGAGGAAGGCGATCAAGCCCAGTTCGCCCCTGGCGCGTGCCTCCCATTGCTTCTCCTTCAGCTCGCGGGCGAGAACCGCGGCTGCCTGCCAATCTCTCTTGGCTGCGGGAACGTTGACTTCAATATCCGTCATGCCCCTTGCCGTCAGGCACCACAGCTTGAGGTGGGGGTCGTTCTGGACCATCGGCGTTGCCAGTTGAGACCCGATAAAGTCGGAGAGCTTCACGAACGACATACTCTCAGCTTCAGCTCGAAGCTGGCCGATTTTGGCGTAAAGCTCGTCCCGCTTGTCGCCCCGCTCGCGGAACATCTGTTCAGCCTTGGCATAGAGGGGCGCGGCGCGGTAAGAATTCGACAGGAAAGCAAAGTGATTTGCTTCGGCAAGAATGG
>Ga0209061_1004087_pt1 | contig 14595 bp, 14 predicted proteins | sample Coa_R1_10_FD_187157 | JGI IMG/M metagenome (GOLD analysis project Ga0209061, IMG submission 187157) | Surface soil microbial communities from Centralia Pennsylvania, which are recovering from an underground coalmine fire - Coalmine... | ecosystem: Environmental > Terrestrial > Soil >...
GTCTGCGAAGGGTTGAACTGCACCGTCGCCGAGCCAGCCGGATAGCGGACCTGGGCGTTCACGACCCCTGGAGTCTGGAGTAGCTTTCGCTGGATTACACTGGCACAGACCTGACAATCCATGCCGGCGATCTTCAACTCGGCGGTCCGCACGCCTGCCGAAGGCGCTTGCGATGCGGCGACCGGCCTGCCCACCAACTTGACTCCGTAAGATGGGAAGAAGGCGAGCGCGGCGACAGCAAACGCCGCAATCCAAAGCAGGCGTTTCGCCATGCGGCGGGTTTTGCTCTCCGGCGCGCACGTCTCTCCCTCACACGCGCCCCTCGACCGCGGTTTGCGATACACGAGATAGAAGCCCCCAGCCAAAAGAAGAACGCTGACTGCCAGAAAATAGGGCCGTAGTGGCGCAAATGTCGCCACCAGCAGCGCGCCCAGGCCGGCTCCGCCAAGCAGCAGCGGACCCAAGCAGCAAAGTGATGCCAGCAAGGCGGCGAGCGTCGAGGCAACCGCCAAAGATTTTTCTTTCATCGGACTTCTCCTTTTCCGCGCGCCCTCGCAAGCTCCCCAGACCCGTTCTTGGCTGGCGCTCCCAGCCCAAAGTCGTCAATGTCAGACCCACGCTTGTGGGTCTCTCTCAAAATGGGACAATGAACGCCTCGCTTGCGTAGCTCTCTATTGCAACTTCGCAGCGCCAGTCGCAATTCGTGCTCTAGCTTGCGAAGATCACTCAATTTTTGTTGTACGTCCGCCAGTTTTTCTTGCAAGCGGCGCTGCACCGGCGCGCAAGGCTGCAAGCGGTTCCCTCGCAGTGGCAAAAGCCCGCGAATCTCGCTGAGTTTGAATCCGAGGCCCTGCACGCGGCGGACAAACGCCAATGTCTCGATGTCGTTCTGGTCGTATCGCCGAAAGCCCCCTTCCGTCCTCGGCGGCTTGGGAAGCAAGCCATTGCGCTCATAGAAGCGAATCGCGTCGACGCTGACCCCAATCTTCTTTGCGACGATGCCGATTTGCATTGCCCTTGCCTCCTTTCCACTAAGCCTACACTCTGGAGTATAGTCCAGAGTCAAGGGCTTCTTTTTCACCCTGTGCAAGCGGATCAGCAGGTCTTCACGCCCATTATTCCCACTGCTGTTGCTTAGTCTTGGCCGCAGCCGAATTGATTGGCAGGATCACTTTTCCCGTGTTGCGTCGCTACCATTTCTTCGGGACGGCCCAAATCGGGAATGAAGTTTTTGAAAATTCTTTCTGCGTTTTTGCCGAAAACTTGCCTCATAGATAGTGAAGGGGAAAATGTCCGAATGGGCGTTCGGAACGAAACCAAGCCGCGATGCGCTGATTTCCGATCCGGTATCGGTTTCGCCCCGTCTGCTCGCGAGTCCCCTGCAGGGGTGAATCTAAATGCCAAAGGAGTCCAATTGCCGCTGTGTCGTCTGTCAGGTTGAGCGCAGTCTGCTCAATTCGCTAAGCACACAAACAGCCCGCACCCAATTCCAGGCGCTCGCCTTCAACCACCCCGCTTTGAACCACTTCGATTCGCCCGCAGATGTGATCGCGCAGTTGCACGAGCACGAGCGAGTCGAGACCGTAAATCACAAGGCGTGGAACGCAATCCTGCACGCGCTGGTCGAGTCCATCGCGAATGGGACTGCCGACGAAATCGGGCAGCAATTGCTTCTTCTGGCGTATATGCCCGCTATCCACAAGGTTTACCGGGAGGCTTGCCAAAAATTTCCTGGGCTGTGTCCCGAGGACATCGCGCAACAGGCGGCCGTGTGCTTCCTGGAGACGGCGAGATCACCCGAGATGCAGACCCTCAACGGCCATTTACCTGCCGCACTGGCGAGAAGGTTTCGGCAGAGCCTTTTTCGGTGGGCGATGGGCGAACTGCGGCAGTCCCTTGCGCTACAGGAGGGCACTGCCGAGCCACAAGAACCGGCAACCTTCGAGCAAGCAATCACGCTGGAGAGGATTCTCCGGCAAGCGATACAGGATGGCCTGCTATCGGAAGCCGAGTGCGAACTCCTTCTGAAGCTCAAGTACGAGGGGTTTCAGGCGAAGGAGCTGGCAGAGGCGCTCGGGACAGACCGGCTGAACAGCCGCCGTCTGCATCGAAAATTGCAGACCATCCTCAACCGGTTGCAGCGCGCAGCGCGGGCCGGTGGGGCGCTATCCAGAACTCCTGATCGGTCTAACCCGCCAACCCAAACCGAGAAAGACAAAAAAATTTTCAAAGAGGCGGTGAATTTCTCCGAGTCGGTGTGCATTAGGAAGAGTAAGAAGGGAAACTCACCGGAGCCAAGCCACCGTGGGCCGCAGGGCGAATCCGAGGTTCCGCCGATGGCGGCGTGACTCGGGGACGAACTGTGAGCCTCGGAGATAGACCGCCAATGTGACCAACCGGGAGCAGGGTTCTCAGCGAACGACTCCCGCCTGCTGCTGATCCTGCTCCCAACTCCCTTCGCTCCGGCGACTCCCAGTTTGCTGTTCCACAGGAGGAGTGTCGATGTTTGGGACCATCAGACGAAAGTGGCGAATCGAATCGCGGCGTTTTGTCCGCGCAGTCGGAACAAGCGCCGCGACGCTGTTGCTCGCTTCGCCGGCGTTCGCCCAAATTGGCGGCGACCGCGTCAGCTCGTTTCTCTCGAATGCCCTCAGTTATGCCCAAGGACTCGGCATTTTTGGCGCCGGGTTCCTCGTCATCTGGGCCGTGGCAAACATCGCCCGCGAGCGGCCCAGCGGAAAGCAATGGGCTGGCGCTGGCGGCGCGCTGCTGCTGTCATCGGTTCTGCAACTTCTTCGGACTTTTGCGGGCTGAGCCGTGCCGCTTCGACTGAAACCCGTTGCGCGATCGCTCTCCGTTCGAGCGGAGTTCCTGGGCCTCGAACTGGAGGACTGGGGATTCGTGATCGCCTGGGCCATCGTCATGCGACTGATTGGAGATCACATCCATCGCGTGTTGCTCGGCTTCTTGCCTGTGTCCGCCGCGATGACTTACGGCTCGGCTGCCGTATTGGTTGTGCTGATTCGTTGGGCCAAGCATGGCAAGCCGCGCGGCTATCTCGTTGCTTGGATTCAGCACTATTTCCGCCCGAAGGCACACTGCGCCCGGTGCGGCGACACGAATGCGCCTTACCTGATCGAGGACGAGCCATGATCGAGGCTTCGACAGTCCATCTCGTTGCGTTCGTGGTCGGCGCTCTAGCCGTCGTGACACTCGCTCTCGCCGTCTTCCTGCCACAAATCGCCGGTTCAGGACGTTATCGCTTCGAGGCACAAGATAATTCGAAGCTCTCGTCGCTCGCTGCGCGGATCCCGGTCTCCGAAATCCGCGATGGCTTGATCGTGCGGCGCGATGGTTCTTTCTGTGCCGGATGGGAATGCTCAGGAGTCGCCACACAGTTTGCCGGCGCCGAGCGTCTGGAAGCGTTGAGCAGCGCCCTCGATGCGTTCATTAAAGGCATTCGTCACCCGGAAGTTGAACTCCAGTTCCGCTACTTGATCGACTACGAGACGCCGCGAATTCTGGAAGAGCGTCGCGCATTGGGCAGTTGCCTGAACTCGCCAGCCGCCTGGCTTGAGGAGAACCGCCTCTCATTCTGGCGCTCGGCGGTGGACGCGGGCCAGATGCGTTCGATCCGGCTTCTCGCCCTCCTTTCTTGGAAACCGAAACACACGTGGGACACACGGTCTGCCGCGTCACGTTTTGGCTCGGCTCTCTGGCGAGGGCTCGTACAGGACGGGTTCGGAAAGCTGCCCGATATTTTCCGATCTGCGCTGCGGGAAGCGCGCACCCGAGGACTCGTCCAGCGCAATCGGGAAGAGCACAAACGCCTGGTCGCCCAGTTCAATCAGATCCTCGAAACCTATCGGATCGGCCTGGAAGCAATAACATCTGTCCGGCGTCTCACCGAGCCCGAGCTAGTCGAACTCGTCTATCACGCGCTGAACCCTGCAGATCGGCAGGCGCTGAAAATCAAGAAGCCATGCACATCCCTGATGAACACAGACTGGTTCGAGGGGGTCCGCTTCCTCGATCTCGGTGGAGTCCTGAAGGCGATCGTCACGCTTTCGGAATTACCCGAAGCTACGTTTGCCTCTCTGCTGCGACCGCTGTTGGCGCTCGACTTCTCATCCGAGGTCGTTTTGAACGTGCGCGTCCCCGATCAGGCTGCGAAGGTCCGCAAACTCCGGGTGTTGCTCAAGAAGAGCTTGGCTTTTCAGCTTCGGAAGGATGGCAGCCGCCGCCGCGATTTTCAGGCAGCGGCACTTGAGAAAGACACCGTCGATACGCTGGCTACCGCGATCACCTCGTCGCAACGAATTGTTGAGATCGAACTGGCGGTAGTTGTCTCAACTTCGAAGGTCGCACAAACCTCAGCCGAACGCGAGAAAGCAGAACAGGAGATGGCGCAGCGCGTCGAATCCGTCCTACAGGCGTTTGGGCAGATGAACGGAGCGCGCGGGTACCGCGAAGAGACGGCGCTGCTCCCAACGTTTACCGCCTTCCTGCCCGGCGTCCACGGCGTCCGCAAGACCAACCGCGAGTTCACGATACTTTCCGGCCAGGCCGCCGATTTTGTCCCGATTGAAACTCCGTGGACTGGTACTCACGACGGGAAGCCGGCGTTCCTGACCCGGACGCGCGAAGGGACTTTTCTCCGCTTCGACCCATTCAGTCCTGGGCTGCCGAACGGCAACATCCTTGTCACCGGCAAGACTGGGTCAGGCAAATCGTTTCTTATAAAGCAGCTCCTCCTGCAATTGCAGGTTCTGAATCCGCGAATCGCTATTGTCACCAAGGGTGCAGATTACCGCGCTCTCGTGGAGTTGCTTGGCGGGCAGTACCGCGAAATCAGCCTTCGAACGAGCCTAGTGAAGAACCCCTGGGATCTTCGGGCGAACAGCGGAGAACCCGACTCGGCCCAGATCGCAGGCGTCGCCTCGCTTGCGGCTCATATGGCAGGCAAGACCGGCTCAGACGATTCCGTGACGCTGAACTTCCTGGAGAAAGCCGTCCGGATGACCTATGAGCGCCTTCTGGCCATCGGGAAAACGCCGCGCTTCTCCGATCTGAAATGGACCTTGGAGCACTACCCCTCCGAGAACGCCGTGATTGAGCAACTGGCGCAGCTCGTAGCTCTGAAGCTCAATCGCTGGACCGGAGAGGGTGTCTACGCGCAACTATTCGACCGCGAAACCAGCCCCGAATTCGAAAAGGCCGAAGACATCATCTGCTACGACATCGACGGGCTAAAAGAGTCCCCGGAATTGCAGACCGCCGTCGCCTTCACCGTCGCGCGAGCCATTGATCAGCAGATCGGATGCAAAGATGCTGGCGGAACTCTCCGCCCGACGATCGCGGTGTTCGATGAAGTCTGGGCAATGTTGGCTGATCCGGTGCTGGGAGCGCAAATCCTCAACGCCTTCCGCACCGCGAGGAAGCGGTACGGCTCAATTATCGCCGCCAGCCAAGGAATCGAAGACTTCGTGGGCACCGCGGAGTCGCCGCATACGGTTGGGCTGGCAATCTTGCAAAACACGGAGGCTAAATTCATCTGCGCCCAGTTGGGAGAGCTCTCGCGGCTGCGCGACGTACTGCATCTTTCTGAGCCTGCTGTGGAGGCGGTCAAAGAGCTGCGCAACGTGCCGGGACATTTCGCGGAGAGCTACATGCTCGTCGGCAACCAGCCTGAATCGAGCACGGTAATCCAACTCACGTCCACGCCGTTTGATTATTGGGCCAGCACCAGCAATCCGATTGAGACCGAATTCCGCCAGAAATTTGCGAAGGAGCATCCCGAACTCTCCGCGCTCGAAGTCATCTACCGGCTCGGAATGGCCCATCCGAAGGGCTTGGGATCGCCATCTTCAAAGAATCGAAAGGAAACTTATGCGGCAGCTTCGTAAAAAGCTAGTCATTTTCGTTTTGGCGGCGATGCTTGCGCTGCTTGTGCCGGTCACTGCACGCGCCTTCATCGGCACGATGCCAGTCATTGACTGGACGGCGGTGGTTCGCATCGGCCGTCAAATTGGCATCTCCCAGGAGACGCTGAACACGCTGGGCCTGTACGTTCAGCAATACAACCGAGTCAATGCGGGCGTTCAGGAAGGCGTCCGGCTGGTGCGTGGGCGGCAGCTTCGCGGAGTTTTGGATCAGGTCGTCGGCAGCGAGTTCCCTCAATTTGCCCAACTCCAGCGCGATTTCAACAGCGTGTTAGTTGATCCGAGCGTGCTGCGCGGCGATTTGGAACTGACCTACGGTGCGACTCCAAATACGGACTTCCCGATTGAGCGCAAGAGGAGGTTCGATGCCGCCGATGCGACGGCGACGCTTGGCCTGCTCGAAGCCTCTCGCGCGGAGCTGGTCTCGGAACAAGAGGAATCAGACGCGAACGACATCGAGTCGCGCGCAGCGGTAGCCAGTCCTGGCGGTGCCGCAAAGCTCTCCGCAGCGGCCAATGGCGCGATGCTCCGGTCGCAGGCCTACGACCAACGGCTCCTCGGGGAACTGATGAAGCTCCAAGCACTGAACATTGCCCGCGAAAACTCCATTGAAAAGGAGCAGGAGCGAATACGCGAGGGTCAGGTCACGGCGGTCTCGAACCTCGTCGGCAGCATGCGCTTGTCGTATGGCATTGGCGATTTGAGGGGGCGGTGATGGATTTGGGAAGCATCGCTCGTTTTCTAGCGGGCCTGGGCGGGCTGTGGACGCGCGCTGAGCAATACCTGCCGCTCATACTCGGCATCGCTCTGCCCCTTGCAGCGGTGGTCTTCACCTTCAGCATGCTGCTGTCGTTCCTTCAGGACGGGCCTGAAGAAGATTATTTCCGCATCATGGCCCGCTTCGGAATCACGCTCTGCATCCTGGGTGATTACCGAAATCTCTTCGATCAGTTCAACCAGTTGAGTTCCGACCTGGCCCGCCGCTTTGGGGATCCGAATAGTTTCCAAGCCTTCTTCCAGCAGATTCAATCGCAGTTTTCGAGCCTTGGCACCGTGCTGGCGTTCGCTGCAAACATGTCGGGAAGCATCGTCACGCTGTTGACGCTTCTCGCCGCGATCATCCTTGTCCTCGCGTATTTGGGCTTGGTCGTAGCGCAAGCCCTCGCAGTCATTCTCCTTTACATTTTCGGTCCGCTGTTGATTGCAGTACTCCCAAGTCGGCAGCTCACCACGATCACTTACACGTACATCAAAGCGCTGCTTCAGGTGCTCCTGTGGCCAGCGATTTGGAGCATTGTCTTTGCGTTGTTCACAGGCGCGCTACTGCAGGTCTTTCTTGCTGGACCGGTGGTGAACCTCGTGCCAGCAATTCTGCTCGTGCTGCTTGCGATCTTGCTAACGCAAATTCCGCGTTTGACCGGGTACATAACCAGGGGCGCTTTGAACGCGGCAGGCAGCGCACTTTCTGAGTTGGTGACGGCTGGCTTGGCTTACGTCACGTACCGGACGGCTGAGACTGGTGCTACAGCGGCAATCGCTTATGCGACGGGAGGAGCGGCGGTAACGGTTCCGCAAGCGATCGGGTACTTCGCGAGGAGCCGGAGCGGGGAGACAACATCTGTTCCGCCAACAACAAATTTCCGGGCGCTTCCACCGCCGGAGACGGCATGACTGGAGTGAGGGATGACGACGACTACCTTGACGCTCGATGAGACTCAGAAGGCCAAGTCCGAGCTAGGCGACTACACCGAGTTCTACAGCCATTTGGCGATCCAAGCCCGCCGCGCCTCCCGGGTCGCCCTGGTCGCGTGCGGCGTGGCGCTGATTGCCATTGTCTCAGCGATTCTCGCGCAGTTGCGTCCGCCGATTCTTCTCCGAGTCCAAGACGGCAAGGTCTCTTCATTAGAATGGTCAGGCGTTCAGGTCGCGGAAAACGCAGCGCAGCAGCAGCCGGATAGTGCTGAGAAGCTGGAGTTCGTGACCGCGTTTCTGAACCGGTTCGTGAACATCGATTCGCTAACGGTCAAGCGTGACACGACTTTGGCTCTCAACCAAATGACCTATAGCCTTCGCCAGCAGATTCTGACGCAGCTCAATCAAGAGAACTTCGTCGATACCGTGCGAGAGAACAATCTCACCTCCACGCTCTCGATCAAATCAGCGGAGCTCGTTTCCGGTGATCCGTACACTGCCATTGTCTTCGGACGGAAGCGGATCACGACGCTCATCAATGGCCAGGAGAACGAGAAGAATCTGCTCGTGAAGTACACGATACGGATGGCACCCGTGCCTCGCGCTGCCGCCAATGGATGGACCGGCCTGGAGATCGCCGACTACAAAGAAGAGGTTCTGCAATGAGAAATCTTGCTCGAATCGCTGGGCTCGTCGCGGTCATTTTCATCGGCTGTTTTAACTGCTTCGCTCAGTCGCACGCGATAGTTGCTGCCACGCAGCCGGCCAATGCAAAACCCGCCGCCTCCGATAACGGAGTTGTGCCGCTGAGCTACCCGTATTCCATTTCGACGGAGCCTCATTTTGCGATCTTCGTCGAATTTCCGAAGGCGGACTCCATACGACGAATCGCTCTGGGCGACAGCAATTACTTTCTCGCCGAGGCCGACAAAGCGGACCCGCACTACGCCATCATCAAGCAAATCGAAGCGCCGCCGCCAAAGGGCAAGACGCCGATTGAAACCAACATGCTCGTCTACATGGCCTCGGGACGGGTGGTCAACATTACGCTGAAAGCCGGGAAGCTCGAAGACACGGCCTATTCGATTGATTATCCCGTTCCGACAGTTCAGCCCAAAGACGATCCGCCGCCGGTTCCGCCGGAAGAGTTGGCGAAGAAGCGCAGCGACGAAGAGCGATCCGAGCTTGCCGAGAAGATGATCGCCGAGGTCCAGAAAACGCCGAAGTCTCAAGCGGGCGTGGTTTCAGGGGGACTCGACCTCCGGTTCTACACTCTCAAGCGGTTCGGCGCGCTGGCACTCGTTTCCTTCGATGTCGAGAACATATCGTCGGAGATCATTGATCTGGAAGACCCGCGGATCAATCTGGTCACAGCCGCCGGAAATCCGAAAGACCGCAAGAAGGCACCTGCAAAGGTCGAGCCGGTCGCATTGATCCAGTCGATTGTATCTGCCAAACAGCTCGCTCCCGGCGCTCGCGCCGTATGCCTGGTCGAGTTCAACCCTCCCGTTCACGACTCCGATCAGCAGGTCGTGCTCTCGATTACAAATCGCGCGATGGCCGATAAGCCCGCAACGTACCGCCTTGAGTAGAGGATGAGCGGCGATGAACGACGATTACAAAACCACATTTGTTGAACCGGCACAGACCGTTGCGGTGGCTGATGTGGACGAAGCGCCAAGCGAAGAACTCGCGGCGAAAGCTTTCGAAGACATTCGCAGCACGGAGCGGCTCAGCGGTTTCGGCAGTTTTATAACCAAGCTGCAGAGTTGGTTCCAGGCCTCGAAGCCTCAGCAAGCGAAGCAAGGATCATCGCACCTGAAACTGGCTCCGATCATGATGTCGGCTGGGCTTTTGCTGCTCTTCGCGACAGGCTTGCTTTTCCTGTTGTCGAAGCCCGAAAGCGCCGTTCCAAGCCATTTTCGCCAGCCTGCAGGACTTGCGGGCAACGATCACCTGAATGCTGCTCCGAATATAGCCGCCGAACCCCAGATCACCGAGGATCAGCTTGCTGGTCAAGACGCAAGCGCCGTCGCTGGAACGGCAAGCAGCACTTCCAAGAAAAATGCGGTTCAAAGCGCGCCCTCCCATCGGTTTTCCTTTGCAGGAGACAATCCCTCGGCAGCGAATGCGGCCACGCAACCCGTGACGCAGGGCGCAGCGAACACACTTGCAACCCCAGCGACAGTCTTCGTCGATGACCCCGCAGCGGCTGCAACTCTCAAGCCGGACATCACCGCGACAACATCGCATCCAACAGGGCCGCAGCTTCCCGTGGGAACCGAGATTGCGGCGCATACGACCAACGCCATCAGCAGCGGACTCGAATCTCCGGTTGTTGCCGTCGTGGATCGAAGCGTCCGGTTGGGCGACGCCATCGTGATCCCGGAGGGTGCGCGCGTCATCGGACAGACAGCCGGCGCGGTGAAAGACCGCGTCAACGTCCGATTCACCTCGGTCGTGCTGCCCAATGAACAGCAAATGGCTATTTCCGGCCTTGCGCTAATGAAGGACGGTAGCGCCGGCCTCATGGGCAAAGTCATCGGAAAGCACAATCCCGTCCTTGGCACCGCCGCACGCATTGGAACCGGTGCTGCCGTAGTCGCCACGGAATTTGCGGGCCAGGGTTCGCTCGACCAGCCATTTTCCCAAGCCGACTATCTGCGGAACCAGATGGCCGCAGAGGTGGCTTCCCAAGGCAATCAGTTCTCGAATCGCTTGCAGCAGCCGATGAGCATGCCCATTGTCGCGGTGAACGCCAACCAGCCCATTACGATCTTTCTTCTGGAGCCTCTGACGGTCTCAGGCAAGGCGATTCGCAGTGCCACGGCTGCGTTTCAGCTTCCGCAAGCCGCCATCAGCGCAACGCAAAATCCCTCATCCGACCACGAGTTGATAGAGGCGCAGACAGCATACATTCAGGCCCTGGAGGCTCAACTGGCCGAAGTGAAATCCGCCGGTGGAAAGACTCCTAATGACCATCAATAGCAAATTCGAACCGCTCGTCTCTTCGCCCACCGAGCTGCACGCGCTATTGACGGAGCACGGCTACATCGCGAAACCGGAAGTAGCAAAAGTGATTTATCTCGCACTTCGCTTGAGGAAGCCGCTGTTACTCGAAGGCCCTCCGGGCGCGGGCAAGACGCAGGTTGCTAAAGTGCTCTCGGACGCCCTCGGGATGCCGCTGATCCGCTTGCAGTGCTACGAGGGGATTGACGAAGCGAAAGCCCTCTATCAGTGGAATGAACCTCTCCAGCGAATGGCGCTTGAGTTCATGCACCAGGGTCCAGCCACCGGGCCGCAGGAAGAGTGGTCAGAGCTCAAGCGGAGACTATACAGCACAGATTCTCTGATCCCCGGCCCAATTCTGAAGGCACTCCAATCCGAAACCACGGCGGTCTTGCTGATCGACGAAGTGGACAAGACTGGCCCCGCATTCGAAGCGTTTCTCTTGGAGATCCTCTCGGACTTTCAAGTTTCGATTCCGCAGTTGGGCACCGTGGCAGCCAATCACCGCCCGGTGGTGGTGTTGACCTCCAATGCGCAAAGGAAATTGACCGAAGCGCTGCGCGGGCGCTGCTTCCTGCTTTGGATGGATTATCCCGCGCCGGAACTCGAAGCTGAAATCATCACCCGGTCGCGCGAGAGCGAATCCCGCCTGAGCTTACAAGTGGCCAGGTTCACCGCTGCCGTGCGGCGCTTGGGCATGACAAAACCACCAGCGATTCGCGAATCGCTCGACTGGATCGATGCATTGCGCATACTCGGAGCAAGCGAGTTGAGCCCCGAAGTCGTTTCCGACACGTTGCCCGTGCTGGTGAAGACGCGCGAGGACATCGACCGTGCGGCTGGCAATATCCCGTTGCTTCTCCAGCGGGCACGTCAGGAGTCTCATGTCTTCTGAGTTTGCAATTCGGTTGCAGCGATTTCCCTACCTGGTGATCGGGTGGGCGTTGCTGGCTGGCCTGTCGCTGCTCGCTCCTGACCGGCTGTTCCTGACGCATCGGCAGGGGCTTTGGCTTGGACTTGCATTCACCGGAATCGCCCTGATGCGCGGTGCGCGTCAATTGGGACTGGAGCTTCCTGCTGAGATTGGCAGCCTGGCTTTGTCCCGCTTACCGCAGCAAAACCAAATGCAATATTTCGGACACGGCTTTTCCTGGGATTCGCAGCGTGCGAACGAGGTACTCGCGGCCGAACGCGACAGTAAGGCGCTTGCCGCGCGCAAGCGCAAGCCGGGAGACTCTGGCGGAGTTGCCGCGATTCATGCGGTCGGCTCGCGCGACGAAGCCCCGGTTTTCTTGCCGCTCAGCGATCTCGAAGGCCACATGCTGGTGTCAGGTGCGACGCGCACCGGCAAGACGTACTACCTGCAGCTTGACCTCGTGCAGGCGATTGAGCGCGGCACCGAAGCCGTCATATTCATTGATCCCAAGGGCGACCTGAGTGTTCTCCACCGCGCCTACGATGCCGCTGTTCGCGCTGGCCGTCAGAAGGATTTTCAATTCTTCTCGCTGGCCTTCCCGCATCTCTCCTGCACCTACAATCCTCTGCACAATTTCGTCCTCGGGATGGAAATGCCAGACCGTCTCTCTGGGCTGCTCCCAGGTGGAGGGCAATCGGAGCCGTTCAAGGCGTTCGCTTGGGAGGTCATCAACGTAATCGCTCAGGCCATGTTGCTCGCAGGAGAGCGTCCGCTTCTCTCCAAGATCGCGCGGTACGCGAAGGTGACACGAAGTCTCGAAGAACTCCTGCCGAAAGTTCCCGAGCACACCCCCGAACACGAATATCTGCAGGGACTCATCAAGCATCCGCCGGACCACTACGACAAGATGGTCTCCTCGCTCAAGCCCATGCTATCGAAGCTCGACACGCCCGATTTCAGGAATCTGATGTCGGTCACGACGCCGCAACTGGATTGGGATCGCGCCATCCGGCTGAAGCGCATCGTGTACATGTTCATGGGTTCGATGATCGTCAAGGAGACGGCCTATGCGATCGGCATGCTGGCGCTGCAGGACCTCTTGCACTTCATCGGGCGCGCCTACGCCTACGAGCCAACAAAGACCCCGATCCGGCTAATCGTGGATGAGGTCGGCAGGCTTGCATTCCCCGGATTTGTGGACCTCCTGTCCCAAGCGGGTGGCCAAGGTCTCATGGCGGTGCTTGCGTTCCAGAGTGTTGCCGATCTGGTGAGCGTTCTCGGGCCAGCAGGGGCGCAGCAGATCCTCGACAACACAAACACCAAGCTCTGGTTTCGGGCGACGGATCGAGCGACGGCAAAGACTTTCGCGGACATTGCGGGGCAGGGACCTCTGCTTACCAGACGCGAGTCGGCGGCTTATCGCCCAGTGCTTCAAGGAAAGCCGGTCCACAGCCGGTTGGCGTTCGACGCGACGTTCGCGCAGCAATCGACCGAAGTTGTCGAGAATCTAGTCCGCGAAGACTGGTTGATGAAGCTGCCGCGTGGACAGGCTTTCCTTTATGCCAGCGGGCAGACCTACAAGACCCGTTTCCCACTGATGCCTGAACCGAAGAATCGGTTTCCGCTGGAGGCAGCAGCATGAGATTCGTTTGGGTTGGCGCTCTGCTCTTGGTTATTGCCTCGGTGGCCAGTCTGATCTCGAATCGCCAAAGCGGCAGGCTGATCGATGCGAGCTGGACAACGGCAAGCCTTGTCCTGCCTGAATCGAAACTGCTCGAACTTCAGCGAGCGGTTCCCACGTACACGATCAGTGTTTTCGCTCGGTTCCCGGAGCCATTTCGCGAGAAACTTGCCGGCAAGACGCGGCAACCGCTTGAACTGATGGTCCTCCGGTTCCTCCTGTTGTGCGGGATCATCCCGGCGTTTCTCTTCGCCGCAATCGCAGGATTGCTTGAAGGCTTTTGGGCGCGGGCCAATCAGCGTGGCTTGGTAAAGATTCATTCACCCATGCGCTTCGGCCTGGCAATGACGGGCCTGGGATTTATGCCGGTCTTAGCGTTGCTGTGGATCACCGCGCCCATAGCCGTGCCGCCCACGCTGCTCGTTTTCACGGTCGGCGTGGTCGTGGTCATCAGCACCCGCAACCTGGTCGTCCACGCACCAACACGGTTTTAGCCATGAATCGCCGCTCACAAATTTCCAGTCTCCCGATCCACACCCTCTACCTCATTGGAGCGTGGTTATTCGTGAGCATTCGTTTTGCGAAACGGCTTCAGCTATTGGATGAACGAAGCAACGATTTCCTGAAGACGCTGGTGTTTCTCGGCGGGTACTGCACGATCGAGCAGGCACAGAAGCTCGGCCTTGCCAGCTCGCCAACCCGTGTTGTCGCCCGTCTGGCGGCGCTCAAGCACCTTGGATTCTTGAGGCAAATCGCCCGTTATCCGGTGATTTATCAGGTTACGAAATCCTCTACGCGGCTTGTCGGCTCTGATTTTATGGCTCGCCGTCGCCACACGCCGCTGACGGTCCGGTGCAAGCTGCTGGGCGTCAATTTCTATCTGGAGGCGAAAGTCTGGCCGGCCGACTTCGTCCTGGATCATGCCAGCAAGATTGCCGTATTGAACAGCGCGGGGTGTCCGACCGAGGCGCTGCCACACTTTCGCGGCCGCCCCTGCCTCTGGCAAGAATTCATCCTCCTCCGAACGGACCGCGGAATCTGTGCGGCTGCGGTGGACCGGGGCCAGGACACGGTCATGTATCAGACGAGGACACTAGCGCGGCGCTATGGCAGGGTGTTGGAGTACCTCTCTTCCCGATTCCGGCTGATTGTGGTGGTCGCAAGCAGTCATAGGGCGGAGTTGTACCGAAAATGGGCCAGCCAGCCCATCGCACGTCCTTTTACCCATGAGACGCTCGAGCCCTATCGGGTGAAAGCGCTGATCCCACAAGTCCAAATTTCGCACGAGGAGAAAATGGGATGAAGCTGACAGGCACGGTATTGCGGTGTTCCTCTCGGAAGGTCAATTCCAGCGG
>Ga0209061_1004090_pt1 | contig 14579 bp, 13 predicted proteins | sample Coa_R1_10_FD_187157 | JGI IMG/M metagenome (GOLD analysis project Ga0209061, IMG submission 187157) | Surface soil microbial communities from Centralia Pennsylvania, which are recovering from an underground coalmine fire - Coalmine... | ecosystem: Environmental > Terrestrial > Soil >...
CTCGTGCCGTTCACCGTCACGATTCCAAAGGCCGAACGCGACCCGAACCTGCCCGAGAAGCTCGTCGCCGAGTGGCCGGGCATCCTCGCCTGGGCGATAGAAGGGTGCCTCGAATGGCAGCACATCGGCCTGAGCCCGCCGCCGGCGGTGCAGGCGGCGACCGCGAGTTATCTCGCCGACGAGGATACCATCGGCCTCTTCCTCGCCGAGCGGTGCGCGACCGACGATCCGAACGCCTCGACCGAGGTCAAAGACCTCTTCGCGGCGTGGACGGAATGGTCGGCGCGCGCCGGCGAGTTCACCGGCTCGATCAAACGCTTTTCGACCGCGCTCGCCGCCCGAGGTCTCCAACGCGGTCATGATCCGATCACGCGCCGGGCGGTGATCCATGGCGTGCGGCTGATTGATCGGGCTTCGCCCTTCGGACCGGGAGGCATCGATGATCCGGTGTTCTGACCATCGCGCAGCCTCCGAAGGGATACGAAGGGGATTTCCCGATTGTCCCTATTTCGCGCGCGTGCGCGCGCGGAGCGTTGATATGGGAGAACGCCTTCCAAGCCTTCGGAAGCCTTCGGCGCAGGCGCGATGGCGCAAACCGGCGCAATGCGACGCCGCGGCGCGGTTCCTCCTGGGCGATTTCGTATGCGGGGGGGCGAAGGCGCGGCCCTTCGCCATTCTGCGGGGGCGCCAATGCCTAAACTAGCGGCAGACGCCAACGCTGATTCAAAAACAGGCGTCGTCACCAAGGCGGCGTTCGCCGGTCGCGTCGGGCTCACGCGCGGGCGCATCTCGCAACTGATCGCGCAGGGGCTCCCGGTGCTGCCCGACGGGCGGATCGAGGTCGAGGCCGGCCTGCGGTGGATGGAAGAAAACCTCGATCCAGACCGGCGCGGCAAGGGCGGGGTTGCCGGCGCGACGCCCTCGCTCGCGGAAGCGCGCCGTCTGCACGAAATCGTCAAGGTCCAGCGCGCCAAGCTCGCCCTCGAACGCGAGCGCGGCGACCTCGTGAACCGCTCGGCGGTGAAAGCGGCCGTCTTCGCCCGCGCCAAGGCCGAGCGCGACGCGCACATGGCCTGGGTTGCGCGCGTCACGCCGCTGCTTGCCGCCGAACTCGGCGCCGATCCCGCGCGCACCTTCGCGGCGCTCGACCGGCTCATGCGCGAGCACCTCGTCGATCTTGCCCGCATCCCGCTCCGGGAGCTGCGCGATGGATGACGTCACCGCCTGGATCGATGAGATCTGGCGCGACGGCGCTAGGCCTGAACCGCCGCTCACCGTCTCGCAATGGGCGGACGAGCACCGCATCCTGCCTGACCTGTCCGCCGAGCCCGGCCGCTGGCGCACCGCCCGCACGCCTTATTTGCGCGAGATCATGGATTGCCTGTCGGCGAACGATCCGACCGAGCGCGTCGTGTTCATGAAAGGCGCGCAGCTCGGCGGCACGGAAGCGGGTCTCAACTGGCTCGGCTATGTCATCCATCACGCGCCCGGGCTCATGCTCATGGTGCAGCCGACCATGGACGCGGTGCGGCGCAATACCTCGATCCGTATCGACCCGATGATTGCGGCCTCGCCGGCGCTGCGCGAGCGCGTGGTCGAACCGGGCAAGAAGGAGCCGGGCAACAGCCAGTTCCGCAAGCTCTTCCCCGGCGGGCAACTGGTCATGGTGGGCGCGGCGTCCGGCGTCGGTCTGCGCTCGACGCCGGCGCGCTATCTCTTCCTCGACGAGGTGGACGCCTATCCCTCCGACGTGTCGGGCGAGGGCGATCCGGTCGCGCTCGCCATCCAACGCACCGTGACGTTCCGCGGCCGGCGCAAGATCGTCATGGTCTCGACGCCGACCTTGAAGGGCTTCTCGCGCATCGAGGCGGCCTATGAAGAATCGGACAAGCGCATCTTCGAGGTGCGCTGCCCGGATTGCGGCGCCTACGCGCCGATCACCTGGGCGCAGATTCAATGGCCGGAAGGAAGGCGCGACCGCGCGCACCGCGTCTGCCCGGAATGCGGCGCGGTACATGAGGAGCACAAGAAACCGGCGCTGCTCGCCTCTGGCCGCTGGCGCGCGACCGCAACCGGCGACGGCAAGACCGCGGGCTTCCATCTGTCGAGCCTCTATTCGCCGTTCGAGACATGGGCCGAGATCGCCATCGAGCACGGGCAGGTTTATCGCGATCCGGCGCGGCTTCAGGTCTGGACCAACACCAAGCTCGCCGAAACCTGGGAGGACCAGGCCGGCGAGGTGATCGACGCCGAGCCGCTGATGGCGCGCCGCGAGGATTGGGGCGGATTGCTGCCCGAGCGCGTCGCCGTGCTCACGGCCGGCGTCGATGTCCAGTGTGACCGCCTCGAGCTGCATGTAATCGGTTGGGGCCGTGACGAGGAGGCGTGGTCGATCGACTATCGCGTGATCTTCGGCGATCCGTCCGGCCCGCGCGTGTGGGCCGACCTCGACGCGGCGCTACAGGCGACTTATCCGCATGCGCGCGCGGTTGCCGACATGACCATCCGCGCGGTGGCGGTCGATACGGGTGGTCAGCACACCAAGGCGGCCTACGAATACTGCCGCACGCGGCTGCACCGCCGCATCTGGGCGATCAAGGGCCGCGGCGGCCCCGGCGTGCCGCTCTGGCCGCGGCGGCCTTCGCGCACCAAAGGCAAGACGCCGCTCTTCATCATCGGCGTCGATGCCGCCAAGGACGCGCTGTTCGCGCGGCTTCGCCTCAGCGAGCCCGGACCCGGCATGCTGCACTTCCCGATGGAGCGTGATGCCGAATTCTTCCGCCAGCTCACCGCCGAGCGCGTGGTAACCCGCTTCGAGCGCGGCCGTCCGATCCGGCTCTGGCAACCGCGCCGCGAGGGCGAGCGCAACGAGGCGCTCGATACCACGGTCTACGCCATGGCCGCCCTGCATGGCCTCATCAGCATGGGGTTGCGGCTCAATGCGGAAGCCGACGCCATAGGCGCGGCACCCGCCAAGGGCGCGCCGGCGCCCGCCCGGCCGGCCGAGCCGCCGCGTGTGATCCGCTCGCGGTGGATGGCCGGGCCTTGAAGCATTGGCAACTATTGCCAAGATCGGTATCTTTCATGGGAATCAGCGAGAATGGCTCTATGCCGACCCGCAATATCAACCTCACGCCCGAGCAGGACGCCTTCATCGACAACATGCTCAAGAAGGGCGAATACGCCAACGCCAGCGAGGCCGTGCGCGACGCCATCCGCGCGCTGCAGCAGAGGCGCGCGATCGACGCGCTCAAGCTCGAGCGCCTGCGCCGGAGCATCGATGCCGGCATCGCCGACCTCGAACGCGGCGCCTACGAGGACGTCGATGACGCCGACCTTGAAGCCTGGCTCGATCGCCTTGTCGAAGCGCGCTGACCGTCCATGGCGCGCTACCGGCTCACTAGGTCGGCACGGCGCGACATCGATTCGATTTTGCGCACGAGCGAGGCACGGCACGGCCGCGCGGCGCGCGTCCGCTAAGCCGCGCGGCTGCTTGCCGCGATGCGCCGCGTCGCCGAGGACCCGCAGGGTCGCTCGACCTTGGACCGCAGCGAGCTGCGGCACGGCATCCACAGCTTTCAAATCCGGCACAGCCGCGAGGGGGCGGTTGCCAACCCGGTGCATGTGCTCTTCTATTGCGTGATACAATTAGACGGTGCGGAGATCGTCCAGATATTGCACGACCGCATGAGCCGCAGCGGCACCTTGGAGCGGGGGCGATGATTGACCAAGACACATACCAGCGTTTGAAATCGGAAATCGAGGTCCGAACCGCTGCTGACCGGCAACTGCTTGATAAACTGCGTGCCGATGTCCGCCCGCTTCGCGACAAGACAAAACGCATTCATCCGCGTGCCGCCACAGCCGTGTCGCTTGTCGCTACAGACGGCGGCAACAATTCACTCCGGTTTGATCCGTTTATGGTGCAAGTAGTTCGTGTCGTTGACAGCAATGACAATGACCTGTGTTTAGAGGTCGTTACCCCGACTACTCCGATTGCTGAACTCGATAAGAAACAGTTCGATAGTTCCGGTAGGCCAGTCACCTCCCTGGGTCGCCTAATGGCGGCGCTAAATGTGACGTCGCTGACAAAGCTCAGTCACTTCGTCAGAGCGGATGACGACGGTCTCCCGCGAAGCGCAACCATAGTGCAGGTTTATCGCGAGCTTGTTGAATGGGCAGTTCTGTATGACCTTCTGAAGAAAGACTTTGGTTCAGATACGCTCGTCGTATTTGATGGGGACTTGCGCAGCAAGGCATTCGCTGGCGAGCTCTTCATTCAATATGGAGAGCTTCTGAAACGCGAGTTGGAACGCCATGCCAACCAACGACGAGCCGTGTACCTCGTTGGAGTAATGAAATCAAGCACCGTCCTCAGTCGGTACCGCTTAGCGTTTGCGCTTGAAGGTATTCTCCGAGGGAGCTTCCCGGCATTTATCGAAGTCCCCTATGAACTGGAGAAGGAAGTGTATGTATGGGAGGAATCATTTCGGGGGGAAGACCGAGTTGTCGCGGGAAGAGAGCGCAACAAGTGCGTCCTTGGTAAAATGTTCTTCGCGAAATTCGGTTTGCGGCCGCGCGATCCCATTTGGCCAGTAGATATTTTTAGCCCGCAGGCCCAGAACGCAGATCGGATTTTTAGTCATTTGCTAGCGGACGCAATCGAGGGATTTCCGGTCCCGCTATATCCCAGATGTCTTCAAAAGGCTCATGAGCGTGCAGCACTGGTCGATTTCGATATGGATATGCTGCAAGACGCGATCTTTCACGGCTTGAGACGAGCACTGGGAAATGAGAGCGCCACCCTTGACGCATTCACGCTCGAAGACGCCGATCCTGGTCAGGGTCGTTATCGTTAACGAGGTTGCCCATGCAACTCTTTCCCGCAACTCATGTAATCGGGGTTTTTCGCGGCTACACCGAAGGTGGCCTTGAGTTTCACGCAGATCTCGCAATTCCATACAAGCCCGAACTTCACGCGATTCCAATGCACGGTCAATTCCTACTCGTTCAATTGGAAACGCCGGAAGAGGCTGTCCTTGGACGCATCACCGCGCTTTCGTCCCAAGGGAAGTTGTCACAGGGTTCGGGCGAGGAATTCAATATCCGTGCGGTTCGCGAAGGCCGAAATGTCCCGGATGATCTGCGAGAGCAGTATTTAAAGTACCACGTTGATATTAGGGTGCTTGGCGTGCTTCGAAACGGGGCAAACAATAGATTGGATTTTGTTCCCTCGCATCGTCGGCTCCCTCACGTCGGCAGTCCAGTCGCGTTTCTATCGGACGAGGTTCTGAAAGAGGTTGTTGGCAGCAACGATGACGGAGTCTGCATTGGGCATTTTGCGCTTGGCGAGTATATCTACGATCCACAAAAGGCCAAGCGTGAGCCGTGGATGCGACTCAAGTCGCCTGAGGCAAGGGTAACTTTCAACATTCGCGAATTGATCTCACGACGAAGCTTCATTTTCGCCCGTGCGGGATTTGGCAAATCGAACTTGAATAAGCTGCTGTTTAGCGAACTTTATCGGCAGCAGCCGACCGTAAAAAAGAGAGGCGAGAAAGAGGTTCCCGTAGGCACGATCATATTTGATCCAGACGGAGAGTACTTTTGGCCTGATGACAAGGGCCGGCCAGGCCTCTGCGATGTTCCTCATTTGCAAGATAAGCTTGTCGTCTTTACATCTCGCGCCGGTCCAAGCCGGTTCTATGAGACCTTTGTCGCTAGTCGCGTCAAGCTTGATATTCGCGAGCTTCGACCGTCTGACGTCATTTCGATTGCGCTCCCGCCAGAGCGGCAGGATCAACAGAACGTTACGAAGCTTCGCGGTCTTCCGGCAGCCAGATGGCGGGAGCTCGTGGACTTGATCCATGCCAACGGAAATGGCGCCGACCCACAAGACATCGCAAATATCCTGAATGTGAGCCTGAAAGAGCAGCAGGCGGAGGTCATTGCCGCTCGCTCGAACATGACGACCATAGTACGCATGTTGCATGACCCAAGCAGCCAAATGATGGGTCTTCTCTTGAACGCGCTCCGAGCGGGAAAGCTTTGCGTGGTTGATGTTTCTCAAATGCGCGGCACACATGGATATGTGTTGTCCGGCATTATCCTTCGGCAAATCTTCTCGCGAAATCAGGAAGAATTTACGAAGGCCGAACCCGAGACAATTCCCACCATAGCGGTAATTGAAGAGGCCCAGTCAGTGTTGAACGAGCGCGCTGCCGCAGCGGAGCCTTTTATCGCCTGGGTGAAGGAGGGTCGAAAATACGACTTAGGAGCGGTGCTCGTAACGCAGCAGCCGGGTTCGATACCTGATGAAATTCTCAGCCAAGGTGACAACTGGTTTTTGTTTCACCTATTGTCGGCGGGCGATCTTGCTCAGGTCAAGAAGGCCAATTCTCACTTCAGCAACGATATCCTGAGTTCGCTTTTGAACGAACCAATAGTGGGGCAAGGCATTTTCTGGAGCTCCGCCAAGAAGGATCGCGCGTACCCAATTGCCTTGCGCGTCCTTTCCTTTGAGGAGTCCTATGCAGTTCGTGATCCGCAATATCAGGCAGCTCCAGTACCAACCTTTGCAGCTACCCTGAAGGCTGAAGCTGAGACCGTTCGGAAGCAGGCGATCGAGAAGGGCGCGATTGAGCCAGCACCAGCAGACGATGCCGGGCAAAAGGCAGATGATGACGATCAACCCACAATGGACAATGAGGCGCTATACAGCGCCCTCGCCAAGGAGGCGATTCAGAATAATCAGAAGGTAATGCAGGACCTAAACGGAGACGGTGTACCGTGGGGCGCTCTCAAAGCATGCATAAAGGACAAGCTGCCTCGAACGGCGGCTGATCCTGATAAGCTCGCCTACGACTTGGTACCGGCGACCCTTAGCGTTTTGTTTGGGCCGCAAGACATCGGTTGGCATAGCTTCAAGAACCCGAATACTGGGAAAACGTGGGTTCGGAGGGGTGCAAAGTAGCGATGCGCCACTTCTCGCCCGAGCAAACCGCCCTGAATGCGATCTGTCCGTATTTCACAATGTTCCCACTAAATTTTCCGCTAGCAGTTCTGCACGAACACGCCACCGAGAATGCAGTTACACTTGATCCATTCTGTGGGCGGGGAACAACAAACTTCGCAGCTCGCCTTCTCGAGTTACCCACAATCGGAATTGACTCAAGCCCGATTGCTGTCGCGGCAACCACTGCAAAGCTGGCAACTAACATATGTCCAGACGACATCGTGTCTGAGGCTCGTGATATTATGTCGAGCCGACGTGCCAGTCATGTTCCTACAGGGGCCTTTTGGTCTCATGCCTATCGGCCGTCTGTCCTAAAAGCCATCTGTGCATTGCGAGAGGGTCTATTGGAGAATTGTCGCAGCAATACACGAAAGGCCCTTAGGGGCGTGTTGCTCGGCGCACTGCACGGCCCTCTGCACAAGGATCAGTCTAGCTCGTATCTCTCCAATCAGGCACCACGTACATATGCTCCAAAGCCACGATATGCGATCTCTTTTTGGAAACGCCACGGATTTCGAGCGCCCGATGTGGACGTGTTAGAGGTCATTAAAAGGCGCGCCATTCGTTATTTTTCAGAGCCGCTGCCAAACGTCAAATATCGGGCGACGCTTGGAGACAGTAGACGCCTTCGCACGATAAGAATGGCGTGTGATGGAAAGCGCCCGAAACTGATTATCACGTCGCCTCCGTATTACGGACTCCGTACCTATGTCTCGGATCAGTGGCTCCGCCATTGGTTCCTAGGCGGGCCTGATACAGTCGATTACAGCTATGGCGTACAACTATCGCATCAAAGCATCTCGTCCTTTGTGGAGGACCTACGCTCTGTGTGGCGCAATGTTGCCTCCGTAAGCCACCCAAAGGCACTACTCGTCTTTAGGTTTGGCGCAATCAATGACCGCTTGGTTGACCCTCGACGCATCATAAGTGCTTCCTTGTGTGATACGCCGTGGCGGCTGATGACGATCGTCGATGCTGGAACAGCCAGGCATGGGAAACGACAAGCAGACAACTTCGTGCGGAAGCCGAAGAATCCTGTGGTGGAGTTTGATGCGTGGGCTTGCCGCGACTCGTAGAACTATCGCGTACGGAAGGCGCGACGCACGGCTCTTTCGCCGACCACGAACAGCCCGCGCACCCGCCACGGATGTCGCTGATTGACGCCGTAGCGCCAACGTTTGCGCATCATCCCGAAACGCTCCGAGTAGTACCACGGTCGCACCTGCCCGATCCTTACGGGCATGTGGTCGCGCCTTGCCTCGTTCCTCGGCTTTGCCCGCCGCCGCGCCTTTGACGCGGCCGGCGGCGGCCGGCGTTGGGAAGGCGCGAAGGGCATCGAGGCGCTGAACGCCTCGATCCTCGCCGGCGCGACGACCGCCGCCCGGCGCGCTGGCTGGTACGCGCGCAACAATCCGTGGGTCGCCTCCGCCGTCCAGGGGCTCGTGGCGAACGCGATCGGCTCCGGCGTCAAGCCGCGTTCGATGCATCCCGATGCCGCCGTGCGCGACCGCTTGCATGCGCTCTGGAACCGCTGGACCGATCGCGCCGACGCCGCGGGCCTCACCGATTTCTATGGGCTCCAGGCGCTCGCGCTGCGGGCGATGGTCGAAAGCGGCGAGAGCTTCGCGCGGCTGCGCTTCGCCGATACGCACGACGGGTTGCCGCTTACGATCGATCTTCTCGACCGCGAGCAGGTGCCGACCGATCTTCATCGCGAGGTCGGCGCCGGCGCCCGCGTCCGCGCCGGCATCGAGTTCGACGCCTTGGGCCGGCGCGTTGCCTATCATTGCTACCGCAACCGCCCGGGCGACGCCCTCGCGCCGTTCGCGCTCGATACCGTGCGCGTGCCCGCGGCCGACATGCTGCATCTCTTCCAGCCGCTTGCGTCCGGCCAATTGCGCGGGCTCACCTGGCTCGCGCCGATCCTGCTCCGCCTGCACGAGCTCGACCAATACGAGGACGCCGCGCTGGTGAAGGCGAAGGTCGCGGCGCTGTTCACCGGCTTCATCCGCGACCCGGACGGAACGGTCGCGGGCCTCAATACCGGCGGCGCCGTCAACGGCGTGCTCAATGTCGGCATGGAGCCCGGAAGCCTCATTCCGCTGCCGCCCGGCGCCGATATCCAGTTCTCCGATCCGGCCGATCCCGGCGACTACGGCGCCTTCGTCAAGAACCACCTGCGCGCCATCGCCGCAGGTCTCGGCGTGCCCTACGAGCTTGTCTCCGGCGACCTCGAAGGCGTCACCTATTCCTCGATCCGCGCCGGCCTCCTCGAGTTCCGCCGGCGCATCGAGCAATTGCAATATTCGATCATCGTCTTCCAGTTCTGCCGGCCGGTGTGGGAACGCTTCGTGCGGCTTGCCGCGCTTTCCGGCGCGATCGACGCACGCGGCTTCGATCGCGATCCGGCCGCCTTCCTCGCGGCCGAATGGCTCCCGCCCAAGTGGGATTGGGTCGATCCGCTGAAAGATGCCCGCGCCGAGATCGAGCAAATCCGCGCGGGGCTCAAGAGCCGCAGCCAGTCGATCGCCGAGCGCGGCTACGACATCGAGGAAGTGGACGCGGCGATCGCCGCCGATCGCGCCCGCGAACAGCGCCTCGGGCTTTCCTTCGACAATGCGGTTCAGGCGGAAGCGAAGGAGACGGCTGATGCCTGAGCTTTTCATCCGCCGCGCGGCGCTGGCGCCGCAAACTGCCGATGCCGAGGCGCGCACCGTCGAGGCGGTGTGGACCACCGGCGCCGCGGTGCGCCGGCGCGATGCGGCCGGCTTCTATCTCGAACGCCTCTCGCTCGATCCCGCCGCCGTGGACCTGTCGCGGCTGATCGGCGCATCGGTGCTCGATGCCCACCGCCAGTCGGCCGTGCGCGACGTGCTCGGCACGGTGCGCGACGCGCGCGTCGATGGCCGGCAGGGCACCGCCGTCTTGCAGTTCTCGGCCCGGCCCGAGGTCGAGCCGATCTGGCAGGACGTGATGGCCGGCATCCTGCGCCATGTCTCGGTCGGCTACACGGTCGAGCGCTGGCGCGACGACACCGATCCGGCGACCGGCGAGCGTGTGCGCACCGCCGTCGCCTGGACGCCCATCGAAATCTCCCTCGTTCCGACGCCGGCCGACCCCGGCGCCACCATCCGCAAAGGAGGCACCATGTCCGACATCGAAACCGCGCCGGCCCATGCGCCGGCAACCCCGACGCCCGACCCCATCGAGACGCGCGCGGCGATCAATGCGGAAATCCGCTCCATCGCCCGCATTGCCGGGCTCGGCACCGAGTTCGCCGACGGGCTGATCGACAACGGGGCGACCGCCGACGAAGCCCGCCGTGCCGCCTTCGAGGCGCTCGCGGCGCGCGGCGGCGGCAACATCCGCACCGAACAGGTGCGCGTCGAGACCGGCGACAGCCAGGACGATCCGGCTGTGCGCGCGCGGTACATGGGCGAGGCGCTCTATGCCCGCATCAATCCGCAGCACCAGTTGTTGGAGCCGGCGCGGCGTTACGCCTATGCCACCTGCGCCGAGATGGCGCGCGAGCTCCTGATGCTGCGCGGCCATGCCGTCACCGGCCTGTCGCCGGCGACGATCATCACGCGGGCGCTGCATACGACGAGCGACTTCCCGCTCATCGTGGGCGACACCATCGGCCGCACCCTGCGCGCCGCCTATCAGGCGGCGCCGGCCGGCGTCCGCCGGCTCGGCCGCCAGACCACCGCGCGCGACTTCCGCACCGTGAACAAGATCATGCTCGGCGAGGCGCCGACGCTGGAGAAGCTCGACGAGCACGGCGAGATTCGCGCCGGCACCATGGCCGAGGCGAAGGAAGCCTATCGGGTCGAGACCTTCGCGCGGAAGATCGGCGTCACGCGCCAGGTGCTCGTCAACGACGATCTCGGCGCCTTCGCCGATCTTGCCCGGCGCATGGGGCAGGCCGCGGCCGAAACCGAAGCGAGAGTCCTCGTCGATCTTCTCGAAGGCCCCTCGGGCAACGGGCCGACCATGAGCGACGGCAAGGCGCTGTTCCATGCCGACCACGGCAACAAGGCGGCATCCGGCGGCGCCATCGCCGACGACACGCTTTCCGCGGCGCGGCTTGCCATGCGCAGCCAGACCGGGCTTTCCGGGCAGCGCATCAGCGCCACGCCTAAATACCTGCTCGTTCCGCCCGCTCAGGAGACGGTGGCCGAGAAGTGGCTTGCGACCATTGCCGCGGCGAAGGCCGCCGACGTGAACCCGTTCTCGGGCTCGCTGTCGCTGGTGGTCGAGCCACGCCTGTCGAGCGCGACGCGCTGGTACGTGGCCGCCGACCCGAGCGAGATCGACGGGCTCGAATACGCCTATCTCGCCGGCGGCGAAGGCCCGCAGGTCGAGACCAAGGCGGGCTGGGATGTCGATGGCGTCGAAATCCGCGTCATCCTCGATTTCGGCGCGGGCTTCATCGATTGGCGCGGCTGGTACGCGAACGCGGGTGCGTGATGGCCGACGTTGCCGCCCTCGAAGCCATGCGCGAAGCGCTCTTGAAGGCGCGCTTCGCCGGAGTGCGCACGGTCGAATACGAGAGCCGCCGCGTCACCTATGCGACCGACGCCGAGATGGCCGCAGCACTCGCCGACCTCGACCGGCGCATCGGCGCGGCGTCCACGCCGCGCGTCAACCAGGTTCGCATCAGCTCATCGAAAGGAACGTGACCATGAAGAACTACATTCAGGAAGGCCGCATGATCACAATTGCCGCGCCGGCCGGCGGCGTCACTTCGGGCGACGGCGTGGTGGTCGGCGCCTTGTTCGGCGTCGCGAGCAAGACCGCCGCGGCCGGCGAGACGTTGAGCATCGCGACCACCGGCGTCTTCGATCTGCCGAAGCTCGCAAGCGCGGTGATCGCCGTCGGCGACAAGGTTTCGTGGGACGACACAGCCAAGCAGGTCAACGTGCCCGACACCGGCCGCTATCCGATCGGCACGGCAATCGAAGCCGCGGGCAATGGAGCGACCATCGTGCGGGTGCGGCTGGATGGGATCGGGACGGCGGCGGCGTAAGCACTCAAAACGGCGATCGCCGTGTCAGGAAGTAGAATGCAATTGCCGCAGCCAAGGACGCTGTTGCAGTAATGAGCCAAGACAGAATTGATGGCCACGCCTGTATCAACAGCCCCGGTTTGCGTGGCGTCACGTAAACGACAACATTGGGAAGGAATCGTTGGTGTGCCGAGAATATTGCCCAGAGCAACGCCACCACGATGCCCGCGAAGAGCACGCGCCTCCATAGAGGTTCAATCTCTGGAAACAAGACGAGCATTGCCAGGAAGATGAACTGGTTGAATCCAAGACCATACTTCTTCGTGTTGGTCACTAAGTTCTTTTCGTAACGGCGGAGTTGTCTCGCCAGAGCTTCGGATTTCCCGATGACCCAAGACTCATGAATGCCCTGCACGATGACGTCATTCCGACCCTGTGAATCCAGTTCAATAATGGCAACCTTGTTGATCCCATGTGCTTCGGGTTCCTGAATTGAAATCTTCAGATATTGAAGCTCACTTATCCCTTTGATGCCCTGCTCGAAGTCCTCAAAATACCGTGTGTTCTCAATGCCACCGGAACGATAAGTTACGATTAGGCGACCGACCGAAAAATCCCTTCGCTGCACCAACGCGAGATCGCGAACGTCATCGGCATAAAGACGGACAGCGCCAACCGTCAGGCGCGCGGTATGCAACTGCTCAGGGACAGGACTGTCAGGTTGCTTCGTTTGATCGGCTGGAGGCAGATCGTGCGGGAACAACTCGAATGTCCCGCCGGTTCCGAGAGACGAAGCCCACCTTCCGCGAAGATGGCCGGCAGCCGTTAATACCGCTTGCGCTTCGATCTCACCGGTCTCGATTCCTGGGGGAGCCTGATTCGGCTTGCCGTGCAATTTGACCGTCGTTCCGTCGAAGAAACCTTTGATCTCATAGACGACGAGCCCGAAGGCCGCGTCCATGAATCGGAGCACGCCGGTCAGCCCATCCGCGGTCGGCGTGAGCTCTACAAACAGGTTCCCCGTGTTCGTGCCGAAGACACGGCCCGCCCACAGCCTGCCTAGTTCAGCCAACTTGCTCCTCGCGATTCGAATGCACAGAGGCCAGCCAATTTACGCGAGTCGCTCTATGGAACACACCGTCCCATCTCAAGTTGTGCAAGGGTTCGGGCCATGCCCGGTTAGCGGCGCCGTGATGTCATGAGACGCCACTCCCCGCCATGGATTTTGTTGACTCATTGTTGACTCGGCCGCCCTCAGCCCACTAAGCCTAAAAGCAAACGCCCGCCAAGTCTTTGACCTAGCGGGCGAATTTGGTTGCGGGGGTAGGATTTGAACCTACGACCTTCAGGTTATGAGCCTGACGAGCTACCGGGCTGCTCCACCCCGCGGAAATTCGTCACGCCGGTGAACCGGTCCTGCCTCCCGTGAACCGGTCCCTTGCGCTGCGGAAAAATGTTTTCGACGAGGCTCACACTTCAACATGCGTCACGCCTCATGGCTCCTTGACTCAAGCCGCACGGCCCCGGCGCACGAAAGATCCGGCGCCTCGGGTTTCGGACAAGCCGGCATCCGGCTCCGGACATCAAACTCGCACATCGCCCACCGCTTTTCCAGTTCGTCGGCACCCTGCCGGTTCCGCAAGTCGAACGATCCCGAACCAATATCCCGTGAGCCGGCGTGCCGCGCAAGTCCCGCGAACCCGGCGCGCCCGCCCAATCGAACGGACGGTCGAACCCCGGAACAAAACGGCAGCGCCGCGCGGCCGCCGCCGCGTGTCGCGGACGCGCCTGAACGGCTTTCCGACGCTCCTGTTTGTCAATGCCGCTCATCCCCGCGAAGCGCAGATCCCGTAGCCGCGGTGTTTCGGCTTGCCCGGCATAAACCCTCGACGTCGTTCCGTTCCAGAACCGCATCTCCACGTTCCAGTTCAACACATTGAGCTCAGCCACATAGCGTCCGCGCCATGCGCACGGCACCCATGGCGTCCTGCCGCAAGAACAGCAACCGCGGCGGAGACAATCGGCATCCGGGCCCGCCGGACCTCATGGGCCTCGATCATCAGACAGGCTGCCGTTGAGCGGGCGGTCCCTCCGTCGTCGATCGCAAAACCGGTTTCCGTCATCCCACACCAGTCCCGTTATCCTCGTCGTTCGCCGCCATCATCGGCCTGAAGGGGCAAGCGCGACCCCTTGCGACCGCGAAGCCTCTCGCGATGCCGACCATCCGCCGCGACGCAAGCGGCCCGATGTCATTCCGGCGCCTTTGCTGCGCGCCGCGCGTCGCTCTCCTCCTCTCCGCCGGGTCGCTCGGCGACCATCGGACGTCCCGGCGGCTTTTGCGCCGCGGGCCGAACTCCACGATCCGCCTGTATCCGCGACGGCGGGCTACCCCGGCCCATGGCCCGCCCCGTTATCCGGCCCCCATGACCCGCCGGCCGCCGCGAGCCATGCTTGTCGCCCTGGCGCAGGAACGCCGGAGACACCGGCGCCCGGCTATCTAGCAATGCCAAGTCGCGATGGGAAGAGCAAAATCCCTCCTGTCACGAAACCCTCACG
>Ga0209061_1004091_pt1 | contig 14579 bp, 14 predicted proteins | sample Coa_R1_10_FD_187157 | JGI IMG/M metagenome (GOLD analysis project Ga0209061, IMG submission 187157) | Surface soil microbial communities from Centralia Pennsylvania, which are recovering from an underground coalmine fire - Coalmine... | ecosystem: Environmental > Terrestrial > Soil >...
GTTCTAGGTGTGGGTCTGGCCATGCGGCGCGGTAAACCTACAACGTGACACAAAACCCTTATCTATCTCCTTTTTTCCATATTTAATTTGGGTTACCCGCTCTTGTAGAGGGTGCATATTTGTGGTTACTATTCGCTTCATTATTGGTAGACTTGTTAACAGGCTCATAACACTCCTTATGCTCGTTCTCTTCTCCTTCCTTGTGTTCGAACTCATACCCCAGTCTCTGGGCTTTAAGCTTGGCTTCTTCTTCGTGGGTATAACCCAGCTTAACCCGAAGACCGCTCAGGCGCAGCTTGCGGCGGTGGACGCCGCCGAGCAGGCGTACGGTCTGAACGCGCCGATACCCATTAGGATAGCCAAGTTCCTGTACAACCTCTTCACACTGCACTTCGGAATGAGCCCGACCTATAAGGAGCCGGTGCTCACGGTGATCTCGCAGTATCTACCCAACACACTTATCCTCGTGACGGTGTCGCTGGTGACCACGAGTGTGATAAGCATTGTGCTCGGTGTTGTGGCCGCTAAATCCTTCCTCAAGTCGCGTTGGAAGGTTGGGGACAAGGTTGCTTCTCTTACGAGTATTGGCGCCTACTTTATACCCGCGTTCTGGCTTGGAATCATAATGTATGTTGCCTTGGCCGCCCAGCTGCACTGGTTCCCGATTAACCTCTTCTTCGCCCTCAGAGGTGGGGGTCTACACAACTATACTGGGGTGGAGTACTACCTGCGCTACCTGTGGGCTGCCTCCCTACCCATTATCCTGCTCACCATCGTTGGCTTCGGACACAGGCAGCAGCTCATCAGGAACAATATAATCGAGGAGTATAACTCCGCTGGTTACGTGATGTATGCGAGGGCCCGGGGTCTTGATGAGAACAGCGTGTTCTATAGGCACGCCTTCAGGAACGCCCTGCTACCATGGGTGACCCAGGTGGGGCTGGATGTTGCGTTTCTGTTATACGGGGTGTTCTTCGTCGAGACCATATTCCAGTTCCCGGGGCTCGGCATAGTCACGGTCCAAGCCGCCACAAGCTTCGATATACCCCTACTCATAGGTAGCACATTCCTCTTCAGTGTGTACATATTGGTGGTGCTGTTCGCGCTCGACTTCGTGTACGCCCTGCTGGACCCGAGGGTTAGACTGGGTGAGTAGTAATTGGACAACTTCACACTCAACGTTTTGAAGAGGAGGGATGCACAGGTCGGGCTGGCTATCATCCTATTCTTCGTGGTTGTGGGCACGGTTGGCGCAGCGCTCGCCCCCTACAAGAACACTTATAACCCCACCTCATACTATGTGGCCGCACCCAACGCTCTCCCAGGCTGGGTGAAGGTGTTCCCAGAGTATTCCAGACTCCCAACCAACATAATCCTACCGGCAACCTACCCGCTTCAGGCCTTCAAGACGCCGTCGGCCGTGAGCTACTGGACGCTCACCGATCCTGGGGTTGGGGGTGCGAACGTGATTAGTAGCTATACGGCTGGGTTCGGGCCCACGGGTTTACCCAACCCCGGGGCCACTTATACCCTGCTCAACACTGCTAATGGTAGCGAGCTTATCTCGATAAGCGGTAGCTCTGATACCCCTGTGACCGTGTACCTCACACACAACTTTAGCTACACGTATGAGCCGCCTAAGATGTTCTACGCGCAGGCGCTCGTGTACCCAGCCCAGGTTCAGGGTGCGGGTTTAGCCGTGTTCCTCTTTATTAAGTCGGCGGCTGGGGTTTACCCCGTGGCTTTGATGGCTGACTCGCAGGGTGAAGCCGCCTTGGAGTCGAACCCACAGCTTGGCTCGCTCTACGTTCAGTACTTCGCGAACCCCTCCCTCCCCCCGCTCACACACTCCACTTGGAACCTGTTGGAGGGGATAAGTACGGCGTCCACGCTTATGCCTCTCGCCTACCTGAATAGGAGTGTGTCCGTGTACTCGGTGCCGCAGAGCGTGTTCTCCCATGCGGGGGAGTACACTGTTGGCGAGCTTATCGAGGTTTTCCCCCACGGGGAGTACACTGTTAGATTGTACCAGTCGGATATTAAGTTTCAGGTGTTCGGGAGTGTTTATGGGCTTATGGGCACAGATCCACATGGGGCGGATGTGGCGAGCGAGTACGCGACGTCGACGAGTATAGCGCTCGAGATAGGCTTCGGCTCCGCGGCCATAGTGATGGTGATAGGCGTGATCCTCGGGCTTTTAGCTGGCTACTTGGGGGGGCTTGTTGACAACGTGTTGCTCTTCGTGTTCGACTTCCTGCTACTCATACCGGGCTTGGTGCTTCTTATCGACTTGGATACAACCTTCACGATAGCGCACGTCACGCCTAACAGGGTTTTGCTGCTCATTATTATCTTGGGGGTTTTGGGCTGGGCTCCCGTGTCAAGGATTGTGCGCTCCCAGGTGCTCACTGTGAGGAGTAGGAGTTATGTTCAGGCCGCTCAGGCTATGGGTGGTGGGAGCATGTATATTCTGAGGCGCCACATCCTGCCACACACTGCGGCGCTTATAATCGCACTTGTGACCTACATTGTGCCCGGATTGGTGATTGCTGACGCTGGTCTGGACTTCCTAAGCCTAGGTATAACCCAGAGGCCCACTTGGGGTAACATTTTATCTAACCTGATCAACAATATGACTCCAACGAACGGCTACCTGTGGTGGATATTTATCCCCGTCGGCTTCTCGATTATCCTGCTTTCGGTGGGCTTTTATCTTGTGGGCACAGCTATTCAAGAGGAGTTTTCGAGGTTCACGTAGATGTTGGTGTCTCAGACTAGGGCTATTGGGGTTGAGGGTTTGAACGTCGAGTTCAACACCCCCCGGGGCGCTCTCAGGGCTGTGAACGATGTCAACTTCGAGGTCTACGAGGGTGAGTCGCTCGGCATAGTGGGTGAGTCTGGTTCGGGTAAGACCACGCTTGCAAGCGCCATCATCAGGATTCTCCCACCCAACGCTAGGAGCTGGGGTAGGGTGACGTTGTATGGTAAGGATGTTGGCTCTATGAGTGAGTCGCAACTCAACAGGGAGGTGAGGTGGAAAATTATATCGTATGTGCCTCAGGCATCACAGAACGCCTTGGACCCACTCTACCGTGTGGGGGACCAGTTCATTGAGACTGTGCGTGCGCACACCGATATGAGTGAGAAGGAGGTGTTGGGGAGGGCGTCGGAGCTCCTTAAACACGTGGGCGTCGACCCATCCAAGCTCAACTCTTATCCATGGGAGCTTTCGGGTGGACAGAAGCAGAGGATCATGATAGCCTTGGCGCTCCTCCTCTCCCCGAAGATCGTTATACTCGACGAGCCCACCACCGCGATGGATACCATAATCCAGGCTCAGATCTTGGAGATGTTCAGGCAGCTCAAACAGTTTGAGAGGCTCACAACAATCTTCATATCCCATGATATCTCGGTGATCGCGAACGTGGCTGACAGGGTGGGTGTGATGTACGCTGGGAGGCTCGTGGAGATCGGCCCCGTCGAAGATGTGTTTAGGAGGTCGCTTCACCCCTATACGCAGGGGTTGCTGAGGAGTGTTCCCGATATCAGGCGTAGGGACGGTAGCTTCGGCTATATTCCGGGTTCCCCGCCAGACTTGGTTAACCCACCTTCGGGCTGCCCCTTCCACCCGAGGTGTTCGTATGCCGTTGAGATCTGCAGGAAGATTATGCCTCCCATGGAGTTGTACGCTAAGGATCACTACGCGGCCTGCCACGTGATATCCTCTAGGAAGGATTTGGGTTTGGGGTGATGTTTGGGTGTCCAATGATAACCATGTTCTTGCGGCTAACAACCTCCAGGTTTACTTTAGGGTGAAGGTTGGGGGTAAGAAGGCTAATGTTAGGGCTGTTGACGGTGTTACGCTTGGCTTGGAGCGTGGTGTGTCCACGGGTGTCGTGGGTGAGTCTGGTTCGGGTAAGACCACGCTCGGCAAGGCTCTGATGAGGCTTGTGCAGCCGACCGCTGGAAGCGTTCTCTTTAATGGTAGGGATGTGTCTAAGCTTGGTAGGAGTGAGTTCAAGGAGTACCGTAGGAGTGTTCAGATGGTCTTCCAGGATCCCTTCGACGCCATAGACCCACTCTTCACTGTTTACGACGCGGTGGCTGAGGGTCTGAGGATACTCGGAGTCCACCCCGATAGGGCTGAGCTCGACCAGGCGGTGTACAGGGCTCTTGAGACCGTTAGACTCGTTCCAGCTGAAGAGTACGCGAAGCGGCGCATCACGAGCCTCTCGGGTGGTCAGAGGCAGCGTGTCGGTGTGGCGCGCGCCATCGCCATGAACCCGGAGGTGGTGATCCTGGATGAACCTGTGAGTATGCTGGATGCCTCGGTTAAGGGTGAGATAATCAACGTGATGGGTCAGCTCAAATCGGAGGGTAAGACGTTCATGATGATAACACACGACATATCCACTGTGAGGTTCTTCACTGAGAGGGTGGCGGTTATGTACCTCGGTAAGGTGGTGGAGATTGGACCAACAGATGAGGTTGTGAATGAACCACTCCACCCATACACCCAGGCGCTTGTGGCCGCGGTGCCCGTGCCCGACCCATCACAGAAGGTTAAGAGCCTGGCTCAGGGGGAGATACCCAACGCGATCGCGCCTCCCCCGGGGTGCCGCTTCCACCCCCGCTGCCCCATCGCCCAGGAGATATGTAGGAGGGAGGAGCCCCTGCTCAGGGAGGTGAGGCCTGGGAGGTATGCTGCTTGCCACTTCGCCCAGTAACACTCATCCTAGCGGCGCTCTTGGTCTCCCAGTTAGCGGTGGCCCTGCTTCCCTCGGCGGGAGCCCAGCAAACCCAGCCGCCTACCACTCCACCCATGTCTGTGGGTGTGAGTGAGTCCACGCCTTGGTTCGACTCTCAGGGTGTTAACCTGAGCTACACCGTTAGGGGTAGCTACCCCTACCTCACTGGTTTCGCCCACTACTCTGGGAGTGCCAGTGTGAGTGTTATGGGTCTCTACCCCAACGGCTCCCTCAGGCTGGACTTCGAGTCAACGGTTAACTCACCCCTAACCCCTAACGGCACGGTTGCGGATGACCCCTTCTTCCCAGGCTACCTACCCGTGCTACCCTCCTATATGGTTATGCCGCGAAGCTTCAGCGTTATATCCCCGGGGTACGCCATATTCTTCACCTATAAGGGTACAACCCCCTTTAAGTTTGAAGGATCAACAATCCCCGCGTACGTGTTCTCGGTTACAGCCTCACAGGGTGTGGGTGGTGCCTCCGCTGTTAGGAAGTTCTACTATGTTTCAAGCCTCAACGGGCTAATACTCTATGAGAACCTCTCCAACCCCTACACTAACTCAACTTTCACGATGACGCTTAAGTCCTACTCTGAACCAGCCCACTCAGCCAATTACACCGTACACTTCGAGGCGCCCGTATACGCCCAACCCGGTGCACGGCTCAACTATACAGCCACGGGGCAGCCCCCTGAGACCATGAGTTACACAACACTATTCTCGGAGGGTGACGGCGAGTTCATGTTTGAGAAGGTGAACTACGTGTCGGGCTCACCTCAGACCCCCGCCTTCTTCTTGGATAACTATACTCAACCCCTCTTCTACCCCGCTGTTAACGGATTCCAGCAGGTGGTTAAACTCGGAGTCTCCCTAAGCTTCGACGCCCCCCTCGTATATGTGGCCAAAACAAGTGTGAACACACCCGCTGGAACCTTCCCAGCGTACGTTTACACCAACAACTCACTAGGCTTCGAAGCATACTTCGACACCCAGACGGGTGTAGCCGTCTTCTTAGAGATCCCCCCACCGGGGGGCTACATCGAGCTCACATACTCCAACATAGTCAGACCCCCACCTCCAACTGGGGCCACCTACCTAGCCATAACTACTGCTGTGGTCGTGGTCGCACTCACACTACTCGTGTTAACGGCTAGACGCAGGATTAGACGTGGCCAAAGCGCTTATATTCGAAGTCGTAGGAGATGAGTTCGGAGTAAGCTGGGGCCGTCGTCTAGCATGGACCAGGATACCACCCTGGGGCGGTGGCGATCGCGAGTTCAAATCTCGCCGGCCCCATAGTTCATGTTAAGGCCACCGAACCAGAACTACATAGAAGGAAAGCCCCACCCTTCGCGGTAGACCCAAAATTCATCGCGGGGTCCAATCAACGTCAAATGCAAATTTGGGTCTACCATTCGGGGCGGGGAGGAGTCAGATTCTGGTACACGGATGTGGTTGTAAATCCTCCAAAACTGTTCCCTCAGACTGGGTGGCTCATTTAATCGTGTTTTTCGGGTTGTGGTAGCTCGTTGAATATGTGTTTTATGTCGATTGTTATCTCTACTAGTTCTTCGTAGAATTTTCTTATCTCCTCGTCGCTTTGGTCCTCCATCATGTAGGCTATGATGTAGGGCATGCTTAGCAGGTAGTCTTTTGGTTCCACTCCGCTCTGCTTCAGGGCTTCGAGCACCCTTGCAACCATCTTGGTCCAGCGGTGCCTGTCAGCCTTGTCTTGGCTTGGGTTTTTGGAGTCACTCATGTTTTTGTTTCCCAATTAGATTGATGTGTTAGAGTCAAATAAACACTTGGTGTTTTGGCTCAGCTTACAGGCTTATCCCGAAGCCGCTTAGGAAGGCCTCCGCCCTCTTGAGCTCCTTCAGGAACTTTCTCCCCTCGGGTGTCACGGTGTACACCTTACTGTCACCCCTAGTCACCTCGGCTATGAGACCCCTTTGCTCTAGGTCGCCCACATATGCTGTGAGCCTATCGTGTGAGAGGTTGGCCCTGTAGAGTATGTGTGTGGGTATCGCCTCACCCTCCTCCTCGATGACCCTGAGTATATCCATGTATATTTTGAGCTTGCTTCTAGCCCCCTCAGACCTTCCCACTTCTACCACTCCTCAGGAGGAATACGAGTAGGGCTAGGAAGCCTAGGAATCGTATGAGTTCACCCAGCTCGAAGCCGATTGTTGAGAGTGTGAGAACCCCGCCCAGTATGATGGTTTGGCCTAGCATTATGAGTAGGAAGCCTGAGAGCACCATGCCCGCCAACCCGTTCCTGTTCGCCGTGTAGATAAGCGTGGCTTGGTAGGCCACTATTGCGAGTATTATCACTGAGAGTAGCTCGGTGGAGACGCTGAGCCTGTAGGGTAGGAGTAGCACTGGGGGTCTCCTCACAATGAGGAGTAGAGAGGCGGCTGATGGCGCGCTGAGCGCAGCCTTCCTGTATGCCTCGTACGCGTAGCCTAAGGCTATAACGAGGTAGGCGGCCACCTGCATCACCAGGTACACCGCGGATGCCTCAACGAATAGCCTGAGCTGCCTCGTGTACACCGCTGAGAAGAGGTGCACTGAGGCTTCACTCAGCAGTCCCAGCCCGAGCAGCATGAACCCGAAGCTCAAAAAGAGTAGCGCAGTGCTACTGAGGAGCCTGTTGTATCTGTACGCATAGTAGCTCACAAATAGGGCCACCACCCCGCTTACAAGGTCGAGTACGGCGTCCACTAGGAATAGATGGTAACTCAACGTGTAACCCTCTGCCGCCCTGGGTGCGGCACTCTAGAGTCGAGCTGGGGCGAGCTTAAAAGCTTTGTGAATCCAGCGTACAGACGGGGTGTTCAAGCTGGTTAAATACTTTTGGGAATAGAGTAGTCGAATGGAGATGTTGTCTAAACCCATCCTACTCGGAATCGTTTTAGCGGCCACGGTTGGGCTGGCGGTCGCCGCCTGGCCAACCATAGCGGCTCAGTCGGGTCTTAGTATAACCAGCACAGCCCCAATGAACACCAGTGGTACCACACTTACAAGTGGCACAACAATCACGCTCACCAGTGTGGCGGGTGGCTACCGCGTGGTGGGTGAGGATGTCAACGGCTCAGCGTCGGGTACACTCACACTGCAGGTGACAGGAGTCTTCCACACCGGGTACACCCTGAGTATAACTGGTGGCTCACTTGTAGTTGGAGGCCAAACCTATAGTGTGTCCTCGGGCACAGCTCAGCTCGGCGTGCACGGCAGATACTTCAGCGGCCAGCTCACACTAAGCACTGGTGGCTCACAGACGCAGTACACAGCGCTCTTAGCGGGTAAGAGGGTGGCTGGGATAAACGGTACACCCTACTACGCGGTGCACCTAGACTTAGTGGTGGGTCAGACCGAGTACCTGGTAACACTACTAGCACAAGCCCAGCAGCAAGCCTAACATGAAGCAGCGGACACTCCCCAATCTTTTTCCATGAAAAACCAAACTTTTTGCCACCATCATGGTTTTTGGCTCAATCGCACTAAATGAGTGGCGAACGTGCGCCCCTTTGTGCTATATGGGCGACCATTTGGGTAGTTGTCCTCACACCAATTGAGTATGGGAGCAAACTGTTATTAAGCATACGCCTATCCTAAACCTGTTTTAGCTACTCGGTGTAGGTGTGCGGCGGGTTCCATATTTAAGTGGTAAAAAAGGGTTACATCCACCCTGTCCTGTTCGATGAGGTGAAGTGATGTGGGGTCAGGGATAGATGTGTGTATGTATGCGCGTCGGTGGGTTTTTAGGTCTCGGTGGCTCGTCGTGTCACGGCTTGCTTACTGATGGATTGACATTCGAGTTCTTGGGGTGCATATTCTGGTAGTATGCTCCTCGCTCTTTGCTGTAGTTCTCCTCTCCCCATGAAGTAGTATGCGTAGAGGGAGTTGTAGTTGTGAGGTTTCCTGGATGTGCTCGCGCTGTCGAAGTCAATTATTTTGGCCCCGTCACCTGTTTGGTAAACGTGGCTGTGGGCTCTGCTGAGCTCCCCGTGGTCTAAGCCTATCCCGTCGAGTCTTATGGCCTGTTGGAGGGAGTCCTTAATACATATTGCTAGCTGTTGGTCGCTTATCTGTGTGTGTCTTCTGAGTGGTACGCCGACAACCTCCTCCATCACTATGATGTTCCCTGTGGCGCAGATTAGTCTGGGTCCGACGCCCACGGTGTTCGCGAGTCTGAGCATCTGGGCTTCGTGGAGCATACTGGGGCGGGGGGAGTCGCACCTTCTTATCTTGACGGCCACGGGGAGCCCGCGGTAGATGCCCCCCACCACGATGCCCCTTGTACCCTTGCCCAGCACCCTTACACCGTTGACCAAGGTGCCCCCGCGCTCGACGAGTTCGACGCCGAGTGCCTCCAGCTCCTGGGTTATCTGTGGTGTTGGTGGGCAGGGGTAGTTGGCCACCCTGCTGGCTGTGTTGCTCAACTCAACCACGCCGGTGTGTGGGTGTAGAAGCGTGTGAACTCGGCGGCCAGCTTGGTGTTTGAGGCTATCTCTTGGAGTGCTTCCGAGTCCACCAATATGCGCGCGGAGTTGTAGTTGGCGCGTATGTGTGGTGATAGGTCCACTTCACCCTGTCTACTCAGGGCTTCAACTATGCGTGTGAGCCTTCTTGGCAGCTCGACCACCCATCTGTCGGCCTCTATCCACGGCCCACGCAGCGCCCTCCCCCTGTTCTTGGCTAGGAAGCGCTTGGCGTCCTCGCGAGCGTACACGGGTGGGCCCACCCTCTTCTCGTATGCTGGTAGCTCCACGCGTTCAACCTCGAAGCAGAAGTAGGCTTCCTCACCATCCGACCAGAACCACGTTGAGAGGGGGTTGAAGCCGTATCTCTCAAGCTGCCTTGTGAGCCCATGCGCCGAGCTCCTCATCTCACTCCAGAGCATCTCCTCGACTACGTGTGGGGCGCTGAGGGCAACCAGCGCCAGGTGTCTACCACCCACCCCGTAGCCCAACTCCTGTATGTGTGCCCCCCGCTGCGGTGACGGTGGGGGTGGGTAGAAGAATTCGATTGCCGGTTTCTCTAGGAAGGCTTGGGAGGCTGCTATGAACACTGCGTAGCTTTCAAGTGACACGGCGGCCGCGGCGTTCCTCGAGGGGTCGGTTGGGTCAACCACCACTATATGGTGGTTGAAGGACACGGTTGGCTGCGATTCGAGGACGACGAGTGTGGGCGGCCTCCACGTAGCGGCCGCCTCGAGCACACGTGTGAAGGAGCCATGCTTGATTGTGAGTAGCTCACACACGTAGCCGGAGAAGCCCAGCGTCCTCGCTTCGGCGCCGTACACGCCTATCCCCTTCATGAATCTTTTGAGCAAGCGCACATTCGCTCTGAGCTCGTCGTCGAGCTTGGAGTTCACGTATTCAAGGTGGAAGGGCGTCCTATCCACGGCTGTGGCCTTCGCGTCGGCCCTGTCGACTTTGAGCGCTGGGACCAGGTCCACTTTGACTCCGTCCACGTAGAACCTCAGGTAGGGGTGCTCGGCGTAGGCTCTAACACCCCTCCCCTCAGATACTTCGTGGGCTATTTTGAGCCCTATATCCTCCAGGCTGCGCTTGTTAAAGTGTTTGGGGAAGAGCATAAAGAGGTCCAGGTCGCCTTCACCTCTGAGCCAGGTGCCCTTGGGGAGTGAGCCCACAAGCATTGGCTCAACGCTCACACCGTGGGCGGAGGACACCTCCAGGATCCTCTTTTTAAGCCTCTCAGCTAATCCGAGGAGCCTACCCTCCTCCTCCGCTGTGGGTGTGACCCTACGCCTAACCTCGTCGAGCACACGCTCTAGACTCATCTCTACTTTCCCTTCACATGGTACTCTTGGATGGTTGTGTACACGGGGCCGCTTGGTTTAAGCTCACTCTTCTTGAGTCTGATCGAGCTAACTGGGGTCACACCGAACTCGTCATCCATGTGTAGCATAAGTGTCCCCGCAAGCTTCCTGTCGGGTGATCGAAGCCTAGCCACGGTTAGGTGGGGTGTGAATGGGGTTCTATCATACCAGATAGAGGCACCCTCCAAAGCCTCCCTCACACGCTTGGCGTTCTCGGTGATAACCTCAGAGCCCCGCCTAGCCTCCACGAAAACAACGCGTGGGTTACTAGGCGAAGGGAAGCCCCCCACACCCCTCAACTCAACCTCCCCACCCACCGGTTCAACCTTGCTAAGGGTGTGAACAATCTTCTCAAGATCCCCCTCACGCTGCTCACCCAAAAAGGCGAGCGTGAAGTGCAGGTTCTCCGGCTCAACAAGCTTCAAGCGGTCGAATCCCCCAAGCACACCTCTCTGGAAACCCACCACCTTCTCAATCACGGCTGGCTCCTCTATATCGCAAGCTATAAAAAGTCTCAACACAATCAAAGGAGAACGCTTGGAATAACTTAAACCTCACACAAATTACCCGCACACTAATATGGAAAACACAGAACAGCATTAGCGCACCCTACCCCTCTTACTTTAAGGCGCATGACTAAATCAATAATTGTGTTGATAGTAGAATGCCGCCCCCTAAACGTGTCGGATGGCTGGGAGAGGTTAACCCTTTTCTTCCCCAAGGAAAGCTGACGTTTGGGTTTAAAACCGAATCCCCTTTACCCTGGTGAGTGCTTCGAGAGGCTACGAGCACCGGTTCCTGCTCACCCCCTTAAACCCTGCTTCGAATCTGCGTTGAAGGTGGGTGTACGAAGGGTTATATAGGGAAGCCACGTGGGTCTATCATTACCTAGGGCGGGCTTAACTCTTTGGAGGCCACATTCATAAGTGGGGTTTTACCAGCCCTCCTCGCACCTAAAATCAGGATGAGTGGTGAATACCCAAGTGAATCCGAAAACCCTACAATTTCGCCTTCACCATCAAGAAGACCCCCCTTCTTCTTTAGCCTAGGGTCAAAGGACAAGTATATCCCCCCATACTTAGTAGGGGTGGGTATACTCATCAAGCTCTAAAAAGCCCGTCTTGGTACGTGAATCAAAATTCACTGTTAGTGGGGGATTTGTCGCGAATCCAGGTTTTTAATTTACGGGGTGGGTTTAGTGGTCTGTTGGCAGCCTACCCTATGCGGATTTTACGTTCCATGGTGTGGCTAGACAGCCGTGGACCACGGTAAAGCTAACGGTGTTAAGCTCTCCGCCTTTGAGGGTGTGGCCTGATGGGGGGAGCGTGAGTCTTCTCTAATCTATGGTGTGTGGATAACGCTTTCCACAAGCTTGGAGGCCAAGCACCATATCCTAATCAGCGCACTATAATAAGCACACCTAATACTCTTCAGAACTATTCATCAAAGACCCTGTAAAGATTTAAGTGTTCGTAAAAGTCATATATGAATAGTAATGGTTGCAAGAGCTTCTGGTACGCTGTACACTAAGGAAGTTGAAGTTATTCAAGTCACCCGCGCAGTTGAGGGTCACACAGGCGACAGCATTTTTCAGGTTCAGTTCGGAGAGGTCATAGAGGTGGACGAAGAACTCAGAAGATTTATCCCAACGACACCATTCTCTAAACCCCAAAAGTTCGTGTACCCCAATGTGCTGACACTTTTCGTAAAGTCGAGTGAACCCCTGCCATATAGGGTTGGTTCACGCTGGGTCATCCGCGTACAAAGGGATGGGAGAATGAGTTTGGAGGAGGCTGAGGAAGGTGCTTGAGCGCACCCAGCTCCAACACTTCATCGAGGTGACCTCTAACTGTCAATCCCAGCCCTGGATTCAACCAGTCCAACCACTGATTGGCGTAGCCCGCCAAATCCAGTGGGAAGAAGAGCTTAGCATGGAGGAACTAAGCGACCTACTAACCAGCCTAGAGGATCTGCGGGCTGGTCGCTACGACGTTTTACCCTCAGAACTCAGCGACGAAGAATTCCTACGGGCTGTCCACAAGTGATAACCCCAAACGACGTAATAGCCACAAACACATTTTCGAGGCTTCTAAAAAGAAAATCGAGAAAAGCCCCAAAGGAGCTACTAAAGAAAATAGATGATGCGCTTCTTTCGCTTAGAAAACACCCCGCACCAGAATCTTTGGGCATCCCCAAAAAGGGACCCCTTGCCGGCTTACTCGCGTATGAACTGGACCGGGAAAACAGGATACTTTACGATGTGGTAAGAATCGGGGAGAAGCGAACGGTACTACTCCTACGCGTGTGTTCCCATAAGGAAGTATACGGAAAGGATTAGCGATAGACATTATAGCGCTAAAAACGGAGCCACCTACTACGGAAGCGTCCCCCCACCTATTAACTACTTGGTTATAATGGCTGGTGATATTTGACGTAAAAATTCAAACCGAGATGAATCGACTAAAGCGGGGTTGGGGTTCATGGGGCGACGTGTTCTCAGCCTCATGTGAGCAATCAAAATTAAGGTTTGCTCGGGTGGCTCGGTGGTGTTTGGATTAGTTGGTGGCGTGCTTGATATCCGAGTGTGGAGAGCTTTATCCGGACACCATTCTCTAATCCACAAGTGATTTAAGGACGGGTCTACATAATTCGTGCACCACTTTCTATCTTTGGGGTGTTCGTGGTTGGTGACGCAATGTATATATTTTGTTTCGGGGTTTTGTGTTGGTGTTGGGCGAGCAGAGGGAGGCTGTTAGGCTTTTTAATAATCCTGGGGCGCAGGAGTGCGCTGATGTGATAATGAGTGCTGCTTCGAAGCGTAGGGCTGTGATTGTGCTTGGGGTGTGTGAGGTGTCCTATAGGGGTAGGACTTCGTCTGAGCTTGCGAAGGGTGAGAGGCTGGTGATTGTGAAGGAGGATGGGTCGCTTCTTGTTCACCGCACCTGGGGGTATAAGCCGGTGAACTATATGCCCCCTGGGGCCATGGTTTATGCGAAGAGTGATTCGGGTAGTGTTGTGATCAGCGCTAAGAGGGGCTCTGAGAGTATGCGTGTGGTTTTCTACAAGGTGTACTTGGCTGCCACACTCAACTTTAGGGATGGCTCGAGCTTTGAGCAGAAGGGCACCGAGGCTCAGATGAGGGATGCGGTTACCCTCTCCCCAGAACTCGTGGAGAAGGGTTTGAGGGTTCTCACCCACGAATTCCAGGTTAAGTCGGGGTTCGTGGACTTGATGGCCTTGGATTCGAGGGGGAGGCTTGTGGCGATTGAGTTTAAGGCCAACCCCGCCAAGACAGCGGATGTCAACCAGCTCATAGCCTACGTCTCACGGTTGAGGGCGCTATCGAAGGAGAGGGTTATTCGCGGTGTGCTCGCGGCGCCAGGCATAAACAAGGCTGCGAGGAAGCTTCTCGCGGATAGTGGGCTCGAGTTTAAGAGGCTGGATAAGGATGAGTGTCTGCATGTGCTCGAAGAGTTCAAGCCAACCATGAATCTGCTCAGCTTTATTGAAGGGGAGGATGAGCACACCACCTGACTTGTGGGTAAGGTTTTGAGTATCCCTCTGGCTACCTCTGGCTTATATACTTGATGCTCGATTGTGTTTGTGTGTGGGGTTTGGTGTGAGTCGCTCTAAGAGTTTGGATGTCTCATCCGACGAAGTGTGCTTCGGGCTTATTCGGAGTGTTTTGGAGCGTGTATACTCTGAGGGGGTGGGCGCGGCTCAGAAGTATCTTAAGGAGTTCGCTGAGCGTAATCCATTGCTGGGCTACGACTCTGTGTGTATGGGTTTTGTTCAGGCCCTGATTCAGGGCTTGGTTGAGTCAAACATGGATCACGCGGTGGTTGAGGCAATGGTGAGGTGTGATAGGGTCTGGGTTGAGAGGTGTCTGGCTGCTGTTCGAGCCGCCCAGGAGGCGCTCTACCTACCCGAAGAGGAATACTTCAGGCTTAAGGTGTTGGAGCAGGCGTTGAGCTATGTGCT
>Ga0209061_1004092_pt1 | contig 14573 bp, 11 predicted proteins | sample Coa_R1_10_FD_187157 | JGI IMG/M metagenome (GOLD analysis project Ga0209061, IMG submission 187157) | Surface soil microbial communities from Centralia Pennsylvania, which are recovering from an underground coalmine fire - Coalmine... | ecosystem: Environmental > Terrestrial > Soil >...
GAGGTTCAACAGCGTACCGCCGCCGCTTACCGCCGCAGCCCCGGGAGGACGGGTAATTTGCACGGTGGCGGTACCGGCATCATTCTGAATGTTCTTGGTGAAGACGGGCGGCTGATTCCCCTGCGCCATCAGGTCGCCCACGGTGATGTCGTTCAAGCGCAGCACTTTCGGATCGTACCGGATTTGTAGCGGCGCGCTCATCGCACCCGCAATTCCCGCAGCCGCGAGGCTGATGGTGACATTAGAGCCCATTGCCGCATCCACCGGCGCTGGCTGGAAAAAGACGCGGGCGCCGCCAGGCGGAGGTGGCGGCGGGACTTGAGGTGCGGGTGCTGCGCCAGCCGGCGCCCCAGGCGCGGGCGGCGCTGTGGGGCCGGGAGTTTGGCCGGCCGGGGCTTTCGGTTGATTGGCCTGGGGTTGGTTGCCTTGGGGCTGAATAATCTCGGTCGTCCGCGGCGCGTAATTCAGCTTCACAGTGGTGGCGTTGCCCACCGCGATGCCCTTCAGATTTTCCGGCTCCACATCCGGGCGGCGCACAATATGGGGAATCAGTGCGATCATCAGATCGCTCTTGGTATGGTCGACGCTCTTGCCGCTAAACAAATGGCCAATGATCGGAATACTGGACAGCCCCGGAATGCCCGTGACGGTGTTGGTATCCTGCGACTGCGACAGCCCCGCCAGCAGACTGACTTCCCCCTCTCGCACCCGTAAATCGTGCACCACTTTGTTTTGCTGAATGATGGGTTGGTTGATACCGCCCAGGTTGACATAGCCCGCTACACTCGAAATATCTAATTCCACATGCATGGAAACTTCGTCATTTTCGTGTACCTGCGGCTGGACGTCCAAATTGACGCCCACATCGATGTAAGTAAATTGCGTATTCACCAGGGGATTAATGCCCACACCGCCAATGCCCGGCTGGAAACTGCCGGTTGCCGTCGGCTCGCGCTCGCCGATTTTAATTGACGCTTTGGAATTATCCACCGAGCGCACTTCCGGAGTTTGCAGGATCTTTGTGTTGGCATTGCTCAGCGCCGCCTGTAGCAGAGCACCCGGCAGTGTGATCGCGAAATCCGCGGTCGATAGGTGGCCCAGGTTGGAAAGCGGTACGTAGGGAGAGGACGTCGAGCCGACGCTGGCGTTTGTGTTGCTGGTACTACTGCTGTTGGTGGTAGTCGAGTTGTTGGTGGTACTGCTATTGGTCGTGCTGCTGCTGTTATTGCTAATCGTGCTTTGTATGGTACTGCGGGGATTGAAAATCGCCGGCACGTTTAAACCTGTGCCATTGGCGATCGCCGCCGTGATCTGCTTGCTCACGTCCGAGCTGGTTTGCATCACGATGACGTCGATCACCACCTCCGCTCGCGGCTTATCCAGGTCGTGAATAATCTTCTCCGCCAGCGCAACCCGGTCGGCTTCACCCCGCGCGATGATAGCGTGCAGAGTGTTGTACGGCATCAAGCGTGTCAGCTCCGTTACCGCGCGCACCGCGTTCACAATTTCCTGCAGTTCCTGCGGAGTACTCACGTTCGAAAGGTAAAATACCTTCAGCACCTGGTCTTCGTAGTCGTTCCGCTTGTTGCGATTATCGTTGGTGACGAAGATGGTATTTCCACCGGGAAGCGCTTTCCAAAACGATTTCGTCAGCAGCGCGGCGTCATCCAAGGCTTCTTCGGCGGTCGAGTTGTTCAAGTCCAGGGAAACGTTGCGCCCCTGCTGGTAGTCCGGGTCCCAAATCACGTTTAATCCCGCCACCTTGGCCACAGTGTCGAACAGGACCTTAGGCGGTTGGTTGTTAATCTTCAGCGTGATTTTCTCGGGATTGAGCGGCTTCAGCTCGGGCAGAGGCAGCATTCGGTCGATCTTGTCCCGGACCTCCGATTTGGCCTCCTCCGAAGGGGTTTCGGCGCGCACCTCGGGCGGGGCCTCCTTGCCGGTCTGTTCCACCCGCCGCCGCTCACGGTCAATCATTTCCTGCGTGCGCAGGATTTCCTGCGAAGCGGCCGTGTTGGCCGGATTGATCCCAAACGCCTTCTGGAATTCCGCCAGCGCTTCGGTCAACTGCCCCTGGTTGCGCAGCTTGAATCCTTTCTCCAGATGATCGAATGAGGCTTGGGGGCGGGTCTTGTCCACCGCGATCCGATAGCTGACTTCCGCGGGGTCCTCGGCCAGAGCTTTCTCATAAGCGGCCAGTGCCGCGTCGTAATCCTTCTTCGCCTCGTCCCGCGCGCCTTCGACGAAATACTGGTCGCCCTTTTTGGTGCGAGCCTCGAGCGGCGCCGGCGCAATTAAGCCGCCGATCAGTGCAAAGACGACCGCAACAGCGGCTAAACGGTTGAAATCAGACATGTTTCCGTGGACTTGCGGCTTCCCGGCAAGCCGGGGATGCGGCGCCCGGGCACAAAAATGCCCGTGCTAAGATGAAGTGCGTCGACCGAGTTCGCTCGCATCTCAAGTAAAATGACGGCGCGGGCCGCGTCGCCGTGGATACGAATCTCCAGTAAAATTCCGGTGGCATCAGATTGGCCGAAAAAGACGCGGGCATCAAGATTTTGAGCGATAACCGGCAGGCCCGTCACAACTATTTCCTGATGGACCGGTTCGAGGCGGGCATGGTGCTCACCGGAACCGAAGTGAAGGCGGCCAGGGAAGGCAAGATTCAGCTCAAGGACGCCTATGCGGCCGTCGAAAAGAACGAAGCCTGGCTGATGAACGCCCATATCAGCCAGTATTCGCACGGCAACCGCGAAAACCATCCCCCGGTTCACAACCGCAAACTACTGCTGCACCGGCGCGAGATCGATAAGCTGCAAGGGCAGACGCGCGAGGGCCTCACACTCATTCCCACCAGAATTTACCTGAAAAACGGCCGCATCAAGTGCGAACTGGCGCTGGCGCGTGGTAAGAAGCTGCACGATAAGCGTGAGGCCGAACGAGCACGAACCGCCGAGGCCGAAGCACGGGCCGAGATGCGCCGCAGGACATAAGAAACGTTGTGTGCTTATGGAGCGAGCGGGATGACTCCCGCCGTGCCTGGGGCCTCGGGGTCGCTATCCACCGGACCGGCCGGACCGTGCTGGCGTGCTTTGGCACTGAGTCCCTCGATGGCAATCTCTACCAGCAGGGTCGCAGCTAGTTCGGCGGAAGTTGCCGGAGCGTAGTCGCGGCCGGGTTTGCGCCCGTCAAAATAGCGCTGGATCATGCGGTCGTAAATCGCGCGCTGCCGGGCTTCGCCCTTCACTTCACGCCCCCTTCCGAAGCAGACCGCGCTGCGGTAATTGAGAGAGTGATACATAGCCGACTTGAAGTAAACCAAGCCATCGAGCAAGGTGACGGTAACCAACAGCGGAGCGCCGGAAGCCGCCAGATTCAGTGCGCGACTGGCGCGCGAACCGTGAATGTAGAGGCGGTCGGGCTCGGCCGCTTCAAAATGATAGCCGAAAGGGATTGCCAAGGGCTAACCGTTTTCGGTGAAGGCCAGGTGCGCTACGCAGCCCACTTCTAAGATGGCCGTTGCCTGTTCAGGCACGCTGCGTTCGGCGTGCCGTTTGATTTCAGCTCGCTTACCGGGCATATTCGGACCATACTGCGGAAGTGGCCTTAGAGAAATAGCCATTTCCAAAAAAAATGATAGTGCCATTTTTACCGCTGAGTCTGGACCGGCGCTCCTCCACTCCGCTGCAGCGGCAGATCTATGATCAGATTCGTGCAGCTATTCTGGGCGGCGCCTTGCCATCCGGGGCGCGCGTGCCTTCCACGCGTGAAATGGCGGCGGACCTCGGCGGTTTCGCGCAACACCGTGACGGGGGCGTTCGACCAACTTCTGGCAGAAGGCTACCTCGAAGGGAGAGTCGGCTCGGGCACGTTCGTCGCCAAGGCCGTGCCGGAGGATCTGCTGCGCGTGAAAGTGCGGCAGGGACTGCCACGAGCCGGGCGGAATTCAGCAGCCGGGGAGATTCGCGCCTCCGCGCGGGGCGAAGCATTGGCGGCGATCCGGCTTTCGCTGCGGACGCCCGCGACGCTGAGCCCCTTTTTCCAGGTATACCCGCTCTGGACGAGTTTCCGCGCACGCTGTGGGCGCGCATGGCCGCGCGGATCGTACGGCAGGCGCCTTGGTTCATGCTCTCCTATTGCGATCCCGCCGGTTACCGGCCGTTGCGGGAGGCAATCGCGGAGTATCTGCGCCTGGCGCGGGCGGTGCGCTGCACTGCCGACCAGGTGATTGTGACCGATGGCACGCAGCAGGCATTCGATTTGACGGCGCGGGTTTTGCTCGATCCCGGCGATACGGCCTGGGTGGAAGATCCAGGTTATGGGGGAGTGCGCGGGGCGCTCCAAGCCGCGGGCGTCTGTTGCGTGCCGGTACCGATCGACGCGGAAGGCATCAGTGTACAGGAGGGAATGGCGCGCGCTCCGCGCGCGCGGCTCATCTGCGTATCGCCATCACACCAATATCCGCTGGGAATCATCATGCCCCTGCCGCGGCGGATGGCGCTGCTGGAGTTGGCGCGGAATCGGGGCGCGTGGATTGTGGAAGACGATTACGACTCCGAATTCCGCTACCGCGGCAGGCCGCTAGCCTCTCTCCAGGGACTCGATGAGGCCGGGCGCGTGATCTATACCGGCAGTTTTAGTAAAACCCTTTTTCCGGGGTTGCGCCTGGGATACCTGGTGGCGCCGGAAAAACTCGTGGACACATTTGCGCGCGCCCGCTCCCTGACGAATCGCTCCTCCGCCGGGCTGGAACAGTTTTTGGCGGCGGAGTTCCTCTCCGAAGGACACTTCGCCCGGCATGTGCGGCGCATGCGCGCGTTGTATGCGGAGAGGCAACAGGCGCTGGTGGCGGCGGTGGAGCGGGAACTGGGTGGGGCGCTGAAAGTGCGCGCGTCCGATGCCGGGCAACACCTGGGCAAATTCGCGAGGGCATGCGCAAATTGGCGGCCGTGCTGGAAAACGCTCTGTAAATTACCAGCCCACCGGTTTTCCCCGGTTCTGCTCATCCAGCCATTTTTGGAGCGGCGCGAAATAATCGCGAATCGCGCTGGCATCCATTTCGCGTGTGCCGGCAATTTTTTCGAGCGCATCCTGCCATGGCTGGCTCTGACCCATCTCGAGCATAGCATTGAGCCGCGCGCCCGCCGTCTTGTTACCGAAAATGGAACAGCGGTGCAGGGGTCCGGTGCACCCAGCCGCCTGCGAAAGCGCCCGGTGAAACTGGAATTGCAGAATATCGGCCAGAAAGTACCGCATGTAGGGCACATTCGCGGCGACGTGGTATTTAGCGCCTGGATCGAAGTCAACCTCCGAACGGGCTACGGGCGGCGCAATGCCCTCATATTTTTCGCGCAATTGCCACCACGCCTCGTTGTATTTATCCGGCGGGATCTCGCCGGAAAACACCTTCCAGCGCCACTGATCGATCATCAGTCCAAAAGGCAGGAAGGCGATCTTGTCGAGCGCTTTATGCAGCAGCAGACCGATATCGCGGGAGGAATCCGGCGCCTTATCGAGTAGGCCGATTTTCACCAGGTACTCCGGCGTGACGGAAAGCGCGATAGTATCGCCGATGGCCTCGTGAAAGCCGTCATTGGCGGAATCGCGGAACAGCGGCGGCTGATGGCTGTAAGCGCGCTGGTAAAAGTTGTGGCCCAACTCGTGGTGAACGGTGAGAAAATCTTCGCCTGTGATATCGAGGCACACCTTCAACCGCAAGTCATCGGCGTAGTCTATGTCCCACGCGCTCGCATGGCAAACCACGTCGCGGTCGCGCGGCTTCTGAAACAAGGAGCGTTGCCAGAAGGTCTGGGGCAGTGGCGCGAAACCCAGCGACACGAAGAAGTTCTCGCCATATTTCACCATCTGTCTCCAATCCGTGTGGTGCTGTTTCAATAAGGCCGTGAGATCGTAGCCGGGGTCGGAGTCGGCGGGAGCGAGCAGCGGGTAAATGTTGTCCCAATCCTGCGCCCACATGTTGCCCAGGAGATGCGCGGGAATAGGACCGCTCACGGGAACAATGTCGCCGTATTTGGCGCGCAGGCGCGCGCGCACGTAGGCGTGGAGGGAGACATAAAGCGGACGCACCTGCTCCCACAGACGGTCTAACTCCCGGGAAAAAGCGTCCGGGGGCATATCGTATTTGGAGCTCCACATCGCGCCGGTGTCCGCAAATCCGAGTTGCTGCGCGCCCTTGTTGGACAACTCCACGTACCGGGCGAAATCCCGGCGCATCGGGGGAGCGATGGCGTGCCATCCGGACCAGGCCTCGAGCAACTCATGCGCATCGCGGCTTTCGGCCATGGTCTTGCTCAACTCTTCCAGGTCCTTGCAGTTTTGCGCGCCGGATGCCGCCGGTTGGCAATATTTGCCTTGCCCGTAGAGGCCCTCCATTCGCGCGGCAATCTGCGTGAGTTCCTCGCTCTGTTTGGGATCCGAGGGCGTGGCCAGGGTGAGCGAAAGTTTCAACAGCTTGAGTTTGCGGGCGGTGACCGGATCGAGCTTCAGGCCATCGAAGCGAGCGGCCTGTTTGGCGTACGCGACCGCAGCGTCAATCGCGCGCTGATCGAGTTTGGCCGCCAGAAGTTCCGTGTCTTCGGTGATATAGGTGTCTTTAATCCAATCGGCGCGACTCGAATCGATATTGAGCTGGAGCCACTTTTGCTCCGCATCGTTGATGAATTTGCGGGCTTCTTCCGGAGTGGGCTTTCGGTCCGCGCCGGTCAGGGCTGCGGCAAGCAGCGCGGAAAGAGCAATCACTCGCGTGGTCATGCCTTTCACGATAGCAGAGCGGTTTTGCGCCGGAGAGAACCGGCGTGTTAGCATCGGAATATCCACGTGGCAATGCGGGGACGTAGTTCAGTTGGTTAGAACGCCGGCCTGTCACGTCGGAGGTCGCGGGTTCGAGCCCCGTCGTCCCCGCCATTTATTTTCAATCATTTCCAGACAATTTGAAATTGATGTTTTCGGCGGATCTTCGCCGGCACTACAGTTTTCTGCGGAAACCGCTGATTCCCTGAGAGTTGTGTTTGCACCGCCGAATGGCGATATTTAAGATTTCGAACCGATATACCATATAACCGGATGATAGGATCTACTTATGCTCAACATCCTAGCCTAGCCTTACAGTAGATAGCATGCACAGCGTGGCATTCGGGCCCATTCTCAAACGAGAATTCTTCGAACGGCCTACCATCGAGGTAGCGCGCGACCTCTTGGGCAAAGTTCTGGTTCACGGGCCCGCAGCCGGAATCATTGTGGAAACCGAAGCTTACCTAGGCGGCGACGACTTGGCGGCGCACTCCGCGCGCGGCCTCACCGATCGGACGCGCGTAATTTTCGGCCCGCCCGGGCACGCCTATGTCTACTTCATTTACGGCATGTACGAATGCTTGAACATCGTCGCCGAGCCGGAAGGCAAGCCGGGCTGCGTGCTGATCCGCGCGCTGGAGCCGCTGGCGGGATTAGAGCTGATGCAGCAAAGGAGGGCCGCCGCCAGGCGAATCGAAGACCTGGCAAGCGGCCCCGGAAAACTGGCGCTGGCGATGGGGATCACCCGCGCGCACAACGGGGCGGATCTCACGCGCGGAGCGCTCGTGGTGCGCGCTCCCGAGGAACCGCGCCGCGTGGAGATCGACGTGACGTCGCGTATCGGCATTACTAACTGCGCCGATTGGCCGCTGCGATTCGTCGTGCGCGGGAACCGGTTCGTCAGCGGATTTCGGGCAGCCCCTCCGCCACGGCGTTCCAAAGCCTAATTACGCGCGTATCGCGCTCATAACCAAGAATGCTGATGGACGCCGTATCGAGCCCCAGTAACCGCCCATTCGCTGGAGCCAGGCCCAGCCAGCATGCCGCCAGAATCCGCAGAATATGGCCGTGTGCGAATAAAGCGGCATCCCCGGCGCCGCTCGTGGCGCATTGAATCACGGCGCGGGCGCGCTCGCCCACCTGCTCCACCGTTTCGCCGTTAAGCACGCCATCCACCCACAGCGACCAGTCCGGGCGCTGCTCGCGGATCTGCGCGGTCGAGAGGCCTTCGTAATCGCCGTAATCCCATTCGCGCAGGTTCGGCTCGATCCGCATTACATCGCCGTAGCCTGCCAGGCGGCACGTTTCGCGGGCGCGCGCCAAAGGGCTGGAGAGCACCTGCGCGAACGGCCGGCCCCGGAGCAGCTTGCCGAGCGCTTGGGCGCGCTCCCGGCCGTGCTCCGTCAACGGCAAATCCGTGCGGCCAGTGTGCGCGCCCGACCGGCTCCACTCGGTTTCCCCATGGCGGATCAGCCAGAGCCGGGCGATCATCGCTCGAAAAACGCTGCCCGCTGGAATGAGAGCGCATCGGCCGGAGTGGGAAATGCCAGCACTAAGAAGGCTAGTCCCATTTCGTTCGTAGTCTGCTCGCCCCAAGTCACGCGCACCGGCGGGTGCGCCGGGTTCCGGGGGTTTTTGTCGGAGTTGTCGTAGGTGTACTGCAGCTCCACCCGCGTGCCTTTGGGCAGCTTTACCGGATCCGCGTAGGTGTAGGCGCCCTGCCAGTTGAAATCCCAGTCCTTAATCCAGATCAGCGGCTTCACCGACCCGTCGGGCAGGTACGCGTTCACCTTCATGTCCTTGCAGAGGTAATGGGCATGCGGCGTGATGCCCACCACCTCCGCATCTTGCGGCAGCGTACGCGAGGCCTTGATTACATAATGCGAATCGCCGGCCGGAATATCGATATCCCGGTCGTTGACGAGAAATAAGGCACGGCCGCGGGTGGGCGCTTGGGTGTAAAACAGGCCGAGCGAAGATTGATCCTGAGCGGGCGCGCCGGAAGGATGATAGTGGATCTGCACCACCAGGTCCGTGCCTTTGCGCAGTACAGTAGCGAAGCCGGGTGTGGGCTTGCGCGGGGTGATTCCCGGCGCCCAACCCGCAACCAGGCCGCCCAGGAAGCCCGGCCCGCCAAAGCAGTTATAACCGCCATCCGGCGAACCCGCGGCCAGTTTGCGCCCCTGTCCCATGGGATCCGCGAAGACCAGGGCATGGTGGACCGTGCGGCGGCTATCGGCGCGGAATTCCATCGCGCCAATGTACGTGTCCCGATCCAGGTTCAAAGAAATCACGAAGCAGCGGTAGACATCCGGCCCCCCGGCGGGCACCGAGAACTTTGTGGGAATCGTAACCACGCGATCGGGCTTCCCAAGCTGCCAGCCTTCGGTGAACTTGGGCGGCACGGGTTTTGGTCCCTCTCCTTCGGGTGCGCCGCTGGCCGCCCACTGCCCGATCAGCGCGATCTGCTCATCGCTCAGGCGGCGCGCGTCACGAAAATTGCCGTAGCCCGGTTCCGCTTTCCAGGGCGGCATCACGCGCTTCTGCGTGATCGTCGCAATCAGCGCGGCGCGCTTCGCGGCATCCTCATACGTGAGCAGCGAAAAAGGCGCAACTTCGCCGGGGCGGTGGCAGCCCGCGCAGTTTTGATACAGGATGGGCGCAATCTCCTGGTTGTATGTGGGCGTGGCCGCCACCGCCGCGGCGCCCGAAAGAGCGAAGAGAAAGCCGGCAAACAGACCCAGCAGCTTCATTTTTTCCTCACGATGGAGCATCCCAGCGCCTTGGTTCGGGGATGGGGAACCGGTTTCCCGGCCAGCACGGCCTCAAGCGCGTCGCGCAGGTCGAATTCCGTCACCTGCACGCGCTCCTGGCCGAAGTCTTCCAGGCGATTATCGATCCGGCCCAGGTAAAGCAGGTCGCCGGACGGCGAAAGCACGGCGGCTTCGGGCGTGGCCTTCGCGCCGGTGTACGTGGCGAGCGATTCTTCGGGGTCGAGCAGATAAGGAAACGTGTAGCCGAATTCTTTTACGTGAGCCCGCACGGCATCCAGCGCCACCGTGGCATCGCCCTGCACGGCATAGAATGCCACACCGCGCGCGCCGTAAGTGCCCGCCATGCGGTTCATCTCCGGCACATAACGGTTGCTCAGCGGGCAATCGGTGCTCACAAACAAAAATACGATGGCATGTTTTCCGTTCCATTCCGCGCGCGTGTGTACCCGGCCGGCTGCGTCGGTGAAAGAAAACCGGGGCAGAGTGCCGGCGAGCGCCGGAAGCAATGGGGCGAGCAGGAAAGCGATTCGAGCTCCGCTTAGCTTCATAGCATTACTCCACGGGGGCAGCCGCGGCAAGCACCTCGGAGGGCGCCGGCATGCCGCGCTTTCCAAATCGGATGGTCCCATCCGGGCCTATCAGGTAAACCGTCCGCTTCACGATCAGGCCATTCGCGTTGTACAACTTCGCCACTTGCCGCCCTTTATCCACCAATAGCGCAAAAGGAAACTGGAACTTGCCGCGGAACCTGGCATGTTTTGCCGCGTCCTGCGGATTGACGCCAAACACTTCGACGCCGCGCGCGCGGGCATCCTCCCAGGAATCGCGGAATTGACAAAGCTGGCGGGTGCAGCCCGGTGTCTCGTCTCCCGGATAGAACACCAGCACCACATTGCGCCCGCGCAAAGCCGAAAGCCTCACCACGCGGCCCGATTCGTCAGCCAGAGCAAAATCCGGCGCGGGCGTTCCCACAGCCAGCGGTTCCGGCGAAAACCATGACATCGCTGAACCTAATTCTGGCACGGAGCCGCCGAGGAGCGGGTAAAAATTCGTAATAGCATGTAAACCTTCGGTTGCGGCTACTTCCCAATCAAATGCTGCACGTCACGCTCGTTTTCGTTGCAGATGAACTCGTGGATCTCTTCGGTAGGCGCAAGTTCGGACATGCGCACCATCGTCCAAGGCTTCGCCAGGATACCCGGATCGTCCACCGTAATCACCGTCTCGAGGTGGCCGTAATCCGGGCGGCGGTAGCGCTCGATAATGTGCAGTTGGCTGGAGTGCGGATGGCCGCCTTGATCGAGCCAGACGCGGTCGTCGAAGCCCACCCGGTCCACCACTAGCGTGTCCCCCTCCCAGTGGCCGATGTTGTGGCCATACCAAGCCGGGTTCAGGTCTTTGGGATGCGCGCGGCCATCCAGGTAAATCTGGTGAAATCCGGGATAATCGTCATCCGAAATAATCACCAGCAGATCGCGGCTCTGCACCGTTTCGTACAACGGCCCGATGCGCAGCGCGGCGCCCGGCAGGCAGTGCGATTGCGGGCTGTCTTTGCGGTTGTTGTCCATGCGCTGTTTGGCAATCGCCAGGGCCTTCGGCAGGAATTCGGGCTTACCTGGATCGACATCCATGGGCGACCACCAGATCCCGGAAAGATCGGGCTTGCCCTCAACCGTACGTGGCGCCGGACCGGTTGGCGGAGCGTGCTTACGCAGATCCGCCGCCAGCGATTTCGGGTCCTCGCCCAGCGTGCTCAGTTGCGAGCTGTATTCCAGGCGGATGTCCAGGCGCGCGGTTTTGAGCGATTCCACGCTGACGTCTTTGCGCCGGTAAGCGCTCAGCCCGGGAATGGCGACCGTGACGTCGTACATTCCGGGCGGCAAGTCCTCCAGCGTAAACCGGCCTCCCGGCGTATGGTTGGTCTTGTAGATCTGGCCGGTCTCCACGTTCGTGGCCTGCACGGGGGCGTCGGAGACGGCTTTGCCATCCGGATCGGTCACGTTTCCGGCCAGCGTGCCGCGCGCGCCATCGGCCAGCGCGCTGGCGGCGAACAGAGCCGGCAAAAGCAGCACAACGTAGGTACGCATAGCGGTTGCGCACAGTATACAATGAACCCCATGTTTGAAACACGGATGTTCGGAGCACGGGCGCTTGGCGCGCGCATTGCCATGGCGGGTTGGGCGGCCTCGCTCGGAATGGCCGCGTACGCACAGCCGGGCCGCGGAAATACGGCGCCTGCCCCCGAGCGCCCTCTGTCCGCGCGCGAGTCCGCCAGGGTCGATATCACCGGCTATTGGGTATCGGTCGTGACCGAAGACTGGCGCTGGCGCATGGTTACGCCCCGTAAAGGCGACTATGCCAGCGTGCCGCTCAACCGTGAGGGGCGCAGAGTGGCCGATATGTGGGACCCGGCAAAGGACGAAGCCGCCGGGTTGCAGTGCAAATCGTACGGCGCGGCCGCCCTCATGCGCGTGCCGGGACGGCTGCATATCACCTGGCAGGACGACAACACGTTGAAGGTGGAAACCGACGCCGGCACACAGACGCGTCTGTTCCATTTCGGCGCGAACTCTAAAGCCGGCGGCGAGCCGAGTTGGCAGGGCTACTCGGTGGCATCCTGGGAAGGCAGCGAGGGACGCGGGCGGGCCGGCGCCGCTCGGGAAATGCGCGCGGGCTCACTCAAAGTAGTCACCACGAATATGCGCGCCGGCTATCTACGCAAAAACGGCGTCCCGTATAGCGCCAATGCCAACTTAACCGAGTTTTACGACCGCACACATGAAGACAACGGCGATTCCTGGCTGATTGTCACCACCATAGTGGACGATCCGCAGTACCTCCAGCAGCCCTTCATCACCAGCACGCACTTCAAACTGGAGAAGGACGGCTCGAAGTGGCATCCGACCCCGTGCACATCGCGCTAGATCTGGGTGGGGCAGGCGCTTCGGCGGTTTCGCGGTGCAGCATTGGGGCGAGTCGCGAGCGGCCGCGACACCGATCAACGCGATACGAGATTTATCGTGATCCGGCAAGGCCAAACTGCATTGGACTGCGGCTACACCGAATCCCACCTGAAGGATTCAGTTAGCCGGACTAAAAGACGACCGGACCTCTTAGACCAACTCGCCCGTATTCGAGCATCCTGCGATTGACTGCTCAGAACTTGCGTGACCACTCCTTGGGCCAGCGCTCGATGACCACTTTCTTATCGGTGTAGAACTCGACCGCGTCGCGGCCCTGTCCGTGGAGCACGCCGAGGAAGCTATCTTTCCAGCCACTGAAGGGGAAGTAAGCCATGGGAGCGGCCACTCCGATATTCACACCGACATTGCCGGTGGGGGCTTCGTAGCGGAACTTCCGCGCCGCGGCGCCGCTCGAGGTGAAGATCGAAGCGGCATTCCCGTATTGGCTTTGTCCCAAAATCGCCAAGGCTTCGTCCAGGTCCCCGGCCTGATGCACCGTGAGCACTGGCCCGAAGATTTCCGTGCCGGCCAGTTCGTGCGACGCGGGAATGCCCGTGAGCACGGTGGGCTTCAGAAAGCTCCCTCTGGCCAAATCGTGCTTGCGGCCATCGAGCAGCGCCTTGCCGCCGCCGCTGATACCGCTCTCGATCAGGCATTCGATCCGCGTCTTGCTGGCTTGAGAAATCACCGGACCCATCTGTACGCCGGCCTCCAGACCATTGCCCACGCGCAGGGATGCTGCCTGTGCGAGGATGGCATCCGTGAAACTCCGGGCGGCATCGCCTACGGCAATGGCCGTCGATACCGCCAGGCACCGCTGTCCGGCGCAGCCAAAAGCGCTGTCGCTGACAATCCGCGCGGTCATTTCCAAATCCGCATCGGGAAGAATCACCACGTGATTTTTGGCCCCGCCCTGGCACTGCACACGCTTTCCGTGCGCCGCGCCTTCCGCGTAGATGTACTTCGCTACCGCCGTCGAGCCGACGAAGCTGATGGCGCGCACGTCCGGATGATGGAGCAGCCCATCCACGGCCGGCTTGGCGCCCACCACCAGGTTCGCTACCCCTTTCGGAATGCCGGTTTCCTCCAGCAGCTCAAACAATCGCCGCGCGGTGAGCGGCACCCTTTCGGAAGGCTTCAGAATAAAGGTGTTTCCGCACGCCACCGCATACGGCAGGAACCAAAGCGGAATCATCGCCGGGAAGTTGAAGGGCGTAATCGCGGCCACCACTCCCAGCGGCTGGCGAATCATGGTTTCATCGATGCCGGCGGCCACGTCTTCGAGGTTGTAGCCTTGCATCAGTGTAGGAATGCCGCAGGCTACTTCGATATTCTCGATACCGCGCTGCAATTCGGCTTTCGATTCCCCCAGTGTCTTGCCGTTTTCCTGGGTGGTCAGCCGCGCAATCTCTTCGAAGTTTTCCTCCAGGAGTCGCCGGAACCGGAACAGAAATTGGATGCGGTCCTGCGGAGGGGTGCGGCGCCAGGCAGGAAATGCCTCCCGGGCGGCGGCCACCGCGGCATCCACCTCGCCGCCTTCGGCCATCGCGATGGTGGCCAGAACTTCTGAAGTGGCCGGATTCCAGACCTCGCGCAGATCACGCGAGCCGCCGCTCTGCCAGGCGCCTCCAATAAAATGAGCAGCCAGATTTTGGGTGGCGATCATTTGCCTATTCTCACTTGATTTTGAAGCCGGGGCAAACCGCTGCCCGCCATCGCCTTTTTTCATGATCCTGACCCCCAGCTTCCCCCGTGCGGTCGACCCACTCGTCCTCACTCGCTTTCCTCCAGCCTCCCACCCTCCCTCGTGCTATCCTGGATTTTCGCGATAGAGGTGCGGCGGCCATGAGTAGCCGGGCAGGGTTCCGATTGCGCTTCGGAGCATCCGGTGAAAGGGGCTGGATGTTTTTTCCGCCGAAACCGTGTGGAGCGCGCAAGCCCGCCGGTTGGGGAGCCCGGCTAATACCGGCTCACTGTCACCCGATTTGTGGAAAACGGGTGGAGCGCTATCGGGAATGCCGCGGAC
>Ga0209061_1004094_pt1 | contig 14563 bp, 13 predicted proteins | sample Coa_R1_10_FD_187157 | JGI IMG/M metagenome (GOLD analysis project Ga0209061, IMG submission 187157) | Surface soil microbial communities from Centralia Pennsylvania, which are recovering from an underground coalmine fire - Coalmine... | ecosystem: Environmental > Terrestrial > Soil >...
TCGTCTGCGTCTTGCCGATCGCATCGCTCGGGCCAGGCAGCCGCGCCAGCTTCTCGCGCACGGTGTACGAGACTTCGGAGTTCGACGCGACCACGAAGTGCAGCGTGCGCGTGGCCGCGGCTGCGGACGCGCTGCCGGACGCCGGGGTAGGGCTCGCGGCGGTGGCGTTGCCGGCAACGGCTGCCGGCGTTGTCGTCGTGCCGCTGGCAACGGCCGCCGGCGTGGCCGCCACATCGCTCGTGCTACCGCGCGCGGCCTGACCCACGGTCGTCAGCGTGTAGTGCACGCTGCCCTTGCGGTCGAGCGCGTAGACCAGCCCGCCGGCGATCAGCGCGGCGAGCAAGGCGCCGGCCACCCCCGCGCGCAATCCCGGCAGCGGCTGGCGCGCGAGCCACGGTAGCAGCGCCGCACCGACGATCACGACGATGGCGATCAGCGGCACTGCCAGCGAGGCGAAGCGCGTGGGGTAGGGTGCGAGCGGCGCTGGGCCGGCATCGGCGTAGATCGCGATGGCGACCAGCACGCCGATGATGGCCGCGACGATGCCCACGATGAGCGCCGGTCGGCGCACGCGCCCCGCGATCGCCCAGTACAGCACACCTCCCAGCAACCAGAAGCCGAGCGCCAGCCCGACCGTCGATGCGCCGTTGATCAGCGCGCGGTCGCCCACGCCGGCGAGCCGGCGCAGCGGCGCCGACAGCACCGCCGCCACCAGGCCGGTGGTTGCACCGGCGCCCAGCCCGGCGGCAAGCGCGCGTCCAAGCGAAACCTGTTCGGCCTGCTGTCTCTGCATCGTCAACCCCTCCCTCCGCGGCGGCGCATCTCCGCACCATCGTGTTCAGCGTACGGGGAGCGCTTCTCGCTGTACCTGAAGCGGCGCTGAGTGCGGGTTATTCCCGAGGTCAGATCCCTAACCACTCTCCCTGCGCTACGCTGGCGCTAAGAAAAGAGTTCATTGCGGATGTAAGCGGGTTGTAAGAGAGGTGTGCGCCATGACAACCGCGCTGCTGATCGTCGATATGCTGAAGGACTTCATGGAGGGCCGGCTGGCGAATCCGGCCGCCGTGCCGACCGTCGAGCGCATTCAGGCGCTGGCGAAGGCGGCACGGGCGCGCAAAGACTGGCTGGTGATCTACGGCTGCGATGCGCATCAGCCGGGCGATTTCGAGCTGCGCCAGTTCGGCGAGCACGCGATGGCCGGCACCGAAGGCGCGCAGGTGATCGACCCGCTCGCGCCGCAGGAGGGCGATATCGTCGTGCCGAAGCGCTACTACTCCTGCTTCACCTATACCGATCTCGAGCCGACGCTGCTGACGCACGACGTGCGGCACCTGGTGATCGTGGGGCAGCACACCGATTGCTGCGTGCGCCACACCTCGTACGACGCCTTCATGCGTGGTCTGGCGATCACCGTGCCAAGCGATGCGACGGCCGTCTACCAGCCGGGTTCGGAGGAGCCGGTGGATGTGCGCCAGACGCGTGCGCTCGAGTACCTGCGCACGTATTACGGCGCGCGCGTGGCCACGACGTCGGAGCTGCTCAAGGAGATCTGAGGCGCAACGTCTGCCAACCGCGTGATGCCAGGTTCTGGGCGCGTGCTCCGGCGCTGCCGTGCGTTGCGTCCCGCTCTCAGCACGGAGGAGAGCTGACCAGCGTGGCCGTGGGGTGAGCGCGAGCGCGGCACCCATGCGTGTGGAGCGCGCGGCCGAGCGGCGAGCCAGACGAGGGCGAGGAACCGCGCGGACCGCGAACGCGGTTCTGGGCCGCGAGCATGTCGGCGGCCGGCGCAAACACCGCTGCTGCACGAGCGCGGAGCGCCCGGTGCTGCTCTGCTCCCGGCCAGCGGGGCGAGCAGGGTAGGGGGCAGGTAAGCAGGGCCGGTGTGCGCGCTGGTGACCGGCTGGCGGCGCCTGCTTGCGGGCGGTGGCAGCGCGTCGAGGGGCAAGGCCGCACACAAACAGGGGCGATCCCGCTCGGGATCGCCCCTGCGCTCTGCGAGACGTGCGAGCGGAAGCTACCGCCGGCCGCCGCGGTTCGGGCTACCAGGGCGATTACCGCCGCCCGGCCTCCCGCCACCCGGGCCGCCGCTCGGACCACCGCCCGGTCGGATGCCACGGTTCGGCCCGCCACCGGGGCGCCCGCCACCGCGCCCGCCGGATAGCGCGCCGCCGCGTGTGCTTGTGAACGCCGGCTCTGTCTCGCGTGACGTGCCATTGCGGCTTTCGAGCAGCGCCCGGTGGGAGAGGTTCACGCGGCCCATGTGGTCGATCTCCGTGACGACCACGTCGAGCGGATCGCCGACCTTGACGACATCCTCGACGCGATCGACGCGCCGGTCGCTCAGCTCGGAGATGTGGACGAGACCATCTTTGTTGGGCAGGATTTCGACGAAGGCGCCGAAGGGGACGATGCGGGTGACCTTGCCGGTGTAGACCTGGCCCGGCTCGACATCGCGCGTCAGCGCCTCGATCATCTGCATCGCGCGGCGCGCCGACTCTTCGTTGGGCGAGCCGATGAAGATCGTGCCGTCGTCCTGGATATCGATCGTGGTCTTGGTGGCATCGATGATACCGCGGATCGTCTTGCCGCCGGGGCCGATCACGCTGCCGATCTTCTCGACGCTGATATGCATCGTGTACATGCGCGGCGCGTAGGGGGAAAGCTCCTTGCGCGGCGCGGGGAGCGTCTTCAACATCTTGTCGAGGATAAAGAGCCGCCCTTCGCGCGCCTGCTCCAGCGCCCGCGCCATGATCTCGGGCGTGATGCCCTTGACCTTGATATCCATCTGCAGCGCGGTGATGCCATCGGCGGTGCCAGCGACTTTGAAGTCCATATCGCCGAGGTGGTCTTCAATGCCGGCGATATCGGTCAGCACGGCGTACTCGCCGTTTTCGCCCATGATCAGGCCCATAGCGACCCCGGCAACGGGCTTCTTCAGCGGCACGCCCGCGTCCATAAGCGAGAGGGTGCTGCCGCAAACCGAGGCCATCGAGGTGCTGCCGTTGGAAGAGAGCACCTCGGAGACGAGACGGATCGTGTACGGAAAGTCCTCGGCCGGGGGGATCATCGGTTCGAGCGCGCGTTCTGCCAGCGCGCCGTGGCCGATCTCGCGCCGTCCGGGCGAGCCGATACGGCGCACCTCGCCAACGGAGAACGGCGGGAAGTTGTAGTGGTGCAGGAAACGCTTGCTCTCCTCGGGCGCGAGCGTATCGAGCTTCTGCTGCTCGCCGATGCTGCCAAGCGTGGCGATGGTGAGGACCTGGGTTTCGCCGCGCTGGAACAGCCCCGAGCCGTGCGTGCGCGGCAGGATACCGACGGCACAGGAGATCGGCCGGATCTCGGTAGTGCCGCGGCCATCAGGGCGGCGGCCCTGCTTGAGGATCGCGGTGCGGACGCCCTCTTTCAGCACCGCTTCGAAGACGAGCTGCACGTCCTCGGCGCTGAACTGCTCGGCGAAGTGCGCGATCGCATCTTGCAGTACCGTTTTCTCCGCTTCCGAGCGCTCCGACTTGCTCGCCTGCGCCAGCACTGGCTCCATCTTGTCGGCCAGGTACGCGCGGACCGCCTCCTCGACCTCGGGCGCGACGGTCTTGGGCGTGAAGGCGATCTTCGGCTTGGCGTTGCGGGCGATCAGCTCGCGCTGGATGGCGATCACCTGGCGGTTGATCTCCTGGCCGAACTTGATCGCCTCGATCATGACGTCTTCGGGTACCTCGCGCGCGCCGCACTCCACCATCATCACCGCATCCTCGGTGGAGGCGACGACGAGGTCGAGGTCGCCTTGTTCGCGCTCGCTGAAGGTGGGGTAGGGGATGAAGCGGCCATCGACGCGGCCCACGCGCACGCTGCTGACAGGGCCATCGAACGGGATCGGCGAGATCATCAGCGCGGCCGATGCGCCGATCGTGCCGAGCACATCGGGATCGTGCTCCTGGTCGGCCGAGAGCACGGTGATGATCACCTGGACATCGTTGCGAAAGCCCTTGGGGAAGAGCGGGCGGATGGGGCGGTCGGTGAGGCGACCGGCGAGGATCGCTTCCGTGGTGGGGCGACCTTCGCGACGGAAGAAGCTGCCCGGGATCTTGCCCGCCGCGTACAGCCGTTCTTCGTAATCGACGGTCAGCGGGAAGAAATCGAGCGGGCGTGGTTCGGCGCTGACCGTTGCCGTCACGAGCACGACGGTATCGCCGTACCGGACGGTTACGGCGCCACCTGCCTGCTGGGCGAGGGTGCCGGTTTCGATGAGTAGAGGTTTGCCGTTAATGGTGGTTTCGACGTAATCAGGCATAGCGTTCGGTGTGTCCTTCTGTGCCGGCGTGCGTGGCGCGGTGAGCGGGAGCGTAAGCGGAAACGCCACCCACGGCCTGGCCGGGGGTGGTTGGGCGGCGAAGCGGCGGCGCAAGGTGGCGCGTTGCTGGAGAACCACCGGGAGATCGCGCGAGAAGAAAGGCCCCCGCGTTATTTGCGGAGGCCCAGGCGGCGAATCACGGCGCGATAACGCTCGACGTCCTTACGGTTGAGGTACGCAAGCTGCCGGCGTCGTTGTCCGACAAGCATCAGCAGGCCGCGGCGCGAGTGGTGATCCTTTTTATGCACGCGGAGGTGTTCGGTCAACTCGCGGATGCGCTCGGTGAGCAGCGCGATCTGCACCTCGGGCGAGCCGGTATCGCCCTCGTGCTGGGCGAACTGGGCGATGATCTCCTGGCGTTTCTCCTTCGTCAGCATCCGTCCTTTGCTCTATGCTCGCGCCCGCGCACGGGCTTTCTTCCCTTTCTCTTTTCTTCTTTCCAACGTCCATCGTAGCGCAGGCATGGCCGAAGCTGCAAATCTGCTCCTCGCGGGGGATGGCCGCGGCAAGGGCTGTCTGTCAGAAGAAATCGGCGCAGAACGGCGCAACCGGCGTGTGGAACAGCGCATCGGCGAGCCGGAGCGCACGTGGTGAGGCGGGCGGGATCAGCCCCTGGCGGCAGAGTTGCGTCGCGCTGGTCGTGCCGCAGGCCAGCAGGGCCAGCGCCCGCGGCGTGAGCGTGAGATCGGCAGGGCGGTCGCTTTGCACGACGCGGCCGCTCCCGCCCTCGGCCTCCAGCGTCCACGCGCCCGCGTTCCAGGGGCAGATCTCATCAGCCAGGGTGAAGGTCAGGCGGCCATCGGCTGCGTAGGCACGGCTGGAGAGCGCGGCGGCAACGTCGACGATGCGGACCATGGCGCCATCGCGCCAGGTTAGGCCGAGGTCGCGCGGCTCCTGCGTGTGTGAGGGCAGCGGATCGTCGAGCGGCAGCGCGCGGAATTCGAGGGCAAAGGCGAGATCGTGGGCGAGCAGGTACTGCACCAACGCGCGGTGCGCGGCTGGTGCGTTCCAGACGAGCTCCTGCACGATGAGTTTCTGATCGGGGCCACGGCGCTGCTCTCGCTGCACGTCGTAGATGATGTAGCCGAGCGGCTGGCCAGCCTCTTCGTAGAGGGCGTAGAGCGAGGGCGGGCGGTTCTCGTCCCAGCGGCGCAGGCGGAAGTTCTGCCAGTGGGCGGCATCGCGTGCGAGCATCAGCGGGCGTTCGGCGGCGAAACGGTCGTAGGCGGACGCGAGCGCCGGCAGCACCGCCTCGCCGCGCACCAGCCGCACGCGCCCGGGCACGACGATCTCGTCCACGAAGCGGATGGCGCGCGGATCGCAGGTTGCAACGTAGAGCGGCGCGCAGTGGCCGTAGCCGAAGCGCTGGTAGATGGCTGCCATCGAGGCCCAGAGCATGGCGATCGGCTGGTCGTGCTCGCGCATGGCGACGAAGGCGCGCATCATCAGCTCGCGCAGCAGGCCGCGCCGCCGATGCGTCGGCAGCGTGCCCACCGCTGAGACACCACCGCAACCGATGGTGCGCCCGTGCCAGGAGATGGTGAACGGCAGTGTGGCCATGCGCGCCACCATCGCACCATCCTCGAAGGCGCAAAGGGTGTTTTCGGGGCGGCGCATATCCTCGGCCGTTCGCCGTTCGATCTCGCGTTCGTCGGTGCTGCCGCCGAACGTGATCGCGCCGAGGTAGGCGAACTCGCGCATCTCCTCGGGCTGGGCCGGGCGGAATTCGAACGTCATACCACGATCGCCTTCATTGGTTGCCTTGCCATGGTAGCAGGCGTAGGATGCCCGCGCCCTCGCACCGGGAGCGTTCGGCTAGCAGGGCGATCCGTGTTCACGGTGCACGGGCTTGCGAAGCGAGCGGAGAGCTACCTGGCTCGCCTGCAGTTCGCGACGTGGGGACAAAGCTCTAGAGCCACGTCCAGACGCGTTTACCCTCTACGCGCACGATGTTCCCGATGCTTGGATAGCGGTAGTGGCCCGCGCACACGCGCAGCCCTTCCTGCTCGATCCGTGCGAAGAGTGCAAGGCGCGTGCGCGCGCTTTCTTCCGGATCGTGATCGAAGGTAGGCGACCATTCCGGCTGGGCAATCTGCACGGGGGTGTGTGTCACATCGCCGGTGATGATCGCCTTCTCGTTGCCGCTGTTGATCAGCAGCGATTGATGCCCCGGTGTGTGTCCTGGTGTCAATAGCGCGCTCACGCTGGTGGTGATCACCGCATCGCCGTCGATAAGCTCCAGCAGGCCAGCAGCTTCCACCGGCTTCATGCAGGTTTCAACGGCAGGGTTTTGCGCCAGAACGTCGGGCTGGGTGTAGTATTCCCACTCGCGCCGCTGCAGAATGTGGCGCGCGTTCTTGAAGAGCACCTCGGCGCGGCCATCGCGATCGACCGTGTTCCAGCCGATGTGGTCGCTGTGCAGATGGGTGATGATAACGCGGCGGATCTGCTCGGGGCGTACACCCACCTTCTCGATCTCGCCAGGAAGCTTGCCGCCGGGGCCGCCGCGCCCGCCGTAACCCGTATCCACCAGCGTCCACTCGCCGGCCTCGTTCAGCAGGAAGGCGCCGATGTTGAGCGGGAGCTGGCCGTCCGCGGTCAGGAATTCGCGATAGGGCGACCAGTCCTCCTCCCTGGTGCTTGAAAAGACGCGCGTGGCAGGCAGGGCGAAGTCGCCATCCGAGAGCGGAATGATCGTGACTGCGCCTACCGTAAAGTGCGAAGTCAGCATTGCTCCTTCCTCCTCCTACTTGCTTCGTGCCAGCATCGCGGCACGTTTGCCGGGCGTTAGTATAAGGGCATGCTCGCTCATGTACCCATAAGCCGACTCGACGAAGCGCTGCGCGGCACCGCGCCGATCATCACCGCCGAGGTGACCTCGCCGGTCGGGCCGAACGTAGCCGCGCTCCTGCGACGCGCCGCACCGCTGCGTGGCCTGGTTATCGCGGCCAATGTGCCCGACGGCCAGGCGGTGAGCGCGCACCTCGGGCCGCTCGCGGCGGCGCGGCTGCTGCTGGAGGTGGGCATCGAGCCGGTGCTGACGCTGCAATGCCGCGATCGCAACCGCCTGGCCCTACAGAGCGATCTGCTCGCTGCCGCCGCGCTTGGCATCCGCAACGTGCTCTGCCTCACCGGCGATCGTCCCGCGCCCGACTCTGGCGTACCGGGCGTTTTCGATCTCGATAGCGTGGGGCTGCTGCACGCGGCGAGCGGTTTGATGGCGGGGCGTCTCATGGATGGCACATCGTTGCGGCCAGCGCCGCGGTTCGTGCTGGGGGCGGCGGCGCATCCGTTCGCGGCCGATCCCGCCGAGCGGATCGCGCGGCTGCACGCCAAGGCCGATGCCGGTGCGCGCTTCGTGCAAACGCAATACGTCTTCGATGTCGCTAGCTTCGCACGCTGGATGAAGGAGGTGCGCGCTGAAGGGCTGCATGAACGGCTGGCGATCCTGGCCACCGTTGGCGCGTTCCGTTCGCCGCGCGGGCTGGAGTTTGTCAGAGCGCTGCCGGGCGTGTACATGCCACCAGAGGTGGGGGCCCGGCTAGCCGGCCTGGATGGCCCCGCCTTCGCCGACGAGAGCTTGCGGTTGTGCGCCGAGCTGGCGCGAGATCTGCTCGCCGTGCCCGGGGTGCGCGGCATCCACTTCGTGGCGCCATATCTGGAGCCTCGTCTGCCCGAGGCGATCGCGGCGTTAGCGCCCCTACCAGAGCAACCCACGCCTGCTTTGTGAGCCGGCTTACTACAAGTCGGCTTCCTGCGACGGTACTACGCCAGGTCTATTGCAAACGTACTGGGCGCTCTTAGACTGTGGAGCACATCCGATCAGTGTTCGCAGTGTTGGTGAGGGTGACACGATGAAAGCAGCGCGCCTCGTCGAACACAAGAAGCCTCTCGCGATCACCGATCTCCCTCAACCGGCGGAGCCGGGGCCCCAGGACGCCGTGGTGCGCGTCCAGGCAACGGGCGTCTGCCGCAGCGACTGGCATGCCTGGATGGGCGATTGGACGTGGATCGGGCTGTCGCCGCAGTTGCCGATCACGCTTGGCCACGAGTTCGGTGGCGATGTCGTCGCCGTGGGCAACGATATCAAGGAGTTCAAAGCCGGTGACCGGGTGACGGTACCTTTCCACGCTGCCTGCGGCCACTGCGAGTACTGCCGCGCCGGGGTGCCGAACCTGTGCGCGAACGTGGGGATCTACGGCTTTAGCTGGGATGGCAGCTACGCCGAATATGTCCTGGTGCGCAACGCCGATTTCAATCTCATCCGCCTGCCCGAGAACGTCGATTACCTGACGGCAGCGGCGATGGGCTGCCGTTATATGACTGGCTATCACGCCGTGATGCGTGGCCAGGTCAAGCCCGGTCAGTGGGTGGCCGTGCATGGTGCGGGCGGCGTAGGGTTGTCCGCGATCCAGGTCGCGCATGCGATCGGCGCGCGCGTGATCGCCGTCGATATCGACGATGCGAAGCTGGAGAAGGCGCGCCAGGAGGGTGCCGATGCCGTCGTGAACGCGCGGCAGGGCAACGTGCCGGAGAAGGTGCGCGAGATCACCGATGGTGGCGCGCACGTCGGCATCGATGCGCTCGGCAGCCGCGAGACATGCCTCAACTCTCTGCTGGGGTTGCGCAAAGGCGGACGGCACGTGCAGGTTGGTCTCACCTCTGCCGACGACGGTGGCATCGTGCCGATACCGGTAGACGCAGTCACGGCGCAGGAGCTGGAGATCGTGGGCAGTCTCGGCAACCCGCATCCAGCGTATCCGGGGTTGCTCAGTCTGGTGGCGCAGGGGCGGCTGCAGCCAAAGACGCTCGTCGAACGCGAGATCGCGCTCGAAGAGGTGAACGACGTCTTCAACCGCATGACGGAGTTCCGCACGCAGGGTCTCAACGTCGTCACGCGCTTCTAGCCCGGGTGCTCCCATGCGCTGGTCTGCGCCTGGTGCTTCGCTCTCTACCGCTAGAAGGGCGGTTGTGTGCTTGCTGCGCTACCACGCCAGCGCCTGGTAGGACGTAGCAACGCGGACCAGGGTGGTCCGAAAGCGAAGCTGGACGGCACGAACGTGACGATCGCGTCGCTGCCGCGGCCAGGCTGGCGGAGCAAAGCGCCGGGAGAGAAGGCGTGCTGCCTGCAGGGCGCTACCGGGTCGTGGCGGCACAGGATACCGGCGTGTTGTCGAGCGCGAGGGGGCGAAGCGTGCCGGGAACGGCGGAGCCGAACAGCGGCGCGCCGGACCGGTTACACGCCGCGAGCGTCTGGACTCCAGATGTATTTGTGCGTCTGCAGGCCGAGGCGTGTGTTCGGCAACGGTTCGGCAAGCAGCCAGGCGACGATCTGTGCCGGTTCGACCAGCCCCCAGGCCGGGTTGAGGTAGCAGACAGCGGGCGAGCCGGCCAGATGGGTGCGGATCACCTCGGCGGCGTAGTCGAAATCCTCGCGGCCGGCGAGCACGAACTTGACCTCATCGCCCTCGCGCAGGTAGGCGACGTTTTCCCAGCGGTTGTGCGCGGCCATACCGGAGAGCGGGCACTTGACGTCCAGGTTCCAGTGCACGCGCTCTTCGGCGTGCCAGAGCAGCAGCGCGCCGGAGGTCTCGATCTCGATCGAGCGCAGCGCGGGCAACCGCTCGAACAGCAACGGGATGAGCGCCTGAACAGCACGGCGCTGCACGAGCGGCTCGCCGCCGGTGATGCACACGTTGGGCAACGGCCCGTACGCTGCCAGTCGCGCCACGGCCTCGTCGAGTGTCAGGCGCTCGCCGCCGGTGAACGTGTAGGCGGAGTCGCACCAGACGCAACGTAGCGGGCAGCGCGCGAGGCGGAGGAACGCCGTGGGGGTGCCCACGCGCAACCCTTCGCCCTGCACGCTGGCGAACGTCTCGGTGACGAGCAGCATCGTGGAAGCGGCTGCCGTGCGCGTTGCAAGCATGATGCCATCAGAGAGGGGTAGGCGCCCTCGTGCTACGTCCACGCGCGCTACTGGCCCGGCAGGAGACGGCGCGACAAGAGCGCCGCAGTTTTACACGCTGATGAGGCCTTCGTCCTGAAAGAGTTCGCGCACCTCTTCCAGCGTCGCGTCGGCAGGCGGCAGGATCAACTCCGATGCGGCGATCTCGTCTGGCGCGAGCTTGCGACCGTTTTTGCGCACAAAATCGAGCATCTCAGCGAGCAGGGCGGCGAAGCGCGCCGTGTTGTTCGCGTCGACGACCTCGACCATCTCGTTGTCGATCTTATCGAGCTGAGCGACCTGCGTCTGGTCCAGTTCCCACTGGCCCTCGCCCTGGATCCGTACGATCATGGCCGTCCTCCGTACCGCGCCGTCGCGGCGCTGAACGACTCTTCCGGCGGCAAACGCGGCCGTCAGTACTAGCTCTGGCTGCTCGACGGGCCGGGCGGAGGCAGCGTCTGGTGCTGCTGCGGCGCGCCCAGTTCGGCCTTCATGCGCGCCAGTTCCTCATCGACGCTGGCCGAGGCGGAGATGCGCGCCAGCTCGCGATCGACGTCGTTGCCACCACCGACCTGGGTGACGTCGGCGAGGACGCCCGTATTGACCAGCTCATCGATCGCGCCGGCGCGGGCTTGCATCGCTGCCGTCTTGTTGCGAGCGCGCTCGATCGCGGTGCCGATATCGGTCATCTCTTCAGAGATGCCAGTGACAGCCTCGCTGATCCGCACCTGCGCCTGCGCGGCAGAGTACTGCGCCTTGATGACCTCTTTCTGCGTGCGAAAGGCCTCGATCTTGGCCGAGAGACGCGCTTCGGCATCAGCCAGTTTCTGTTGCTGATCGTTGAGCGTGTTGATCTGCGTGTTGAGATCGTCGAGCTGCTGCTGCGCGGTCGCCTTGCGCGTCAGCACGACTCGCGCAAGGTCTTCGCGACCCGCGGCCAGCGCCTGGCGCGCTTGCGTCTCCATACGGTCGATATCAGCCTTCAACTGCGCCGACTGCAGCTCCAACCGCTTCTTCGAGGTTGTAATCTCGACAATCGCGCGTTTGAAGTTTTGCAGTTGCTCGAGCTGGCGTTCGTACGAGTAATCGAGCGTCTCGTTCGGGTTTTCGGCCTTATCGAGCACCTTGTTGACTTTGGCTTTGAAGATCAGGGAGATACGGCTGAGGAGACCCATACGTTTTCCTCCGTGCCCGGCAGCCCGCGTGCCGGAAGCTCCAGCCCTCGACGGCGCGCCCATGGCCGAGCGCGCAGGCGCGCTTTCAAGTATACATGCCGCCGCAAGGTGGACGCGCTAGAATGGAATACCCCAGAGCGCGTACCACTGCGTCGTGTTCTTCTCCAACGCCAGCTCGCCTTTCATGACGGCCGCGTAACGCAACTCTTCCCCATTGTCGCGCTGCTGCTGCCCGGGCAGCGGGACGAACGGGTAGAATGTCCCGCGTTTGTAATTATAAATCCAGTACATAGGGCCGCGCGCCGAGTCGAAGCGGAAGACGCCAGCGAGGAGCTGATCGCCGAAGCCGTTATCGGTCAGCACAGTGCTGATCATGTGCACGGCAGCGACGAGCTGCTCGAAGCTCTCATGCTCGACGATGATCCAGCGGTAGCCATACGTATCGGTCTCGATACGGTAGTGTAGCTGCTCATCTTTGGCGGATTGCTCGAGAATCGCCTGGATCTGGCTCTCGGCCTCGACGAAGTACGACGATTCGACCGGCCGGAAGACGATGCCCGCGTGCCGCCCCGGGGTCAGTTGTAGCTTCGCCTGCAGCGTGACAACCGCCGTCGCCATACCGAACAGCGCCTGCGTGCGCGAGCGAACCGACTTCGTGCGGCCGAAGAGCGTTTCGAGCAGGCCCACGTCTCTCAGCGCTCCTTTTGTTATCGTTCTGGATACGGCTGCGCCGGGTGCGACGCGCGCCACCCGGCGCAGAACGACAGCGGATCGTGGGCACGCCGCGCAAGAGCGGCGATCGCCTCAGCGCAGGCCGTACAGCTCGGCCTGGATCTTCTCGAGCTGCGCCAGACGCCGCTCCAGCGATGGATGCGTGGAGAACAGCTCGCCAAGCGATGCGCCACCCGCGATCGCCGGCACGATGAAGAAGGCGTTCAGCGCTTGCGCGGTGCGCAAATCCTGATCGGGGATGCGCGCCATGCCGTTGCTGATCTTGATCAGCGCCGAGGCAAGGTGCGAAGGCGCGCCGGTGACGATCGCCGAGCCGCGATCGGCGGCCAGCTCGCGGTAGCGCGAGAGCGCCCGGATCAAGAAGAAGCTGATCACCCAGACCACCAGCGAGACCAGGTAGACGAGCGCGAAAGCGCTGGCGCCGTCGTCGCGCCGGCGGCGGTCGCCACCGGTGAAGAGGCTCATCCAGAACATCCAGCGCATCAGCGTGGCGGCGATCGTCGCGAAGAAGCTCGCGAAGGTGATGACCATCACGTCGCGGTTCTTGACGTGCGTCAGCTCGTGGCCGATGACGGCTTCCATCTCCTCGGGCGTGAGCCGGCGTTCGATGCCGGTTGTGACGCAGACGACGGCGTTCGCGGGGTTACGACCGGTGGCGAACGCGTTGGGGATGTCGGTATCCGCCTCGTAGACGCGCGGCTTGGGCAGGTCCATCTGCTGCGCGAGCCGCTCGACGATCGCGTGCAGCTCGGGCCGCTCGGCGGGCGAGACCTCGCGTGCGCGCATCGACATCAGCGCGAGCTTATCGGAGAACCAGTACTGCCCGAAGAGGAAAACGATATCGATGACCGCAATCAAGAGAAAGCTGCGGAAGATGGCCCACAGCACGAACGAAAAAACGGCGTAGACGACGAGCAGCAAGAACATGACCAGGGCCATGCGCGTCATCAAGCCTTTGTCGGCCCCGGGAATGCGCCGCACCATAGCCGTTTCCACCTCCCAACCACCAGCCGGATCGTTATCACGGCCTATTTGCATTGTACCCGCGTTCGCCAGTGCGGTCCACGCGGCCGTTCGTCGCGGATCCTCCGGCCGAGGCGGTATGCTACGCTCTTCTCAGCATCGGCGCGCGGGCGCGTCGCGCAGCGGGATGGCGGAATGCGCGCCTCGTTTCAGATCGGCCGGCTGTTCGGCATCCCGGTGCGGGTGACGCCGAGCTGGTTTGTCACGCTCGCGCTGACGGTGGTGCTGCTTGCTGTTCGCGTCTACGCCACCGTCCTGCCCGAGGCGCCGGCGGGGACGTCGTGGCTGCTGGCGGTGGCCACGGCACTCTTCTTCTTTCTGGGCATTCTGCTGCACGAGCTGGGGCACGCGCTTGTGGCGCGGCGGCTGGGCGTGCCGGTGCGCGGTATCACCCTGTTTCTGCTGGGAGGGCTGGCGCAGATCGCGCACGAGGTGCGCAGCCCGCTCACCGAGCTTGCGATCGCGGCAGCGGGGCCGGCCGTTAGCTTGCTGCTCGCCGGGCTCTTCTTCGCGCTGGCGCACGTGCCGCCGGCGGGGCAGTCCGTCTCTCTGACGCTGGATACGGGCGCCCCGCTCCATCCCGGCCATCTCCTGCACGTGCTCTGGACGGCGCTCTGGCTGCTCAACCTGTCGCTGGCGGTGTTCAACCTTGTGCCCGGCTTCCCGATGGATGGCGGACGCTTGCTGCGCGCGCTGCTCTGGCTGTGCCTGCGCAGCTACCGTCTGGCGACGCGCATTGCCGGCTGGGTAGGGCAGACGATCGCGCTCGCCCTGATTGCGTTCGGCGTTGCGACCCTGTTCGGGCTGCCGGGGGCGCTGTTCGAGGGCGGCGCCCTGGCCGGCGCCTGGCTCGTGCTGGTGGGTGGCTATCTGTTCAATGCGACGCGCGCGACCGCAGCGATGGAACGTGCGCTTGAGACCCTGCGTGGCTACCACGCTCGCGAGCTCGCGCGCAGCGACGTACCGGTTGTCAGCGCGGCTGCATCGCTGCTCACCCTCCTGCCCGAGCTGCTCGCCGCGGGCGATTGCGATACCGCTTTCGTCGTCGAAGAGACGCCGGGAGAGCGGCAGCGCGTCGTGGGGTTGCTGGGGCGCGATGCGGCGCTGCTGCTCCCCGTGGCGCAGCGCGGCCGCATCCTTGCGCGGCAGGTGATGCTACCCGCGACGGCGATCCGCCCCGCGCCCCCCGAGGAAGACGGTGCCAGCCTGCTGCGCCGGCTCGAGGCGGAGGGACTGCCAGCGGTGCCCGTTGTGACGAGCAACAACGAGGTGCTCGGCATGGTCAGCTGGCACACTCTCGCGCGCGTGCTGGAACGCCGATGAGTAGCGCTCTCCCATCCA
>Ga0209061_1004096_pt1 | contig 14554 bp, 15 predicted proteins | sample Coa_R1_10_FD_187157 | JGI IMG/M metagenome (GOLD analysis project Ga0209061, IMG submission 187157) | Surface soil microbial communities from Centralia Pennsylvania, which are recovering from an underground coalmine fire - Coalmine... | ecosystem: Environmental > Terrestrial > Soil >...
AGGATCGCTGAGAAGAGGAAGTATGATGTGTCCGGTGTCACCGCGGCTGTTCACGCAGCCTGCCACACCTATAAACTCATGGCTGAGGACTACACCTATGATGACTCAATCATGGGGGGTGTTAAACCCGCACCCACCACGAGTGTGGCGCTCGCCCTCGGCGCTAAGGTGGCTGACTACAGCACGTGGTATGACTGTTGCGGCTTCGGCTTCAGACACATACTAACTGAGCGGGAGGTGAGTAGGTCCTTCGCCTACTTCAGGAAAATCCAGCCCATCGTGAAGGAGGCTAAGGCGGACGTCCTGCTAGTGCACGACACGGGGTGTGTTACCACGTTTGATAAGAGCCAGTTCGTGTTCCATGCCCACGGCTACAAGGAGAGTGTACCCGTGATCTCCGATTCACAGTTCGCCGCGCTCGCCATGGGGGCGCACCCATTCATTGTGTGCCAGCTGCAGTGGCACCTAGCGGATTGGAGGCCGCTACTCACAAAGATGGGTATAGACTGGGAGAAGGCTCAATCCGAGTACAAGAGCTACTTGGAGGGTATCAAGAAGGGTGGCAAACCGGAATTCATACGCTCACCTCCTAGGAAGCTTGAGCCACGCGTTAAAACATGAGTTAATGATTAGTTGGTGGTTTACCTATGTCGTCCATAGATAGTGTACTAATTGTTGGGGGTGGCCCGGCGGGTCTGAGGGCGGCTGTGGACCTTGCTGAGATGGGTTTCAGCGTGGTGCTCGTCGAGCGTAGAGCTGAGCTAGGGGGCGCACCTATACGGTGGAAGTACCATACCCTAGCACCCGACATGAGGCCGACGGAGGAGGTTATGAGCCCACTCATAGATGCGTGCAAGTCAAATCAGCGTGTGAGGGTGTACACTAGTAGCGTTGTCTCCTCGTTCAGCGGCTCACTTGGAGAGTTCAGTGTGGAGGTTAAGGGCGCCGATGGCTCCTCTTCGACGCATCGGGTGGGTGCGATTATTGTTGCAACGGGGTTCGAGCACTTTGATGCGAGGGTTGACCCAAGATATGCGTATGGGCGGGCGCCCGATGTTATCGGGATAAACGAGCTTGAGGGTATGCTGCGCACCGGTAAGATTACGCGTCACGATGGCTCCACGCCTAAGAGGATTGGCTTCGTGTTCTGCGTGGGCTCACGTGATAGGTCGACTAATCCTTGGTGCTGCACCGTCTGCTGTGGTGTGAGTATTAAGCAGGCGATTGAGTTGAGGAGGCTTCTCCCCGATTCGCAGATATACATGATATATATGGATATTCGCACTTGGGGTCTATGGGAGAAGCTCTACTGGGACAGTATGGAGAAGTATGGTATAAACTATATTAGGGGTAGGGTGGGTGAGGTCTACTTTACCGGTGAGAAGCTGCTTGTTAAGGGTGAGGATACCCTCGTGCGTGGACCCATTGAGGTGTTGTTTGATATGCTTGTGTTGGCTGTGGGTATGGAGCCAGGCGAGGGTACACGTCAGGCTGCCCGCGTGTTTGGGTTAAGCCTCAACGAGTACGGTTTTCTCAAGCCCCGTCAACCCAACATACACTTTGACTCGGGTGTGGATGGAGTGTTTCTCGCCGGTGCGTGTGTTGCACCCATGTCCATAGAGGAGGCGTTGGAGGAGGGTTCGGCTGCGGCTATGCAGGCCGCCAAACTCCTGATGCGCCGCTCGAAGCAGAAGGTGCCCCCCTATGGTTGAGGAAGACCGAGAATCCTCTAAGCGTGAGGATGAAGGCAGGCAGAAGGGTAAGTTTATCGTTGAAAGGGACTATATTGAACCCAGCCGTATAGTTGAGCCAAGCAGCCTAACCGCGGAGGGAGTGGACATATCTGGGCGATGGGGCACGATTGTGCTCCCACGCACAATACATGAGTTCGACACCTCCATCTATGAGCGGGTTAAACGCCTCCCAGGCGGCTCACACATAGCCAACTGCTGGCAGTGCGGTAACTGCTCAGCCATCTGCCCAGTGGCGCACGAGCACCCCGAGTTCAACCCCAGATACCTGATACACATTGTGAAGATGGGTTACACATCTGAGATAGAGAGGCTTAAGGATAGCGTGTACCTCTGCTCTGGCTGCGGGCTGTGTAGCTCCGTGTGCCCCCGTGGAGTCGACCCACAGCACGTGATGATCGCCCTCAGCTTGGCATTCCATGCGAAGGGGGGAAGCTGAAATTCACCATAGACCCATCATGGATGGGGGGCTATCTATATGAGCGTCGCCTACGGTTTTCTAGCGGGTTACTCATTCGCGGTCGCGGTCTATGTATTGTTATTGACGTGTTTAAGTGTGGCTTTAATGTTTGCAAGGATACGTAGCTGGGGGGTGTCCTTCACACCCATCGACCTACTCGGCACACTACTTGAAGCCTCCGGTAGAAGGGGGGCTGGGTTTAGGTCGACTCTAATGGTGGTCGCTGGCTCGGCTTACCAAAACATTTTCAAGCTGCGGCGGGCGGGTGCTTGGTGTAATGAAGCCCTCCACGTAGAGGGCCGGGCTCTCGTGCTCTACGGCTCAATCGGCCTTCTCTTAGCTTCCATCCTAGGCTTCATAAGCGCCCACTTGGGTGTCGGGTTGTTAACAGATGTGCTATTAGGATTAGAATCCGCTTCGGGGCTTGTCTTCGCTGCGGGGGGCTTCATCCTTGTCTTCAGACGTGTTAGGTCGCCGAATATTAGGGCGGTAACACACCTGGATACTTGGGTTCTGCACAGTCTGATAATTCTGTTTGGCGCGGCGAGCACTCTCTCAAGTGTGTATGGATTGGTCGACCCCGCAGCCGTGGCCTCCGCCCCCCACATCTTCACTTTGGTTGTTCTAGGTGTACTCCTTATCTATGCACCCTTCAGTGAGCTCACCTTCCTAATATGGAAGGGTGCGCTCATAACGCTTAAAGGAATCAGAGGCGAAGCCCAGCGGGCTGAATCAAGCGGTGATAGTGGGGGGACAACCATAGGTGGACAACACTAGTGGGAGCGGGAATCAGGGTTCACCCACGCTGTTTGACTGGGCGCGGGACAACCTTTCAGCCTTGGACCACGTTGGCTCCACACTGCACTTTGAAGGATACGATGCGAGCAGGGTTGCTGAGCTTGTCAGAGGAACCCTTACACGCCTAGGCCTAACACACAGGGAGGAAGCCCTCTCAAAGGGGGGAGGAACAACCTACACCTTCCTCTCAAGCCTAAAAGGGAATCGCCCGTTGTTCCTATGGGTAACAATCAATCAAAGCGGAGGCTTCATCACTGTGGTTGAAACAAGGGTTGTACACACAACGGAGGACAGCGCTTTCGCAGACGAGTTCCTCACCGAGTTTATATCACAACTCCAAGAACCCAACACATAGTAACCCTAGCCACAGACCAAGCCGACCCAACCTGATAAACCTATGAGTGGAGCCTAGAATATTTACCCGCGTATATTAACCGCTGTGGAGGATTGTGTTCCCATGTTACGTGGCCGAAGGGGTTGTTTAGCTTAATTACATCTTTGTTCTCTCATTTGCGGTGCTAACGGGTGCTGCGTGGGCGAAAACTTAACGACATCATAAACAGGAGCTACCTTGGGAAATGGTTGATTGTGGGGCTGCTCATAGGCTTGGTGGCTGGCTTAGGCGCCACAGCCTTCTTCTACTTGATCCAGTTTGTAACCGACACGCTTCTTGGAGGTATAACGGGGTTCTATCCCCCAAACCCACTAGGGGAGCCGCCGGCGCCATCAAGTGTTCACCCACACTTTGCGCTGGTACCCGTCTCAACTCTGATTGGGGGCATCCTAGCGGGGTTAGTGGTGTACACCCTTGCACCCGAGGCGGAGGGGCATGGTACCGATGCTGCTATTGAGGCCTTCCACCGTAAGGATGGTGTCATAAGGAGAAGGGTTCCAATAGTTAAGACTCTGGCCTCAGCCTTCACTATTGGGTCAGGTGGAAGCGGGGGGAGGGAGGGTCCCACCGCGCAGATAGCGGCCGGCTTCGGCTCGTTTATCGCCGACCTCTTTAAACTCTCGGCTAAGGATAGGAGGGTGGCCGTGGCCGCGGGGATAGGGGCTGGGATAGGCGCCATATTCAAGTCACCCTTCGGCGGCTCGATTCTCAGCGGAGAAATACTCTACAGTGGTGGGGACATAGAGGTTGAAGCCCTGATACCCGCATTCATAGCGTCACCACTAGGCTACGTGATCTTCGCTTCATTCACAGGGTTCACACCAATCTTCGGTAGCTCCGTTCACTACGTGTTCACGAAGCCACAGAACCTCCTAATATACGCCCTCCTAGGAGTCGTTTGCGGCTTCACGGGTCGCCTCTACACCACATCATTCTACTACTTTAAATCACTATTCGCTCATATCAAAACATCCAAATTCGTTAAACCCGCACTTGGAGCCCTACTCGCCGGCATCATAGGCGTATTCTTCCCAGAAGTATTAGGCCTGGGCTACGGCTTCCTACAATACCTAATACAAGGGGACTTCAAAGCCCTGCTAACAAACTATGTTACCCTACCGCTCATAGTCACCCTCATCTTAATAGTGCTACTAAAGATCCTTGCAACATCCCTAACAGTGGGCTCAGGTGGCTCGGCGGGGGTGTTCGCACCCTCACTGGTCATCGGGGGATTCATCGGAGCCACCCTCTGGGTGGTCGTTAACACCCTCCTACCCGGCTGGATACCCATACCCGCCCCACTTGTGATCGTGGGTATGATGGCCTTCTTCGCTGGTGTAGGCAGAACCCCCATAGCGGTTATCCTCATGGTGAGCGAGATGACCGGCACCCTCAACCTCCTCGCACCCTCCATGGTCGCAGTCATCATATCCTACTTCGTAACCGGCCCCAAGTACACTATATATAGGAGCCAGGTTCCCAACAGGGCTGCGTCCCCAGCCCACCGAGGCGAATACAGTGTACCCCTCCTTACAAGAATCTACGTGGTGGACGCTATGAACCCAGCGGTTATCACGGCTGCCCCCGACAACACGGTTGAAGAGGCCTATAATATAATGCTTGAGAAGGGCTTCAGGGGCATGCCCGTGGTTTCAGGTGAACGCCTAGTGGGTATAGTAACCCTAAGTGACATCATGAGGGTGCCCAGGGATAAAATGGCTCAAACCAAGATTAGCTCAATAATGACCCAGCGCGTGGTCACGGTTAACCCAAGCGAAACACTCTTCGACGCCCTGGAGAAGATGACGCTAAATGGGGTGGGCCGCCTCCCAGTCACCTCGAAAGAGGATGACAGGCTTCTAGGTATAATAACACGCACAGACATAGTTAAGACATATGAGAGAGTGGTGAAAACCCTAAACACTCAGTGAATGCGCGGGGAACCATTATTCACGCTGTCGTCCGACGCACACTATATAATATCTGTACATGTAAACTTAGCTTATGGTGGAAGATTCCTCGAGCAACTGGCGTGCAATCTTTAACACGGAATCAGGAAGCAGGCGTGCGTGCACCTTCTGCGAGATCATCCGGGGCGGACGCGGAGCACACGAAGTGTTCAGGGATAAGTGTTCACTCGCCTTCCTCGATAATAAACCCCTCTTCCCAGGACACACACTCATAGTACCCCTAAACCACTATGAGACTCTCCAAGACCTACCACAGGGGACCATAGGCCCATTCTTCGCCGACGTCCAGTTAGTGGCTAGAGCCGTGGAGGCGGCGATGGGCTCAGACGGCTCCTTTGTGGCTATAAACAACCGCGTCAGTCAGAGTGTGCCCCACCTTCACGTACACGTGGTACCTCGGAGACACGGGGACGGCCTCAGGGGATTCTTCTGGCCGCGCACCAGGTACCCAAGCGAGGAGGAAGCCGAACACATAGCAAGCCAGATAAGAAACAAAATCCATCAAATAATAGACACGGGGAAATAATTGGAGGAGGAGAGTGGCTAAGGCGTAGTACATCCGTATACGCATGCACTATGTAACCACACATACATAATTGGATGATTTCTTTCCAAACCCGTTTAGCACGAGTATATCTATCCAGTCGTGGATCTGATTGCATCGGGTACTGTGGACCCACTTGGTTAAAATTCGTTAAGGGTTGTTTGAATATATATGTATAAATTACCCTTGATATTTTAAGCAGTGCAAGCTTGGATTCGTGGCTACACGTGAATAGGTCTAGGATTGCTTTGAACCCTGTGTTCTTCGTCGCTTCCGCATTTTGTTGGATACCTGCGCACCCAGCGAGGGCTCATTCTTGGTCTCTAAACTTTTCTCCCCGCCTTCTATAATACTTATTGCGACATCAATATCGGATACGCCTCTTAGTCTATCCGCTAACCCCGTCTCACCAATATAGCTCAGCCAGTTAGCGATATGCCCCTCCCTTAAGTGGTACTCGACGGCCTGAGGGTTCTCCGTCTTAAGCCTTCTCAGCTCACGTTTGAGGCTATCCAAGTCATGCGCTTCACCGATAACCTCATCGTACTTTTTAAAGAGGAATGGCTCCATTGAACTATCTCTAATTGAGACTATATTAAACATTTCTAAACCTCTAGTATAACTTCTTCAAGGAGGTCTGCTGCAAAACATAAACACACTACTCGACTATAAAGAAATGTTAGACCTTAAAGCCCGCCGTCACCCATGCTCAAAACACTCGTAGAGGCGTTGTCTACCCCCTTAAACCGGATACGTGACGCAGTGCAATATGAAAGGGCTACACAATAAGTAAAGTGGTGGATAGCCATACGAGACACACCTTAGAATAAAGTTCAATATTAAATCTAGGACTATGCTCGACTATTTTGGGTAATCTGTCAACAATGATTGTAACTGTTAGTCGGCATCGCTACGGGTTTTCGGCCTCAAGCACTACCTTGACGCATACCCGCACCCCTAGGATTTTTTACCATTAACCGTTACCTAGATGATGCTTTTTAGTGCTTGTGAGCCACCTAATTAGGGCTCGTCTTCTTTATTGGGAGCGAGAGGGAGCTATTTGACTGAATGCTTATGCGATTACAATTCCATCACTCGTTTGGATGATAACGTTTAAAGCTCAATTGGGTTAGAAGGACTGAAAAATGCGTGGTAAGTGGCGTGTGATTGTGGCGGCTCTGAGTCTGGGGCTCATGGTCATCGACCTATGGGGTGTATATAGGGTCTATCTCCTGTTATCACGCCAAACCATAATTGGCGCAGTTGTGGCCGACGCCATAATCTTCGTTCTACTACTCCTGCTCAGCGCTGTAATACTGTTTTTCGGCGTTTTGGGCGTTCTCTTGGCTGCGTTCGCCCAAACCCGCTGGAGGAGGTGGTAAAAACCTATACCAAAAGATCGCATGGCTAAGTGCTCCTCGTCTGGTGGTTTAGAATACACCTTCTAGGCTATTATGGTTCTGTCGTATGCCTACTCGATCTGTGGGCTTCTCTCTTAGTAAATGGATGTGGGGTTTAACCCTGTGATTGTGGTTCAATCCGTAGATTTTTCTCATAAGAATGGTATACTATATAGATTATATATTCTTTATATAATAAATAAGAAATCTTTATAGTGAGCTGAGCTCTTGTTTTTTCGATGCATTATGGGTTTTAATCAGATTGGTGGCTACACGAATGTGCCTGGAGAGATACCCTGGGAAATAGTTGTGGTCTACTTTCTTGCGGCCACAGCTACAGCCTTCTACCTTGGGAGACGTGGTGGGGGTCTTAGGAGGTTCAGCACGCTCGACCTAGTGTATATAGCGGTGGGCGGGGCTCTTGCGGTGGTTTGGGAGTTCAACGTTGGCTCTCTTATCAGGACCCCTAGCTTCATTGATATTGGCTTCCTTGGCCGACTGTTCATACTCCTAATAGTTACTGCGCTTGTTCGTAAGGTTGGAGCCGGGATGCTTACCATGTTCGTGTTTAACCTCCTGTCGGACCAGTTCCACTATGGCTACGGGGGTGAGCCGATGTTCTTCGTATACGAGTGCTTGACTTACGGTCTCTTCGTAGACCTGCTGATCTCGATTACAGGTGGGAAAATCTTCGGTATAGGTGTCGCCCAACCAGTGGGCCAGAAGGTTACCGAGAAAGCTGGACCTGTAACCGTTGGAGCCCGAGCCCTATCCCCGAACACGTCGGGCATCCTCTCCCCCACGGTGCTCGCGGTCATCGAAGGCGCGATAATCGGCTTCCTAATGGCCTTCCCGGACCCACTCTTCTACGGCGGGTTCTTTAACCCCTTCCTGTATGGTGGCGTGGTGGACTGGGGTAGAATACTGTTTAATATAGCTTCCTTTATACCGCTCGACACCTTAGTGGGGGCCCTCTCAGGCGTGGTGGCGCTAAGGGTTTCCCGGGTGATATAGCGGGCATGCGGGATATGGTTGTCGAACAAGACCGGTGGCCTCTTAGGCTTGAGCCAGCGGTGGTCGTAAAAGGCCTCATGCACAGGTATCCGGGCCGCGCTGAGCCAGCCCTAGTCGTGGACGAACTGGTGATTGGGGAGGGCGAGTTTGTACTCGTCACTGGGAAGTCTGGGTCGGGTAAATCCACCCTAGTAAGCTGTATCAACGGGGTGATACCCCACCTATTTCCAGGGGACGCAAACCTCGACCCCTCTCAGCATTCGGGTGAGGTCTACATACACGGGTTAGCGGTGAGTAAAACACCTCTGCACGTCCTCTCGACTGTTGTCGGAACCCTTCTACAGGACCCCGAAACCCAGGTTTTAAACTACGATGTGGAGGAGGAGATAGCATTCGGCCCCGAGAACCTATGCCTACCCTCAGACGAGGTGAACCGGCGTGTTAGCGAAGCCATAGATTCGGTGGGCATAAGACACCTTCTCGGCAGGGAGACCTACACTCTTTCAGGTGGGGAGTTGCAGAGGGTTGCGGCCGCGGCTGTGCTAGCCATGACTCCACGGGTGCTCATATTCGATGAGCCCACAAGCAATGTGGACCCCGAAGGCTCAGCGGCTCTCCTCGACTTAATACGTTCGCTGAAGGGTAAGAGCGTTATCATAGTGGAGCACAAGGTCGAACGGGTGCTACCCTTCGTGGATAGGGTAATACTCATGGATGGTGGCAGGATTATCGCCGATATACCCGCGTCCGAGCTTCTTAACAAGGTTGATTTGTTTTCTCGGTACGGCGTTGAAATACCCGAGAGCTACGAGTATGCGAAGAGCCTGGGCCTAAACACCACGGACACGCAGCGGATAGCCTCCGAGATCAAGAGGCGGGGTGTATCGGTGCGGGTGAAGCAGAGGCGAATGGCTCCCCTAAAGGTTTTGGAGGCTGAGGTTAGAGTTTTCAGCGGTGAACGGAAACTAGTGGACGCACGTATATCGCTTGGGAGCGGGGAGATTCTGGGGGTCATGGGGCGTAACGGTGCGGGTAAGTCCACCATGCTCAAGGCCCTCGCGGGGGTTCTAGATAGGAAGCTTCGAAGCGATGTTCGCCTGAGTGTGTGCGGCGTCGACCTGAGTGGTGGGAGTGTGGGGGAGAGGGGTAAGTACATCGCGTACGTGCCGCAGAACTTCGACCTTACGCTTGTCTCAAAAACCGTTATGGATGAGCTCACCTATTCGCCTAGGAAGCGTGGTGTCAGGGACTGGCGGAATCGGGTGGGTGAGCTTATTAGGATACTCTCCTTAGAGGAGTATTCATCCTCGGACCCACTATCACTGAGCTTCGGTCAGAGGCGCAGAGTCGCCTTGGGGTCGGCGTTAGCCGCGGATGTAAAGGTAGCGCTACTCGACGAGCCCACAAGCGGCCAAGATTTCGCACACAGGGAGGCGCTTGGCCACGAGCTTTCAAGGCTTGCGGCGTTAGGTTATTCGTTTGTAGTGGTCACCCACGATTCACGCTTCGTGTGGAGACACTGCGACAGGCTCGTAGTGCTCTCACAGGGGAGGGTTGCGTTGGACGGTGCCCCCGAGTCCGTTTTTGAGAGCTCGGAGGAGTATGGTATACCGCCACCAACAGAGTTCCACCTCTATCGGAGGCTGAATGAGCGTTGATCCTCGGCCAACTCGCCGACAGCCTCCTCAGCTGGCTTTTCGTGTTGGTCGGGTTCACGGGGCCGCTTGTCATAGTGTTTGGTCTCATAGGTCTCACGGGCTTCGTTGAGATCACACGTTTCGAAAGTGGGACGAGCTTCTACTACCGGTTGAACCCTGTGACCAAGATTGTGCTCGGCCTCGTCGTGACCACTATAAGCGCCCTCTCAATATGGTGGATAGGCGCCCTGCTCACCGTGTTGTTGGCGTTGAGTTTCCTCACACTTAACAATGGGAGGCGCAAGTTTGTTTTCGCGCTTCTACTCACGACATCAACGGTGGTGGCCACAATTCAGGGGTTCGCCCCATACACTGCGGCGCTCACGCTCGAGGAGGCAATGAAGGTTAAAGTTTTCCATACACTTTGGGTGTGGCCTGGGTACTTCTCATACATGGGGTTCCAGCACACACTCACACTCGAATCCGTAATATACAGCCTACAGATATCGATGCGCTTCACGTCCGTCACTTTAGCCTCACTAATCCTGGTGCTAACAACCACGCCTTCAGGTATAATCAGGGCGCTCAGCAAGCTCGGGGTACCCGCCGCGGTCACCTTCTCCCTCGTGGTTGCCATGCGCAGCGTGCCCCGCATCTTCGAAGCCATTGACGCGTCGATTAAGGCTCAGCTCGTGAGGGGACTAGGAAGCCGCGCCCACCCATCAATCAGACCAATATACTATCTTGAGGCACTGATCTCAAGCATAGTCCCCGTGCTAGTGTTCTTGCTGAGGGGTGCGAAGAACACAGCCATATCGGCGGACACACGCGCGTTCAGAGCCTACCCCAAGCGCACGTACGCGAAACCCCTAACCTACTCAAAAGCGGACCGCGTCACACTACTACTAGTTGCCACAGCGCTGGTTGTGGACGTCTACGCCGCGATGCATGGGTATGGAAGGGGGATCCCATACGTGGGTTAAGCCGATCCCGGCGCTCAGCGTAGCCCTACTCTTGGTTGTCGCCGTTGGGGGGGCACAGAACACCAACCCCCACACCCTGACACCCTTTAAACACGTGGTTATAATAATGATGGAGAACCACAGCTTCGACAACGTATTCGGCGTCTACCCACTGGATAACACCACTATGGGTAACCCGGTAGCCGAAACAATAGAGAAACCCAGTAACCTCCTTGGCACAGCTGCAGCCTCAAACCTTACCCCCATCCGCGGCTACGCCACCCCAGACCCGGTTGAGGGGAGGCAGACCTACCTTAATGACTGGGATCACGGCAGGATGGATGGCTTCCTAGCTAACTCGGGGAAACCGGCCATGACCTACTATACGTCCAAGCAGCTCGCGCTCGAATGGGGTTTGGCTGAACTCTACGCTATAGGCGACGAATATTTTTCAGCGTACATGGGGCCGACCGCCCCTAACAGGCTTATGAGCCTCGCTGGGTACACACCTGTGAGCGGGGACTACGGCCCCCCTCCCTATATCCCTTTTAACCAAACCATCTTCGCGGAGCTGGACAGCTACGGTGTGAGCTGGGCTTACTATGTTCAGGGATTCGATGGGGTGCCCTACCCCCTCAACTATTTTTACGGCGCTAAATCCCTCAGCGTCGGGGGCGTCGCAGACTTCGAAAGGGACTTGTCGGATGGGGAGCTCCCATCTGTGTCGTGGGTCATGCCTGTGGGTGGGGGGCAGCCGGAGTTCGACCAGCATCCACCCTACAACGTTACCTCGGGTGAGCTGTGGTTGATGGGTGTGGTTGACCACGTGATGGAGAGCAAGTATTGGAGCGACACGGTTGTGTTCATCACCTACGATGAGGGTGGCGGCTACTATGATGGTGTTCCACCCCCCACCGTGAACGGCTCGCTACTCGGCTTCAGGGTTCCCTTCATTGTGGTATCCGCTTATACGAAGGAGGATTACGTCACCCACACCCTACTCAACCACTGCAGCATCCTGGCATTCATAGATTACAACTGGGGTCTCACACCACTCAACCCCTGCGTGAGCGAATCAAATATCCCCCTCGACGTGTTCTACTTCCAACAGGAGAGGCAACCAACGGTGTTGCCCAACTCAAGCGTTTTCCCAGTGCAACCCCAAATCCCCTTCAGCGCACTTCCATACCCAAGGAGTGGTTCAGCCTCCATGAGTTTCGCATCGATGGGGGCAACCCCCTGGGTAGAGCACAACACGCCGGTCTACCCCGTTGCTGGGGAAGTGTGGGGGGTGGCGGCGTTTCTGTCACTCCTCTCCGCACTCATAGTCGCGGTTAAACTTCGCTCCAGAACCCGCCGCGTGGGTAAAGCGCTACGCGGCACCACAGCAGGGATCCCTGGCGGCGGGAAACGCTTGGGACAGGGTGGGAACGGCCTAACTCGAACCGAGGATGCCGGCTTGCCGAGGCGCCAGTATGCGGGAAGTCAGTGTGAACCCACATGGTATAGCGGGTGGTTGGCTTGTCATCTTTGAAGCGGGTATTCGAGGAGAGGTGCGCCGCCTGCGGGTGGCTGCTCGCAGGTAGGTCGGATGACGTAGCCGTCGTCAGGGAAATATACTATTGTGAAGGGTGTGATAAAGTGTTCTGTGCTTCGTGCTACGAAAACCATAAGTGCGCATCAAATGTTAACCGATAGGTTAGCTTACGCTGCAAGGGTGATTCCGCTGCGTATCGGCACGGGACACTCCGTTCCCACAAGGTCGGATTCCACTAGGGGGACATCCCACCAGTGCTTTGATACGCGAAGCTTAATACAGAAGGGGTAGCCCGCAGACCATAGCAATGGGGGATTAGGATAACTCCAGCCTTCCAGAGGATATCAGGGCCATTAGATGGTGTCCGAATTGGAGGGGTGTTTTGGCGGGGTTGCCAAGCGCGGAGTGTTGTTATCCGGGCACCATGTTTAAACCGAGGTGCATTTACATGATTGGGTGTAAAAGGGTTTCGCTCTACGTAGGCATACGTAAGTATTCATCCGAATACCTGTCGTATGCATAGTAGAGCTTGGGCTTCACGGCTTCATACAGGGAACTCACGGGTTCATTGTTCCCCTTCGGCTCCGCCCCCGTCGGGACGCACCCACCCAGTAAGGAGGGAAAAACAACTTGGTCCCACCACTCCCTCCGGGGAACGCCAACCCCCCATCCTCAGTTCTATATGCTTCCTCCCGTCCACCCAGCTCACAGTGTACCCAAACCTCAGCCTCATGTAGAGGTTGATGGCCGCGTTGAGCTGTCTATCAATGCGTAGACCGCACCCACCACCGCACACGAAGACGTCCGCTCCATTCAGGTCTCTGTTGTTGTACCACCCACACCTGGAGCAGAACGTGGACGAGTTGTACGGGTCGAGCTCCACCACCTTGTCCTCACCCAGTTTCTCTTCGAGTATCCGGGCAATCGAGCGCCAGTCACTCCTCGTGATCCTGCGGTTCCACACACGAGAGCGGGTGAACATACCCTGCTTAGAAAGCTCCTCCAAGCCCACGGCGCCGGAAACCGACGTAATCACGCGTGCGACCTCGATTTGGTGTTTTCTTGCACGGTTCCTCTCCCTCCCCGAGTACTTCGCCAGTATCCTTCTCGCTTTTTTGGAGCGTGAAGCCTTCCTCTGCACACTTCTTCTTTTTTCAAAGGAGGAGATGTGAACCGATGCGAGCCTGGAGGTGTCTATCCTAACCCAGCCGGTCTCGGGGGAGTAGCCGTCCAAGGAGTGGAGGTTGAAGTCCCACGCAACCTGTGGCTTCCCACCGCTCTGAGCCCAGTCTTCAAAGTGTATTGGGATGTGCACCTTCTCCGCTGTTATTACCGGCTCCCCAATCCCCGTCGAAGAAACCTCGGAGGGCAGCTTGAAGTATCTATGTGAGAGGTCGAGGTACACGTATTCGCCGGGTTTGAGTGTGAGCCTGAGCTTGTCGCCCTCAAGCTTCACAAGTGTTTGTTTCACCCTGGCGAAGAGCCTCCTTGCGACTGGCATCCTCCGCTTCCTGTCACCCCTCACGTAGTTCTTCCGCCAAGACTTGAAGATGGAGTACCCAGTTTTAATAGCGGAGTCGACCCAGTGGGCGGCGTAGGGCCAACCATCAAGTAGCTTGGCTCTGAGCTCCCTTTTATACTCATTGCTGTGGATGTCCACTTTAAACTTCGGAAGTAGCCGCCACTGCTTCTTTCCCGGGATTATCCTCTGCTCCCACTCTACCTGCCCCCAGAGCTCCTCAAGTGTTGTGTTCACGGTATCCCTGTAAGCTTGAAGCAACGGAAGAAGCGCCTCGGGGTCAACACCGTGGTTAACCGTGTAAGTCCTGAGCCTCGGGGCGCGTGTTGCCACCGCTACTACGGCGGTTGCTTGCGTGCAGCCTGACGCCAAACCCTGTCAACCTCGCTCCTCGGGTACCTGAGCTTCCCCGTGGGAAGCCTCACCGACTTGATCAACCCCTTCTTCTGCCACTCCCAAAGCGTTTTAACCGTGATATTGAATGTTTTTGCCACTTCCTTAGGTCTTATCAACTCATCGTAATCTTCTGGCATCAAAGTGGTATTGGAAACCAAGTGTTATTTAAACC
>Ga0209061_1004097_pt1 | contig 14545 bp, 11 predicted proteins | sample Coa_R1_10_FD_187157 | JGI IMG/M metagenome (GOLD analysis project Ga0209061, IMG submission 187157) | Surface soil microbial communities from Centralia Pennsylvania, which are recovering from an underground coalmine fire - Coalmine... | ecosystem: Environmental > Terrestrial > Soil >...
ACCCCTTCGTTTTGCAAATGATTGTGCTCCTCAAGGAAGCAGAAAGAACCACGAGGTTCTTTACCATTCACGAAAGGAGCACATCTATGATTCGGACATTTTCCTGGCGCACACATTTATGGACAGCTATTGGCCTCTTTGTGTTCCTGCTTGCTGGTATGGCAAATGGGAGCCAATCTGTTTATGCAGCCTCCACTACAAGTGGCCGCTCCACATCGCCGGCCTGGCGCACCTTTCATGATCCCGTCTATGGTTTCTCCCTCAGCTACCCGGCAAACTGGATTCTGACTTCAGAGCGCGATGGGAGCAATATTACATTACTCAATCCTGCCACCCAGACTACGCTGAGTCCCATCGTCACAACCCAGACAGAAACGCCGGCAACTCTTCTCAAGCGGGCTTCGTTAGTAGCCGGGGCAAAAACACGCATTATCGCGGGACATCAGGCAATAGACACGCTCTCACCCTACGTGCCAGCGAGCAAGGCAAAGACGCGCCTGCCCGGTCACGATGCCGCCGCTCCAGAGCCTTTGCAGACCCGCACGGTCACGCTACCGGTGGCGAACGCTTCTGGTACCACCAACGTCTATACCTTCATGCTTACTCAGCCGACAGACGCGACCGGCAAGGTCAGCGCGGCCGTTCAGGCTGATAGTGCCACATTTGAGAAGATCCTGGATAGTTTCACACTGCCCGCGAAAGTGAATGCGCTGGCACGCTCCGCTTCGACGAGTGTGGCCGGGTGTGACCGCGTTTGCTGGGCGGACGCCAACTGGAACTATACCAAATATGATGATACGTCCAGTATCTACTGCGATATGAATGGGTACAGTGGCGGATATTATAGCGCGAGTTGCTCCGACGGCAATACTATGTCTGGAGTGCAGGTGCCGGGAGGTGGTCCGGGAGCGGGCGATGGGAACGAGTACTACCAACCAAACTTCCAATGCGCTGATTTTGTCGCGCGCGCCTTAACCCAGGATGGCCTGGTGCCTGGTCTGAACAATGGGGGCGTCTATGGCTCCTCTCCCGCTACTAATAGCATTGGCTCGCCGAGCTATCAAAGCGGGAATAGCACCGGCTACAACCTCATTTACGTTCCGACTCTGGACAATTATCTCATCAACTCTGGTCTGGGAACCAATATCGGAACCAACGTCTCGCAGGCAGCGCCCGGGGATGTGATCATCTACTATGATAGCAGCGGAGATTATCATACCATGCTTATCACCTCGGCGCCTTTCCAGAGCGGTAGCACATGGGAAGTCTACCTGGATGGCCACAACGCCTCGGCTTACCATAACCTGCTCACCTACTGGACTTCAGCCAATCCGTCGTTTAAGATTATCCACCTGAAGAGTAGCGCTGGCGGATCAAACAACATCAGCCAGCAGGATGTGTTTACGGTTGGGGCCAACGGTCACCTGATCGACGCCCACTGGTCGCTTGGCGGCAACTGGAGCTATAGCGATCTGGGAGCACCCGGCGGGACCACGCTGACTGGCACACCCAGCGCGGACACGTTCACGGTCAACGGTACCGCTTATCAGCATGTCCTGGTTCTGGGGGCGAACGGTCATCTCTATGAATACTGGCAATTTCTCGGACAGGGGTGGGCGCTCAACGACCTGAACGCGAAAGCGGCGCCTCCTGCGGGCGTGAATTTTGTGGGGTCGCCCAGCAGCTTCAGCTACGTCTATTCTGGTCTGACCTATCACAGCGTCTCTGTCCTGGGTAGCGATGGAAATCTCTACAACTATAGCTGGAACCAATCCTCCCCCAATACCTGGACGCTGAATAATCTGGGCTCGCCCAGCGGATCATACGGGCTGGCCAGCTCGCCCAGTGGAAATGCTTTCTTCGCGAATGGTACCCTCTATCAGCATATTGAGGTTGTCGGCAACAACAATGAACTGTATGAATACTGGCAGTTCGTGGGAGGAAGCTGGGAGATCAACGACCTGAATACGCTGGCTGCGCCTCCTCAATACGTGAACTTCGTCGGGTCGCCCACTGGCTTTACTTACGTTTCCAACAACACTCCATACCATAGCATCTTCGTGCTGGGTAGCAATAACCATCTGTACAATTACACCTCAGCGGTGGGAGGAAGCTGGACTTTGACCGATGTGAGTGTGGGGCTTACCCCTGCTGGAGTGACGCTGACCGGAACACCGAGTGCGGACGCCTTTGTTGCCAACGGCGCTCTGATGCAGCATGCCGAGATGGTTGGCAGCAATGGACACCTCTACGAATTCTGGGAGGATGTAGGAGGAAGTTGGGAGATCAACGACTTGAGCGCCAAGGCCGGCACAAGCGCTGTTGTCACTAGCTCGCCATGGGGCCTGACGTACACACTGCAAGGCCAGACGATAGTGCATCACAGCATTTACGTGATCACCAGCGATGGCCATCTCCAGGAGTTCTATTGGAGCAGTAACGCGAGCGGTTCGTGGTCTCTTTACGATCACGGTTTGCCTTCGGGTACGAGCTTCACAGCGAATTCTCCAACTTCGACGGCTTATTAGGATGTATCCAGTTCGTGCCGCAAGCTCGTGAGCTTGCGGCACTTGTCTGTTTTCGGTATGAACTGGCCGATTTGTGTCTCTCTTCGTAATAAAAAATAAAGAGAAGAACTCTGTTCTTCAGTCAGATAGAAAGAGACACTGGCTATGAGCATTATTCATCGGGCCGCCCCAGGTGAGCAGGGCGAACTGCGCTGGCAGAATATCCCTGTTCGCGCCTATGGGCCAGACAACAGCCGAGCTGATCGAGCGACGCGCCAGGTGATGATTGGCTCTGACGAGGGAGCAGCCAACTTTCATCTGCGCTACTTCGCCGTACAGCCTGGCGGCTTTACCTCTCTCGATCAGCACGCCCACGATCACGGAGTGTACGTGCTTCATGGGCGCGCGCGCCTGCGGCTCGGCGAGCAGGTGTATGAGCTTGGTCCGGGCGATGTAGTCTATATTTCGCCAAACGAGATTCACCAGTTCTTTGCGCTGGGCGAGGAGCCGTTCGGCTTCCTCTGCATCGTCCCGGCGAAGCGCTGAAAGAGGATAGTAGTATGCGCGCAGTGCAGTATTACGCCAATGATGATGTACGCGTGGTAGACCTACCAGTGCCGGAAATCGGGCCGGGCGAGCTCCTGCTGCAATTACAGGCATGTGGTATTTGCGCCTCGGATGTGATGGAATGGTATATGAAGCCGCGCGCTCCGCTCTACCCGGGGCACGAGCCGGTTGGTACGGTCGTCGCACTGGGCGAGGGCGTGCAACAGTTCTCGGTGGGGGAACGGGTGTTTGTTCACCATCACGTTCCCTGCATGGTCTGCCATTTCTGCCAGCGCGGATCGTTCTCGCAATGTCCAACCTTTCGCGCGACTCGACTTGATCCTGGAGGTCTGGCTGAGTATATTCGAGTACCGGCTCTCAACGTCGAGCGCGATGTGCTCGCGCTCCCCGATGACCTCTCGTTTGAGAGCGCCACGCTTATCGAGCCGCTGGCCTGCTGCCTACGCGGTATCGAGCGTGCAGGCATCCGCATTGGGGATACGGTCTGCGTGCTGGGCGCCGGCAGCAACGGATTGATGCTGGCACAACTGGCGAAGCTGCGAGGTGCGACGCGCGTCATAGTCATTGATCCGCTGGCTTACCGCCGCCAGCGTACACTTGAGGCCGGGATCGATAGCGCGCTCGATCTATCCGCTGATCTGCTTGACCAGGTGCTTGCCCATAACCAGGGCCGCAAGCCCGATATCGTGATTGTCACACCCTCGCGCGTCTCAGCCATGCAGCAAGGGCTGAACCTGACCGGCCCCGGGGGCACGCTGCTCCTCTTCGCGCCACCTCCGCCTCAAGAGACGTTGCCACTTGCCCCCAACGCGCTCTTCTTCCAGGAAATTACCCTGCGCACCAGCTACTCTGCCGGACCCTACGAGACGCGGCTGGCGCTGGATCTCTTGCGTGCCGGGCGTATACGCGCAGAAACGATCATTACGCATCGCTTTTCCCTGGATGAGGCCGCGCAAGCCTTCAAACTGGTGGCACAGCCTGGCGAAGCACTGAAAGTGGTGATTATTCCTGCTGAGCGATAAGCTTTGCTCCTATCGACTGGCCCACAACATCCCTCGCTGCATTATCTCTAACGCTTCGGGAACGTCAAAATCGCTGGCTACGTGGCCGAGCGAGGAATAGAAGACGCGGCCTTCCCCCCAGCGCTTTTTCCAGGCCACCGGCATGACGCAGCCAGCGATCCAGGGAGCATGCTCGCCGCTGAAAGTGGTGGTGGCCAGAACCTCAATCATTGGATCGACGTGCATATAATATTGTTCCGAATGCATGCAAAAGTCGCGCAAACCTCTGGTGATTGGATCGTCGGGCTTCTCGATATGTACTTCGTAGTCTATGATGCCGCCGGGATGAGCAACCCATTGCCCTCCCACCATGAATTGATACTCGGTATTGTTGCGGAATGAGTCCGCCATACAGCCATGCCAGCCAGCGATCCCGACGCCGCCGCGCACCGCATTCAGCAGGCCGCGTTCCTGCTCCGGCGTAATCGTGCCCATAGTCCAGATCGGTACAATCAAGTCCAGGCTCTGCATCTTTGCCTGGTCCAGGTAGGCATCGAGCGTAGTAGCAACTTCTACTTCATAATGCTGGGCTCTGAGAAAAGAGGCAAAAAGCGCCGCGCCTTTCTGCGGCTCGTGGCCTTGCCAGCCACCCCAAACGATTAGCGCGTGTTTCATCGATTATTATCTCCCTTCGAGTTCTCCCGGCTTGAGAGGTTCGGGGCGCTCGCACCGGCTTTGCAGTTCGATGTGCTGCCCGCTGTCGGACGATTTATAAAGCGCTTCCATAATTTCCAGCACGTGATAGGCCAGCTCGCCGCTGGCTCGATGCGGGCGCTTTACGCGAATGGCCTGGGCCATATCCAGCAGTCCGAGGCCCCGGCTATTGTCAGTATACATATGAGTGAGAGGCACCTCCTGCCACGCGCTTTCGTTTGCCCGGCGCAGACGTACGGGACCAGAGAATCCGTTCGGATCAGGTACGCTCAGCGTTCCCTCGGTTCCGTAGATTTCGATGGCCGGCAGGCGATGCCACCAGACATCGAAGCTCATTAGCAGCGTGCCTATGGCTCCGTTAGCGAAGTCCAGCACGCCCGCGACATGCGTTGGCGTATTCACCTTGATGGTGGTCCCGTAGCGCGGCTTGCTGGTAACGACCCGCTCAGGAAAAGTGATGCACGCCGACCCTGTAACGCGCCGAACCGGGCCAAGCAAGGAGATCAAGGCCGTGAGGTAGTAGGGACCCATATCAAAGAGCGGCCCACCGCCCGGCTGGTAATAAAAGTCGGGTTCAGGATGCCAGTTCTCGTGTCCGTGACAGGCCATGAAGGCGGTCGCAGCTACGGGCCTACCGATTGCACCCTGGTTTATCAGGTGAAGGCAGGTTTGCAGGCCGCCCCCTAGAAAGGTATCTGGGGCGCAGCCGATGCGCAGGTCGCGGGTCCTTGCAGCCTCAAGGAGCGCTTTTCCCTGCTCAAGCGTGATGCCGAGCGGCTTCTCACTGTAGGTATGCTTGCCCGCCTGAAGCGCTGCCAGACCAACCTCCGCGTGGGCGCTGGGGATAGTCAGATTGAGCACGATCTCAAGCTCCGGATCGGCCAGCAGATCCTCAACGGTACAGGCTTTGGGAATCGCGAAACGCTCCGCCTGGATGCGCGTCCGCTGAGGATCAAGATCCGCGCAGGCAAGGACGTCCAGAAGAGGAAATGTCTGCAAATTTTTCAGGTAGATAGAGCTGATCATGCCGCACCCGATTATCCCGATAGCGACCTTCTCCGTCGATTTCAATGCGATACTGCCTTTCTCATGTCTAACTCTTTATTTATCATCAAACGCCAGAACTGCGTTAATTGCATGCGCCGCCGAACTCTGGCGCGAGGCGTCCGCGCTGTCGTATGGTCCCGCCCAGTGCAGGCCGAACTGGTTGTGCTCGTTGCGATTGTTCTCCCAGAGCGATGTGACGTTTCTCAGAATAAACTCGCGATATCTGGGCTGCTCGTCGACCTGGTAAAGGGTGAAGAGACTGCGCAGAAAGATACCCTTGAATTGTGCCCCATTGGAGTCGCACCCCGCGTCCTCACAGGGTTCTTTCAGAATGCCATCTGGCGTAACTAACGTCTGGATCGTCGCATCGGCGATTGCTTCTGCCTCATGAAGATAGACGCGCGCGCCGGTTATGCGACACATCTCTGCCAGCGCAGCCAGAATGACCCCCTGGTTGTACGTCCAGGTTGTGCCGCCGTTATTCTGACAGCCGCGCAGCCCATCGTTGACCAGGTGATCTTCGTTGATCATGCCGCTAGCCCTGAACCAGTTCCACTCACGCTCGGCCCACGCACGATAGTACGCGCGCTCAGCATCGTCGGAGGCACGTTGTTGCAGGCGGGCCGCGAGCAGCAGAAAAAGCTCATTGGGAATCGCGTTCTTGTAGTCGCGCTTGAAATCCCACCAGACGCCACCGCCACACACACCATCCCATCCTTGCTCCATAGCGGCGAAGATCGTCCGGGCCATTGCCAGGTAATGCCCCTCTTGTGTCAGGTCAAAGGCGTTGATCCACGCGAGCGCCCACCAGGCCATGTCGTCATAAGAATTCTCCAGGAAATTGTTGCCGGCGTTCTTCTCAAAGGTCGTCGTTAGAATCCCAAGCAGACCGCGTTCCCCTGTACGGGTCATATAATCAATGACTGCATCCAGGCAGATAGCCGAGTGCCACCATGTTACGCCAGTATAGAGGCCCGTTGTCGGATCGTACCACTCTTGCAACGCTTCGATGGCGGCGTCCGCGTATGCTCGATAGTCCTGGCGTTTCATCGGGCGCTTCTCCTCCTTTGAAATTTCAGACTGCGCGCCAGGCAACAGCCCGCACCGGAGAGCCGTCCAGCCTGAACAGGGCAAGCGGAAGGAACGAGCATTGATAGCTCACGCCAGGCGCAAGTTGATCCAGCCGTGTGAGGTTTTCTACAATCAAGACATCATTTCCTAGCAGCACAGCGTGTGCGTGATCGCTCTCCTGCACTGTAGAATCGACATTCAGAGCATCGACACCGATAAGACTCACACCTCTATCCACTAGCAATTGCGCTGCTCCGGGTGAAAGATAGGGATGGCGCAAGTAGCGCTCAGTTTTCCAGTAGCGGTCCCAGCCAAGATGAAGTAGCAATGCGCCTCTGGTTGGAAAATCGGCCAGAGAGTCGGCCAGCGCGTCCGGGCCGATAAGTTCGTCGTCATCGCGCCCGGTAAGCGGAACAACTCTTCCCGGCAGGATGAAACGCTCCAGAGGATAGTCGCTGATCGTCCTGCCTCGTGGGACGAAGTGCGAAGCTGCGTCAATATGCGTGCCGGTATGGGTAACGATGTGTATCTGCGTGACGCGCCAGGGAGGAGTGGTCTCTGCGGGCACGATGCGCGGCTCAGGATCGCCTGGAAAATACGTCATACCGTTTTCCAGCGGCTGCGACAGGTCAACGTATGATATCATCGTCTCCTCACTCCAGGTTGCGGCGCAGGAACTCCACCAGACGGCGCTCCATATACTCAAGGTATGAAGGCTGGCGCGGCATGTGGCGGGACTCTGGGAAGAGCATCAGTTCGTAGTCGCGCGCGGCTGCTGCCAGGGCTTCAACCAGGCGCATTGTATGGCGGGCATGCACGTTTTCGTCTACCAGGCCATGCACCAGTAGCAGCTTGCCAATCAGTTTTCCGGCGTAGGGCAGTACTGAACTGGCTTCGTATCCCGCAGCATTGCTTGCCGGCAGGCCCATGTAGCGCTCGGTATAGTGGGTGTCGTAGCCTTCCCAGAAAGTGACTGGCGCACCAGCGATACCGGCCTTGAAGACATCCGGCGCTCGCAGCAGGCAGCGGCAGACCATATAGCCGCCGTAGCTCCAGCCGTAGATGCCCACGCGCTCGCTATCGACGTAGGGGCGATCTGCCAGGAAGCGCACTCCTTCAACTTGATCGTCAACCTCGATATGCCCCATCTTGCGTGCGATTGGGGCCTCGAAGGCCAGGCCACGATTGGCGCTGCCGCGATTATCAACTTTCAGCACCACGAAGCCCTGTTGCGCCAGGTATTGCGCTCGCAGATCGACGGTCAGAGACCAGGTGTTTGTAACCATTTGTGCGTGCGGACCACCGTAGACCGATACCACCAGCGGCCGCGGCTGGCTCGCGGCGCGCGTCTGCTCTGAGGCATAGATGGCCGCGTAGAGCAACGCCCCATCGTGCGTACGAAAGCTGGTGATCTCCGGCACGCAGAGGCCAAGCGAGGCTGGAGTAATTCCTTCTCGCTCGAACAGCAGGCTCTGTGCTTCACCATCGGTCAGGTTGCGCAGCGTCAGGCGCGGCGGCTGCTCCAGGCTCTGCCAGGTATCGACGAAGAAGCGGCAATCCGGCGAAATCACTGTTTCATGCCAGCCAGGCTCGCGCGTCAGACGTCGCAAAGGCCCCCCATCGAGCGAGACCACATAGAGATGCTGCTCCAGCGGCCCATCGCATGTTCCCTGGAAATAGACCAGACGCCTCTCTTCATCAACTGCCACTTTGCCGGTCACTATCCACGCCCCCTCGGTCAGCGCGCGTATTTCGCGGCCATTGCGATCATGAAGGTAGAGATGGCGAAAGCCTGTGCGTTCGCTTGCCCAGAGAAATTCTCCTGATTTCAAGAAACGCAGGTTGTTATGAAGGTTGAGCCAGGGTTCACCCTGCTCCTCGATCAGACTGGTTGCCAGGCCGCTGTGGGCATCGAAAGCAACGAAGCGCTGTGAACGCTGGTCGCGTGATTGAATCAGCGCCGTGAGCACGCCGTCGGGTCGCCAGGCCACGCGCGCCAGGTAGATATCTTCGTTGGCCCCCAGGTCCATCCAGGTCACATCCTCCGGGCGGCCATCCACCGGCACAACGCCCAGGCGCACCACGACGTTGCGAGCACCTGCGAAGGGATAACGATGTTCTTCAACAGCCACAGTTTCTTTCCCCTGGTGAACGATGGGATACAGGGGAATATGGCGGCTATCGACGCGCACAAAGGCCAGGCGCGTGCCATCGGGACTCCACCAATAGCCCGCCCCACGATCCATCTCCTCCTGGGCAATGTATTCCGCCAGGCCATTAGTCACGCCTTCCATCGCGCCCTCGGTCAACGCTCGCGGCTGCCCCGTTCCATCGGTAGGAACAACGTAGAGTTCGCCGGAGCGCACAAAGGCCAGGTGTGAACCGTTCGGGCTGAGCTGCGCGTCGAGCGCTCCCTCGCTATCGGGTAGAGGTGTCAGGTTCTCTCCGTCGCGGGCAAGATAGAGCCGTCCATCAAAGGGAACCAGCAGCATGAGCGCTGCGCCATCGGCTGTTCGCGCAAACTGGTAGCCGGTTACGCCTGACTCGCGTGTTCGGCTGCGCTCGCGCCTCAGTTCTTCGTCGAGGGAGACGGACGTGTCGGCGCTCGCCGAGCGGCCGGTCAGATGTGTCACCTGGTGCCGCGTCCTGCTCTCCAGATCATAGGTCCACAACTCCTGGATGAGCGAGCCTGGTTTGCCCTGTAAATAAGCGACCTTCCGGCTGTCTGGAGTAAACGTCACGCTGCCCGGTGCATCCATGCCCGGACGCGGATAGCGTGCAACGTCTGTCAGGGAGAGCTGCCTGTCCGTCATCTCTCGCCTCCCGTGAAATTCTCTTCTCGCCCGCAAGCGCTATATTGTTTACTCATGCGCAGTTCCTCCTTTTTAAGAAACGTACCATAAACATGAGTCTACTGGCAAGGGAGAACGCGTTCAGCCGCCTGTTTACTCGCGTGATTTCCCTTGCCCACTGCTGACAAAGTACGCCGTGGACTCGAGGAACTGATTTGAGCATCAGTTGTACGCCATGCCGCTATCCCCCGTGGAGCAGCGGCACAGACACTCTTACTCGCTCAGAGATGGAATAGGTACGCCATCCCAGACTCTGCGCAGCTCGCCGCCGGGATCGTTTTCCACACGGCACGTTTGATCGAAGATCATAGTAGCCCGCGCTTGTGGGTCGTAGGCAGGCCAGGCGGGCAGGTTGCGATAGGCCGGCACCCCGTCGCGGGCGAAGGCCAGCCAGGTTTCGCTCATACGCTCCGCAAGAGCCGCGCATTCTGGTCCATCGCCGATGAATCGCCTGGCTCGTGCAAGATTATCGAACACAAACGGAATTTCGAGGGCGTGGCATGACTTCAGTCTCCCGTTCAAGACGGGCGTCTCCCAGGTGAACAGGTACATGAAGGCCGGAGCAGCTCCCTGCGCGTGTTTACGCTCGGCCAGAGTAATCGAATGCATGCGCATCATGCGGTCGCTCATGATAGAGATCAGGAGATCGCGGGGCGACGCCTGTGGGTAGGCGCGGCGATAGGCTGCGAGCAATGTATCGGTAGCGTCTCTCATGACAACCTGGACGCGCCTGTGAAGTCCCGCTTCATCGAGCTCGTTCGCTTCCGCGTCGGCCAGCAGGAAGAGCGCTGCTTCGTCCTTGTTCGTGCCAATGATGAGTGGCACACTGGCTGAGATCGCAGGCGCGTCCGGCTCGAAAGGATGGCGTGGAAGCACCTGACCATCGACGACCGGACTCCAGCCGCCGAGGGGGACACGAGCATTGATTTTGCCGTTGGCCTCAAAGATTTGTTCAACCGGCACGGTACACAGTTTATCCACTTCGCCGGCAGAGAGTCCGAGTGCCTTCAACAGCTTCTCTGCATTTTCTGTCGCCTTTGCGCGCGTCATCATGCGCAGACCCGGACCGCTCTGAATAATTGCCCGGTGGAAGAGACCGGCTGCAGCAGGTATGGCCATCAATGCGCTGACTTTGGCGCCGCCGCCAGATTCGCCGAAGATGGTGACGTTGCCGGGGTTGCCGCCAAAGGCCGCGATATTATCGCGCACCCACTCCAGCGCCGCAACCAGATCGAGCATGCCTACGTTGCCCGACGCGGCGTACTCCTCACCCGCCAGGTCGCCCAGGTAGCAATAGCCGAGCGGGCCGAGGCGGTGATTGACAGTGACAACGACGGCATCTCCCCGATGTGCCAGGTTTGTCCCATGATAAAAGCCTGCCGAACCCGAACCCATAGTAAATCCGCCGCCATGACACCAGAACAGCACCGGTCGCTTGCCGCCATCTCCTACCGCCGGCGTCCATACATTGAGATACAGGCAATCTTCGCTTTCTGGCTCAGGCGGTCCCTCGCCAATGATCGCTCGCAGGCGGCTCATTCCTCCCTGCGGCTGCGGGCTGCTACTTCCAAATGCGAGCGCGTCGCGCACTCCCGCCCAGGGTTGAGGACTGACAGGTGGGCGAAAACGGTTCTGCCCGCCCGTTGGCGCTCCATAGGGGATGCCGGTGAAACGAAGGATGGAGTAATTGACGCTGGTCCCGCGCAGCTTGCCAGCAGTAGTTTCAACAATGACATCCATCGGTAATTATTTCCTTTCTCGTATGCCGACAGTATATCTCCTTTATCTTTGGAGAATCTATATCATATAGAAAACTATACCACAAGAATGTTCTGAGAAAGTTCTAAATGTAGACTTGACCTCTTGCGGCTTTTAGATGTACAATCTCCTCACAGTGCTGGCGGAGTTGCCCACCGCGACCCGCATCAGGAGAAGAAATTGCATTGGGATGCAGAAACATGGAAGAGAAAGTAAGTAGAGAGAGCAAAATGCTCGCCCAGGAGCGGCGCCAGCACATTTTCAAAGATGTCGAAGCCAGCGGCGTAGCTTCCGTGCGCGACCTGGCTCAGCGCTTTGAGGTCTCCTTAATTACGATCATGCGCGATTTGCAGGAGCTGGAGCAGGAAGGACTGATCCGGCGCGTGCATGGCGGAGCTATCAGTGTGCGCGGAGCTAGCTACGAACCGCCTTTCAGCGCCCGTGAGTCGCAACTTTCCCCGGAAAAACGACGTATTGCCCTGAAGGCGGTCGAGCTGATTACAGATGGCGAAAGCATCATCCTGGATGTTGGCACTACCACGCTGGAAATCGCCCGCGCTTTGAAGGGTAAACGCAACCTGACCGTGCTAGTGACGAACCTGCGTGCAGCTCTGGAACTGGCAAACCAACCGGCAATCCAGGTCATCGTCGTCGGCGGCAAGCTGCGCTCCAGCGAACTTTCTATGGTCGGGCACCTGACCGAGCAGACCCTGCGCTCGTTCCAAGTGGATAAAGCCTTTATCGGCGTAGGCGGCATTACTTTAGAGCATGGATTGACCGAATTCAATTTTGACGAGGCTGGAACTAAACGTGCGATGTTCGAGTGTGCCCGTGAAAGGATTGTGGTGGCCGACCACACCAAATTCGGCAAGGTCATGTTCACCCGTGTGGCCCCGCTCTCCGAGGTCGATCTGATCGTTACCAATCACGAAATCGACGAAGGCGCGAGGCGCGAGTTGGAGGAAGCGGGGGTCAAGCTGCTACTGGCGTGATCAAACGTCCTTCGCCCAGCCTCGCGAACGCTCAATCGCTTCAAGCCAGCGAGGATAGAGATCCGCGTAGCCAGAGCTGGGACGCGGCGCGTAGACGGCGGAGGCGTGCCAGAGCGCAGATAGTTCGGCCTGACTCCGCCAGAGGCCGCTGCCCAGGCCGGCCAGAAAGGCCACACCGAGCGAGGTAGTTTCCTGGATGGCAGAGACGCGCACCTCGACGCCGGATATGTCGGCCAGGACCCGCATGAGGAAGTGGTTCGCAGAGGCGCCACCATCGACTTTGATGCCGCGTATGGACCGCCCGGTATCGCGGGTCATAGCTTCAAGTATGTCACGGGTACGGAAAGCAACTCCCTCTAGAGTTGCGCGCACGATATGGGCACGTGTGGTGCCGCGTGTCAGGCCGAGAAGCGCTCCACGAGCAGAGCTATCCCAGTAGGGCGCGGCCAGACCGGTCAGGGCGGGTACGAAGAAGACGCCTCCGTTGTCCGGCACCGACTCGGCCAGAGCCTGGGACTCTTCGACGTGGGAGATAATGCCCAGGCCGTCGCGCAGCCATTGGACCGCAGCCCCGGCGACGTAGATACCGCCATCGAGCGCGTAGGAGGTTTCGTTATCCAGCGTCCAGGCTACGGTTGGCACAAGGCCGTGTTGTGAAGCGGGCAGCGTCCGACCGGTATTGAGCAAGATGAACGCGCCGGTGCCATAGGTCACTTTCACATCGCCGGGCGCGAAGCAGACCTGCCCGAACAATGCCCCTTGCTGATCGACAATCGCGGCGCTCACAGGGATAACCTGCCCTGAGAGATCGGCGCGTATGGTGCCAAAAGACGAGCAGGTGGGTCTGATCGCGGGCAGGATCGAGCGCGGAATATTCAGCATTTCGAGCACGTCCTGGTCCCAGGCTCGCAGGCGTGGATTGTAGAGCATCGTGCGCGAGGCCGTGGCATCGTCGGTCAAGTGCTGGCCAGTGAGGTTCCAAAGCAGCCAGGAATCGGTGGTTCCGGCCAGCAGATTGCCCCGTGCAGCCAGAGCACGCGCTTCCGGCACGTTATCCAGCAGCCAGCGCAGTTTGGTAGCGGAGAAATAGGGATCAAGTGGCAAGCCGGTATGCTCAGAGATGAAGCGTCCCTCGTCGCTCTCCGCGAGCCTTGCGCAGAAGGCAGCGGTTCGCCGATCCTGCCAGCTAATCGCCGGGTAGAGTGGCTGCCCGTCCGACTTGCGCCAGATCATCACCGTCTCGCCCTGATTGGCCAGGCCACAGGCTACAATCCTGGCCCGCGTGGCATTCAGAGCTGCGCGGACATTCTCTAACACGCTGTTCAGCAAGACGCGCGGGTCCTGCTCGACCCAGCCCGGACATGGATAGGTTAGCGGGATCTCGCTCGAGGCCTTTGCCAGGCAATGAGCCTGCGCGTCGAAGATCAGGGCTTTCGTGCGCGTGGTGCCCTGGTCAATGGCTAGAATGGCCGATTGTGTCTTCATAAAGAGCCTTCAGAGAAAAGTGCTGCAAATTCCCTTCCCATGCGCAGCGAATCTGTATGATCAAGTGAAGGAGAGACAAGTGTGCCTATGGCATAGATGCCTGGCACGCTCGTCAAGTAATGCTGATCAACCTTGATTGCTCCTTGCTCGCTGAGTGCGAGGCCACTACTCTTGAGCCAGCCCGTGTTGGCACGCATTTCTGTTCCATAGACGAGCGTATCGGCCAGCAAAGAAAAAGACTCGCCCGGCGTTCTACTAAACGTCAGGCGCTCTAGCCGGGGAAAGCCGGCAAGCGAGACCAGTTGCGCGGGCGGCAGGATGTTCAGCGAGGGAGATGGATCAATGAGTATGGATGCATCCGGCAAGCCGGGCGAGTGAACAAGCGTCACGAAAAGCCCGGCTCTGGCCAGACGCCGCGCGGTTGCCAGTGTATAGCGCGAGCTACCGTAGACCACGATCCTCTGGCCGGGCGCGTAGCCGCGATTGAGCAATTGATGCGCGAGGGCAGGCGTCATGATGCCAGCGGGTCGCGATCCTGGGATCTGCGCCTG
>Ga0209061_1004099_pt1 | contig 14535 bp, 15 predicted proteins | sample Coa_R1_10_FD_187157 | JGI IMG/M metagenome (GOLD analysis project Ga0209061, IMG submission 187157) | Surface soil microbial communities from Centralia Pennsylvania, which are recovering from an underground coalmine fire - Coalmine... | ecosystem: Environmental > Terrestrial > Soil >...
GGCTGAAGCGCCGGAGCTGGCCCCGCGTAAGGAGGGTAAGGCGCCTGCGGTGGCTGCGCCGGAGGGGTTGAGGGAACGACTGGCTTGGGCTGCAATTCTTCCATAGGTTCGGTCGTTTCATCAGGATTGTTATACATCGTGCTCTTCTCCACCATGCCGTACGGTATTACTGGATAATAGACGCGACGTGTAGCGCCTTAGACGGATTATAACATGACTCACTTGTTAAACGCTACATCTTTTTTCTTGCTGATGACCATTTTAAAATGAACATATCATATACCGAACAAAAGTTCTATATTTACTCATTCAAGCTGAGCATTTCGACTTCTGTGCATCGTCGATGCGAATGTAGAGTCGAACGTCAGATGCGCCCTTGAGCAAACGATACTGGCAAGAGAGGCTATTAAGCTCAGTAATGGCGTATGCGCGATTTCCAAGCGTGGGATCGTCTAGATCGACAAGCAGATACTGAACAGTTTGATTGCATGTGACATCCAGGCAGTATTCGGGGAAAACTTGCAGGTACTGGCGCTCGCTCACATGCGGATTTAAGTCATCACTGGCGGAGACCGAGGCATCAGGGGGGATCATATCGATCAACTGCTGGATCTGCTGTTCGCGCGCGCCGGGCAGGTGGTCAACCCAGAAACTATTTAACTGCGGCGTTATAATGAAGAAATTCAGAACCATCGTAAAAACCAGCCAGACACAGACTACCCACTGCAAACGATACGCGGAGACCTTTTTCGTAAAAGGATACATACGCGCGCTGAAGCTCTGCCACTGAAGCCGGCTCTTGCGCCAGATCGGCAGAGTTATTCGCGAGAGAGCAGGTTTGACTTTGCTGAAAAGACGCGCCAGAAATCCCCAGCCGCGCCTGGCCTGATTTCTGACGCCTGAAGGTATCCACTCGGCAGGATAGGGCCTGCGCTCTGTGTCAGGCGCGGGCCTTCCCGTCAGCAATTCCAGCTCATCCCGGCGAATCTCCTCTTTGCTCCAGCCCTGCCAGATAAGGATCAGGCGGCGTGTGCCATGAATAGCCGCCAGCATGACAAAGGGAATGATGGCAGCATTGTAATGATAGATCCCGCTGTAATTCGGCGGATTGTCCGAAAGGATATTGCTGGCCAGCTTGGGCAGAGCTGGCAACAGCCATTCCGGCGCGAGCAGGCAGAGAAAACCGCTGCTACGCATCAGGCTGAAGATATAATAAACGCGGTCCAGCGTGAGTACATTGGTGAAAAGCAGCCAGGGATGAAGCAGCAGGTTGGCAACCGCAGCAGCGGGCGTATTGCCCAGGGTTTCATAACGATACCAGAAATTGTTAGCCAGCACGCCAGTATAGAAATGGGGAATCACAACCCTGAAAGCAATATATGTCCAGATAGTGCCTCCTACGAGCAACACCAGTCCCAGACGTGGCAGGCGATATTTCCAGATCAGCAAGACGCCAAACATCGCCACGGCCAGGGGCATATCTTCTTTGCAGGTGCAGGCAAAGAAGCAGAGCACCAGAAACCAGATATAGCGGCGATTGCTGAGAGCCAGGATCGCGTAGAGAAAGAGCGGCGTGGCCAGGCTATCCGGGTGGAAATCAAAGATATTCAGGCCTAGTAAAGCAGGCGAGAGCAAATATGCCGCCGACATTACCGTCGCCAGGATCGGCCAGGAGGGCAGATAGCGCCGGCTGATCAGGAAAACTGCGGGTGCGCCCGCCACCAGCACCAGCGTCTGGAAAATCAGCAGAGTACGCGGATCGGCATAAAGCAGATAGAGCAGCGAGATAGGCAGCAGAATCGGCTCGACGTGGACGGCCAGACGATTAGGCGGTCCATACCAGTCAATGGCCTGGTTAGTAAACTGGAACGGACGCCCGTGAATGGTATTCCAGATGACTTGATCCATATTGCCGAGATCAAAAGCTGTGGCCTTAAACGTCATGTAGCGCAGAACGGACTCCAGGCCCATCGCCACGGTATAGATGATCATAGCAAGGATCAACAGACCCCAGGCTATACGTCGTTGCGTGCGCAGGTCAAGCTGCTTGAGAGATTTCATAAAGTGCTTCTTCGCTTAGATTCCCTCTAAATTGTGATGAACGAATAATACATGCCGATAGCAACAAGCAGGATAAAGCCATAGACAATTACATGTTCTGGCCAGGTTCCGGTGCGGAAACGCCACTTCCGGCTGGGCGGAAAGCCATAGTAGACAGGAACAGGCCAGAATAGCGGCACGCCTTCCTCAGTTAATGCGTCGGCCGCGATATGCATGATCGAGCCGAAGAGCACAGCAATAAAAATGATATGCGAATCGCTGATAATATGAGCTGGCAGCGTATATCCACGCGTGAGAAGCAAATACTGGATCAGTTCTTGCAGGCCAAAGGCGATAAACGCACCGCAGATCAGGCCCAGGAAGCTATGGAAGAGTGTCCGGTGGCCAACTTTATGCTGAATTTCTTTGCTTATCCAGCCAAGCTTTTTCCCCAGCGTACTATGAGCATTATCAATATCTGGAAGGAGTGAGCCAAACCCCACCGCTACGTAAAAAATCGCTTTATCAATAATCAGCGCGAGCGAAATATGGCTTGCTCCAACCAGGTGAGGCCCCGTAACTTGCGCAAAACTGTCCAGCACAACCCCCGCCGTCAGGCCAACCATGAGATGCGATTTGCCAACCATAGAGCCAGATTCTCTCCTCACTTTTCGGTGTACGGGTGGGTAATGTGTATCATTGCTCGCCTATTTTAGAGCTTTAAGCCAGAAATAGCAAGGGCAGCACTTGTCCGATACAAATTGATAGCGCCTGTGAAAAGGTGAGTTTTTCACAGGCGCTATCGATTTGTATCGAGTAACTTACTCTTCATCGGGCAAACGAATAAAAACGGTATTATCCTCAATCTTGACGGGATACGTGAGGATATCCTGGCGAGCTGGGCCGCGCAGCACCTTGCCGGTGCGCACATCGAATTGCGCTCCGTGCCAGGGACAGGTCAGAACATGCCCTTCCAGCTCTCCTTCGTTCAATGGGCCGCTGATGTGGGTGCAATTATCGGTGAAAGCATAGATGCAGCCCTCCACTTTTGCCAGGCAAACAAGCTCGCCGTCAACCTCTGTCGCCAGCGTACACCCTTCTCCTACCTCGTCAACCCCGGCGACTTTGAAGAAATCGGTCATCTCTACTCGTCTTCCTCGTCCAACTTCGGCTTCTCAAGGCCCGCCAGCGCCAGACTGCGATGCAGTACACGCAGCGAGAGAAACGCGCACTTCATGCGGGCCGGGCTGATACTGATCCCCAGGGCATCCAGCACATCATCCTTCCCTAGCTTGATAACCTCGTCAACCGTGTGACCTTCGATCATCTCGGAAAGCATGGAGGCGGTGGCCTGGCTGATAGCGCAGCCACGCCCTTGAAAACGTACTTCGGTCACGCGATCACCCTCGATCTGCAGATCTATCGCCAGTTGATCGCCACAGAGCGGGTTCGAATCTTCCGCGTGCGCGTCGGGATGCTCCAGCTTCCCGTAGTTGCGCGGATTGCGATAATGATCCAGGATATACTCCCGGTAATAATCCATATCCATCATGCTTTTTCCTGCCCATCTTCCCGACAGAATTTCCCTCGACCCATGCCAGCTTTTAGATATATACTACCCTGCCTGGCAAGAGGCACAGCAGGCGATGCCATTTCTGTCGGGGCCTGAAACCACTAGAACTGAAAGATCTGCAAGGCCCTGCGCAAGCCCTGCACCAGGGCATCGATATCCGATGGAATAGTGTAGATGTAGAAGCTGGCACGAGCCATTGCGGGCACGCCATAACGTTCTACCAGGGGCTGCGCGCAGTGATTACCCGCGCGAATTGCCACGCCGGCCTCCTGATCAAGAATTGAAGCCAGATCGTGGGGGTGAATATCGCCCAGCGTGAACGAGACGACGCCGCCGCGCTTGCTCGCCTCCGGCCCATAGATGATCAGCCCCGGCACGCTTTTCAGTTGCTCCAGCGCGTAAGCGGTGATCTCCTGTTCGTGCTGGCGTACATGCTCCATGCCCAGCGCGTTTAGATAATCTACTGCCGCGCCCAGGCCAATGGACTCGGCAATCGCTGGAGTGCCCGCCTCAAACTTCGCGGGCAGATCGGCCGAGGTAAACTCCCGCAGGTGTACTGTGCGAATCATGCTGCCCCCACCCATAAATGGAGGCATCTCTTCCAGCAGATCGCGTTTGCCGTAGAGCACACCGATGCCCGTTGGTCCGAGCATTTTATGGCCGCTAAAGCAGAGAAAGTCGGCATCAAGTTCCTGCACATCCACGGGCAGGTGCGGCACGCTCTGCGCCGCATCGACCAGCGTCACCGCGCCGGCACTATGGGCCTGAGCAATCATCTCGTGAACGGGATTGATCGTGCCCAGCACGTTGGACATATGAGTAAACGCGACCAGTTTGGGCTTTTGCTCCAACAGTTGCGCGTAAATATCCAGGCGCAGCTGGCCATCATCTGTGAGCGGCACAAACTCCAGACGTGCGCCTGTGCGTCCGGCAAGCAACTGCCAGGGTACCAGGTTACTGTGATGCTCCATCTCTGTCAGCACGATCAGGTCGCCGGCGGAGATATTGGCGTCGCCCCAGGTATAGGCCACAAGGTTGATGCTCTCGCTGGTATTGCGCGTGAAGATAATCTGCTTGCTCTGGCGCGCATTGATAAAACGCGCAACCTTAACGCGCGCGTTCTCCATGCCCGCTGTAGCCTCTTCGCTAATCTCGTAGACGCCGCGATGGACATTCGCGTGATACGTCTTATAATAATGGTCCATCGCTTCGATGACTGCGAGCGGCTTCTGCGAGCTGGCTCCGCTGTCAAGATACACCAGCGGCTTGCCATGCACCTGACGCGCCAGAATGGGAAAATCCTGGCGAATTTCGGCGGCGCTGCGAACCGCGCCCGGCATGGTCCCTCCCACCGTCGCTGCCGCGACCTTCTCGGATGCTGACATATGACACCTGATTTCCAGTGGATACTCACTTGTAAGCTTGTAATCCTGCCGGGGACTTGCCAACTCTTATAGCCGTGCCATCCCCGGCAGCATACCTAATACTCAGTCAATTTGATTTCTTCTTCGTTTGCTGTAGAGCTATCGAGCGAGATGGCATACTCATCTACGTCCTCGATCTCCCAGCGCTCCTGGGCGTCAACCCAAGTATCCGCCTCGTTTTCGTAAGAGCCACTCATGCGTTGAATGATGCTCCGGCGCAGACGGATACGCAAGCTCTCCAGGGGAATGCGCTGCAGAACCGGCTCGAAGAAGCCCTGGACAATAATCCGCTCGGCTTCGTCCCTGGGAATGCCGCGCACCATCAGGTAGAAGAGTTGCTCCTCGTCGATCTTGCCGGTGGTCGCGCCATGACTCGCGCTGACTTCGTTCGCGCCAATTTCCAGGCCGGGAATCGATTCGGCGCGGCACTCGTCGCTCAAGAGCAGCGTGTGGTCTGAAAGGAACGAAGCTGTGTACTGCGCTTTTGGTTCGATGCGAATCATTCCATCAAACTCCACACGCGACGAATCGGTCAGCACGCCATGCACCAGCGTCTCAGCATTCGTATTGAGCGCGTTGTGGTGAGAAAGTGTCTTGATCGCGTAGCGCTGGTCGTGATCGGTGAAGAAAACGCCTACCAGCTCGCCCGCCGTACCATCGCCAAGCAGCTCTACGCCAACATTGGAGAGCATGACCTTGCTGCCAAGATCGGCCAGGACCCAGGTGCTACTGGCATCTTTTTCGTGGACCGCGTTTTTGTGGCAGATATGCCAGACATTCTGCCCAAGATCCTGCATGTTACTGAATTCTACGCGGCCCGCGCTCTTCACATAGACCTCGACCACACTTTGCACAAGCGAGGCTTGCTCGCTCTCGCAGGCTGAATTCAGTTCTTGCACGAAGCGCACGCTGCTCTGCTCATCCGCTATGATCAGCGTGTGCGCGAAGCTGGCCGAGCCTGGCTCGTCGATCCAGACCTGGGTGAGAAAAGGATCGTCGATCTCTACGCCTTTCGGCACGTACAGAAAGAAGCCGCCGCTCCAGAACGCAGCATGCAGGGCAGTATACTTGTCACTCTCTACTGGTACACAATCGGTCATGAAATGCAGCCGAACCAGATCTGGGTAGTCACGCACGGCTGTCTCCAGATCGGTCAGGATCACTCCTTGTTTTTGCAGATCCTCGGCCAGCTCGATATGCACAACCGAAGCGTTGCGCTGCACTATCAGGCCGGCGCGCTGGTCCACCAGGGCCTGTTCCAGCGATTGGGTAATTGGCGCGGGAAGCGATCCGTTACCGTTCGCAGGCACGTAGGGCTGGAGCGCCTGGAACTTGAAATTTGAGAATGTGCGGAGCGTGCCCAGGTCGCTGCGATTGCCCAGCGGCGCGGGTGTCTTCTCATAGGTTTCCCACGCCCGCAGGCGCTTCTCAAGCATCCAGGCAGGCTCGCCCTTCCTCCGCGAAAGCTCCTCCACCGCGCTGCGGGAAAATCCGCTGAGCAGCGTCTCAGGCATGGGCCGCCTCCCCGCTCTCTTCGTCAGCCGGCTTCAACCACTCGTAGCCTTTCTCCTCCAACTCCAGAGCCAGCTCCTTACCGCCGCTTTTGACAATGCGACCGTTGAACATGACATGCACAAAGTCGGGCTTAATATAGTTCAGGATACGCTGGTAGTGTGTAATCAGCAGAATGCCCAGCTCTGGACCGGTCAGCGCATTGACGCTCTCGGAGACAACCTTCAGCGCGTCAATATCCAGGCCCGAATCGGTCTCATCCATGACGGCGATTTCCGGCTCCAGCAGCGCCATCTGTAAGATTTCGGCGCGTTTCTTCTCTCCGCCGGAGAAGCCATCGTTGATCGAGCGATTGATAAAGCTATTGTCCACTTTGAGCAAGCGCATCTTCTCTTGCAGGAGTTTGCGGAATTCGCCGGGGGGAACGCTGCGTCTTTTCGTGATACGCCCGCTGGGATTCTCACCTTCCTCCAGGGGCTTGTTCCCCTCGCGCACAGCTTCGAGCGAGCGGCGCAGGAAGTTGGCCACACTCACACCGGGAATGGACATAGGGTACTGGAAAGCCAGGAAGAGGCGCATGCGGGCGCGGCGATCTGGGGAGTACTCCAGAATATTCTCGCCCTTAAACCAGATCTCTCCATCGGTCACTTCATATTTCGGGTTGCCCATAATGACATTGGCCAAAGTGCTTTTACCGGAACCATTTGGCCCCATTAGCGCATGAATCTCTCCCTGCTTTACCACCAGGTCCACGCCGCGTAGAATCGGTTTGCCCTCAATGTTGGCATGAAGGTTTTTAATAATGAGTTCTGATGCCATGCCTAAAAAAACGTCCTCCTTATAACTTCGCCGTTGTATCGGCTACATGAATCTTTGAGATGGCAATGAATTGCGTGGGGGAAGCTGTCTCATTTTCGGTTGCTCCCACCAGATCAGCCAGTGTCATCGTATCAAGCGTATGCGCGACTGCATCGCGCACTTTAGCCCACAAATACTTGGTCTTGCAGCCCATCAGGTATTCGCAGATTTGTGTCATCTCGCCCTCCGTGGCACAAATCATTGGAGCGATCGGACCCTCCAGCACCCGTACAATCTCTCCCATCGTGATCTTCTCCGGGGCGCGGCTCAAGCTATATCCACCGTGCGCGCCGCGTGTGCTGACAACCAGAGGCGGGGCCGACTCGCGCAACAGCTTGACCAATTGCTCCAGATATGCCAGCGGCAGCGATTCTGCCTGGGCGATCTCAGCAAGCGAGCGGGGCCGACCGCCGTAATGATGCGCCAGATCAACCATGATCCGAACACCATACTCGCCTTTTGTAGATACGCGTAACATCATGGCTCCTCCTTAGCATCCCTGGTTCCTCTCTTCCACTTTGACACCTCGTGGCCAGGCGGAAGCAGAGGGTCCTCTCGCTGGATCTCATACGTGTGTATGGTACGTGCTAAATTAATCCGACTTGTTCACTAGGATATATTCTAACACCTCCATAAAGGGGCGTCAACCAGTGGGACGGAGTGCTCGATAGTTTCATCTCAAGGCTTGCGGCCAACGACAATCTGACGTGTGCCTTGCCCGAACGGCTTCCAATCGTAGCTGCCGTAGATCGCTTCAATGTTGAAGCCGCTGGCCAGGAAAAGGAGTTGCAGTTCGCGGGGAAAAAAGATATGCATATCCAGCTTTGTCAGATAGCGTTCGTTTTCGCCAGTCTCCAGAAATTTCTCATGAGTCCAGGTGATATGCTGGAGCTGCTCAAACGTATCGTATTTGCGTGTGCTGTAGAGTAGCATGGTGAACTCGCCTGGCACTTCTATCTCGTCCTCCAGGTAGACGTTCGAGGGCCTGTTCAACGCGTTGCTGAGATAATCAATATCGGGCAGAAAGACATCAACCACAAACCGCCCGCCGGACGCCAGATGGTCGTAGGTATTCTTGAATGCGCCAAGCTGCTGTTCGATTTCGTACAGGTGCGAAATCGAGTTAAAGGGTAAAAAAATCAGGTCGTACTCGCCTTTATGGGGCAGTTGATAATCGTACATATCGCCAGCGTGGAGCATGACGCGCTGCTGGATGCTCTCAGGTTCGCGGGTCAGCTTACGCTCATAGGCCGCCAGCATCTCTTGCGAGATATCGACTCCTTCCAGCAAGAAATCGCCGGGGCCATGCAGCAATTCCAGGCCAATGCGCCCGCTGCCACAGGCAAGTTCCAGCACTCGCCGGGGCAGATAGCGCATCACCAACTCTTTCCAGAACGGCAAATCCTGCTCCGATTGGCTTTGATATTCAAGATCGTATTCATCGGCATGCTCATAATATTCGCCGACAGCATAAGGCATGGTTCCAGCACCTCCCTGCGATTGCGCCGCGAAATATTATTGAGCTTCGCGGCGGGCAGTCGATTTCCCTTGCTGCTCGTCATAATCGACCTCGACCACCTGTTCGGTGCGCCAGAACATGCGCTTCTGGCCAGTTGGCGGTTCTGTCACTTTGGGACCCGGTACCGATGTAGGCCAGGGCGGCAACGATGGAATTTTGCTCTGCTTATCGGTGCGCTCCATCTGCTGCTGTTGAACACGCTCCATAGAAAAGACCTCCTGCTCTCTTTAAAGCGATGCATTGTAACCTTCGCTCTATTGTACCATTCGCGGGCTCGTGCGTGAATAGGGGCGGGTTCGCTAGCAGGAGAGCGATCAATGTGAGCGTAAGAAATTCGTTGAATCTGGGGCAGACGGGTCTTGCATTCTACTCTCCAGGACTCGGTACGCGTTCTCTATGCAGAGCGCTCGCCAAAAACCCGATCAACGAATCGGCAGTATGCAGCGTCGCGCAGTGGATTGCGCCCATGGCCAAAAGCCTTACGGCAGAGGCGCGCGGCGGCGTCCAGGCCCTCTACACCCCCACCACAGTAGATCGCGATCTCTGGAAAGTAATGCTTGAAGCGGATCAGCGCGGCTGTAACCAGCAGGTCATACGGGTTGCCCCAGGTCTTGCACGAAAAGAAACACCTGTATTTCAGATCCTTCGCGTCAATTATAAAGCTCTCGCAATTGTTCTCCGTCTCGCGATTGCCATTGAAGGCCACGAAGTCCGGGCGAATGATCGGGGCATCGAACCCATACGGCCCGCAAATCGTCGTGTCCCACTTGCCAAACAGATCAGGCCGCAGCTTGAACCAGGGTTCGTCCTGCCAGGGATTAGGCGGAGGATTTTCCTTATAGCAGGCAAGCAAGCGGATGATATCTGCGCTCCACTGTGGAAATTGCTCAGCATTCGGAATGGCGTCAGCCCACCCCCATGAATGGGTATAGCCCATAGAAGTTATCCTTTCTGTGAATTCAGAGCGGCAAATTAGAACGAATTTACTATGTTATTCTTTCCTCCAGAAAGAAAACAGGTAATTTCCCTCTCTGCTCTCCGTAAAAAGAAAAGGTCTTTGGATACCAGAACTCTCGACCTGCCTATCGAACTTTGATATAATGAAAAGACAAACTGCGTGGAACACTCGTTTCAGTGGCAAGAGCAGGAGCACTATATGACCGACCGCCTCGTCTCCCCAAAGATGAGTGAAGAAGAACAGGCCATCGAGGGAAGCCTTCGCCCGCGCCGCCTGGCCGAATATATTGGACAGGAGAAGATTAAAGAAAATCTTAATATTTTGCTGGAGGCCGCGCTCAAGCGCAGCGAGTCCGTCGATCATATTCTGCTCTACGGTCCGCCGGGCCTGGGCAAGACAACGCTCTGCAATATCATTGCCGCCGAGATGGGTGTGGGTCTGAAAACAACTTCGGGCCCGGCTATTGAGCACGCCGGCGACCTGGCCTCGATTCTGACCTCGCTGCAGCCCGGCGAAGTCCTGTTTATCGATGAGATTCACCGTCTGGCCCGCGCTGTAGAGGAGCGGCTGTATTCGGCGATGGAGGATTTCGCCCTGGATGTGATGATCGGCAAAGGGCCAAGCGCGCGCTCCCTGCGCCTCTCTCTGCCACCTTTTACGGTAGTAGGCGCAACGACGCGCGTTGGCTCGCTGACAGCTCCCCTGCGCGACCGCTTCGGGGCTATCTATCGCATGGAATACTACGACAATGATTCCCTGCGCAAGATTCTGATCCGCTCGGCTCAGATTCTCAAGGTGCCTGCCGAACCCGATGGCATCGATGAGATCGCCAGTCGCGCGCGCGGGACGCCGCGTATTGTCAACCGCCTGCTCAAGCGCGTGCGCGACTATGCGCAGGTACGGGCCGATGGCGTGATTACACGGGAAGTAGCACAGAAGGCGCTCGACGGGCTGGAAATCGACCGAATCGGGTTGGACGCAACCGACCGCAACCTGCTGCTGACGATCATTCAGAAATTTAACGGCGGTCCCGTCGGTCTCGATACTCTGGCTGCCAGCACCAGCGAGGACCCTGAGACCATCGAGGATGTCTACGAACCGTATCTGCTGCAGCTTGGCTTTATCGCGCGTACTCCGCGTGGGCGCATCGTGACGCGCCTGGCCTATCAACATCTGGGCCTGAACGCGCCTTCTGAAGTAAATGGACAGGGATTGTGGGTTATATGAATACTGCAAGTGGTGAGGAACGCAATACGGAAACCCTCACCTGGAATATCAGCGATTTTGATTACGATCTTCCGCAGGAATTAATCGCTCAGACGCCGATCGAGCCGCGTGATGCCTCGCGCTTGCTGGTAGTTGATCGCGCTACCGGCTCGTTCAGTCATCGCCATTTTCGCGATCTCGGCGATTACCTGCGCCCTGGCGACCTGCTGATTGCCAATCAGAGCAGGGTTATTCCTGCCCGCCTGCTGGGTCGTCGAGCCGGAACCGGTGGCCACGTTGAGGTACTTTTGCTGGTTGAACGTCCCGACCTGGGCCCCGATACCTGGGAAACTCTGGTACGCCCCGGACGCCGCCTGCGCGAAGGTGCGCGGGTGCTTTTTGGCACGGAAAATGAGCCAGGGGTGCTCCAGGCTGAGATTCTCCAGCGCACGGAGGCCGACGGGCGTATTGTGCGTTTCACGATCTCACAAAGCGCCGAGCCACGTCTGAGTGTGCGCGAATTGATCGACAGGCTTGGGCATATGCCTCTGCCGCCCTATATCCACGAGACGCTGGCCGATCCAGAGCGCTACCAGACTGTCTATTCGCGTATCGCTGGCTCGGCAGCCGCTCCTACTGCGGGCCTGCATTTCACGCCTGAATTGCTGGATCGCTTGCGCGGACAGGGCGTGCGGATCGGCTTTGTCACCCTGCATGTGGGCCTTGATACCTTCCGGCCCGTCGAGGTCGAGGATTTCCGCGAGCACAAGATGCATAGCGAAGCAATAGATCTGGATGAGCCGACCGCCGAATTGATCTCACGCACCCGTCGCGAGGGTAAACGTGTAATCGCTGTGGGTACGACCGCTGTGCGCGTGCTGGAGAGCGTAGCCAGCCTGCACAAAGGCCAGGCGCAGGCGTATCATGGCTCGACCAACCTCTACATCACGCCAGGCTATCGCTTCCAACTGGTCGATGCGCTGATTACCAACTTCCACCTACCTCGCTCAACCCTGCTGCTGCTGGTGAGCGCTTTTATGACGAAGTCCTTGATGGAACGCGCCTATCAGGAAGCTATTCGCGAACGCTACCGCTTCTTTAGCTTCGGTGACGCGATGTTCATTCAATAGGTCACGAGGTCACGCATTTTTTCATCTCAATGGCTCTGATATGATCGCGCACGGCCAGGTCGTATGCGCCCGATTCAAAATATGCCTGACCGCGCAGGCTATAGGCCGGAATGTAGCGGGGATTGATAGCAAGGGCGCGCGTGCAATCCCAGATGGCCTCGTCATATTTGCGCAGCTTGTAATATGAGCGGCCACGACGTACCAGGATGCTCTCGTCCCCTGGATGCAAAGACAGCGCGCGTGTATAATCTCTGGTTGCCTGCTGGTAATCCCCTAGAAAGGCAAACGCCTCCCCGCGCCGAATGCACGTTTCCCAATCTTGCGGATCACGCTCCATCTGCCTGCTAAAGTAATCAATTGCACGCTCGCACTCAGCCACATTGCGATACTTGCCGTTAAGGATCAAACGGCATGCCCGGAAAGCTCTTATACTCTGAATGATCAGCCATGCCAACATCACGGCCAGGATGAAACCCATAAAATAGATCAGAGTTGCGTCCATAGGTGCGCCTCCTTGTACTTTTCAGTCACAGAAATACAAGACGCCCTTGACTCATCCAATAAGCCAGGCAAGCGAGCAGGAAAACCTTCATTCGATGCGCATACGCGGCCCACACCGGGTCTTCCGTGGCACCCTTTTGCCTGCTGGTTAAACATCTACTCCATTACGCGGGGAAATGAGTTAGTTCCTGGCAACCCAGGAGGAAACATATCTAACTCAACATGAATATAAGACAAACACTCTGAAAAAGTCAACTACTTTTTCATTATTGCGGAAATACGAAAACATCTGTTCTGCATTTCACATGAAAAGCAATAGAAAATGCTTGAGCGTTAGCGCGTTTATCCCTGCCCCAGAGTCACCAGTACAACGCCACTAAGAATGATTAGCATTGCGATCAAACCAATCAGGCTAATCTGTTCGCCCGCCAACCAGACGCCCAGGCCAACGGCCACAACTGGATTGACATATGCGTAGCTGGTAGCCAGGGAGGCTCGCACGTGGTTCAGCAGGTATCCGTAGGCGGTATAGGCAATCAACGAGCCGCCTCCAATCAGAAAGAGCATGGCCCAGATGGCAGCAGGCGCGGGCATGCGAGTCATGCGCTCACCGGTCGCCAGGCCGATGATAAGCAGCAGCGCTCCTCCGCAGAGGAGTTGAGCGGCGGTAGCCATGAAACCCTTTGGCAAGGGAACGCGCCGGCTGAGAACCGATCCCAAAGCCCACGAGATCGGAGCGATCAGCAGAACAATCGTGCCCAACGGATTCGTGGAAGCGAGCCCGTGACCCAGGTTAAGCAGAAGAAGGCCCGCAAAACCCAGCACCAGCCCATACCATTCAAAGCGTGTTGGCCAGCGCCCAAAGAAACCGGCGAAGAGCGCGGCCCAGAGCGGTACGGCTCCGATGGCTACCGCAGCCAGCCCGCTCGCGACCCACTGTTCCGCGAAGGTTACACCCGCATTGCCGCCGATCAGCAGTAACGCTCCAATCAGCGCCGCGCCCAGCCATTCCTTGCGCGCCGGCACAGGCGCTCCACGTGCGCGCAGGAAAGCGAACATCAATACACCGGCGGTCAAGTTGCGCGTGCCTGCCAGCAAGAACGGCGGGAAACCTTGCAGGGCTATACGCATACCCAGATAGGTGCCGCCCCAGAGAATGTAGATCGATATCAACGCAATAATTACAGCGAGATGATTCTGTTCTTTACCGGTAAGCTGCGCAGAAGCCTGTGCTACGTTTTTTTCTTGTAAAACCTTTCTATCTGGAAAATTGATATGCCGAGTACTCATTAAGCAATCCTACCTCTATACCGCGCAATGTAAAAACGTATTTTCCATAAATATATGGAGGACACGCTAGAAAGCGTATCCTCGCTGTAGCCTCCTTCTCCATTCGGGACTATTCAAACCATCCCTACTATCAACCGCCCATTTTAGGGATGCAAGATCAAGAACAATCAGTAAGAAGATGAGCACAACGAGGAGCTCCATCTCCCTCTCCTTCCTCGCCCTGAAGAAACCGCCGGCGGGTCAGTGGCCTGGTAATGAGGACATTCAACTACATATTTAACAGTAGCATGGAAAAGCGATGGGTACTACAGCCAAGTAAGTCTTTTCCCTTCAACATTGGCCTGTTTCTATTGTTATCATTCCTGCTTTCTCGCTGGCGCTCCTTTCGCCGCCTCTCTTTCCTGCTCAAGCAGCCGCTTTTTGCGCTCGGTTCCCCAGCGATACCCCCCCAGGCTGCCATCTTCGCGCACAACGCGATGGCAGGGAATGAGTAGTGGGACGGGATTTTGCTTGCAAGCCTGTGC
>Ga0209061_1004100_pt1 | contig 14528 bp, 15 predicted proteins | sample Coa_R1_10_FD_187157 | JGI IMG/M metagenome (GOLD analysis project Ga0209061, IMG submission 187157) | Surface soil microbial communities from Centralia Pennsylvania, which are recovering from an underground coalmine fire - Coalmine... | ecosystem: Environmental > Terrestrial > Soil >...
AGCCGAGTCACCGCCGCCGATCGTGCCCATCGTCGAGGCGCCGCCGGTCCCCTCGAAAGCGGACTGAGCGCCTCGGGCGTAGCTGGAGTGCAAGCCGTCGGCCGCGCGCGCGACCGCGCGGCGAAGCGGCGAGACGGCCGCGCTTCCTGCCGCGCGCGCGACGCCGCCAAGTCCCGACGCGACGACGGCCGTGCCGGATTGTCCGGCCGCCCCGAGGCTGTAAGCGGTCGCCGCGCCGCCCGCGAGCGTCGCGCCTCCGCGCGCCGCGGCAGCGGTGCCTGAGATGGCGGCCGCGGCACCACGCACCGCGAGTCCGCCGGCGGCACCTGCGACGACCGCCGCGCCGCCGGCCGCAAGGCCGGTGCCCACGGCCGCGCCGGCGCTGAGCTGCGGGCCGCCGCTGACCAGGCCGTTGGCGATTCCGGGTCCGAAGATTCCGAGGCCGAGGAGTGACAGCGCGGCCAGCACGATCGCCATCGCCTGGTCGATCGTCGGGCTGCCGCCGCCGAAGCCGGCGGTGAACTCGGAGAACAGCGTCGAGCCGATGCCGATGATGACGGCGAGCACCAGCACCTTGATGCCGGAGCTGATGACGTTGCCGAGCACACGCTCGGCCATGAACGCGCTCTGCCCGAACAGCCCGAACGGGATGAGCACGAAGCCCGCGAGCGTCGAGAGCTTGAACTCGATCAGTGTGACGAAGAGCTGGACGGCGAGGATGAAGAACGCGAGCAGCACCAGCGCCCAAGCGAGGAAGAGGCAGGCGATCTGGATGAAGTTCTCGAAGAACGACCAGTAGCCCATGAGGCCCGAGATCGAGTCGAGCAGCGGCCGGCCGGCGTCGAGGCCCGTCTGCGCGACGCGGCCCGGGCGAAGAAGATCGGCCGTCGTGAAGCCGGTTCCGCTCGCCTGCAGTCCGAGGCCGGCGAAGGACTCGAAGACGATCCGCGCGAGGTTGTTCCAGTTGCCGATGAGATAGGCGAACACGCCGACGAACAGCGTCTTCTTGACGAGGCGGGCGAGGATGTCGTCGTCCGCGCCCCAGCTCCAGAACAAAGCGGCGAGCGTGACGTCGATCACCATCAGCGTGGTCGCAACGAAGGCGACCTCGCCGCCGAGGAGGCCAAATCCGCTGTCGATGTAGCGGGTGAAGACCTCGAGGAAATGGTCGATGACGCCGGTGCCCCCCATGATGCTACTCGCCGCCTGGCGCAGCGCCGCGGCTGCTCGCCTCAGAGCCGGATCTCCGCAATCCGAACCCGGCCTGCGGGCGTGTCGTGCTTGGTGTCAGAAAGCGCCGGCGGCTCTCCGCCCAGGCGCGCAGGCACGCGGGATCGCGCGGGCCGGCCTCGCCCAGGCTCTGGCAGCGGAACAGCTCGTCGCGCAGCGGGTCCGCCGCACCCGTCTGTGCCGGTCGCGGCAGCACTGCCTCCGGCCGCTCCTCCTTCCGGGTCAGCTCGATGACCGTGGCCGTGATCGCGACGGCGACAAATGCGACCGCTCCGATCCGGGCAAGGAGTTTGGAATCCACCGCCGCGCCCCTCAGTTGCCGCTGCCCGGGAACATGCTGGCGTTGCCGGGCTGATAGCCGGCGCCGGGCGTGAGGAAGCGCCGGCGCTGCTCACGGCCCTGTTCGGCCGCGGCCGCGCGCTCTGCGTCGGCAAGAGCACGTGCGCGTCCATCGGCCGCCACGACGGCGGTGAGGTCGGCAAGCTGCTGGGCCTGGAGTGCGAGGATCTGGTTGCCGGCTTGTGTTGCCTGCAGCGCTCCAGTCGCGCCCTGGCTCTGGCCGACCAGCGCCGACATCTCCGTCCGGTTGGTGTCGAGATTGCCGACGACGGTCGCCTGGACGCGCATCGCGTCCTGCAAGCCGCCGACCGTGTTCTGCCAGCGGGTGCGCGCATCGGCGATGAGTTGCTGATCGGACGCGGACAGCGAGGCATTGCCGTAGGTCGTCTGAAACGCCTGGTCGATCTGTTGCACGTCGAAGGCGATGTTCTGCGCCTGACCGAGAAGCTGCTGGGTGCGCTGGATGGACTGTTGCAGACGCTGCAACGACGAATACGGCAGGCTCGCGAGATTGCGGGCCTGGTTGATCAGCATCTGCGCCTCGTTCTGAAGCGAGGTGATCTGGTTGTTGATCTGCTCCAGCGCACGCGCCGCCTGCAGCACGTTCTGTGCGTAGTTGGTCGGATCGTAGACGATCCACTGGGCCGAAGCGGGCGCGACCAGGACGGGCGAGAACGCCAGCGGAAGTGAAAGAGCCGTCGCGGCGAGAAGCGCCGCGCGCGAGCGACGGATGATCATGACGGAGTCTCCAGATTGGTGAGGCTTGGGATGAGATCGGCGGCCCATTCGGCGCCACGGTGGCGCAGCCATGCAGGCAGGAAGCCCTCGGGGCCGTGCTCGGCGAAGATGCGGTCGATGGCGGCCTGGTCGGTCTTGGAGGACGCGGCGCAGAGCGCGAGGGCAACGTCGGAGAGGCCGAGCTCGAACAGGCGATTGCCGCGCCGCGATTGACAGTAATAGTCGCGCTTCGGCATGGCGCGGGCGAGGATCTCGATCTGGCGGTCGTTCAAGCCGAACCTGCGGTAGATCGCAGTGATCTGCGGCTCGATCGCCCGCTCGTTCGGGAGCAGCAGCCGCGTCGGGCAGCTCTCGATGATCGCGGGCGCAATCGGCGAATTGTCGATGTCGGAAAGCGACTGCGTGGCGAAGACGACGCTGGCGTTCTTTTTTCGGAGCGTCTTCAGCCACTCCCGGAGCTGGCCCGCGAAGCCTTCGTCGTCGAGCGCGAGCCAGCCTTCGTCAACGATCAGCAAGGTGGGCCGTCCGTCGAGGCGATCCTCGATACGGTGAAACAGATAGGCGAGCACGGCCGGCGCCGCGCCGGTGCCGATCAGGCCCTCGGTCTCGAAGGCCTGGACCGACGCTTCACCGAGATGCTCGTGCTCGGCGTCGAGGAGGCGGCCATAGGCCCCGCCGACACAAAAGGGCCGCAGCGCCTGCTTGAGATCGTTCGATTGCAGGAGCACCGCGAGGCCGGTGATCGTGCGTTCGACGACGGGCGCGCTCGCGAGTGACGTTAGCGCGGTCCAGAGATGCTCCTTGACCTCGGGCGTGATGGCGACGCCCTCGCGCATCAGGATCGCGACGATCCAGTCGGCGGCCCAGGCGCGTTCGGGGACATGGTGGATACCGGCGAGCGGCTGCAGTGAAACGCTCTCGGCCGATCCTTCCGTGAGACCGCCGCCGAGGTCGTGCCAGTCGCCGCCCATGGCGAGTGCGGCGGCGCGGATCGAACCGCCGAAGTCGAAGGCGAAGACCTGAGAGCGGGAATAGCGCCGGAATTGCAGCGCCATCAGCGCCAGCAGCACCGACTTGCCGGCGCCCGTCGGACCGACGACCAGCGTGTGACCGACGTCGCCGACATGCAAAGAGAACCGGAACGGGGTGGACCCTTCGGTCTTGCCGAACAGCAAGGGAGGCGCAGCGAAGTGCTCATCCCGCTCCGGCCCCGCCCACACCGCCGACAGCGGGATCATGTGGGCGAGGTTGAGGGTCGAGATCGGCGGCTGCCGCACGTTGCCGTAGACATGCCCGGGCAGCGAGCCGAGCCAGGCGTCGACCGCATTGATCGTCTCGGGCATCGCGGTGAAGTCGCGGCCCTGGACGGCCTTCTCGACCAGCCGCAGCTTCTCGGCGGCGATGCGGGGGTCATTGTCCCAGACCGTCACTGTCGCAGTGACGTAAGCCTCGCCGGCGTAATCCGCGCCCAGCTCCTGGAGCGCGAGGTCGGCGTCGGCCGCCTTGTTCGCGGCATCGGTGTCGACGAGAGCCGACGCCTCGTTGGTCATCACCTCCTTCAGGATCGCCGCGATGCTCTTGCGCTTGGCGAACCACTGCCGGCGGATTTTTGTGAGCAGCCTGGTTGCGTCGGTCTTGTCGAGCAGGATGGCGCGCGTCGCCCAGCGATAAGGAAACGCCAGCCGGTTCAGCTCATCCAAAATGCCCGGCGTGGTTGCTGTCGGGAAACCGACGATCGTGAGCACGCGAAGGTGCGCGTCGCCGAGCCGTGGCTCGAGGCCTCCCGTCAGCGGCTGATCGGCCAATAGTGCGTCGAGATACATCGGCGTCTCGGGCACGCGCACGCGGTGCCGCCTGGTCGAGATGCAGGAATGGAGGTAGGTCAGCGTCTCGCCGTCATCGAGCCAGGTGCATTCGGGCATGAAGGCTTCGATGAGCTGCAGCACGCGATCCGTGCGGTCGACGAAGCCACGCAGGATCTCGTGCGGATCGACGCCGCGGTCGGCCTTGCCCTCGTAAAGCCAGTTCTCGGCGCGCGCGGCGTCCTCAGCCGGCGGCAGGTAGGTGAAGGTGAGGAAATAGCTCGACTCGAAATGCGCGGTTGCCTCCTCGAAGTCCGCCTTGCGCTCGGCGTCGACGAGCGCCGACGCAGCATCGGGAAAGCGGCTCGACGGATAGGCACCGACGCCGTGGCGCTGCGCCTCGACGAAGATCGCCCAGCCCGAGCCGAGGCGGCGGAAGGCGTTGTTGAGGCGGCCGGCGACGGCGACCAGCTCGGCCGGCACGGCGGAGTCGAGGTCGGGGCCACGGAAGCGTGCCGTGCGCTGGAAGCTGCCGTCCTTGTTGAGGACGACGCCCTCTGCGACGAGGGCCGCCCAGGGCAGGAAGTCGGCGAGGCGCGAAGACGTGCGGCGATATTCGGCGAGGTTCATCATCGGCCGCCTCACACGCCCAGGAAGCCCGGAATGCGCAGATGCCGGCGCGTGACCTCGACGAACATCGGGTCGCGCTTCGCCGCCCACACGGCCGCGAAGTGACCGACGGCCCAAAGGCCGAGGCCGACGAGCCAGAGCCGCAGTCCGAGCCCGAGCGCGGCCGCGAGCGTGCCGTTGAGGATGGCGATCGAGCGCGGCGCGCCGCCGAGGAGGATGTGTTCGGTGAGCGCCCGATGGACCGGCACCGAGAAGCCGGGGACCTCGGCGATATCAAGCACACCAGCCATTACACCACCGCCCCGCCGCCGAAGTTGAAGAAGCTCAGGAAGAAGGAGCTGGCTGCGAACGCGATCGACAGGCCGAACACGATCTGCACGAGCCGGCGGAAGCCGCCGCTCGTGTCGCCGAAGGCCAGCGTCAGGCCGGTGACGATGATGATGATCACCGCGATCACCTTGGCCACCGGGCCTTCGATCGATTGCAGGATCTGCTGAAGCGGCTGCTCCCAGGGCATGGACGAGCCGCTGGCATACGCCGGCGCGGCGTAGAGGAGCCCAACTGCGGTCAAACCGATGGCGCCGATCCGATCGCGGACCGGGCCGGCAAGTAGACGTTGCTTGAATGATGGCTGCCGGGCGGCGGTCATGCGTGATCTCCTGCTGTGGCTGCTGTCGCGGGGGTGATGCGGTAGTCGCCGCCAGGTCCAAGGCCTTCGACGCGGGCGAGCTCGGCGAGGCGGCGCGAAGGGCCGCGGCCGCTCAGCACCGCGACGAGATCGATGGTCTCGGCGATCAAGGCCCGCGGGACGGTGACGACGGCTTCCTGGATGAGCTGCTCGAGACGGCGGAGCGCACCGATCGCGGTGCCTGCGTGGATCGTGCCGATCCCGCCGGGATGGCCGGTGCCCCACGCCTTCAACAAGTCGAGCGCCTCGGCGCCGCGCACCTCGCCGATCGGGATGCGGTCGGGCCGCAGGCGCAAAGAGGAGCGCACCAGGTCGGATAGCGTGGCGACGCCGTCCTTGGTGCGCATGGCGACGAGATTGGGCGCGCTGCATTGAAGCTCGCGCGTGTCCTCGATGAGGACGACGCGATCGGCCGACTTCGAGACTTCCGCGAGGAGCGCGTTGGTGAGTGTGGTCTTGCCGGTGCTCGTTCCGCCGGCGACCAGGATATTGCGGCGGTCGGCGACGGCGCGGCGAAGAATCTCGGCCTGGTCCGCCGTCATGATGCCGGCGGCGACATAGTCCTGCAGGCCGAATACGGCGACGGCGGGCTTCCTGATCGCGAACGCTGGCGCGGCAACGACCGGCGGCAGGAGTCCTTCGAAGCGCTCTCCCGTTCCGGGCAGCTCGGCCGAGACGCGCGGGCTGCCGGCATGGACCTCGGCGCCGACATGGTGGGCGACGAGCCTGACAATGCGCTCGCCATCGGCGGGCGACAGTCGCTCACCCGTATCGGCCAGGCCCTCCGAGAGCCGGTCGATCCAGAGCCGCCCGTCCGGATTGAGCATCACCTCGACGATCGACGGGTCTTCCAGGAAACCTGCGATGGCCGGGCCAAGCGCCGTGCGCAGCATGCGCGTGCCGCGAAGGACCGCCTCGGATTGCTGGAATGAAACCGCCATGTCGTCCCCGTTCTGCGCGGGACCGCTCGCGAGCGGCCCTGGATCGGGGATGAGTAGAAGAGGCAGAAAATCGGGCGGCGCAACAAGCGCGATGGGGTCGTCGTAGTGTAGCGTGCAAAGACAGGGAAACGGCGAAGCCGCTGACGAGTTGCGAGCGTCGTGACAGCGTTTATTCGTTGCTCGCGTCGGCAGGAACGTCCTCGGAGATTTCTTGGCCGAGCTTGGGACCCTTGGCGAGTCGCCGGCCGAGCGCGGCGACGAAGGCGTCGTAGCGTTCGCCGGCCTTGGCGCGGGCGGCGGCCTGCGCGGGCTCTGGCAGCGGCGGGTTGGTCGTCAGCCAGAAGCGGACAAAGACCGCGAGCGTCTCGACGGCGATGCCGAGGTCGCGCTCCAGGCGCGCCATGCGGCGATCGAGCTGATCGAGGCGCCTGGTGAGCGCTGCCTCCTGCCGTTCGGCGGCGTCGGGTGAGAGGAATGAGGCGATGGCCGCCTCTGCGACGAGGGAGCGCGACTGGGCGCGGCGTGCGGCGTATTCCGCCAGCGCCCTGGTCACGCCGGGTTCGAGATAGACGGAGAGCCGCTGCTTCTTGTTCGGGTTCGGCATGGCGTCCTACAGCTCCATGCCGTCGTTGGGATCGAGGGAGACTTGGCGCGCGAGGCCTTGGACGAGACGGCTCATGCGGCTCAGCCGCGCGGCATCGTCCGGCTCGTCATCGTTGGGATCGATGTCGAACTCGTTGTCGATCGGCGGCTTCTTCTCGACCGGGGCCACGCGACTGAGCTCGGGCTGGCGCCGCTTCTCGGAGCCCGTCGGATCCTCGTCATCCATGCCGCTCACGGGTGGCGCGGCTTCCGGCAAAGGTCGCGGCGGCAGGGGCCTGCCGATCCAGTCATTCGCCTGCTGGTGTTCCGCCGCCTTCAGCACCGGCGGCGGCAAGATGCGCGCCTGTAATCTCCGGTCCTCGAAGTAGCGCGCCTTCTTGGCGCGGATGGGCGGTGTGCCGGCGACCATCACGATCTCGTCGGCGGGCGGGAGCTGCATGATCTCTCCCGGCGTGAGCAGCGGGCGGGCCGTCTCGGAGCGCGAGACCATCAGGTGGCCAAGCCAGGGGCTCAGGCGATGTCCGGCGTAGTTGCGCATGGCGCGCAGCTCGGTCGCCGTGCCGAGCGCGTCGCTGACCCTCTTGGCGGTCCTCTCGTCGTTGGTGGCAAACGAGACCCTGACGTGGCAATTGTCGAGGATCGAGTTGTTCGGGCCGTAGGCCTTCTCGATCTGGTTGAGGCTCTGCGCGATCAGAAACGACTTCAACCCGTAGCCGGCCATGAACGCCAGCGCGCTCTCGAAGAAGTCGAGACGGCCGAGCGCGGGAAACTCGTCGAGCATGAGAAGCAGGCGGTGTCGGCGGGTCTTCGCATGGAGATCTTCGGTCAGCCGCCGTCCGATCTGATTGAGGATCAGGCGGATCAGCGGCTTGGTGCGGGCGATGTCGGACGGCGGCACAACGAGGTAGAGCGTCGTCGGCTGCGCGCCGCCGACGATGTCAGTGATGCGCCAATCGCAGCGGCGCGTGACGGCCGCGACGACGGGGTCGCGGTAGAGGCCGAGGAAGGACATGGCGGTGCTCAGAACGCCGCTGCGTTCGTTGTCCGACTTGTTGAGGAGCTCGCGCGCGGCGCTGGCGATGACCGGGTGCGGTCCGGCTTCCCCGAGATGCGGGGTCTTCATCATGGCGGCGAGCGTCGATTCGATCGGGCGGCGCGGATCGGAGAGGAAGCAGGCGACGCCGGCGAGCGTCTTGTCCTCCTCCGCATAGAGCACGTGAAGGATCGCGCCGACCAGCAGCGCATGGGAGGTCTTCTCCCAATGATTCCTCTTCTCGAGCGAGCCTTCAGGGTCGACCAGGATGTCGGCGATGTTCTGGACGTCGCGGACTTCCCATTCGCCGCGCCGGACTTCGAGCAGCGGGTTGTAGGCCGACGACCTCGCATTGGTCGGATCGAAGAGCAGCACGCGCCCGTGTTGCGCGCGGAAGCCGGAGGTGAGCTGCCAGTTCTCGCCCTTGATATCGTGGACGATGGCGCTGCCGGGCCAGGTGAGCAGGGACGGGATGACGAGCCCGACGCCCTTGCCGCTCCGGGTCGGGGCAAAGCAGAGGACGTGCTCGGGTCCGTCGTGCCGGAGGTAGTCGCGGCCGAGCTTGCCGAGCACGACGCCGTCGGGGCCGAGGAGGCCGGCGGCCTTCACTTCATCGGGCCGGGCCCATCGCGCCGAGCCATAGGTGTCGACGTTCTTCGCCTCGCGGGCCCGCCATACCGACATGGCGATTGCGGCGGCGATCGCCATGAACCCGCCCGACGCCGCGATATAGGCGCCCTCCACGAAGATCGCCGGGGCATAGGCGTCGTAGAAGAACCACCACGCATAGAAGGAGGGGGGATAGTAGACCGGCCAGCCGAACACGACGAACCAGGGTTCGCCGAGCTGTGCCTGGAAGCCCAATCGCCATGCCGTCCATTCCGTCGCGCCCCAGGTCGTCGCGAGGATGATCAGCGCGACGACCAGAATCTGACCCCAGAGAATCTTGGTCGCGGACATCACGCGGTCTCCTTGTCCGATCCTCTCGTCACAGGCCGATCCCCCGCTTGCGGGTGAAGCTCCAGTCGATCCCGCCGTCGCCGCGTGCCATGCCGGAGACAGGGCGGCCGAGATGCTGTTCGAGGGATGGAGACCACGGCACGAGCTGGAAGCCGAGGCCGTCGTCGAGCATGGCGAACCGGCCGGAGGCGAGATCGAAGCGGCGACGGTATGTGCCCGCGACGTATTCGCCGGCGCCGGTCTTGACGGCCGCCTGGCCGGTTTCGGCGGTGAGGCGCCCGGTCAGGGTGTCGAGCTCGCGCCGCCGCAGCGTCTCGATCAGGTTGCGGCTGAAGGTGACGCCGCGGCTCTGCCGCTCGGCCAGTCCCTGGCCGATGAGATGCTCGGCGCGGCGGTCGAGCGCGTCGCGAACCTCGGCGCCGAAGCCGCCGGCGCCAAGCGGGACCGGCTCGCGCGCGATGGCCTGGCGGTCGAGCCAGGTGGCGCCGTTCGCCGTGATCTGCTGCTCGAGCGGAAGGTCCGACCGGACGGCGAGCGCGACACGCCGCCGGCCCTGGGCGTCGTCGAACTTGCGCAGCTCGACGATCGAGCCCGGGGCGGAGTCTCCGGCGGCGTTGAGATCGGCGAGCCTGATGTGATGGGTGCGGCCATCGACGCCGTCGACAACGGCGTAGGCGGTGCCCTTCAACTCGTCGTCGAGCCCGCGCGCCAGCAAGCGGCCGACGATCGGCTCGTCCAGGCTTTCACCGGCCAGCACGTAGTTCGCCGCGCCGCGTTCGAGGCCGCGCTCCGCGAGGCCGCGATGGATCCGCTTGATGATGTCGTCGCGCTCACCGAGCTCGCGCAGGCGTTTTTCGGCTTTATCGGAGATGACCCATTGACTTGGCCCGATCTGCTCGGCGAGCCCTCGGGCCTCCAGCTTGCGCAGACGGCCGACCTTCAGCGCATGGAATTCGTCGGGCTGATGGCCGGGATGTAGCGCGAGATCGATGACACCCGTCCGATAGGCATCGCGCGCGAGTTGGCGGTCGAGATTCGTCCAGCGCTCGGCCTCGATCTGGCGCTCCAATGCCGTGCGGATGTCGTGATCGGTGCGCGGGCCGAGCTCCTGGGTGATGAGGTCGCGCGCCCGGTCGCGCATGCCTTCCTTGATGTAGTCGCGCGCGATGACAAGGTTCTCGCCGTCGTCACGAACGCCGCGCACGATCAGGTGGAGGTGCGGGTGCTCGGTGTTCCAGTGATCGACGGCCACCCAGTCGAGGGTGGTCCCGAGATCCTTCTCCATCTGGCCGACCAGGTCGCGGGTGAACCGCTTGAGGTCCGCCATCTCGATCGCGTCGTCCGGCGACACGATGAAGCGGAAGTGGTGGCGATCGTCGGCGCAGCGCTCCGCAAACGCCTTGGGATCGGCGTCGTCAGTACCGGGACCAAAGAGCCGCGCCTTCTCTCCGTCCCGGGTGACGCCCTCGCGCCGCAGATAGCCGAGATGGGTCGCGAGCGGCGCGCCGCGTGCGCTGTGGCGGACGACGCGCGCCTTCACGACGGCGCCGCGCGAGCGCGACGTGATGAGGCGGTTCGCCTGCACCGTGGCGCGCTGGCCGCGGCCGAAGCGCGAGCGACGGCCGGGGCCGATCGTCCCCTTGCGGGAGACGGAGCCGCCGGCGCGCTCAGCGGCGGCGAGCGCCTGGGCGATGAAGGGCCGCGCGCGCTGAGCACGCGTGGAGCGGATGCGCCCAGGCCGGATGCGGAAGTCGTCCTCGGCGCTCATGGCCGCGGCCCCGCACATCGCGCCAAGCGACGGAATTCATTGAGAAAGTGCCGAAGCCGCAGGCTGCGCCGGGACGGCGCACCTCGCGGTTTCGGCATGCAAGCTATTGAAAAACCACGACCGTCATGGCGCGCACATCGCGCCCCTTTATCCTGCCATCGTGCGGTCGGGGTTGCGCCCTCCCGCCTCATCGCACGCTCCGGTGCGCTGGGGTTCGCCAGACCACGATCCGGCAGGGAGCGCCTCATTGTCGGGGCTCCGGACTTGCCGAAGCCACGAAAAGCCCGGACGAGCGCGGTGAAAGCGATATCGCGTCATGCGTGCGCGATGCCGTCGCGTTGTTGCCGGACACGCGCTGGTCTTGCGATGGTCCTGCATTCGCACCGTCGTTCGCGTGCACGACGAACAAGGGCGAGCGCGTCCACGCCAGCGGATCGGACGCAATGGTGGCCGCGTCATCAAGCGGCTTGCCGCCGATAAGGGGCGCCAGCATCGCGACATAGGCGCGCGTTTCGGCTGGCAGCGCGCGTACCCCGGCGAGGTATTCGTCATAACGCTGCGGGCCCGCATTGTAGGCCGCGAGGAAGCCCGGCGATCCGTAACGGTCGTGCATCTCGCGCAGGTACGCGGCGCCGGCCAGGATGTTGTCGCGCGGATCGAACGGATCGCGGCCGAGACCGTAACGGGCGCGCAGCTCCGACCACGTGTCCGGCATGATCTGCATCAGGCCCATCGCGCCCTTGGGCGAGACGGCGCGCGCATCGCCGGCGCTTTCCGCGGCCATGACGGCTTGTATCCATGCGGCGGGAACGCCGAAGCGTCGCGCCGCCTCCGCTATGTGGTCGGCGATCGTGTGGTCGCGCTGAGCGCGCGTGCCAGACGCGTTCTGCGCAAGCGCGACGCCAGTGAACGGACCCACGATCAGCAGGCCGGAAAGGAGAAGAGCGGGAAGACGCCGGACGAGCGAGCGTCGCCCGGCGTCTTCACTCCGTTTCCGCGATGTCGAGCGGATGGGCATCGCCTCAGTCCCGCTCCGGCCGCTTCTGGGGACGGTTCCAGTGCAGGCCCCAGACGGACTTCGCGTCGCCCGACTGGAACAGGTTGGCGCGGATCGGCTGGCTGAGCGCCGGGTCGTCGATCTGGACGGAGACGTAATCGCCGGCCTTCTCGCCAGTGCGCTTCCAGCCGGCGCCGATCTCGGGCCCGTTGCTGTCGCCGAGATGGACGCGGTAGTCCGGCGCGTTCTCGGCGTCGGAATGCTCGGCCGGAACGAGCACGATCTCACCGTTCAGCGTGAGCGTGCGGATATGGCCGGCATAGCCGTTCTTGGTGCGGGTGAACTCTCCGATCTGTGGCATTGAAAGCTCCCTATGTGCGGTGAAGGGGGACGTGCTCGGCGCGCCGTCACCGCGTTGCGGCGTGCCATTGGAAGCGGCCGTCGCCGTCCTCGTCGGTCCACAGCGGGATCGCGCGGCCGATGATCGTGCTCGTGGCGAGCGGGCCGAAGTAGCGGCCGTCCATGCTGTCGGGAGCGGCCCAGTTCATGAGGAAGACTTCGCCATCGGCGATGCGGCGGCAGCCCTGCCAGGACGGCAAGACACGGCCGGCACGGTCGCGGGCCAGCGCCTCGCCCATGTCGATGCCGTCGATCGTGATGTGTGCGCCGTCGCGGCAGACCTGCTGGCCAGCAATGGCGGCGACGCGCTTCATCAGCGGCACGCCGCGCGGCAGATAGCGGCGCTCGGCCATGAAGGAGGCGAGCGGCTCGGGCGTCTCGACCGCGACGAGATCGGTGACTTCGAGGTGACGCGCCGGCGCGATGGAATAGAGGCCGAGCGGCACGCTGGCCGACGCATTCCAGATGAGCTTCGGGGCGACCGGAAGGCAGGAGAGGCCGCCGACCGCCATCACGGCGAAGGAGGTCGTCATGACATAGCCGAGGCGCGTCACGGCTCGACCCTCCGCCGCAGGAGGATCGCCCGATGCTGCTCGACGGTGTAGCGGCGCGGCTCCTCGCCGGCGGTCAGGCGGTTGTGGACGTGGCGCCAGTGATGCGGCGACACCTCGCTCGGGTCGATGCCGATCGCCTCGATCGCATCGACGATCTGGAGGACGCGCTCGACCTTCGGCCAGCCCTCCATCTTGAGAAGGATGTCGCCGCCGGGCCGGACGAAGGGCAGTGTCTGATAGCGCTCGCCGGGCGCGATCGCGCGCACGATGTCGATGCGAGAGAGGATGGTGCCGTGGTCGTTGGAGGCCCAGCGAACGAAGGCGAAGGTGCTGTTGGGCGTGAAGGCGAGCACGCGGCGGCGCCGGTCGAGGATCTGCTCGTCCTTCTCCTTGCCGAAGCGGATCCAGTATTCGACCTTCTTCTCGATCCAGGTCAGCTCGACGCGTGTCAGGCCGTCGGCGGGCAGCGGCGGCGGCACGAGGCGCAGGTGGGGCGCACCGTTCATGGCTGGTCTCCTTTGGCTGGAGGGAATTCGCGGGCGAGCAGGTCGCGCAGCATGTCCGCGACGGTCAGGCCGCGCTGGAAGGCGACGACCTTGATGCGGCCGCGCAGCGCTGGCGTGATGTCGATCGTCAGCCGCGCGGTGAATGCGGCCGCGTCGCCGTTGCCGCTGGAGCGCGGTTCCGGTGTCTTGATCCAGCGTTCAGGATCGGCCGGTCGCGCGATGAAGGCGCGTTTGGAAGAGCGCTGGGTCATCGCGCCAGCCTCCCGACTTCTCCCGCAAGAGCGGTGATCTCGCGCGCCGCCGGACTTTCTGTGTGTGCTTCCCAGACGAGGCGGCCGGACTGCGCGGCCTCCGCAAAGGCGACACGCTGACCGATCCTGGAGGCGAGCAGCGGCGGGTCGTGATCGGCGAGCGTGAGCGCGGTCTCGCGCGCGATGACAGTGCGCGCGGCACATCGATTGAGGACGAAGCGGGCGACGAGCTGGGGGCGATAGATGCGCGCCTCGCTCAGCAGCGTGAGCATCTCGGCCGATCCCCAGCCGTCGAAGGGCGACGGCTGCACCGGGATCAGGACGATGTCGGCCGCGAGCAGCGCCGAGCGCATGAGCCCGGCGACGCGGGGCGGACCGTCGATGACGATGTGATCGGCATTGCGCGCGAGCTCGGGCGCTTCCCGGTGCAGCGTATCGCGCGCGAGGCCGATAACGCCGAACAGCCGTGGAAGGCTCTCCCGGGCGCGCTGCTGCGACCAGTCGAGGGCAGAACCTTGCGGATCGGCATCGATGACAGTGACGCGCTGGCGGCGTCGTGCCCATTCGCCGGCGAGGTGGAGGGCGAGCGTGGTCTTGCCGACGCCGCCTTTCTGGTTGAGCAGCGCGACGATCATGGCGCCGCCTCCCGTTGGCGGCACTCATCCACAGGTGTGGAACGCGGAGCGGCCGTTAGAAAGATTCCGAAGGAATCCTGGTTAGAAGAGTTAGGCCGCGCGCATTGCTTTGAATCGACGCTCGAATTCGATGAATCCGGTCCCCGATAGCACGAGGATCGGGTCCCCGATGGCACGATAGGTCGCGTCCCTGATAGCACGAGGCGATTCACAGCTTGTCCCCGGCGCGAGAAGTCCCGCGCGGCCGCAGCGGAGCGAGGGTCTCGGGAGCGACGGGAACGAATGCGAGGCGTTCTGGGGCGTCTGGCGGCTGCTCGATGGTCAGCCGGTAGCCGGGCAGCGCCTGCCGGCGGACGATCTCGCGCAGGTCGTAGGCGAAGTGCTTGAGCGGCGAGAGGCTGCCGGACTTCGCGTGAAGATAGGCAACGTCGAAGCTCCAGCCGTGCTGCTGGCG
>Ga0209061_1004101_pt1 | contig 14525 bp, 10 predicted proteins | sample Coa_R1_10_FD_187157 | JGI IMG/M metagenome (GOLD analysis project Ga0209061, IMG submission 187157) | Surface soil microbial communities from Centralia Pennsylvania, which are recovering from an underground coalmine fire - Coalmine... | ecosystem: Environmental > Terrestrial > Soil >...
TCGTGCGGCCCGCCTCCGCTGACCAGCGTGGCCGGGGCATTCGCGTTCCACTGGAAGAGGCTCGCGCCGAGGGCCTGAGCCGTCTGCGTCGCGCTCAATTTCCAGGACTGCTGGCCCTGATTGACCTGCGCCTGGTCATCTTCGGCCTGGTAGCGGGTCAGGTCGGGGAAGATGCCGGGGAAAGCGATCTGGACCAGTGTGCCCGCACCGTCGGACCACTTGAACTCGCGGAAGAGGTCCTGGGTGAGCGCGGTGTCGGGCTTATTCTTGTTGACGCTCGAAGCGGTATCTGCTTCGGCGGTCAGCACCGTGTTATAGCCGCTGATTTTGGCATCGCCATCGACAAGATTTTGCAATTTGAAGATCTGCGTGGGCGTTGCAGCGCTGAGATTATCGTAGACGTAGACATCGAGAATCTGGCCAGATCCATTGAAGCGTACTGTTACCAGCGCTTGCAGGGTTGGGACGCCTTTGAGGTAGCCGCAGGTCACACTCTCAACCTTTGAAGTGTTTGGCTGTGTGGGAATGATCGAGTCCCAATACGAAGGAGATTTAACTGCATCGGGGCATGCCTGAGGACCGAGACGGATGCCAGGCGAAGGCGTTACGGCTGCTGTGCCTGTAGAGGCAGGTCTGCTCGTTGTTGGCGATGCCTGCGCGGTGGTTCCGGTATTTCCCCCGCAGGCAGCCAGGAGCAGCGCCAGACCAAGAAGCATACTGGTTAAACAGAGTTTTTTGATAGAGATGGTGCGCATTTGTGATACCTCGTCATAAAGAGACTCACGAAAAACCCCTGAGTTTTTCCTCCAGCGGTCTGCCAGTGTCTACAAACAATAACGCAACCATCTCGTGAAATCGACATGCAGGAGAGTGAAAAAGCTCACACTGCGAGGCAATAGGCAAATGTACCAGGCCGGGGCAAGGGAGAATGGGCAATTACTGTCCCGGCTTCCCTGTCCCGTGCATTAACTGATAAAGGCACCAAGTAGAGAGACGGCCGCGAAAAGTACCACGAAGACAATAGTGATATTGAAGATCAGCTTCTCTACTCCCCGGCGCGTTTTGAAAGTCGAGATAGAGTTTGCTGCGCCAAAAGCGCTTCCCAGGCCAGCGCCGCGCACCTGGAGAAGAATAAAGAAGATGACAGCGCCCGCCAGAATAATCTGGATGATGCGAACTGCTGGAAGCCACTGTGCCAAAACTTTCCTCCCTTTCGCTACGGTCAGCGGCATATAGCAGCTCTGGGAGCAGCGCTGATCGTAACCGAATGATCTTTTCTGTGATATGTTAACGATAATCGCTCGCGAAAAATTGCGGAAAGGTGTCCTCTTATTCCGATCTGACAAACGACTTCGAAAAAACTGATTGTGTTCAATCAGAAAGGAGTAACCATCGTTTTCCCCTCCCAAATCGGAAAAAGAGGAATCCCATGCCCGCGATTATACCATAGATTCCCCGCGCCGTCGATCAATTGTACCATCTGGCATGGGGCCACTTGAAGATCCTTTCTCGTTTAGTTCCCGAAGAGTAGCCGCTGGCAGCCCCAGGCGACTGCACCCGGAGAAGAGCCATGAAGGATCTCAACCTCGCGCCCGCTTTCCTGGCTGTATTGCTCTGCCAGGCGCTCGATTTGCTCCCCGGCACCGCGCCGGGCCAGCACAGCAACCGTTCCTCCGCTGCCTCCGCCGGTGATCTTGGCACCATAGAGTCCCGCAGCCGGACCGGCTGTGCGCACCAGCTCCACCAGGCGGTCCGTACCATCCGAGCCAAGCCCACAGGCGCTATAGCTGGCGTGCGACTGATACATGAGTTCTCCCAGCAGGGTAAGCTGCTCCTCGCCGATGGGGCGATAGGCCAGAAGCGAGCGGAAGAGTCGGACGCGGTGGTGTTCGTAGATGGGATGTGCTGTGGGCTGATATACCGGGTAAGTGCGCTGTGGATCGATGTGCGTCACGTGATCGGTAAAGCCCCCGAACTGCTCCAGAAAGGCCGCGCCGTCTAGCCGTTCGGGCAAGTGGCGGCGATAGACGCTTTCCCAGAGCGATGGGGCGATATTGGCCAGATAGCCCTGCCAGCGCGTGTCGTGAATGCCCACCCGGCCATCGGCGAGCCTCTGCGCAGGCAGGCCGGCCAGTTCGGCGATAATACGATAGCCCATAAACGCGCCAACGCGCACAGAAGCGTAATCGGCTCCGGTGACGGCGTGCCGCACGCCCGAATCGATGCCCCAGACTTCGACCTCTTCCGGCAGCGCGACGCTGGCTTGCAACTCTGCTGGCTGGCAGAGCAGCGCGAGCAGAGTATTCTGGCTACCACATGCGGCGGTCATCTGATCCATGACGCCGCACGGCGCGCCAACGATCAGATTCTCGACGCGCTGGCAGAGCAGCGCTATCTCACGCCCATCCAGTTCGAGATGGAAGAGGCCAGCGACCGCTTGCATACTTGCTACTTCGAGAGCTGCCGACGAACTGACGCCCTTGCCTGCCGGCACCTCCGAGTGAATAAAAAAGCGCAGGCCCCGCTCAAGGCTCAGGCCGCGCTCGTGTTGCAGGAGGACCAGCACGCCGACAATATAAGCTGCCCACGCGCTGCCGGAGGTAGAGGTGAGCAGGGTGTGGGCGGATCTGTAATCCAGTGTGCTCTGATCGTCTTGCAGGGCAGCGCATGAGAAGGAAACCTGTGGTTCGCCGGAACTGGCATCGATACTGGTGCTGAGCAGAGTGATGGCTGGTTCGTCTGCGGGCTGGACAGCAACCCACGTCGCCACGCTCAAGGGAAGCTCCAGGACTAGCGACCCGGAATAGTCGGCGATCCCGCCCATCAGATCCAGGCGACCGGGGGCGCGTCCCACGTAGATCGGCGCATCGGTCGCGAAAAAATCTGGCCGCTCGTTCAACGCAGCCAGGAAACGCTCTGCATCGGGAAGCGATTGGGCTTGAGCGTTTGCAAAACGCCACATTTAGAAGGTCCTTTCTGCTTCTGTATGCTGCACGGTCGATGCGTTCTTCGTCTCTAACAACCCGTGCTGCTGCAAAAGGTCGCGCAGGATCGGAGCAACCTGCGCGTAGATGTGCTGGTTAGCGCAGCCCAGCCAGCTTATGCCCGTTGTGACGTCCAGGGGAGCCGCTAGCCGCTGTCCGGTGGGGTCCGTAATGGATAGTCCTGCCTCACGGGCGATCAGTTCCGTGCAGAGGTCGTAAGGATGGCAGGTCAGGCCGAGCGCGTAGCCCTGGGCACGCGCTCGTTCATCGGCCAGGGCGCGTAGATCCGCTAGCCAGCGATCGTGGCCAGCCAGCAGTTCGGCAAGCTGGCCGCCGGTACAAATATATTGATCTTCAAAGCACTGCGCCTGGCCAGGCTGAACCGGCCCCAGCAGGCGTTCCACGACTTCGTCGTCGATGGCGGCCATTTCGGCGCGACCGCCGGGCACAAAACGTGCGATATTCCCGAAGCCATACGCAATGGTCGTCGCCTGCGAAGGCCGCGGCAGCAACGGCTCGCGCGTTCCTCGCACGCGGTTGAAACGCTCGCCGCCGGCACCCTGTCCAGCTATGGCCCAGAAACAATCGCTGAGATGCTGTTTGAGCAGGGGGATCTCCGTTTGCACCGCCAGTTCGATATCGGCGAGCGAGGTTTGCGGGCCGCGATTGGGCGCGACTCCTGTCAGAATCCAGGCCGGGCGCTTTTGGTAGACGAGGCCACGCGTCCCGTCGATGGGATCAATGATGATGCGCAGTTCCGCCTCGTCGGGGCTGCTACCCTCCGGGAAGACACGCAGGCCATCCTCGCCCAGACCTTCCGCGATGAGGACAAAGGAGCGCTCGCTTCCCAGATCTGTGAATTCTTCCACAAGTACATCTTCTGAGATGCGATCAAGCGCGAAGATGCTATCTCCGGCCTGCTCTGCCACAACGGCGGAAAGATGCTCTATTGCCTGTTGTTCGCAACTGGTTATGATACGGTCGCGGATAGACTCGTGAATGGCGCGCACGCGGGCAAGCAGTTGCTTTCCCTGCTGAATTGTCATGCTTCTCCTGCCTCTCGATAGTGTTTCGTCGATACAGCCAGCAGTTCCGCTGCTTTCAACTCCGGCGAGGTATCGCTGATAAAATTGCCGCCGCCAATTTCGGGACCGGCCAGGTACTTGAGAACCTGGGGACGGCGCAGGGGCGGGTGGAACGCGATAAAGAAGTGGAACGCGCGATAATCTCCTCCATCAGCCGGTGCCTGGTGAAGCGCCATAACGTATGGAAACGACATCCGCCAGAGATTATCAAAACGCACAGTCACGTTCTTCAGGCCACGTGCCAGGGCCTCAACCTCGGCAGGGCCTAGCGCGAAGATATGGGGGACGCGGCGTTTGGGAGCCAGATAGACTTCGTAGGCGTAGCGCGCAAAGTATGGAACGAAGGCGAGCACGTATTCGTCCTCGTACAGGATGCGCCGCCCATCGTTCTGCTCGGCTAGAATGATGTCTGCGAAAAGCGCTCGCTGGTTCTGGTTGAGATAATTCTGCGAGGCGGTAAGCTCTTGCTCGATAGTCTTAAAGACAAAGTTGGTCGCGTAGATCTGGCCATGCGGGTGCGGGTTGGAGACGCCTGCAACCTCGCCCTTGTTCTCAAAGATCAACACGTGCTGAACCTCCGGGCGCGCGCCGAGTTCGGCGGTTTGCTGCTGCCAGACTTGCACAATCTCAACGATCTCCTCGTGAGGCATCTCGGCCAGGGTCAGGCGATGATTGGGGCTGTAGCAGATCACGCGGGCCAGACCACGAGCCGGACGAGTCTTATAAGGTGGCTGGGGAACTGTGATCTCATCTGGCGCGTCGGGTCCAACGCAAGGATGATCGTTATCAAACACATACACCCCCTGATAGCGCGGGTTGGCGGCTCCGCTGACGCGCTCATTGCCGGGACAGAGCGAGCAGTCTACGGCGTATTCGGGCACGGGCGCAGCCTGCATTTCCACAACCGCGCCGCTCCAGGGCCGATTCTGCCGATGTGCCGCGACGACTACCCATTCCTCGCGCAAAGGGTGCCAACGTTCTTCCCATAATCCTGTCGTGGGGGACGAAGCAATGCTCATACGTTCTTCACTCTTCCTCTTGGCGGCGAGAAACAAATCTCACTCATCAGTATAATGCACGAATCGTGCAGAATCAATGCTCGAATGTGCAATATACCCGCTTTTTCGGTGTGATTACTCAAGAGCACAGCCCCGCTTCTGGTGGCTGGCAGATTCTGAGGCCAAGTTCCCCGAATTTCGCAAGCATTTCGGGGGGCGCTTTGCGGTCCGTTATCAGGACCTGGACGGCTCCGGGTGGAGCGATAGCGTGCAGGGCGACCTTGCCCAGTTTGGTATGGTCGGCCAGCACAATAGCACGCTGGGCATGTTCAATAGTCAGGCGATGGGTCAGCGCTTCCAGTTGATTCGGGCCGGTCAGGCCATGCTCAGGACTCAATCCGGTCACGCCGATGAAGGCTTTAGAGGTGTAGATTTGTTTGAGACTTTGTTCAGCCAGCGGGCCCACCAGGGCGAAGAAATCCGGCAGCAGCAGGCCGCCGATCATGGTCAGCGTCACGTTCTTCAGTCCGTTCAATTCCATGGCAATGTTGAGCGCGTTAGTAACAATCGTCAACGGTTGAAGCTGAGCCTGGCGGATGGCGTGAGCGAGATGCGTGGTCGTGGTGCCGGGCGAAAGCGCGATAGTGTCACCCGGCTCGATCATGCTCAACGCCAGGCGGGCAATCTGCGCCTTTTCCTCACTTTGCCGGCGCATATTCTCCTGGAACGTTAGATCGTAGGCATACGAGCTATATGCCGGGGCGTCAATGGGCAGCGCGCCGCCATGTACGCGCCTCAGCAGATGCCGCTGTTCCAGGCGCTCCAGATCGCGCCGAATAGTTGAGCTATTGACCTGGAGTTGCTGGCTCAACTGTTCGGCGTCGATACGCCCGTGAAGGGAGAGTTCTTGTAAGATGTACTCTGCGCGCTTCGCTGCTCTGGTGGACATAGCGCTCCTCTGATGGATCGAGGGTAGTAGCGCCATTATATGGTCTCCCGCGTGGGAAGTCAAGCTTGCAAGGGTACCTGCTTCCACCAGGAATCGGCTCTTCACGAGTTCGTCTTGAGTGAGATTGTTCCCGCGTTCTGATCTACCGTGATCGGCACGCTGGTCAGAGGCGTCTGCGCTGGTCCCTGGAGCACTGCGGCAGATTGGGAGGGATCGAAGACCGCGCCGTGACAGGGGCAGACCAGGTCGTGGCTGGAAGGATCGTAGTCTACGGGGCAGCCGGCGTGCGTGCAGGTCGCGTCGTAGGCGACGAACTGGCCATTGCTCAGATGGATCAGGATGCCGGGATCGCCGTTAGAGGGCAGGGTGAAGTTGGTGGAACTATTGACCGGTACATCGCTGATCTTTGCAATGACGCCATTAGGGAGCGTGCTGGTTGGGGTACCGTTTGCGACGGGCGAACCGAGCGTTGGCGTAACCACTGTGCTGGAGGCGAGGTCGTTTGTGTTGCTGCCGGGCAGCAGATGAAGTGCCTCGGCCAGCCAGGCCAGAACCAGCATGACGCCTGCGCCAGTTACTGTGCCCCAGACAAAATTGCGCCGACTCTGCTGGCGAGCCTCTGCAAGCTGCCACATCCTGTATTCTGATGCGCGTTGCCCTGGATAGGGCGAGCGAAACTGCGGCTGCGAGGAAGCCGGTCGCTGTCTGAATTGCATTGCCTGTGCTGGCTGCAGCTCGCTCAATACTGCCGGCCCAATTTTGACACCTAAGAGGAATGTGCAGAGAGCGGCCACGCGCGGCTGTCTTGCCGGTTCGGCCCGTCTTACCAGGGACGCGGCCAGGCGAGTATCCAGCGCGGGCAACACCTGGTTCGCCGGACCGGCGATAAACAGCGTTATCCAGCAGAAGATGAAGACGATATCCGAGCCATAGAAGTAGGGGAAGATGTGCCAGTCTGCCGAGAGGAAGAAAACCAGGTTGATCAGGAGGCCGAAAAGCGCAGCGGGGCGCAGCAGAAACCCTAGCAATGCGCCCAGGCCGATTGCCAGTTCGCCAAAGGCCACCAGCGCCCCAAAGAGCACCGCGTGTGGTACTGCCACATTTATCAGAAAACTGCGCAAAGGCGAACCCGTGGCGAAGGCGGCGATCTGGTGCCCGATATAGCCGCGCGCCTGCGGATTAAAATATTGCGGATCGGTCAGCTTCTGAATGCCCGCATACAGAAAGGTTACGCCCAGGAACAGGCGCAGCGGCACCACAATCCAACCGGTCCAGCCTGGCGTTTTTATCTCTAATTTTGATTCCATATTGCCACTCTCATGCTTCATAAATGTCACCTTATCTATCCTGAAAGGACATTATAGCAGAGAAAGATGAGAGGTTGGTGAATAAGGTTTTCACGCTGAAAAACGCTCCATTTTTGTGCTGCTCCAAGTGCTCAGCTGATCGTATGGAGGATTGTAGCATGGAAACATCAAGAAAGTGTAAAATTGGGTGTAATAGCCGCTTTCATTGTCTCCCTTCGTGTCACGCTGACCAGTGCAGCATAGTTTTAGTCTCACAAAATCGTTGGAACCAACAGCAGCTTGCCGACTGCGTTCTCATCAATCATTTCGTGGTCGAAGAGCATGGGATGGTGCTCAACGTTGCGCCAGGGCTTGATGAAGTCGTCGTAGTGCTTGCTGCCAGGGTGGCCGGACTGGCCGGGCGCATGTATGGAGAGCGAGGCTGCCGGATCGGCCAGGTTGATAATTTGCCGGTACGAAGCTACGGTGATCACTGTCTCTGGATCAGCAGGCGAGGCAGCGCCCAGGTTGATTGTATCGACGTCGCCTCCGATGGGATATGGACCGCGATTAAAGATCCTGTCGAGCGGTTTGAGCAGGCCCAGCACGTGGGCGTAGGTCATTTTGTGGATTTTGCCGTAGGACCAGCGCGTGGGATCATCGCCCAGCTTCTCCTGTAGCTCGTCGAGCGTGGCCTCGAAGGCGCTGAGCAGCGCTGTTTCCCAGGTGCGCGGACCGTTGGGCATGACCGAATCGGCGAACCAGCTATCGTCCTGTTCTTTGAGCAGGCGTATGAGCAGAGGCTTGCTGCGGCCAAAATAGGCGTTCATGGGAGCGAAGAGCGTTGAGCCGACGCCCAGGTAGCTCTTGAGCAACTCTTCATTATCGCCCAGCAGGGCTGAAAAGACGATATGCTCAAGTTTGCGCAGGAAGGTGATATAGAGAGACGCGCCGGGGCTATCGGATGAGAGCACATAATTCCAGGCGCGCAGGATATCCTGGGCCTGGATCGCCAGGCGGGTACGCGACGCGACGCTCATCATATGCGGTACAATCTCTTCCGCCGGGAGCGCGTACTGATCGCTCTGAATTACGGCCATGTCCGAAAGCGAGAGCTTGCCCCGGCTGGTCAGCAGATCGCGAATACGCTGGGCGCGGTAGCCGTTGAGCCATTCATGAGTGATGTAGTAGGGATAGGTATCGTCAACCACGCGGTTATTGGCCGTGACAACAAAATGCTGCGGCGGGTTGGTGGTCTGGGGCAGTTCCTCAAAGGGAATCAGCCCGGTCCATTCGTATTCGCCGGTCCAGCCTGGCGAGGGCAGCAGGGCCTGACCTTTGGCGCGCGTGGGGATTGCTCCGGCCATCAGATAGCCGATGTTTCCGTGAGTATCGGCGAAGACGAAATTCTGCGCCGGTACATCCCAGTCGCGCAGAGCTTCGCGGAACTCGTCGATATTGGTTGCGAGAGCCATCTTCTCAAGGGCGGAAACGATATCGTGGTGCTCAAAGCCGGTCCATCTCAGAGCCAGCGGCAACTCCTCGCCCTGCTCGCCATTTTGCCCGTTTGCACTGCCTTGCATAGTCGTCAGGATTGGCCCATGACGGGTGACGCGTACCTCCTCGACTACCGGCTCTTTACGCCCCTTGACCTTGATCTCCTCGCGATAGACCTGCGCGTCTTCCCAGCGGCCCATGAATTCATATTGATCAGGGTTCTGGGGATTGAATTTTTCGATATAGAGGTCTTCAACGTCGGAAATGGCGTTGGTCACGCCCCAGGCCACATGGCGATTGTGCCCGATGATCACGCCAGGCGCGCCGGGGAAGGTAGCCCCTACAACATCGATCTCGCCGGCGACCAGGTGGCATTCAAACCAGATCGAGGGCGCGGTCTGGCCAAGATGCGGATCGTTGCAGAGGATTGGTTTGCCTGTGATGGTCATGCTGCCATCAACGACCCAGTTGTTGCTGGCGCCCAGCAAGCCAAAGCCGCTGAGTTGCCTGAGCGTAGCGTACTGCTCAAGCAGGCCCAGGTTTGTGCCTTTGTAGGATACGCCGGGCGGGATGATCAGCGGGTGCGAGGGATCGTAGCCGGTTTCGAGCTTTGCCGCGCGTTCAGGACCCAGCCTGGCTACCAGGCGAGCGCGTATCAGTTCGGTTTCCCAGTTGCCGCCCAGATTCCAGCCCATCATCTTGGACCACTGCATGGTATCGGCCGGTTGCCAGGGAGCGGGAGTGAGACGCAGGAGGGTGAATTCGAGCGGCAGATTGGTGCGGTGGCTGCTAATGAACGCATTGACGCCGCGTGCGTAGGCGTCCAGAATACGTGCGCTATGCGGCGGGAGCGTGCGCACGGCGGCAGCTGCAGCGCGATGGAGACCCAGACGGCGCGCGAACCGGTCTGGCTCCAGGGCGATCTCGCCGAAGAGTTCGGCCAGGCGACCGGAGCCAATGCGCCGGTTCAGTTCCATTTGCCAGAGGCGGTGCTGGGCATGCACGTAGCCTTGAGCCAGATAAAGATCGTCTTCATTATTGGCGTAAATATGGGGAACGCCATAGCGGTCAGTGACTATTTCCACAGGCTCGTGCAGATCTGCCAGGCGTAACGTGCCTCTTGTCTTGGGAAGCGGCCTGCGCATGAGAAAATAATATGCTCCGCCAGCCAGCCCGGCGATACCAGTTGCGGCTGCAAGCGTCTTTTGCCACCAGGATGCCATACGTACCTCCTTATTGCTTAAAATGTGACTGAAGCAGGCGCTCCCCGATTTATCGGGAAGGACATGATAAATCGGCCTCCTCTCTGGCTGTTTTCGCGTATGTGATGCGCGATTTCCGCCTGTGCGACCTGCTCTCAATCATTGTATGATCTGCCTGGTTCTCCGTGTGTGCGCGCGTAAGGCTAAACCAGTTCGGTCCCTCGCGCGGTATCGCGTACCTCATAGCCCATCGCCCTCAACTGGTCGCGTATCCGATCCGACTCCTGCCAGTTCTTAGCGGCGCGGGCCTGGTTGCGCTTCTCTATCAGGGCCAGCGCCTCATCGCTGAATTGACGAGCCGTGCGCGGTTTGACGGTATCCAGGCGCAGGCCAAGCACGCGGTCGAAGTCAAGCAGCAGCCGACGCCGCTCGCCCGGCTCGATCTTCGTGTTGCGTGGCACCTCGCGCGCTTTGCTCAGCGCGACCGGTAGATCCAGGTCATCGTTGATGGCCATATGAAACGCCTCGCGAACGCGCGATGCCTCTTCCGACCAGGGATCGCTCGCGCTGCAGGATGTGACGGGCAACTCGGCCAGGTCGGCCCGCAGGTTGTTCAGTGCATTTTGCGCCCCCGTCAACGATTCTCTGGTGAAGTTCATCTTTGAGCGATAATGGGCGGTCAGTAGCGAATAGCGGAAAGCCAGTGGCTCAAAGCCCCATTCTTTCAAATGGCGCAGCAGGATCACATTGCCCAGGGAGCGCGACATCTTGATCTCGTCCTCGCTTGCTCCCTGATGAAAGAGGCTGCTGCTGATATTGATAAACTCGCCGTGCATCCAGTACTGAACCGGCGATTTGCCGCTCACCCCCTGGCTTTGCGCGATTTCATCCTCGTGATGCGGAAAGATCAGATCGACGCCGCCGGTATGGATATCGAACTGTTCGCCCAGGTATTTGGTCGCCATAGCAGAGCACTCGATGTGCCAGCCAGGAAAGCCAACGCCCCAGGGGCTTTCCCAGTTCATTTGCCGGCTCTGCTCGCCATGTTTCCACAGCGCGAAATCCTCCGGCGCGCGTTTATCTTCTGCGATCTCCAGGTCTACGCGCCCGCTGGCTCCCGCTCGCAGCCTCTCGACCGTATTGCCGGAGAGCTTGCCATACGCAGGAAAGCTGCTGACATTATAGTATACATTGCCATCGGTCACGTAAGCTAGACCGCGTTCGATGAGCTGCCTGGTCATGGATTGCATTTCAGGAATGTGATCGGTTGCCCTGGGGCTCAAATGGGGCGGCAGAATATTGACCTCTGCCGAGTCCTCCTCGTACTGGCGTGTATACTGGGCCGCGATCTCGTAGGCCGAGCGCCCGGTGACGCGCGCCTCGTACTCGATCTTATCCTCGCCGCGCTCTTCGGTATCGTTCTGCAAATGGCCTACATCGGTAATATTGCGCACCAGGTAGACATTGTAGCCGTTATATTCAAGCACGCGACGCACCCAGTCGGTCATCAAGAAGGTACGCAGGTTCCCGATATGGATATCCTTATAAACAGTCGGGCCGCAAGAATAGATCGTCACGCGTGGCGGGTTGAGCGGTTGAAAGAGCCTCTTACTGCGTGTCAATGTATCGTACAGGTAAACTGGTCTGGTCATGAACAGCTCCTCTGATCTTTTTCTTTATCTTTATAGAGAGCAAAAAGCGATCTCGATCATACATATAGGATAAATTGGTAACTCAGGCGGGAGGACGTGCAAGTGTGAGGTAGAACCGGAAAGGTATCGGGCGCAGCACGCCATTACGTTCACAGGAGGCTGAGTTACCGGTATTTTCCCCTGTGAACGCTATGACAGGTGCAAGAGTGATGTTCGTGTAGATGGTCCACAATATGCTCCCTGTGATCGATCTGTCTGGCTTTTCTCCGTGCCACAGTATATCATACCGGTTCGTTTGCGGGCAATCGTTTAGGCATGAGAAGTTTCGCCAGCAATCGGGTTGGTGGCGGACGGTGGAATATCAACAAAAGAGAGCAGGCCCGGCTCCGGCTCCCGGCCTGCTTGCTCTCCTCTGTTCTTGCTAGCTGCGCTTCTACTCGGTCTTCTCTGCTAGCGCCTTCATGCGGTACTCATGCACGCCCTTTTTGAGCGTGCCCAGGGCCAGAGTCGCGCAGGTAGGTCGCGTCATCACCAGTTCGCGGCCAAGCTGCTCGATCAGGTCCTCGAAGCTCATATTCTCGATCTCCTCGGCGGTCAGGCCGTCTACTATCTCGGTGACATACGAGGCAGCGGCGCGGCTAATGGTGCAGCCTTCGCCCTCCCAGCGGATCGCGTCGAGTTTGCCCTCCTGGTCAAAATGAGCGTGCATGGTAATAATATCAGCGCAGCCAGGATTGCCGCCGCTCAGGCTCACCTGGGCATGCTCCAGCGGGCCGTAGTTGCGCGGATTTTCGTAGTGATCGACTAAAAATTCGATAGCTTCTTGACGGTCCATGAAGTTCTTTCTCTCGCTCAGGGCTTTTCAATGGGCGCGCGTACCAGGTTGCCCCACTCGGTCCACGAGCCGTCGTAATTGCGCACACGTGGATAGCCAAGCAGGTAAGTCAGCGCGAACCAGGTGTGGGCCGAACGCTCGCCGATCCGGCAATACGTGACCACATCCTTATCGGGCGTGACATCCTTGCCGTAATAAATCTGGCGCAGTTCCTCGGCTGACTTAAAGGTGCCGTCGGGATTGGCCGCAGTAGCCCAGGGAATATTCTTCGCGGTCGGAATATGCCCGCCGCGCTGCGCACCCTCCTGCGGGTAATTGACCATATGGATCAATTCGCCTGTGTATTCCTGCGGTGAGCGCACATCGATCAGGCGGCGGTTGGGGTCCCGCAAACCGGCGGCAACATCATCGCGATAGGCGCGAATAGACTCGTCCATCGGCTGGGCCTTGTAGGATGTGGGCGTATACTGAGGCACATCTTTGACGAATGGGCGACCCTCAGCCTCCCACTTTTGCCGCCCGCCATTCATGATCTTCATATTGGTATGGCCATACATCCTGAACAGCCAGAAAGAATAGCAGGCGTACCAGTTATTCTTATCGCCGTAGAGCACAATCAGTGTATCGTTGTCGATCCCCCAGCGGCTCATCAACTGCTCAAAACCTTTCTGACTGATGAAGTCGCGGGTAACAGGGTCCTGGACATCCACGTGCCAGTCGAGCTTAACTGCGCCGGGCAGATGGCCTACTTCGTAAAGCAAGACATCTTCGTCGGCCTCAATCAGGCGAATCGCTGGAACATCGAGATGGTCGGCTACCCAGCTGGTTTCGACCAGCACTTCAGGGTGAACATAGCCGGCGTGATTTGTTTCCGTACCAGACATAAGAAGTTCCTCCCTACATATTTCTGGTGTCAAATAGTTCTGCGCGACCCTCGCATTATATTGAGGATCGCTCTTGAGAGATAACAAAGTCAATCCGCTTTATATTCTACCTCGCAGGTCGGAATTAAACAAGGGAGTCGAGGTACCTACATACGTAGCGCCTCCACCGGCGTTACGCGTCCGGCCTGCCAGGCGGGCAAGAGGGCGGCAAGAAGCGAGGCGATAATGGCGACGGCGACAATCTGGCCGAGTTCTGTCCAGGGAATGGCAAAGGTTAGGCCGGTATTAAATTGCTCGAAGAAGTTGACGGCGAAGATGTTGCTGGAGAGGATCAGCCCCAGAACGACGCCGCTCAGGCTGCCCACAATGCCAACGAAGAAGGATTCGCACAAAAAGGCCCCCTGAATTAAGCGCCGTTTGCAACCAAGAGAGCGCAGCATGCCTATCTGCTGGCGGCGCTCGATGACCGCGCGGGTACCGGTGAGGGCCAGGGCCGCGACTCCCAGCAGGAGGGTCAGGCCAACCACACCCAGCAGTACATCGCTCAGCAGAATACGCGGCCCGCGCACCGAGAGCACCTCATCCTCAAGCACGGTGGTTTCCAGGCCGTTGTCCAGAAAAGCCGAGCCGAGTTTCAAGGCGAGCGCGTGTTCGTCCTGACCCGGCGCAACCTTGAGGAAGTAGGTCTGCTGATTGGGAAGCGCGGCGGAAGCCTGAAGGGTGGGAAAAGCGGCCTGCGAGAAGTAGAGGCCAAAATGGCTGCTGTCGCTGTTGTCAACTACTCCGATGATAGTGAACTTACGAGCATAGGAACCGTTAAGATCGCTGATATTGAGCGGCTGCTGAAGCCGGGTAACGACTCCTGTAGCGTTGCCGATGGCCGCGAGAACGTTCTGGATCGCCGAGGTCTGGAGGTTGAGGGTCCAGACTGGCGTTGGCGCGAAGCTGGTATCGCCCTGGTAGATGCCGCTGAGCGAGAACGTATAGTAAGGGTCCAGGCCGGGCGGTGTGACCGGCTCCCCGGCCGCATCGGCGCTGGGTGCATTGGGATCGTAGACTGGTGAGTTGATCAGGCTATCCGGGCGATAAGGCAGAGCGTCGCTATCGATCAATACATCGTTTGGATTCGTTTGCAACGCGTGCCAGACCGCGC
>Ga0209061_1004104_pt1 | contig 14518 bp, 13 predicted proteins | sample Coa_R1_10_FD_187157 | JGI IMG/M metagenome (GOLD analysis project Ga0209061, IMG submission 187157) | Surface soil microbial communities from Centralia Pennsylvania, which are recovering from an underground coalmine fire - Coalmine... | ecosystem: Environmental > Terrestrial > Soil >...
CGCCACTTGGGGTCACTCGACCAGCTCGTAGCCCGCTTCCGCTAGCGACGCGGCCCCGCCGTAGATCCACAGCACCTCCAGGGGCTGCTCGGGATCGACGTTCTCCAGCGAGTGCCGCTCCCCCTGGGGGACGAAGATGATGTCGCCCTCGCCGACCAGGAACTCCTCGTCGCCGCTGACCGCGCGCCCGCGCCCGCGCACGATGTACTCGATCTCCTCGGCGTGGGGGTGGCGGTGCAGGGCATGGCGGGAGGGCCCCTCGCGCACCGGCGGGAACACGGTGTGGCCGAGCACCAGGTGCCGGGTCCCCATGGTGTCGGCCGTGGCCAGCCAGGTCACGAGCATGCGCACCCAGCCCGCGTTGGGGTCCAGGCGGGTGTCCACGGGCAGGTCGCGGCGGTTGATCAGGCGGCGAATGGGCATAGGCCCCCCTTCCCTTCAGCAGGCGGCAGGTCAGCGGACGACCGGCGGGGGGAGAACGCGCGGCAGACCAGGCGTAGCGCACGGCAGCCCGCGCCCGCAGTGCGGCACCATGACGTGTCCCGAGCGGTGGGGTGCACAGGACTTCCCCTTCCCCTACGGGCCGCGCGCCGTAGCGTGGCGGCCTCTTCCGGGCAAGGTGTCGCTATGGTAAGCGACCAGCACCGCGCTGTCAACGCGCTGAACAGCCAGCGGGGCATGCACCCGATGCTGCGGGCTATGCCCCGGGGGAACGCGGAGGCGTGCGGGTCAGCGCGGCATGTACGGCGGCGGGGGGTACACGCGCCAGTAGTCGGGCTTGCCGTGGACCACCGCGCTCCAGTCCTTCGGCTGGTAGGTCTCGTCGACCTGCTCCACCTCGGCGGTGTATTCCATCACGTTGTCCTCGCGGTCGAGGAAGTAGGCGAACAGGTTGTTGCCCGGCCCATGGCGCCCGGGCCCCCACACGCGCGGTACACCGTGCTCGCCGAGGTGGTACATCCCCTTGCAGATCTCGAACCAGTCGCGCACCTCCCAGGCCACGTGATGCAGCTTCGTCTGCTCGCCGGGCACGAACGCCAGGGAGTGGTGGTCCGAGTTGCAGTTCATGAAGCGGAAGCCGATCGCGTTGCGGTCGATGATCCGAAAGCCGAGCACATCGCGGTAGAACTGCGCCTCGGCCTCCGGATCGGGTACGTTGATGACGATGTGGGAGATCTTGGTCGGCTTCACCGCCCGAGGCCCGTAGTCGTCCGCCACGCGCTCGGGGGCGGTGAACAGCTCGACGACCAGGCCCGCGGGATCGCGGAACCGCAGCGCGTAGCCGCGGCCGGGCTCGCTGGCCGGCCCGGGCGGTTGGAGGATCTCCACCCCGCGGCGCGCCAGCTCCTCGGCCGCGCGCTCCAGGTCGGCGCGATCGCGCACCTCGAGGCCCATGTGCTCGAGGGCGTTCACATCGCGGTCGGCTTCATAGAGCGCCAGGGCGTGGTGGGTGGGCTCCTCGGCGCGCAGGTACAGCCGCCCCTTGCCCTCCTCGGTGATGCCCAGTCCCCATAGCTCGGTGTAGAACGCCGCGTGCTCCGATAGATTGCGCACCTTCAGGCCGACATGGCCCACGCGGGTGACCTTGGCAGGCGCTGGCATACGGTCTTCTCCTCTGCTGCCGCAACAGTTCCCCGTTCGCAGCCGCGCTCCGGCGCTACCGCGCCGGCTCCTCAAGGTTACGCTGCCGCGCGCCGCACCTCACGCGGGCGCGGTCAACAGGAAGTCGCGTACCAGCCGGTTGAACTCGTCGGGCCGCTCCTGGTTGGCGGCGTGCCCCGCGCCCTCGATGAGCGCCAGCCGCGCCCCGGGAATGCCCGCCGCGAGCCGCTCCGACTCCGCGCGCGGCAGGACGCGATCCGCGCTGCCCCAGATCACCAGGGTGGGCGCGGTGATCGTCGGGAGCACGTGGCGGTAGTCGGCCTCGGCCAGCGCGATCGCCGCCTGCCGGTATCCCTGCGGGTGCAGCGCGGCCATGATCGCCGCGACCTCGTCGTGCAGCGTCGCGGGCGCCTGGGGCGAGAGCAGCTCGGCGGCCCGCTCGCGCGCGAACTGGGCCAGGTTGCCGCTGGCCACGGCCGCTAGCCGGCGCTCCAGCCGCGCCTGGCGCTCCGCGGGCGGCAGCGTGCCCCCGCCGCAGTAGGTGTCGGCCAGCACCAGGCGATCCAGCCGTTGCGGATAGCGGTCAGCGAACGCCAGCGCGATGACCCCGCCCATGGACAGCCCGACCACGTGGGCGCGCGACGCGCCGAGGTGGTCGAGCAGCGCGGCCAGGTCGTCCGCGTAGTCCGCGATCGCCCAGCCCGCGGGCGGGTCGGACGAGTCGCCGTAGCCACGGGCGTCCCAGGCCACCACGGTGAAGGCGTCGGCCAGCCCCGTCAGCTGGTGACGCCACGAGCGGGAACTGCCGCCGATCCCGTGCAGTAGCACCACCAGTGGCCCCTGGCCCGCCTGCTCATAGGCGAGGTGGCCATCGCGCACGAGGGCCGTGGGCATCGCCACGCCCCCCACCTACGGGGTCGCCGGCTCGACGGGCGCCGGCGCGACCGTCGGCACCCCATCCGCGGCCGCCCGCGCGGCCGCCTGGGCATACACCGCGCGCTGGCGCTGCAGCTCCTGCTGCAGGAAGCGACGCATGCGCACCACGCCCACGTCGGCCTGCACCAGCTTCTCGTGCAGGCGCGACTCGATGCCGCGCTGCGCCTCCAACGCCACGCGGTCCTGCTCCAGCACCCGCCAGTGGTTGTACTCCAGGAACGCTTTGTACAGCGTGCGCCACAGGGTGCGCTTCCACCCCTGCACCTTGCGCCAGCGGAAGAAGTACACGCGGGTGCGGTGCTCGTCGAGCGGCGTCACGAAGCCGACGATACGCAGGGCGGGGCCGGGCCCGGCCGACTTGGGATACGGGATGTCCAGCCGGCACCACAGCGTGCCCGTGTTATGGATCTCGACCCAGTCGAAGTTCACCCCGCGCTGGCCCTCGCGCTCGACGACGAACCCGTCGGGCAGCTCGCGCACGCGCATGCGGTCGGTGCGCGCGCCGCGGCTGAGCGTGTAGCTCTTGGCGTGCAGGAACACGCCGTGCATGGGGTCGGAGAGGTTGTCGTACACGCGCAGCCAGTTGGTGCGCCAGATGGCGGTCTGCAGGAACCCGGTCCAGTATGGGCTCTCCAGCTCCTCGGCCACCTCCAGCGGCGGCGGTGGGAAGAGGTCGACGTCGCCGATGTAGCCCCAGACCAGCCCGACCCGCTCCTGGGCCGGGTAGGTGGGCACGCGGAACCGCTTGGTAGCCTCGCAGGCGCCGCCCTCCGACGGGATCGCGATGCACTGGCCCTCGGTGTTGAACTGGAAGTGGTGATAGGGGCAGGTGAGCGCGCCGTTGACCACCGCGCCCAGCGACAGTTTGGTGTCGCGGTGCGGGCAGCGATCGACCATCACGTGCGGGCGCCCCTCGTCGTCGCGCCACAACACCAGCTCCTCGCCCAGTGCCCTCACCCCGCGCGGCCGGTCCGTGAGTTCCGCGGAGGTCGCCAGCGGGTACCAGAGGTTGCGCAAGCCGAGCTTGAGAGGCTCCTCACGGTTCACTGGCGGTGTGGCCATAGCCGTTTCTCCTCGCTCGTCAGTCCGCGACGCGGCGCGCCGACACATCGGCCGGGGGGAAGCGCGTTGCACCCCACCCGTGGGGTAGTTATATCGCTTGCTAGGTTATAGCGCACCGCGCTCCCGTGACGCGCAGGCCGCGCCACCGCCTATACTGGCGGCGTGCTGGCGGCACGGTTCTTGCACTCCGCGGCCCCTTGCGGGAGTGTATGGGGTGGGTAGCCGGGGCGTGTCGGAGTCGTCCCGCCTCCGTGCGCGGTGGCGGGGCCTGCCGCGGGGGTGAGCGCCGGCGCGCTGGCCCCGGCAAGATCGAGCGGGTGAGCATACGGTTCAGCGGGCGGTGGCGCGAGCGTGGACTCCCCGCCCTAGCGGCGGGCACGGTTTCCAGTGGTTTCTCGGGGGGTACTGCGCGCTCGCCGGCGCGTTGGCCATGCTGGTTCCGCAAAGCCTCGCGCCGGCGCAGCTAGATGGGCTGCCGCTTTCCCTTGGCCTGGGGGGCGTGCTCCTGCTGGCGGCCGGGGCTAGCCTGCTCGCCGTTGCGGCGTGGCGGCCTCGCGCGCTCTACGCGCTGCTAGCGCACCTGTTGGCCGCTGCCTTGTTGGGAGGGATGGCCGTCGGTGCGGCGGGGGCTGGTGAGCGTCTCGGCGCGCTGGGCTATGCGAGCCTCGCCGCGATGCTGCTGATCATGGCGCTTCCCTCGCGCTGGTCCGTGCGGCTGGAGCGCTATGGCGAGCCGTTCTCCTTGGCTCTGGCCGTGGCGCTGTTGGCGGGTGGGGGCATGCTCCTCGTGGGCGCGTATCGCTCCGCGCCAGGGCCAGTGTCGGCACTGGTGGGCGTCGGGTGGCTGGCGGGCGGGGCGAGCGTGCTGGCCGCGCAGCGGGCAGGCTCACTCGTCGGGATAGGCCTGGCCCACGCCCTGGCGGGTAGCGTCTGGCTGGCCGCGTTCGCGCTGCTGGCGCCGCAGGGGCTGGCGGGGCTGGTGCTGTACGGTGGCTGGGGGGGGGGCTTGCTGCTCCGGCCGTGGTTCGGGCAGGTGGCAGCGTGGCGCGCGCAGCAGCGGCAGCTCGCCGTGCAGCTCCGTCAGCAGCGCGACTTTACCGCGGCGGTCGCCGATAGCCTGGCCGAGGGCGTCTGTGTGGCCGACCGCCAAGGGCGCATCACTTTTGCCAACGCGGCCGCGGGACGGCTGTTGGGGCGGCCGCCGGCCACGTTGGTGGGCGAGGACCTCCATCGGGTGCTGCACGGTGCTGACCACGCGGCCTGCACGCTGCAGCGGCTGCTCGCCGCACCCGAGGCCCCGCGGCAGGGCGAGGACACGTTCTGCCACGTGGATGGCCACCGGTTCGTGGTCGGTTACACAGCGACGCCGATCCGCAGCGACAGCGAGGTCGCTGGGCTGGTGCTCGCCTTCAGCGACATCACCGCGCGCAAACGCGTCGAGGCGGAGCTCCAAGCGAGCGAGCAGCGGCTGCAGCTCGCCCTGGCCGCCGGGCGCATGGGCACCTGGGAGTGGGACGTGCAGGCCGAGCGCGTGCACTGGTCGCCGTCGCTGGAGACGATTCATGGCCTGCCCCCCGGCGCGTTCGCGGGCACCGTCGCGGCCTTCCTAGAGCACGTGCACCCCGACGATCGGCCGCGGCTGGAGCAGGCGATCACCGCGATCCTGCGCGAGGGCAGCCTGTACCACGTCGAGTACCGCGCGGTGCAGCCGGGGGGGCGCATCGTGTGGCTGGAAGGCCGCGGGCAAATGTTGCGTGACGCGACTGGGCGCCCGCTGCGCTTGGTCGGCGTGGCGACCGACATCACCGAGCGCAAGCAGACCGAAGAGGCGCTGAGCCTGCTGGCCCGCAGCAGCGCGCTGCTCACGGCCTCGCTCGATTACGAGACCACGCTGGCGCGCGTGGCGCGCACCGCGGTGCCCGACCTGGCGGATGTGTGCATCGTCGACCTGCTGGAGGCCGATGGGCGCATCCGGCGGGTGGCGGTGGCTCATGCCGATCCGGCCCAGGAGGAGGTGGCGCGCACGCTGCAGCGCCGCTGGCCGCCGCGCCCCGATGGGCCCAATTCAGTCGCGCGCACGCTGCGCACGGGCGAGTCCGAGCTAACCCCCGAGGTGGACGACGGGCGGCTGCAGGCCATTGCCCAGAGTCCCGAGCACCTGGCGGTGCTGCGCGCGCTGGGGCCGCGCTCGGCGATGAACGTGCCGCTGTTGGCTCGCGGGCGCATCCTGGGCGCGCTCACCTTCCTCAGCACGACCTCGGGGCGCCGCTTCGGGCCGGCCGAGTTGCGGCTCGCCGAGGACATCGCGCGGCGGGCGGCGCTGGCGGTGGATAATGCCCGCCTGTACCGCGAGGCGCGCGAGGCGATTCGCCTGCGCGACGAGTTCCTCGCCTTGGCCGCCCACGAGCTGAAGACACCTATCACCAGCCTGCGGGGCTTCGCCCAGCTCAAGCGCCGGCAGCTGGAGCGAGCTGGCGACTTGCCCCCTGGGGAGCTGCAGCGCGCGCTGGAGGTAATCGACCAGCAGGCGGACCGGCTCGCCCGTCTCGTCGACCGGCTACTCGATATCTCGCGGCTCGATGCGGGCCAGCTCCAGCTCGACCCGCAGCCGAGCGACCTGGTGCCCGTCGTGCGGCGGCGCATCGCCGCTGCCCAGGCCACCACACGCCAGCACCTGCTCGTGTACGACGGCCCGGAGCAGTTGTGGGTGGTGGTGGATCCCGCCCGCATCGAGCAGGTGGTGGCCAACGTGCTCGACAACGCCATTCAGTACAGCCCTGCTGGCGGCACCATCGTGGTGGCGCTGGCGCTTCAGGGCGAGACGGTGTCCCTGCAGATCACCGACCCGGGGATCGGCATCTTGCCCGCCGAGCGCGAGCGGGTGTTCGAGCGGTTCTACCGCGGCGCCGACGTAGGCCCGCTGGCCGGGCTCGGGCTCGGGCTACACCTGGTGCGGCAGCTAGTGGAGCTGCACGGCGGGACGATCGCCATCGATACCCCGCCGCAGGGCGGAACACGGATCACCATCACGCTGCCGGCGCACCAGCGCCGCCCGCTGGCGCCCAGTGGCCAGCGCCGGGAATGAGCTGCGGGCCCCTCATCCCACTAGCGCGGCGATGCGGCTGAGCAGCTCGTCGACATCGAACGGCTTGGCAAGGATATCCGTGGCGGCGGCACGCTCGGCCTCATCGAGCAAGCTGGTATAGGCCGAGAGGATCAGCACGGGCGTCGCCCGGGTGCGGGGGTCTTGCCGCAGGGCTTGGAGTACCGCGCGGCCGTCCAGCCCCGGCAGCCGCAGGTCGAGCGTGATGGCCTGGGGATCGAGTTCGCGCGCCAGCGCCAGGCCGGTGGCGCCGTCGGCGGCCGTCACCACCTGGTAGCCGTGCCCCTCCAGCAGGAGGGCAAGAATGCGGCGGATCGGCTCGCTATCTTCGATCACGAGAATGGTGCGTGCACCCGCCGGCGTGGCCACGCCGGCGCCCGCTGTGTGGCTCGCTCGGGGTCGCAGCACGGGCTCTCCTTCCCACGCATCGGCGCGTGATCGGCGGAGCGGCTGCGCCCTGGGGCGCACAATCTCAGCGATCCATGCTGCGGGCCGCAGCGCGCTCCCGAGCTTCAGTGTGGGCCGTGGGAGATCACGGCGGAGTTGCACGGCGCGCGTGCAGCGTCACAGCCCTGCCACGGTCGGGGCGAGCTAGCGGCGGGGCGGTGGGGGCTTGCGTGGAACCTCGGTCTGCCAGGGCGCTTGGGGGTTGGAGTCGGGGTTGAGGGCCGAGAACAGGAGGCTGCCGCCGCACTGCGGGCAATGGCGGCTGCGCACCGCGTCGAGGCCCAAACTAGCGAACCTGGGATGGATGCGCACCTGGCCCTGGTAGCGAATCGCGATCACCCGCCCGCAGAGGAGACACTGCGCCTGGCCATCCCCCTTCATGCCGACCCTCCCCAATGCACGCCATCCGCGCTGGCCTGCCCGTATTATGGCGCCTCGCGCCGGACGGCGCCAGCAATCCCCGGCCGGGCGCCCGCTCACAGCCAGCCGCCGAGCACCAGCGCGATCAGCACCAGGTCGATCACCCAGTGCGCCACGACCGGCCCGGCCAGGTGGCCGCTGATCGCGCGCAGCCCTCCGAACAACACGCCGGCGAGGAACAGGGCCAGCAACCCGGCCGGATACGTGAGCGCTCGCGGCAACGCGGGCTGGAGCGTGACCCGCTCCAGCGTCCAGGCCCAAACCCCCAGGTGCCACGCGGCGAACAGCAGCGCCACCACGCCGATGCCCCGCACGCCACCGAGCTGACGTTGCCACAGCGCGTGCAGCACGCCGCGGAACCACACCTCCTCGCACAGCGCCGTGAGCAGCAGCAGGCGTGCGCCGAGTAGCAGCGCCGCCCCACTGCTGGCTGGGGCCGGATAGGCGGTGGCGCTCGTCCAATGGACGGCGCGGAACAGCGCGATCAGCGCGCCCACCAGGGCGGCCAGGCCGGCGGCCAGCCCCAGGCCGAGCGCGGCGCTCCGGCCCCAACCGCGCCGGCCGAGGCCGAGTGCCGCCCAGGAGCAGCCCGTGGCCCGTGCCCATAGCAGGGCACTCACCGCGAGCAGCGGGTGCCCGAGCGGCGGCAGCAGCGGGAGAGGCCAGGGGCCGGCGGCCGCGAGCGCGCTGAGGTTGCCGTAGAGCACCAGCACGGCACTGGCCACGAGCGTGTGCGCCCAACGAGCCGTCGGGGGCGGACCACGGCGCGCGGGGGACACCGGGCGGGCTCCTAACGGTGCTTGTGCCGCCTGTCGTGGCACCACTATACTTCAAGGCCGGCGGCGAGCACGGGCGCCCGTGCCCCACGCGCCTGCCCGAGCGCTCGACCGCCTAAGCGCGTCGATCGGTCCGCGCCGCGCCGGGCCGTGCTCACCACTGGCCAGCCGCCGCCTGGTGCCACGCGGCGGCGGGGAGGTCCCGTGCGACAACGCAACACACTCGCCCTGATCTTCATCGGGATCCTCGTCGCCCTGTGCGCGGCGACGCTGCTGGTCCACGACCTGCGCCTGTCCCTCGGCCCGCTCCAGTTCGAGCGCGAGGGCATGCGGCTCGGCCTGGATCTGCAGGGCGGCACGCGGCTGGTTCTGCAGGCGAACCTCAGCGGGGTGCCCGACAACGAGCGCGCCGATCGCATGCAGGGCGTGAAGAACGTCATCGAGCGGCGGATCAACGCCTTCGGCGTGGCGGAGCCGATCGTCCAGATTCTGGGGCAGGACCGGGTGCTGGTCGAGCTGGCCGGCATCCGCGACATCGAGCAGGCCAAGCAGCTGATCGGCAACACCGCACGGCTCGACTTCCGCGAGCAGGTCCAGAACCCCGACGGTACCACCGACTGGGTGGTAGCGCAAGCGCGCGACAGTAGCGGCGAGCTGCGCGAGCTGACCGGCCAGTACTTCAAGAAAGCCGAGGTCGGCTTCGAGCCGAACACCAACCGCCCGCTGATTCTGTTCGAGTTCAATGACGAGGGCGCCCGCATGTTCGCGGAGATCACCACGCGGCTGGTGGGCAAGCCGCTCGGCATCTTCTTGGACAACCAGCTGCTCACGGCGCCGGTGGTGCGCGAGCCGATCACGCAGGGGCGGGGGCAGATCACCGGCAACTTCACGCTCCAGGAGGCCCGCAACCTGGTGATCCAGCTCAACGCGGGCGCGCTGCCCGTGCCGGTCACGGTCATCGAGGAACGCACGGTCGACGCCACGCTGGGCAGCGATTCGGTGCGCAAGAGCATTGTGGCCGGGGCGATCGGGCTGGCGGCGGTGGCGGTGTTCATGATCGCCCTGTACCGGGTGCCCGGGGGCATGGCCGTGCTGGCGCTGGGCGTCTACGCCCTGCTCAGCCTGGCGATCTTCAAGCTGTGGCCCGTCACGCTCACCCTCGCCGGCATCGCTGGGTTCATCCTCTCGATCGGTATGGCCGTCGATGCCAATATCCTGGTGTTCGAGCGGCTGCGCGAGGAGTTGCGCCTGGGCAAGAGCGTGCGCTCGGCCATGGAGGCGGGGTTCGACCGCGCCTGGTCGTCGATCCGCGACTCGAACGTCAGCACGCTGATCACCTGCGCCATCCTGATCTGGTTCGGGTCCAACTTCGGGGCCAGCATCATCGTGGGCTTCGCCGTGACCCTGGCTATCGGCGTGCTGGTCAGCCTATTCAGTGCCATCTTCGTGACACGCACGTTCCTGCGCGCGCTCACGCGCCTGGAGGCGGCCAACCGGCCCGAGATGTTCGGGGTGCCTGCTACCGCCGTCCCCGCGGCCGCCGCGGGCAGCACCCCGGTGGCGGCCCCGGGGGTGGGGAGGTAGGCTGGTGATCGACTTCGTCCGCAAGCGCTACCTATTCTTCCTGATCTCAGCGCTGATCATCCTGCCCGGGGTGATCTCGTTGGTGCTGCCCGGCGGTATCCACCCGGGCATCGACTTCACCAGCGGCTCGATTCTCACTCTGCGCTTCCGCCAGCCGGTAGACACCGCCCAGGTGCGGCAGGCGTTCTCCGACCTGGGCCATCCGGAAGCCATCGTGCAGCGCTCGGAGGACGTGTTCGTGGTGCGCACGTTCCCGTTGGCTCCCGAGGAGCGCGATGCGGCGGGCAACGTGGTGCGCCCCTCCGAGCGACAGACTATCGAGCAGGAGCTCGGCGCGCGGCTGGGCGGGGTGGAGGTCCTGCAATTCGACTCGGTGTCGCCGATCGTGGCCACCGAGATCGTGCAGCGCTCGGTCCTGGCTGTCGCGGCGGCTTGCGTGGGGATCTTGCTGTACCTGAGCTGGGCGTTCCGCAAGGTGCGCAGCCCGTGGCGCTATGGCGCCTGCGCGGTGCTCGCGCTGATCCACGACACGCTGCTGCTGTTGGGGGTGTTCTCGATCCTGGGGCGTCTGTTCGGGATCGAGCTGGACGCGCTATTCATCACGGCCACGCTCACGGTGATCGGCTTCAGCGTGCACGACACGATCGTGGTGTTCGACCGCATCCGCGAGAACGTGCACCGCTACGTGGGCGAACCGTTCGAGACGGTGGTCAACCACAGCCTCACGCAGACCATCGGGCGCTCGCTGAACACCTCGTTGACCACCATGCTGGTGCTGATCGCGCTGCTGCTGTTCGGCGGGGTGACGATCCGCTCCTTTGTGTTGGCGCTGCTGGTGGGGATCGCGGCGGGCACCTACTCGTCGATCTTCAACGCCAGCATGCTACTGGTCGTGTGGGAGAACGGCGAGCTGGGCCGCCTCTTTGGCCGCCGGCCGAAGGCGCACGAGGCGCCAGCCACTGCCTGAGATCCCGCTCCTGCCAGCAGCCCCCGGTTGCTCTGGACACCGCCTGGCCTAGGGCGGGCGGTGGGGTATGGGACACGCTACCGCCCCGGGCGGCCTGCTGGCTGTAGCGAGCGGGCCGCCTAGCGTTGTTGGTATAGTATAGGCCCCAGCCGCCGGCACGACTGGGGCCCCCTCCCAACGAGGTGCGGCAGGCCCAGCCGGCCTGCCGCACCTCCGCTCGCCCCCTCCGCCTTGTCAAACGGACCGGGCCGCCCAACGTTACACTCGCTGTGACGGGGCTGTGACGAGCCGCTCGCGTCTCTCGAGTGGCCAGTGAGGTGCGATCGCCAGTCGCGCGGGGCGCTGGCCACGGAGGGGCTGCAAAGGGAACGTAAAAGCGGCCGTGCACCCGTTGTCGACCCGGCCGCCGGACGCGCCCCTGGCCACTCGGCTCAGGACCCGCTCCCCCGAGGCACCCGACGCGATCCGCTTACCGTTGCTGTGTTCCCACCCTGGCGGGGTTCACGGGGCGTCGCCGCTCGGGACGTGTCCCTCAACACCGTGCGACCAGGACTACGCCGGCTCCGCAGGCCTCGAACGGGAGTTCGACCCCGCATGCAGCGGCTTTCGGGTACAGGGAACCGCCAGCTCCCCGTCTAGCACGGCCGGCCGGAATTGTACCGCGTGCCCGGGCGCGGTAACAACTGCCCTCAGCCGGCCGTGCCGGGGGCTGGCGGGTCGACGAGCAGTGGCATGTCGGCGAGCAGCCGGTCGATCTCCTCCTCCGAGTCGTATAGCGTGCGCAGTTCGGCGCGTACCTCGGCCTCGGTCTGCAGCGGCACCAGGGCGCGATCGGTGCCCTCCTCGACCAGGTGCGCGGTGATCTCGAGCCGGATGCCGTTGGGGTCGAAGAAGTACAGCGACCACCAGCGCTGCTCGATCTCTAGCGGGCCGACGTATGGTACCCCGTGTCGTTCCAGCTGTGCGCGCGCCCGCGCCAGGTCGGCGAACGAGGCGAGAAACGCCACGTGCTGCATGGTGCCGGCGCGGTCGCGGTCGCCGCGCGGCGTGCCCGGCGGATACTCGAAAAACCCGAGCAGCCCCCCGCCCCCCATATCGAAGAAGTAGTGGCGCAGCGAGGGATGCGGCGGCGCCCCGGCCAGCCGCGCCTTCTCCAGGTCGGGGGGCGTGCGCGTCACGGCCACCAGGCGCATCTCCAGCACGCGCGTGTAGAAGTCGATGGTCTGGCGCATGTCGGTGGTGTTCAGCGCCAGGTGGTCGACGTTCTGCAGGCGCAGGCGTGGCGAGGGCACCAACCGCAGGCGCGCCTCGTCGACCGCCAGGCGTCGTACGGCGGTGGTGGGTACACGGGCTGGGGCATCCGGTGGGTGCAGGTCGAGCGCCATGGCAGCCCTCCTAGCGTAGCCCGAGGCGGGCGAGCGCCGCCTCGCTGAAGCTGGGATCGACGTAGCGCGTCAGGTCGAGCGGCGCGCTGTAGTTCGCCTCGCCGCGGGCGATGACGAAGCGCTGCAGCTCCTCGATGTCCGCCAGGTGCAGGTCGCCGCCCACGTCGTGGTAGGCGCGGCCGGCGGTGCGGATCACCTCGGGCGCCAGGCGCGTGTACTGGGCGATGATCGCCACGTCCTCGTCCGGGTACACCGGATCCAGGTCGCGCGCCGCCTTGTACAGCGCCGTGACCACGCCCACGCCGTCGTCGCGCCGCTGGCGGGCGAAGTTCTCGTTGAAGTACATGACGATAGCGATGAAGTTCTCCAGGTAATCGTTGGTGAGCAGCACGCCTACCCCGCGGTTGATCGCCTCGGTAGCGAACGGCTCGACGATCAGCGCGGCCGGGATGGCGTCGTTGGCCAGGGCGGCTACGGCCTCCGGCGACGGCAGCACCTGGAGGTCGATGTCCCAGATAGTCAGGCCCCCGCGGCGCAGCGCCCGGTCGAGGTAGAAGTCGTTGGCCGCGCCGCGAGCGATGATCGACACGCGCTTGCCGCGCAGGTCGGCGATCGAGCGCACCTCGCCGCGATCGTACGCCGCGCGACTGGCCACCAGTTGGGCCACATTCGGGGTGCGCACCACCGACACCGGCGCGGTGATCACGATGTTGATGCCGCGCGCCAGGGCGTTGAACAGCCCGGCGCCCGGTCCCCCCGTGCCCACGTCGAAGTTGCCTACTGCGGTCTGGGTGGCCATGTCGGCGCCGCCGGTGAGAGGCTCGAGCGTCACGTCGAGCCCCTGCTCGCGGTAGTAGCCCTTCTCGTAGGCCACGAACACCGGGGCGAACGCGGCGTTGGGCACGTAGCCGATGGTCACCCGCCGGCCCTGCGGCAGCGGAGCGGCCTCCGCGGCCGGCGCCGCGGGCGCCAGTGTGGCGGGAGGCGCGAGGGCGAGCAGCGCAGCGGCCAGCGCCAGGCCGCCCGCGGCCAGCCGCGCGAGAGAGCGATGGGGCATGCTTTTCCTCCTTACCTGCCCGTATTCGGAGTATGCTCCGGGCGCGGCGCTGCTCTCTAGTGTACGGGCGCGGGCGGCCGGCTGGCGCGGCTGCGGAGCGGGCGGAGTGGTCATCGGGCGCGGCCCCGCCGACCATGAAACCAAAGGCGGCCCTGCATCGTGTCTTGAATGGGGGCGAGCCGGCTGCCCGCGCCGGTCGGCTCGCTGGCCCTGGCGAGCGAGGAGTGTATGGCCGCGCCGGTGGCGGCGCTCGGGGTGTCGGACGAATGGCTGGCCGCGCGCGTGCAGCAGGGCGATGCCGCGGCGTTCGAGGCGTTGGTCGAGCGCTATCAGGCGCCGCTGTACCACTTCGCGTATCGCGTGTTGGGTGGCGCGGCCGATGCCGAGGACGCGACGCAGGAGACGTTGATCCAGGTGTACCACGCCCTGCCGCGCGCGCGGCTCGACCAGCCCCTGCGGCCGTGGATCTTCCGCATCGCCCGCAATCGCTGCCTCGACGTGCTCAAGCGGCGCCGGGCCATCCCGCTGTCCTGGCTCGGCAGCGGCGATGGCGAGCCGCCGCTGGCCGATGCGGTGAGCTCTTCGCCGCTGCCTGAGGAGGTGGCCGAGCGGGCCGACCTCCAGCGGCTGCTCACCGCCGCCATCGCGGCGCTGGCGCCGCCGTATCGCGAGGTGGTGGCGCTGCGCTACACCGCCGACCTGAGTGTGGCGGAGATCGCCGCCGTGTTAGAGGCGCCTGAGAATACGGTGAAGATCCGGTTACACCGCGCCAAGGCCGCCCTGCGCGCGGCGTTGCGGGGGCTGTTGGCCGACGAGACGGGAGGGACCCGATGAGCGTGCGCGAGAGGGAGGGGACCGCCGACAGCTTCGCGGACGTAGAGCGGCTGCTCACGCGGCTCGAGCCGCCGCCGGTCCCCCCGGGGTTGAGCGCGCGGGTCCTGGCGCGCACCAGCCGCGCGCAGGCCCCGGGCTGGCCTGGGAGGCTGGTGCTGGCGCTGCTGGGCGGGTTGCTCGCCGCCGTGCTGGCCGCCGTCAGCGGCTACGCCGCCGGGCGCGAGCTGGTCTACTCGGGAGCGCTCGAGTTGCTGCGGCTGGGCCTCGAAGAGCGCGAGCTATTCTGGGCCGCACCAGTGGACTATCTCCTGGCGTTAGGGGAGGCGCTGCCCTGGGGCTGGCTGG
>Ga0209061_1004105_pt1 | contig 14515 bp, 10 predicted proteins | sample Coa_R1_10_FD_187157 | JGI IMG/M metagenome (GOLD analysis project Ga0209061, IMG submission 187157) | Surface soil microbial communities from Centralia Pennsylvania, which are recovering from an underground coalmine fire - Coalmine... | ecosystem: Environmental > Terrestrial > Soil >...
TGGGCAGGAACCGCTCATCGCCCCACCAGATGTCCACGTGGCGCCAGTCCACGGCGTCCCTGGCAGGCGCGGCCGCCAGGCAGGCGAGCACGCTGGTGCCTATGCCGCCGCCGGTCAGCACGAGGGACGCGGTCCCGTGTGCCGCCACGGCATCGACGAGCCTGGTGACGAGCCGGGCGGCAGCCGCCCGGGCGAGCAGCGAGCCGTCAGTGTGTACGAGGACTTCCGGAACGGTCATGGCCGGCTGATCTCCTCCTCCGCGCCCCCGGCGGACCCGCCACGGCCCGCGTCCAGCGCCGCCTCGGCCTCACCCGGATCCGCGGCGGCGCGGCCGGCGGGCCCTGTGAACGGTCCCGCTGCCGGGCCACCCGCCGCTGACGGCGTGCCACGGCCTTCCAGCGTGAAGCTGCCCGGTTCTTCGCCGCCGGGAACGCGCGCCATGCCGTGCAGCCTCGCCAGGGACTCCGCGTACACGTCGTCGGGGTCGAGCCTGCGCATCTCCTCGGAGAGCAGCTCGGGGGCTTCGCGCCGGTGCAGCGCCACCCGCCGGTCCGGCTCTCCCGTCCTCGACAGCGTCGCGGTCCGGCCGTCGGGCCGGGATATCCCGATCTCCCCCTGCTCCGTGGTGAGAGTGACGCTGGTGATGCCGGGGCCCTCCGAGGAGCCGCGGTGCACCGGTATGCCGAGCCTGGCCGACAGCCAGGCGGCGAGCAGGTCACCGCTCGGGTTGGCGGGTTCGGCGAGAACCTCACCGCGGACCAGCGGCGGGTACGGCTGGTCGAGGGTGGCGGCGAGCAGTGACCGCCAGGTGGTGATGCGGGCCCAGCTCAGGTCGGTGTCGCCCGGCTTGTAGGCGGCGGCGAGAGAGACGAGCGCCTGGTGCGGTGACTCGCTGGCGGCCGCATCGGTGATCCTGCGCTGCGCGAGAGCGCCGAGCGGATGCTGTGACGGCACGGCGGGAGGCTGGCCCGGCCACCATGTCATGACGGGGATGTCGAGCAGGAGCAGCGGCGCGACAACGGAGTCCGCGTGCTCCCCCAGCGGCCCGTACAGCCGCAGCAGGATCATCTCGCCCGGCCCGGCGTCACCCACCCGGATCTCCGCGTCAAGCCTCGGCCCGGTATCCGGGCGCCGGGTGATCACGCCGATCACCCGGCACGGATGTGCGCGGCCTGCCTGGCTGGCGGCGCGCATGGCGTCGTACTGCGCCGCCTCATCGGTGTCCACGATCAGCGTGAGCACCATCCCGGAGGCGGGGCCGCCGAGGTGGCGCCGGGAGCGGGCAAGCGCCTCGTGGATCGCGCCCGTACTGGTGTCCGTGAGGTCGAACATCATCGTCGCTCTTTCCCTGCTGGCAAAGCGGCCAGGCCCCGCCCCGGCGGCACCCCGTCCTACAGGCGGCGCCAGGCGCGCCCGTCACGGGCCATCAGCGCGTCCGCTGAGGCGGGCCCCGGCGAGCCCGCCGGGTACGGTTCCGGCTTGGTGTGCTCGGCCCAGAACTCCTCGATCGGGTCGAGTATCCGCCACGACAGCTCGACCTCCTCCTGGCGGGGGAAGAGCGGCGGGTCGCCGACGAGCACGTCGAGCAGAAGCCTTTCGTATGCCTCCGGGCTCGCCTCGGTGAACGACTCGCCATAGGCGAAGTCCATGTTCACGTCCCTGACCTCCATCGCGGAGCCGGGGACCTTGGAGCCGAAGCGTACCGTGACGCCCTCGTCGGGCTGCACGCGGATCACGAGAGCGTTCTGGCCGAGTTCCTTGGTGTCGGTCGCGGAGAACGGCAGGTGCGGGGCGCGCTGGAACATCAGCGCGATCTCGGTCATCCGGCGGGGCAGCCGCTTGCCCGCGCGGAGATAGAACGGCACGCCGGCCCAGCGCCTGGTGTCCACGCCGAGGCGCAGCGCCGCGTAGGTCTCGGTACGCGAGTCAGGGGGGATGCCGTCTTCCTCCAGGTATCCCGGTACCTGGAGGCCGCCCTGCCAGCCCGCGGTGTACTGGCCGCGTGCGGTCCCGCTGGCCAGGTCCGCGGGCAGCAGGACCGTGGAGAGGACCTTCTCCTTCTCCGCGCGCAGCGAGTCCGCGTCGAAGGCCACCGGCTCCTCCATCGCGGTGAGCGCCAGGAGCTGCAGCAGGTGGTTCTGTATCACGTCGCGGGCGGCGCCGATCCCGTCGTAGTAGCCGGCCCGCCCGCCGATGCCGATGTCCTCGGCCATCGTGATCTGGACGTGGTCGACGTACGTACGGTTCCAGACAGGCTCGTAGAGGGTGTTCGCGAAGCGCAGCGCGAGGATGTTCTGGACCGTTTCCTTGCCCAGGTAGTGGTCGATGCGGAACACCGAGTGAGCGGGGAAGACCGCGTCGACGATGGCGTTCAGCTCGCGGGCGCTCGCCAGGTCGTGCCCGAACGGCTTCTCGATCACCACCCGGCGCCATGGCCGAGGGCGCCAGCCCGCCCCGGTACTGCCGGGGGTCCCTCGGCCGGCACCGGCGTCGGACAGCCCCGAGCGCTTGAGCTGCCTCACCACGGCAGGGAAGGCATTCGGCGGGATCGAGAGGTAGAACGCGTAGTTGCCTCCGGTGCCGCGCCCGGTGTCGAGGCCGGCGAGGGTCCCGGCGAGCCGGTCGAATGCGGCGTCGTCCCCGAACTCGCCACGCACGAACCTGATGCCCTCGCTGACCTGCTGCCAGACGGTGTCGCGGAACGGCGTGCGCGCACTCTCCTTGACCGCCTCGTAGGTGAACTGGGCGAAGTCCTCGTCCCCCCAGTCACGCCGGGCGAACCCGACGAGGGAGAAACCCGGCGGCAGCAGGCCGCGGTTGGCAAGGTCATAGATGGCGGGCAGCAGCTTCTTGCGCGCCAGGTCACCCGTGACACCGAAGATGACGAGGGCACTAGGGCCGGCGACCCGCGGGATGCGCCGGTCGCGGGGGTCACGCAGCGGGTTCACCGGTCTTTCCCCGCCGTCCAGGACGGCCGGGCTGGCGGGCGCGATGCCACGGGTTGCCGTGAGCGGCTGCAGCATGCCTGTCACGGTTACTCCGCCCCCCTCACTGCCGCGGCGCCGAGAAGCTGGGCGATGCCGGCGTCGCGGTTGCGCAGGTGCAGGCGTACGGCCGGCCGGTTCCGCGAGCGCAGCGCGTCGAGGTCGCTGAGTGCCTGCGCGAGCTGGAGCCGGCCGAGCGTGAACGGCCGGCCGGGCACCTCGATGTCGTCTGTGACGGCCCCGGTGATCTGCAGGAACACCCCGGTCTGCGGGCCGCCCTTGTGGTACTGCCCGGTGGAGTGCAGGAATCTCGGCCCCCAGCCGAAGGTCACCGGGTGCGTGGTGCGGGCCGCCAGCGCCCTGCGGAGCTCCCGGGTCCTGGCGTCCCCTGCCGGGTCCAGGTATGCCATGACGGCCAGGTAACCCCGTTCCGGCAGCGTCAGCAGCAGCTCGTCGATCACCGCTGGAAGGTTGCCGGCGCCGTTCAGCAGGCCGGGGTCCGCGTGCACCTCCACCGCGCCGTCGGTGAACGCGGGCTCGCCCGCGGGCAGCGGCCCGGCGGCGGCCCGCTCCAGCAGGCTGAGCGTGCGCTGCTCGGCCTCCGCGGCGCCTCGCTGGCCGAACGGGTTGATGCCGAGCAGCTTCCCCGCGAGCGCCACAGCGTATTCCCACACCACGAACTGGGCGCCGAGCGGCCCGGTGACCATGGTGTCGGCGGGCTTGGCGGGCTGGCCCGCGCTGCCCGCCTGCTCCGCGGCACCGCAGCCCCCGGGTCCTCCGCTCCCGTCCGCGCCCTGGCGGTTCGCCAGCACGATGAGGTGGATATCGGGCCCCGGGGAAAAACCAGGAGCGTCCTGGTCTTCCACCATGACAGGCAGGATGCCGCGGCCCTCCTTGCCCGTGGACCCGGCGATGAGCTGCTCGGCCCAGTCACCGAAGCCGGGCAGCCCTGAGCCCGGGCCGGCGAGCACCGCCTTGTCGTGCCCGGCGGACGCGTACCCGCCGAGCGCGGCGCCGAGCGCGGCGCCGGGGCCGTCCGGGGTGGCCAGGGTCGCCGCGGCCGCATCCCCCTCGGCGAGCAGGGCCGCGATATCCGCGCCGGCGAGCGCGCTCGGCACGAGGCCGAACGCGGTGAGCGCGCTGTAGGCGCCGCCGGCGTGCGGGTCGGCGCGCACGACGTGGTAGCCCGCGTCCGCCGCCAGCTTGTCGAGCGGCGAGCCGGGGTCGGTGACGACGACGAACCTGCGCGCGACGTCGGGACGCGACATCCCGAGCTGCGCGAAGGCGCGCTCGTAGATCCGGCGGTGGCTGTCGGTCTCGATGGTGGTGCCGTTCTTGCTGGACACCACGACGAGCGTGCGCTCCAGGGCCTCACCCAGTGCGCGGGCCACCTGATGCGGGTCGGTGGTATCGAGCACGGTGAGCGGTACACCCGCGGCGCCGGCGATGACCCCGGGCGCCAGTGACGAGCCGCCCATCCCCGCGAGGACGATGTGGTCAAGCCCGTCGCGCCGGGCCCGTTCGGCTATGCCGGCGATCTCGGGGAGCAGGCGGCGTGACGCCTCGGGTGCCCGCAGCCAGCCAAGCCCGGCTGAGGCGTCCTCCTGGGCCTGCGGGCCCCACAGCGTGGCGTCGGCGGAGGCCAGTGCTGCGGGCGCCCCCTCGGCGGCGAGCGCGGCCGCCGCCTGCCCCGCCGCCTCGCTCGCGGCGATCCCCGGGACCTGCACGGTGACGCCCGCGCCGGATGCCGCCCTCCCGGGGCCGAAGGGGCAGCCGGCTGGCCCGCCGTTCCCCTGGGGCGGGGCGGCGCCGCCTTCCTGGCTCATCTGCTGGTCACCGCCGCGAGCTCGGACTTGACGGTCTCGACGAGCTCATGCCAGGACGCGGCGAACTTCTCGACGCCCTCATCCTCGAGCACGGCGACCACGTCGTCGTAGGAGACGCCTGCCCTCTCCAGGGCGGCGAGCACCTTCCTCGACTCCTCGTAGGTGCCGTGCACCGTGTCGCCGCGCAGCCTGGCATGGTCCGCGGTGGCGTGCAGCGTCGGCTCGGGCATCGTGTTCACCGTGTCCGGCGCCACCAGCTCCTCCACGTACATGGTGTCGCGGAAGCCCGGGTCTTTCGTGCTCGTCGAGGCCCACAGCGGCCGCTGGACCCGGGCGCCCCGCTCCGCGAGCGACCGCCAGCGCGGTGTCGCGGTCCGCTGCTCGAACAGCTCGTAGGCGAGCCGGGCGTTGGCGATGGCGGCCTTGCCGCGCAGCTCCCTGGCCTCGGGGGAGCCGAGCTTGTCCAGCCGCTTGTCGACTTCGGTGTCGACGCGGCTGACGAAGAACGAGGCGACCGAGGCGATCTGCGACAGGTCATGCCCGTGGCCGGCCGCCTTCTCCAGGCCCGCCATGTGCGCGTCGATCACCTCGCCGTACCGCTGCAGCGAGAAGATCAGCGTCACGTTGATGCTGATTCCCTCCGACAGGCACTGGGTGATCGCGGGCAGGCCCTCCCTGGTGGCGGGGATCTTGATGAACAGGTTCGGCCGGTCCACCAGCCACCACAGGGCACGGGCCTCGGCGATCGTCTTCGCGGTGTCCCTGGCGATCCGCGGGTCCACCTCGAGGGACACGCGGCCGTCGACGCCGCCGGTGGCGTCGTAGACGGGACGCAGCACGTCGCAGGCCCACCGGATGTCGTACGTCGTGATGGCCCTGACGGCTTCCTCGGCGGATACCCCGCGCACGGCGAGGTCGGCGATCTGGTCGTCGTAGGCCGACCCCTTGCTCAGCGCGTGCGCGAAGATCGTGGGGTTGGACGTGACGCCGGTCAGGTGCCTGTCGCGGATCAGCGCCGCCAGGTTGCCCGCGGCAAGCCGCTCGCGGCTGATGTCGTCGAGCCATACCGCAACGCCGGCCGCTGACAGCTGGCCGAGAATGTCTTCATGTGAGGAGGTCATGAGTGAGCGTTCCTTCCCTTGCCCGCCTGCCCGCCCGCGGCCGCGTTCCCCGCGGATCCCGGAGGAGGCTCCGCGGCCCTGGCGAGGCTCGCCCGGGCTGCGGCGGCCACCCGTTCCGCCGTGATCCCGAACTCCTCGTACAGCTTCTGGTATGCGGCGGAGGCGCCGAAGCGCTCCACGCCGACCGATTCCCCGGCGTCACCCACCAGGGCGCGCCAGCCGAGCGTGATGCCCGCCTCCACCGAAACCCGGGCGCGGACCCGGGCGGGCAGCACGTCCTCCTGGTATGACGCATCCTGCTCGGCGAACCATTCCAGGCAGGGCATGGACACCACGCGGGCGCCCGTTCCCTGCGCCTGCAGCATGTCGCGGGCGGCAAGCGCGATCTGGACCTCGCTGCCGGTGGCGAGGATGATCACGTCCGGCCCGGCCCCGTGCGGCCCGTCAGCCTCCGCGAGCACGTACCCGCCGCGCGCCGTGCCCTCGGCACTGGCCAGGCCCGCGGACCTGTCGAGCACGGGCACTGCCTGCCTGCTCAGGGCGAGGCCCGCGGGCCGGTGCGTGCGCTCCAGGATGGTGCGCCAGGCGACCGCGGTCTCGTTCGCGTCAGCGGGGCGGACCACGTCCAGGCCGGGGATCGCGCGCAGCGCCCACAGGTGCTCCACCGGCTGGTGCGTCGGGCCGTCCTCGCCGAGCCCGATCGAATCGTGCGTCCACACGAACGTGACAGGCAGTCCCATCAGCGCCGCCAGCCGGACCGCGGGCCGCATGTAGTCGCTGAAGACGAGGAACGTGCCGCCGTAGGGGCGGGTGCCGCCGTGCAGCGCGATGCCGTTGCAGATCGCGCCCATGGCGTGCTCGCGGATGCCGAAGTGCAGCGTCCTGCCGTACTTGTCCCCGGGGAACATCGCGGTCTGGTGCTCGGCGGGGATGAACGACGGCTCGCCCTTCATCGTGGTGTCGTTGCTGCCTGCCAGGTCGGCCGACCCGCCCCACAGCTCGGGGAGCACCCCGGCGAGCGCGCTCAGCACCTCGCCCGACGCCTTCCGGGTCGCCATCCCCTTCTCCGGATCGGGCGGGAAGGACGGCAGCGCGGCGGCCCAGCCGTCCGGCAGCTTCCGCGCGGCCATCCGGCTGAAGAGCTCGCTGCGCTCCGGATTCGCCTGGGCCCACGCGCCGAATGACTCGTCCCACTCGGCGTGGACCCGCTTGCCGCGTTCGGCGACGCCGCGTGCGTGCTCGACGAGGCCCTCCTCGGCCGGGAAGGACACGGCGGGGTCGAAGCCGAGGATCTTCTTGGTGGCCGCGACCTCGCTGGCGCCGAGCGCGGACCCGTGCGCCGCGCCGGTGTTCTGCTTGGTCGGGGCAGGCCAGGCGATGATCGTGCGCAGCGCGATGAGGGAAGGCCGCGCGGTTTCCTCCCGCGCCGCGAGCAGCGCCCGGTACAGGGCATGCACGTCCTCGGCGTAGCCGCCGGGGCGCCGCCAGTCCACCCGCTGCACGTGCCAGCCGTACGCCTCGTATCTGGCGCAGACGTCCTCGGACTTGGCGATGCGGGTGTCGTCCTCGATGGAGATCTGGTTGTCGTCGTAGAGCACCACGAGGTTCCCGAGCTCCTGGTGGCCGGCGATCGCGGACGCCTCGTGGGTGATGCCCTCCTCGATGTCGCCGTCGGAGGCGAACACGTAGACGTGATGGTCGAACAGGCTGGTGCCGGGGGCGGCGTCCGGGTCGAGCAGGCCGCGTTCCCTGCGCGCGGCCATCGCCATGCCGACCGCGTTCGCCAGGCCCTGGCCGAGCGGTCCGGTGGTGGTCTCGACGCCGGGCGTGAGCCCGTGCTCAGGGTGGCCGGGGGTGCGGCTGCCCCACTTCCTGTATGCCTTCAGGTCGTCGAGGGTCAGCCCGTAGCCGGACAGGTAGAGCTGGATGTACAGGGTCAGGCTGGAGTGCCCGCACGACAGGACGAACCGGTCCCTGCCGGGCCAGGCGGGGTCGGCGGGGTCGTGCCTGAGGACGCGCTGGAACAGCAGGTACGCCGCTGGCGCAAGGCTCATCGCGGTCCCCGGGTGACCCGACCCGGCTTCCTGCACGGCGTCCATGGCGAGGACCCGGATGAGGTCCACGGTCCGGGCGTCGGCATCCGTCCACTCAAGGGCAGCATGCAGTTCGCTGCTCACCGGTCTGTCACGGCTCCTCTCTTGACGTGCGGGCACTGCCGGGGCCCAGGCCCCCGGGCTAGCACTGCGGGCCGCCGGGAAGGCGGCCGGAGGCCGCCGGCCAGCGTCAGCCGCACCGGGGGTTCCGGGAGGGTCGCCCCCGGGCTGGCGCCCCCGGCAGGACCGGCCGCTTTCGCTGCGGCCCCGCTCAGCGCGGCCCCGCACCCTCGCCAGGGCGCGCCACGCAACTCCCGCGTGAATGCCCGAAGGCAGTCGATCGACATGAGCCAGCCTACAAGCAGCTCGAGGGCGGCCCGGTCATGTGCGGGCTGTGCTATGCCCCGTTCGGGATGCCCGAAGACGGCCAGGCCCGGCAGGCCATAGGCGGCCACGGCAAGTAAGCGGGGTATCACCCCGCCGCCCCCCGCCTGGCGGCAGCCAGATCGTTGATCGGGGTTTACTGGTCCTTACAGGATCGTTGGGCGTGCCGGCAGCAGATGATGCAGGTGGCGAGGCCGGGGAAGGCTTCGCGGATGCTGTCGCGGCGTTCCCAGCGGATGCGCAGCCGTTTCATGCCGTGGTGCCAGGCGATTGCGCGTTCCACGGCCCAGCAGATCGTGCCCGGGCCTGAGCCGTGGGGTTCGCCGCGCCGGGCGATCCGGGGGGTGATTCCCCTGGCGCGCAGCCGGCGGCGGTACTTGCCGGGGCCATAGCCGCGGCCGGCGCAGGCCGCCGCCGGGCGCCGGCCGGGACGTCCGCGGCGCCCGCGCACGCCCGGCACCGCCGGCAACAACGGCTCGAGCCGCTCCCACAGACCGCCCGAGACGATCCCCGGCGGCGACTCACCCCTCCCCCCGGCCGGCCACGACCTGCACCAGGCCGGCCCGGCGCCATCACGGTGATCATTTTGTTAGGACCAGTAAGCCGTTTCGGGCTTAGGATGCGCGCTGTTCCTGGGTGAGCCGGTCGAGCAGCCAGGCGCGCGCCAGCGTCGAGGCCGGCAGGTGCCGGGCGGTGGCGACGCGCTGCAAGGTCGCGTATTCCTCAGCGTTCCTCAGCGCTCAGCCGCACGGTGAAGAGCCGGCCGCGCCGGCCGGGCCGGCCCACCGTGTACCTGACGCCGCCGGGGTAGGGCGCGTCCGGGTCGGCCATCACCTCGTCCTCGACGCGCCGCGCGTCGTCGCGGCTGGCCTGTTCCCCGTCCGGGCCGGCGATATTCTCCACGGTCATCGCTGAGCCCCTCCTCATACAGGGCAAGGTCGCGCCCGGTGGCCGGCCAGGCGGTGCGCCCGTGCCGCCGGCCGTCGGCACCGAGATGGGCAAGGACGACCAGCACGCGGCCGGCACCGGGGGAGAAACCGGCGAACGCGGCCGCCCCGACCCGCGAACGCGGATACGGGCCGATCAGCGCGACGTGCTCGTCGTCTGCTGCTTCCTGTGTCCACTCGGCGGCGAGGCCGAGCGCACCGGGCCGGCGGATGCCTCATGCCGGCCTGGGCGGATGCCCCTGGCCGCCTGCTGCGTGCCTGCCGTGGCGGCGGGCCAGGCAGGTAGCCCACCCGCCGGTGGGTAGGGTCGCCCCATGCATGCGCACGAGCCGGTCTTCGACCCGAAGGCAGTGATCGAGGGCCGTCCTCCAGGCGGTCACCGGGCCGGGCTGATCGCCGTCATCGTCCTCGCCGCGTTCTGCGCGATCATCGTGCTCGGCATCGACGTGCTGCAGAGCGTGGCGACCGGACGCAGCGTTGTCCCGTTCCTCGTCGCCCTTCCCTTTGCCCTGGCGCCCGTCCCGCTGCTCGTGGCGGCGGTCCTGCTCCTCGACCGGCTCGAGCCCGAGCCCCGCGCGAACCTCACGCTCGCCTTCTTGTGGGGTGCGGGCGTGGCGGCGCTCCTGGCCGTGGTCATCAACACGGCCGGCATGCAGTACGTCACCCAGCCGGCGCTCGGCGCGACGTCCGGGGAGTACGTGTCGGCCACGGCAGGCGCGCCGGTCGTGGAGGAGAGCCTCAAGGGCCTTGTCCTCGTCGGGCTCCTGCGGTGGCGGCGGCAGGAACTCGATGGGCCGACCGATGGGGTCATCTACGCGGCAATGGTGGGCCTGGGCTTCGCGATGACGGAAAACATCGGCTACTACATGGGGGCCTTCGTCAGCCCGGCGCACGGCGGGGTGCGGTTGCTCGCCTACACGTTCGTGCTGCGCGGCGTGCTGTCCCCGCTGCTCCACCCGATCTTCACGTCGATGACCGGGCTGGGCGCCGCGTACACGGCCTCGCACCGTCACGCCGGCTGGGCGCTGCCGCTCGGCTGGCTGGCCGCGATGCTGCTGCACGCCCTGTGGAACGGGCTCAGCATTTTCGGGCTTGCCGGAGTGGCGATCGCGTACGCGATCCTGCAAGGCGTCCTGGTCCTCATTCTTGCCGTGCTCGTCGCGGACCGGCGCAAAGTCGTCAGGCTGATCACACGGTTCCTCCCGGGCTATGCGCCGACCGGCCTGGTCACGCAGGCGGATGTGCGGATGCTCAGCACGCTGCGCGGCCGGAGGCGGGCGCGCTCCTGGGCGCGATCGGCCGGCGGCCTGCCCGCCGCCGCGGCGATGGGCGACTATCAGCTCGCCGCCACCGAACTCGCCCTGCTGCACCAGAAGGCGGAGCGTGGCGTGATCAGCCCCGTCAGGTTCGCCGCGCGGCAGCAGGCGCTGCTCGCCCTGATGCGGAGAGCCCGCGGCGAGTTCCTGCGCCGCCGGGCACAGCCCCCGCCCGCCCCGTGGGCCGTCCACGGCGGGTCCGGGTTCACCCGTCCCGCGGCGCCGGCGGCGCCGGTGGCGCTGCCCGCTATGCCCCAGCGGCGGGAGCCTCGCCGGCCCGGGCGGCGGTCGTCTCCCGGCTGACAGGATCCGGGTCGTGCTCCGCTCCGGCAGTGCCGCGGTCACGCAAGGCGAACATCAGCCGCAGCACGGCGATCCAGATGAGCACCGCCACGCACACGTGGACCCAGACCAGGCCGGCCGGCATGCCGCCGAAGTACTGGACGTAACCGATGACGCCCTGTACGGCGATGAGCCCGATCGCCGCCCAGCCCCGGCGGACCGCCGGGCGCGGCGCGCCGGACAGCCGCAGGCCACCCGCCAGCGCGAGGGCGAGGCCGCCCATCAGCCAGCCGATGTCGGCGTGGAACTGGGTGACCGCGGTGAACGGGAGGGGAAACCGCGGGGCGGCGGCGTTGCCGGCGAGGGGGCCCGCGCCGTCCACCACGGTGCCCGCCGCGATCATCACGGCTGTCACCGCCGTAAGGGCGCCGCCCAGCAGGCGCAGGTCGGTCCTGACGAGGGGGCGGGGCCGCCCGGTGCCCTCCTGGCACCGGATGTGGAGCATGACCGCGGCACCCACGATCGCGATCGAGACGAGGAAGTGCACAGCCACCCAGGCCGGGTTGAGCTTGGTGAGCACGACGATACCGCCGAGCACCGCCTGTGCTGCCACGCCGGCGGGGAGCGCTGCGGCGAGCCACACCAGGTCCCTCCTGCGGCGTGTCGTCCCCGGCGGGCGGAACTGCCACGCGGCGATGAGGGCGACGATGCCCACGGCGACGACGGGGTAGGTGATCAGCCGGTTGCCGAACTCGGTCCACGTGTTGAGCATGGTCTGGCCGGGCACCCGTGCGGGGGTGAGGCTGCCGGCGGTGCATTTCGGCCAGTCCGGGCAGCCGAGGCCCGACTGGGTGAGCCTGACGGCCGCGCCGGTCATCATGATCACGGCGTTGGCCACGACGGCGGCCAGCGCGATGTTGCGCATGGCGACCGGGCCGGGCGCCAGGACCGGGCCGGTGATCCGGCTCAGCGCGCGCCTGAGCGGGGATGCCGGGAGCGTGCCGGGGGCGGAGCCGGCAGGTGCGAGATCGGCGGACACGTCCCCATCGTAGGAGCTGTGCTCACCAGCCGTTCCGCGGGCCGGCCAGGCGCGTTGCCCAGATACCGGCCCGGCATTGCGGGCGGCGCCGGCTGGCGTGGCCGCCAGCGTGCGGGCAAGGCCCCGCCCTCGTGACGGCAAGGCCCGGCGAGCCGGGGGCCAGGGCCGCGGGCCTTGCGGTGCTGCGTGAGCCGTGCCGGGTGACGGGCTTCACTCCCAGCGGAACGTCCGTGCCGCCAGGGTGATCCCCGCGATCGCCCAGGCGGCGAGGATCGCGAGGTCGCCCCACGGGAACCCGCCGGCGTGGGCGAGGACGTCGCGCAGCCCGGTGGACAGGGCGCCGGGGGGCAGCACCGCGAGCACGGGCCGCGCGGCGGCGGGGAACCTGTCCAGCGGGAAGACCATGCCGCCGATCCCGAGCAGCACGAGATAGACGAGGTTGGCGCCTGCCAGGGTCGCCTCCGCGCGCAGCGTCCCCGCCATCAGCAGGGCGAACCCGCTGAACGCCGCCGTGCCTGCCAGCACGAGCAGCGGGACCGCGACGATCGCGAGCGGGGTCGCGTCGGGCCGCCAGCCGAGCCCGGCCCCGGCGGCCGCGATCACGGCTGCCTGCAGCAGCTCGACGGCGATGACCGTGACCGTCTTGGCGGCGATCAGGCCGCCGCGGGACAGCGGCGTGGCCCCGAGCCTCTTGAGCACGCCGTACCTGCGCTCGAACCCCGTCGCGATCGCCTGGCTGGTGAACGCCGTGGACAGCACGGCGAGGGCGATGATTCCCGGGGTGAGGAAGTCGACCCGGCTGGCTGTCCCGAAGTTCACGAGGGGTTCGAGGCTGAAGGCGGACAGCAGCAGCAGCGGGATGATCAAGGTGAGCAGGAGCTGCTCGCCGTTGCGCAGCAGCCGCCGGGTCTCCGTGGCTGCCTGGGCGGCGATCATCCTCGGCATCGGGGCCGCGCCGGGCGATGGCTCGAAGGCGGCTGGTGACGGTGGTGACGGGCCCGCCGCCGCGGATGGCGCCGCGGTCATCAGCGAAGCTCCTTCCCGGTCAGCTCGAGGAACACGTCTTCCAGGGTGCGGCTCTCGATGCGCAGGCTCGTCGGGAGCACGCCGTGCTCGGCGCACCAGGCGGTCACCGCGGCGAGCATGTGCGGATCGACGCTGCCGTGCACCTCGATCACGTAATGGCCGGCCGGGGACTCCTTGGCGAGGCTGCCCGGCGGCAGCGCGGCCAGCAGCCCCTCGGTGTCCAGGCCGGGCTCTGCGCGGAACCTGAGCTGGCCGGCCCCGCCGGTGAGCTCGGCGGGCGTCCCCTCCGCGATCAGGCGCCCGTGGTCGATGATCGCGATGTGGTCGGAGAGCCGCTCGGCTTCCTCCATGAAGTGGGTGGTCAGGATCACGCTCACGCCGCTGGCGCGCAGCTCGGCGATCATGTCCCAGGTCGCGTGCCGCGCCTGCGGGTCCATGCCGGCCGTGGGCTCGTCGAGGAAGACGAGCTCGGGGCGCCCGATAACTGCGGCGGCGAGCGCAAGGCGCTGCTGCTGCCCGCCGGAGAGCCGTTTGTGCGGCGTGCGGGCCGAGCCGGCGAGGCCGACCCGGTCCAGCAGGCTGCCCGCGTCGAGGGGGCGGGCGTAGAAGCTGGCCATCAGGCGCAGGTACTCCCCGGCGGAGACGGCCGGCGGCACGCCGCCGGACTGGAGCATCACGCCGACCCGCGGCCGCAGCGCGCGCCCGTCCCTGGCCGGGTCCATGCCGAGGACGCGCACGGTACCGCCGTCGGCGTGCCGGTAGCCCTCGCATATCTCGATCGTCGTGGTCTTGCCCGCCCCGTTGGGGCCGAGGATGGCGGTCACCTCGGCGCGCGCGGCGCTCAGCGTGAGCCCGTCCACGGCTGTGGCGTGCCCGTACCGCTTCACCAGGCCGGTGATCTCGACGGCGGGAGCACTACTCACGATAGTGAGTCTATGACCGCCCGGTCGCCTCATGACGGACCGCGTGTCTGCCCGGCGCGCTGCGCGCCGGGAGTGGCGCAGATCACGGGTACCCTGGCCGATTTACAGCACGATAGCGTTGGCAAATACTTGCGTTACCTGGCCGATTTACGGCACACTGGTGTTGTGAAAACTGGGCGGATGGCTGCGGCGCGGCCCGGCTCCCCCGGGAGCGGGGCGGGCGGCCCCCTGCCCGCGCGCCGGGGGGCAGGGGGCGCGGACAGCCGCCCGCTGGCGGAGCTGTCCGCCTGCGCGCGGGCGGAGCGCGGCACCAGGGCACGGGTTGCCCGGCTGATCCTGGAGCTCGGCCCGTCCTCGGCCTCGGTCCTGGGCGGCCGGCTCGGGCTCACGCCGGCCGCGATCCGGCGCCATCTCGACGCCCTGCTTGCCGAGGGGCTGATCGAGACGAAGACCGCCCGGACCTACGGCAGCCGCGGGCGGGGCCGCCCGGCCAGGCTCTTCGCCATCACCGACGCCGGGCGCAGCGCGTTCGGGCACGCCTACGACGACCTGGCCACCAGCGCACTGCGCTTCC
>Ga0209061_1004106_pt1 | contig 14510 bp, 15 predicted proteins | sample Coa_R1_10_FD_187157 | JGI IMG/M metagenome (GOLD analysis project Ga0209061, IMG submission 187157) | Surface soil microbial communities from Centralia Pennsylvania, which are recovering from an underground coalmine fire - Coalmine... | ecosystem: Environmental > Terrestrial > Soil >...
TGAGCGAGCTGAGCCATCACGCCGTCCGCGCCCTGCGCCGCATGCGCCGCCGCCCCACGCTTGTGGCCGCCTTCTGGAAGCAGGCTGGCCTCTTCGAGAATGTCACTACATTATGTAATACTCAATAAGTCTTATTTGCTCCACAGAACATTTGCTGGATTCACGAGGCAGAGGAAGGACCCACCTCAAATCACGCTATCGGTTCTCGGACAAACTGAGGAACTCCCATTCGGATACCCCGAATTGCGCGACGTAGATTTTGACGAGGTCGCAAAGACAGGCCTGCTATTCGACAAAGACAGAAAAACTCTTTTCATTAATATCGAACCGAAAAGCGTCAAGGATATGCGCGTACGGCTGAAGGGATTCCTGACGTGGAAACCCGCAGACTATGGTCTGTCGGATAAGAACCGAAATACAGGCTTGATTCTGTCTGTGAAGGGAATTCCGTATTTCGAGCTCGACCTTGAGGAATATGGCGCAACCTCGATTCCGCAGGCCCGACCGGGGAGACATCGGACGTGCTTGGTGTTGGAATGTGACGCAGTCCACGACGTGATGAACATCTCTCGAAGTGGCCTCATAAACCATCCTAAGACGGACGAATTGAAGCAGGTAGCCCGAGAGCTTTTCCGCCGAGTCGAAACTTCGGACCTCTATCTAGGAGACGAGGGCTTCAGGCGTCTGCCCGAGGTTGAAAAGTTCGAAGCTCAAGGTGGCGTCATTGCCGAGGAAAAGCGCAAGATCGAACTCGCCGAACAAACTTGGGTAGTGCTGGAGAAACCGGGCTGCGAACCGGTGGTGTTGCTTAGAGAACCCCAGAGCGAGATGGAAGTCAACGCTCTACTCTGGAAACTAGAAGCTTTGAAGGGCCTCCCGTTTGAAAGATTCCAGACCCTTGCGTATATCGGAGCTGCGAAGGGGCCCGATTTGCTCGTGAATTTTCAAGAGGACAAGGCTGGCGAGGCGTCCCGCGCAACGGTAATCGAGGTCGAGCTCAATTTCTACAATTACAAGACACACGGCCATATTCCTCCGCAATACCCAAAAGTCATCTGTTGGGATGTTCCGACGAGCGGACGCAAGGCAAAGATCGAAAAAGTGAAGAACAAGGCGTACAAGTATTTCTTGTCCCACCCAGACGGCTACACCGTTCACATCTTCGCCCTCAAAAATATGGACGGCATCAAGGTGATGTCGCGCGATGAACTTGGAAAGCGAGGTGTAAAAATCTGATTCAGTAAGAACAGCGGTAATTGACTCTTTCGCGCAGGCAGTACCAAGCTCTTAGCCCACAATCCCTTTCAAATCACAACTGCTGACAACTGGAACGGTCACTGACCAATTCCAGTAGCAGCCAACCTCGCACGCCCCTTCCTTCCAAGGTCTCTGTCGTTAATCCACAACTCAGGAGTAACACCCATGCGAACGATCACGCAGGAGGCGGTTTTGTCTGCCTACATCGCGTCCATCGGAAAACGCGCGCCGCGCGACGCTGCTCAAGACGCCGCCGAGCTTTGCAGACTCGCGACCTCGCTCAATCGCTTGAACGAGATCGCCTGCAATTTCGGCCTCACCGAGCGGCAAGAGCGGCGCAAGCAAAACCTACAAACCCGGATCAAGGCCGTGCTGGAACAAGCGGGCTTGGTCCTCAACCACTTCAACAGTGATCCGCGAGGCTATGCCGTGTACTTCGATCTGCCCGATGGCTCCTACAACAGCTTCGGCGGACGGGAATGCGGCTACGGCATCGGGAGGTGAAACCATGTACGACCGCGTAGTGACCATCAACAACACGCATTGGCCGGCCTACCGGAAACCGGGAGCGACTTTGGTTGATCTGCGGATGTTCGATCCGAACGACCGCAGCGCCAACCCGCAACTGGTCTTTCGGCCCGAGAAGTTGCGCGAACTGGGAATACCAGACGCACTCATCGACGCCGCTGCCAAGTCTGATCCGCCGGGATTCCTTCTGTTCGACGACCTGCCGAATCAGACGGCGCCAGCAACCGGCCACGCCGACCAAGCCACAACCAATACCTAATTCCAGCCAACTCAAAACAAACACAAATCCACAAAAACAAAGCCAAAAACAGGAGGTGCCCGATGCCGAATGACGGAAACCGCTTCACGCATTACGTCATCGCGAACGAGGTCATTCTCGGCGAGGCCTGCATCATCGAGAAATGCAACGCGTGGATTTCGCTTGCATTCATCAAGCTCGGGATCGGCAGGCCGGACGCCGTCAGCGACCGCGCTTTCGTCGAGAACCGCGCCCTCGTTCCCAAAACCGCGAACTAACTCCCTCGGACTCCCACCCACAAGCAGCAAAACCCACCAAGTAACTCCTTCCACCACTGCACGGTGGGCGGCGTGTGCTCACACCGCCTACCGTGCAGCCCCACCCACCAGAGAAAGGAACAAACGGAACAAAAGGAAATTTCCATTTGTTCCTTCTGTTCCATTCGGAGGCGACAACTGTGATCCCGGAGCCGAACTTCCCCGCGAAGCCCGATCAATTCGTTGGACGAAAGCCTCAGCTTGAGGCCTTCCGCCAAGCTCTCAGACAAGGCACCGCAACCGGCCGGACACCCTCGTTTGCTGTCCTGGGCGCATGGGGAATCGGAAAAAGCAGCTTGCTCCTGAAATGCTCCGCTGTCTGTGCGGAGCCTCAATTCAACATGCTGCCAGTCCCCTTCTCGGTCTCCAAAGAACTCGGCGATTACCGGCGCTTCGCGGAGCTCTTGGTGGACGCATTCGGTGAATGCATCGCGCGAACTCAGTCTATTCAAGGCAATGTTCGGCGCGAAGTACAGAACTGGAAGCTGAAGCGCGTGAGCGTCGGGCCGCTTTCCTTCCAGAGGGAAACATCCCAACTATTTTTGACCTCCGGGACAGCGATTCTCAGGAACGCGATCCAGGACGCCTGGCGCCGATTCATTCAGCCCGCCCGACTGAACGGCGTTGTCTTTTTTCTCGATGACCTTCACCACCTCAGCACACCGAGTCAGGATGCCATCGCGCTGGCATTGCGCGATCAATTTCAGTCGTTCGGAACCGAGAACATCAATTGCAGTATCTGCTTCTCTGCTCCCACGAACTACTTCTCCGACATCAGGAGCCTGGCAGAGCCTGCGGTGCGCTTTTACGACAAGGCCTATCTCGATCCCTTCTGTCTCGCGGAGACCTCGCAGTACGTTGATGCGATTTTTGGCGCGACAGCAGGCCGCTCCGAGTTCGCCCAATGGCTGCAGTCCAAGGCGCACGGTCACCCCTACTTCATGGCGTTCATCTGCCGCCAGCTTGCAGAACTGGCACCCGAACGCCAGAAACTCGACGCCAGGGAGCACTGGCCGGAAATCTTCCGCCGCCTCGAAAGAGAAAAATTCTCCGCCGATCTTGCCCAGGTCACCAAACGCGAACTTCAGCTACTTTGTTCGCTGGCACGATGCGGCGAGGAAGAAATCAGCCGTACACAGCTCCGCGAGTACGAGCGGATTTACTTCACCAGACTCGTTGATAAAGGACTCCTGATCCGAACTGCACGGGGCCATTATCGGCTCTACCACCCACTGTTCCGCGAGTTCCTGCGCCAAACACAATGAACGAAAGCAACCGCAAAGGCGAACACGTTCGCGCCGGGACGCGGCGGCAAGCTTGCCGCCGCGTCCCGGCAGCTCCTTTTCCTTTGCCTCACCACAAGGCGGAATCCATTCCCTTGCCCCTTCCGCCCCTTATACAACTCCCGTTAGCCATTCGCGCTTTCCACTTCAATCCCTTGTCCCGTGGAGTTCAGGGAATGTTCAGCGAGTCTGAACGGAATCAGCTCGATTACTTGTGCAAATCCTCGCCCAATCCTCTACCCAGGCCGGCACTTCCCTGCCGAACCGTTTCGAAGCCGTTGCGCACAGATTCCCGGGATGGCATGCTCTCTGACGCGCAACCGAAGCGACGACGGAAAGGACAGAAGTGCATGAGTCGTCGCAGCGGTCAATCCGGCACTTTGGTAAGGCAATCCGGCTGGTGGAGAGTTCGCTTCCGTCTCGACCAGCCGGGGATCGACAAGAGGAAGCAGATGTCCCTTAAAGTAGCGCCGGTGAGCATGAGACTTTCTCGTCCCGAATTGGAGCGTCGGGCGAAAGAAATTGTCCTAAGCGCAGGCGCTAACTCGGAGGAGCGGTTCAACGAGGTAGTACTCGGAGCTCTCACGTTCCGCGAGCAAGCGAGGACTTACTTGCAGAACGCAGTGTCTCGAAACCGCAAACCTCTACGGGACACGGTGACTATCGAGGGTGCCATGAAGAAGTGGATTTTTCCTGCAGTCGGCGATCTTCCACTTGCTCGCGTGGACAACCTCACCGTCAGGCCGCTGGTTCAGAAGATGTGCGCCAGCGGTTTGAGGCCCAGAACTGTCAACAAGTACGTGGAATACATTAAGCAGGTCGTGAGGTCGCTAAAAGCTTCGAACGGTGAACCCGTGCACAAAAGGACATGGGACGCCGAAACGATGGACCTTCCAATCGTCGAGTACGCGGAGCAGAGGCGACCTTGCCTTAGAGCAGGCGCAATCTCGAAACTCATCTCCACCAGCAGCGGGCAGGAGCAAGCCCTGTACGTCCTGCTCGCTTCAACGGGTATGAGAGTTTCTGAGGCACTGGCCCTTGAAACCCGCCACTTTATCAACGGCGGGCGCACAATTAGGGTCGAGCAGCAGGTTGGGAAGGACTCGCCCCGCGTCGTGAAATACCTCAAAACCAGTGCCGCCAGACGAGAAATCGACCTGCACCCGGATATCGCAGAATACCTGCGGAATTACCGGGCGGGAAAAGCGGGCCTCTTGTTCCACACAGCAAGGGGCACACCACATCTTTATGGAAACCTTGAAGACCGCTGGCTCACGCCCCGGCTTGTTCAGATGCGACTGGATCAAGATGGGATGGGCTGGCACGCCTTCAGGCGGTTCCGCAAGACCTGGTTGCGTGGGGCGCGCTGTTTGGAAGATATCAACAACTTCTGGATGGCACACAAACCGCAAACCATGTCTGAACTTTACTCGCACCTTCACGAGGAGCTTGAAATGCGTCTCGCGGAAGCAGAGCGAGTAGGCTTCGGCTTCGACTTGCCAAGGGGCGTTATTGCTCCAAATGCTCCAAAAGTTTGCGGTACGAACGGCGAGGTCGAAATTGCAGCGTAAATTGCAGAAACGGGGGAAGTAAGCGTTTGGTGGACGTGAGGGGATTCGAACCCCTGACCCCCTGCTTGCAAAGCAGGTGCTCTCCCAGCTGAGCTACACGCCCACAGCGGGAACTTTTATTGATACTAAAGCATTTGCAAGCGTTCTCAAACTCCGAAAACCCACTTTTTACCCCTTACTGTGTCAGAACTGTGTCAAAACCCCTGTCGCCAGAACCGTGCTGTGTCAAAACTCCCGGCATTTCGTTGGCCTGACGATTGATTTTGTCCAGTGCTTCCCTCTTCATCTGCAACTTCATTTGCGAGTACTTCTTGAACACCTGAGAATCGCCCTGGCGAAGCATCTGGATGACCCACTCATCCGCCACGCCTCCGGCGCTCAGCCGTGTCGCGTAGGTAGATCGCAAGTCATAGAGCCTGAAATACGGAACTCCGGCTCGCTTCAGGGCCTTCCTCCACGCTGTTCGCAGAGACCTCAAGTGTCCGTTCTTGTTTCGGTCGCTGGGAAAGAGGAACTCTCCTTTCCCAGAGATGGCGACCTGATCTCGGAATGCTTCCAATGCGAGCTTCGACAACGGGATTTCCGCGACGCCATTCGGTGTCTTGGAATCTGGAATCCAGACAACGGCGTTGATGAAGTCGATCTGACTTTTCTTCATCGGAAGCAGTTCCTTCTTTACGCGCAACCCCGTTTCCGCGATGATGCGAATGGCATTCCGCAGATGCGGCATTGCGTTCTTCTCGATTAGCTGCTGCTCGGACCATGCGACGTAATGCGGTCGGAAGAGCCCCTTCAGGGATACGGGGAATTCCACCATCGCACAGGGGTTCGAGGTCAGCAGCCTCTTTCGAACCGCTACGTTCAACATGCGTCGAAGCACCCGGAACTCCTGGTGAACCGTGGTGGCCTTGATGGGTCCGTGCTCACGGTAGCCTTTGCTAAGCCTCACTTTGACTCGTTGACGAAGCCTGTCACGAAGGTAAAGTTCGATTTCGTCAGGCCCCACGTCTATCAGTCGGCGAGTGCCAAAGGCTTTCTTCAAATGCTGAACACAGCGCGAGTTCGCATTGTGCGTGCCTGGCTGACGAACGGGCGGCTTGGAATAGTTCTCGAGGAAGAAATCCACCCATTCACCAAAGCTCAAGCTCTCTCCTTTGCGAACGACCTGCAAGACGTTGCCATCTCTAGCTTCGAGCCTGGCACGTAGCAACTTCTGGGCTCCCTGCCAGTCTTCGGTGAAGGACGACTCCCTCTGGCGATTTCCGGTCCTATCCCGGTAACAAATCCACCAGAATTTCGACCCCTCACGCCGGTAGACAACGCCATCGTGCGTTATCGGTCTACTCATTCTCCATCTCCTGTTTGAACGACGCGCGAAACGAGACCAACTCCGATTTCAAGAACCGGATGTTGCGTCCCATTACGCGGAGATGGGGAATCTGCTTACGCTCCACCCAAAGATACACAGTCTGCTGGCTAACGCCAAGAAATTTGGCTGCCTCTCGGACCGTCATTGGGAATTCATCTTCCGGCGTCACGGTTCTCGGATCAGGTCCATCGATTATTGTGGTGTTCATGGCATTTCCCTTGAGTTGTGGCTGATTTCGGCTACTTCGGAACCCGGCTCGGCTGCGCGACTGTGCAAGTCTGCCTGCGCTTTCGCAACCGTGTGATGCGCGTAGTATTCGGGGTCGTGTTTGTCGCCGGCACGGTAGTCGGCGATGCGCCGGATGACTTCTTCGGGGTCGTCGCCCCGCGCGAGAGCACGTTTGGCGTACGCCCAATCGCGTTCGGATTGCGAAGTGTGATCGGTGTTCTTGGCGGGTGATGGTCGCATCTGCTCAATCTGGCGCTTCGCTTCGACGGGCGGCGTGCGGAGCTTGAAATCCCAAGCATGGTAGGTCTGCGCGGTTTGTTGACGCGCTGTAACCGGGAAATCATTTTCATACTTCTTGTTCGCAAAGCCTGGAAGCCGAAGGACGCGAGTCGAATCGGTGGCGGCGGGATCGGCTCCGAATTCGTATGCGATTGATTGCTGGGTGCTCTCGGCGTCCTCGGGCTTGATTCCCTCGACCTTCCAGATGGCTTGGTATTTGCCGGGTGAGGTTTCCAGTACGAAGTTTGGCTTGGGAACAAGCTCAGAACTTTGGATCGCCGCGAGAGCTCGCTGGCCATCGTAGTCGAGGTCCGCGTAAATATGTCGAATCGTCTCGATATCCTGCTTGGTGCGGCTGTAAGCGCCGGGCTTGAGGGTGTTCATGCCGATGTAGATGTCGGACCCTTGGGCATTCTTGAACGCGAGCCAAGCCTGAAACTCTGGGTTGGCGATCTTCTCCGCAGTCGCGATGCGCTGGATCACCTCGCTGCGACTGCGGCTGCGAAGCAAAATCGCGAGGCGATCCGAGGGTTCGAAATTCGCACGGATATAGTCGGGTGCCGAAACAGAATCGGCCATCGAAGTGCTCCTTGTCTTTTGGCGGTTCAGAAACGAGCAGAAAAAATCGGAAAAAGGTCGTAACGGTCAGCTTCGCAGTGATAGCCGCGAAGTTCGAGAACTTCGGTGATGAATCGCTTCCCTGGCCGACGCTCCAATTGAATGAGGACATTCAACGAATCGGCGATATTGCTCTTGATCGCGCGGTACGGCAGTTCGATTCCGCTCTGGAGAACGCAGCTTGTGAAACGCGCAAGGGCCTGGGCAGCGGAACTGGCATGAACGGTCGAAAAGGTTCCCGAATGGCCCGTATTGAGCAACTGGAGAAGATCGAATGCTTCGCCGCCTCGAATTTCGCCGAGGATGATGCGGTCGGGCCGGTGCCGCAAAGACGCCTTCAGCAAGTCGCGGATTGTGATGGCGGGCAAGTCGGGCTGTGCCTGGCGCGCCTCGAAGCGAACGAGATTCGGCTTTTCCAACTGGATTTCCGATGTGTCTTCGATGAGGAGAATGCGGTCCTCGTCAGGGATGAACTTTCCGAGCGCAGCCAAGAGAGTCGTCTTGCCAGAGCCGGTGCCGCCGCTGATGAGGATGTTCTGGCGGCCCTGAACATACCCTTGCAGCCGGGCTGCGAGCTCGCCATCGAAAGTGCCCATTCGCACGAGGTCTTCGACCGAGAAGTGGCGGCTATTGAATTTGCGGATCGTGAGCGTTACGCCGTGAATGCTGCACGGCGGAATGACAGCGGCCACGCGGCTGCCGTCCGGGAGCCGGGAATCGAGGATCGGCTTGGCTTCCGAAATGTCATCTCCGAGTCGCCGCGCAATGTTCTTCACCGCGACCATCAAAGACTTCTCGCTCAAGGCGAGGTCGGAAACCTGCTCAAGAACACCTGCGCGTTCAATGACAATGCGGTCTGATCCATTCACCATGATTTCGCTGATGGAATCGTCGCGAATCAGGTGTTCGATGGGCCGCAAAAACGGCAGAATGATTTCGAAGCCAAGAGTCATACTTCACCGTCAGCCATCTGGCGGAAATAGGACTTGTTCGGGTCGTTGTAATAGGGCTTCAGATAGCAGAACGTGGGCGGCAGGGGGTTGAGACCATCGTAGGCGATGGTGATGGACTGCGCGTTCCTGAGTTCCGTGAACGTCTTCATGTCGAAGCGGAAATCGGTCTGCGTGTTGTAGCTCTTGGAGGCGGTCACGTTGGCGCGGTGCGCGATGGCTTTGCCGGTCAGCAAACTCACCCTGGCGTCGTGGCCGCTTTCGGAAATGTTGTAGCTGACTTTCAGCTTGTCTTCGCGCCCGCAGAGCTCGCTTGCGGTGCGGGCGGAGAAATCGTCTGAAAGAGCGAGGAAAATCTTGGTGCGGAAGGTCTGCAAGAGCGTTCGCCAAGTTTCGCCGGGCAAGACGGACTTCAGGGAACTGATGCTCTGAGTGGCGACAATCGGGATGCACTTGGGTTGGCGCGATAGGCTGAAAAACTTCTCGTCGCCTGTAGGTTCGTTCTCGCCGACCGTGGCGAAATTCTGATACTCGTCGCAGACGAAGAAAACCTCGCGGAAGTGCTTGCTCGGATTGCGAACCATATCCGGCACGCGATTGAGCACGGCCCGCTGAAAGTCGAGCTTCATCATTACGCCCAGAGCGCGGGCCAGTCCGGGGTTTAGTCCGATTGGGAAATTCAGCGCGCAGACCTTGCCGTTTTCGATGAGCCATCGGAAGGAAGGCAGGGGCTTGCCGAATTTGCCGTCCGCGTTGGCAATCGGGTCGTAGCACTCCGGCGGCGGACAGAACGTCCGCTTCACTATCGGATTGTCGTCAAACAGGGAGAGGAAAACGGAAATCCCTTCCACAATGGATGTGCGGAGCTTCGGCTCAATTCGCCGCCAATCATTTTCAAACCATCTTTTGACGGCCTGAAGCTGTTCTTTCTTTTCCCACGGAACATCGTTTTCGAGGGAGACCGTGAAGTCTTCCGATTCGACCGAGTTCTGTTGCAGAACAGCGCGCAAGCCGGGCGTCTCGCGAGCTTTGTACTTGTCGAGCTCCTTGTCGAGCGTGAACGCAAATGGTTCGAGTGACGTGCAATGCTGCAAATAAACGGGACGCGAAACGAGGACGTAGCAGGCTTCCAGAATGCGGCGCTCGGCCTCCTTTATTTTTCTATCGAGGATGTCCGGCGAAATGGCGCACTCGTACACGTCGAAGAGCGTGACGTAATCGTAGGCGACCTTGTGAAGCAGAATGATGAACTTCACAAGGTTGGTGTATGCCTGCTGCCAGAAGGGTTCCTTGCCCTTGCCGAAGAGGTTGTTCAAGAGCGAAGCGATGCTGTAGGCCAGCGCATAAGCGTCCAGGTCGTTGTGTAGGGGGTTGTAGCGGTACTCGGAATCGAGGCTGATTTCGATGTAGTCCTCTGCCCGGCCGTGACGGGTCAGAATCTCCTTTACTTGATGGCAGAAATCACCTTTCACTTCGAGAACCAGTCCGCCGATCTTCTTGTCGGCATCTGACGCTCTGTAAGCAACAAGCTGCTCTACGAACGGATACATGCAGCAACTCGTCTTGCCGGTGCCGACCGCGCCAATGATGGCGATCCCTGTGAAAAGCCCGCGCTGGGGGATGATGAGCCAGCGCGGTGTTTCCGAGGGCACGGGTTTGCGCGGATTGTGAATCTCGCCGATGACGAGAAACACGTCTTGCCGCTGGCGTGGATCGGGGTACCAGGGCAAGCGCCCTGCGGTGATCTTCCGGTGAGCCTTCAACGCGAAGATGTAGAGACCGGAAAGAAGGACCGAATAAACGATGAAGGGCGTCGAGAAAAGAAAGAGGTTGTAGGACCACTTGACACCCTGAAAGACGAGCGGCGCGCGGAGGGCCATGAGTTGCAGGAAAACATTCTGCTCCGGGAACGGAATATAGAAGTAGAGTGCCATTCCGGTGATCGCCGTAAGGACGAAGGCGACGAAATCCTTCGAGTTTATGAGCCTCTGGATCACGACTTTTTGACCTCGGCTGGCGGGGTTGATTTGCCCAACCTTCTTTGCTCCTTCTGAAGCCGGTCAAATTCCTTGTCTCTGGAGAAGACGAATCGCAGTGCCGAAGCCACGATGTGATCTGGCGTGGCGTCGATGAATTGGGCGTAACTGTCGAGCTTTTGCGCGAGCGGCTCTTCGAGCCTGAATTCGCGCGTGACTGTTTCCGGTGGTTTTTTGATGAAGGACACGGCGCTTCTCCTTTCGGGGTTTGCCCAGGGAATTTCAACGCGGACAAAACACCTGGCGCTGCTGCTGCGCCATCGGGCGGGAGCGACCCGTGAAATACGTTTCGGGCCGCCAAAGGCGCGAAAACATGGGGTCGCTCCCGCCCGAGATAGTGTTTTGTCCGCGTGTGCTGGAAGTGGTTTTTGAACGCTTATCTGGTTGTGGGCGGACTACTTGCGCAGCGCCTTGCGCTGAACCGGGATCTGAACGGGCTGCTGAACCGGTCGGAACGGCCCCGGTTCTGGTCTGGAGGGGCGGTTCGTCGGAACAATGCGCGGCGACCGAACGAGGTATGTGTCGAATGTGATGTTGCGCTCGGAATGCGTGGCTCTGGCGTCCCGCTCCAAATTCTTTTCAGTGACCTTGCCTGCCTTCCAGTCCTGGAAGAGCTTTTCGAAGTGTTCGCCTTGATACCGCTGCATCGAAAGCCGGAGGAATTCGAGGTCACCGGCTACCGGCTTCACGTACTCGCGGTTTTCCCACGCCTTCCTGATCTGGAAATAGCGAAGGATGTCGCCTGGGGCGGCGACCTCGAACGGGGCCTTTACCAGGGCGTGGAATTTGTCGCGCGCACGGGCAAAATTCGTGGGGGCTGGCGAGATGAAAACGAACCGAAACTCTTGCAGTTCGCGGAAGAGCGGCTGGTAGGCGCACAGGTGGGTCAGGAAACTGTCGAGCGATTCCGCGCCGGAGTCCACGTAAGAGAAGGTGACCACAGGCGAGGCTGAACTGCCGGTGGCCGGCGCGAGGAAAAGCGGAAACTTATCCACGAAGTAGCGGACGGTTGGTTTTGTGCCAGCCGCACCGTCATAAATCTTGGCGGGCAAGAACTGCTTTTTGACCTTCAGGGTTTCGCAGAAATACTGAACCTTGTCGGTTTCCGTTTCGAGGTAATCGAACTCCCGATTTTCCAGGATGAAGCTGAGGCTCAAGAGCCTCGTCCTGATGTGGTCAAAGGAATGCGTTCGGCGATTGCGAAGATTCTCCTTGCCGATGGCGGCATACAAGGGCTTGGAAAAAACGTGGTAAACGCGCCCATAGTCGGAGTAATCCGTCGAGTTGGCATGTTTGTTTTTGACAAGCTTCCTTGCGAGAGCCCGCGTGCGGAAGCCGCGCCGGGAGCCGGTGAAGGCTAAGAAATGGCGCGTCGTGAAGTAGCCGGAGTGCGTCGCAACGATATAAAGGAAGCGGGCTTCGGCGGCGGTGTAGCCGAAGCTCTTGAGCGCGTCCACGAAATGATCGGCGATGTTCATAGCGAAAGGATCTCCAGAGTGATCTCACGGTCGTCCAGGATGCGGCGAAGCCGCGCGGCATCCTCGGAATGGCTGTAGAGCGTGAATCCCGCGCGGGCTTTTTCCGCCATCTGGCGCGGGCGGTAGTGCGACGTGGAGAGTTCGAGGTCCACTTTGGCGCGGTCGAGGTCCGGCGTGTCGTACTCGATCCGCATGTCGGGGATGGGAATCTTATTGGCTACAACTCGGAGGCCATGCCTAGCGGCGATTTCAGCCTTTCTGTCCGGGTCTTCTTCGCCCTGGCCGCGTGTCGCCAGATCGCGGTAGAGGTGCTTCTTCAATTCGTAATCCAGAGAGACTCTGAGGTTCTTCCCGCCTTTGCTCACGATTTCGGAGGCTACCTTCTGATACAGGCGGTAGAGCTCGGCATCGTGCCGCGCTTCTTTAGGTTTTCGGAGGCCGTGATACGTGGCTTGATCCGTGGGAAGGACGCGCGAGTGCCGGAGAAACTTCTGGCCGTCGCGAGTGAGAGTAACAATCGTCGGGGTATCGCCTTTGAATCCGACCAGCGTGTGCCGCTCGATTAGGGATTGGTGCGACAGGTTGCGAAGGTCACTTTCCATGCGGGCCTGGTTGCCAGCGTAGGCATACTGCGCAAGGTCGTCCTTGTTGACCGCCCGAAAAACCCCAATCTGCGCGAGCGCAATGATCTCGGAATCGCGGAGGCGATAAGTGCGATTCCGGTCTCGATATTCGGCTTGAATTCTCTCCGTTTCGGGCTTCGGGGGATGAAGTTCTCGCTCTTGTGAGTCTGCCGAGCTCGGCTCGGTTTGATTCTGGGAGATTCGGGATGGTGCCAGGGTGATGTCTTCGACACCGCGCCGTTCGACGTGCATTTCGCGGGTCAAGGCAGCGGTTTCCCGACTGTCGGGAATCTGAGGTGAACGAGACATCGCTATTCCTGTTCTTCGGCGTCGCTGGGGAGTTCCGATTGGCCGACGTTGAATTGCTTGTCGAGATGGGCCAGCTTTCGGCCAGTGTCCTTGAGGAAGAATTTCCGGTTCAGGGCGAAGGCCGCTGCGAAGACGTTGACGAACAGGAGACCACAGTAGGAAAGGATGTACGCAGAATATGCCTTCCAGACGACAATCTTGAAAGGGATAAAGAATTTGAGTTCACCCATGAGCGTGAAGGCGATGCCGAGCATCACAGCAACCGTGATGAGAAGTGCGTTGGCAATCATTTGATTTGATATGGGGATATACCGAAATGAACGGGCGACTTCGTACCAGAATCCTCCTCACGATGTTGGCGGGCTCTTGGTCTGTCCTAGTGGCTCAGGAGACTCGCCCGTCACATTGGTCCGAGGATTTAAACAGGTATGGCTACTCGACGGAGCACCCGTACTCTGATGTAGCTGTAGCGGCTTCGACTAACAACGTAGCCGTCGCGCTTAACGTCAATCAAGACCGCAATGCTACCCCTAGTGTGCCGCGCGATTTTCTCAATTCGGATTGGAAGTTATCTGTTCTGATGTTCAGTGCCGATGGCGGCAAACTTCGTGCAACGTGCGGCCCCTGGGTTGGCGGTTCTCTTTTTAATCTGTGGGCGACTTCTAATGGAGACTTCTTGCTTTACCAGGAGCGCTCGGCAAGCAAGCCAGATAGCACCGACCGGGTTCTCTTACTTTCTCCTGCGTGCCAACGAATGAACGAGATAGAGCTGCCAGCATTCGGAAAGCAAGGCAGTGCGGAGTTCTTTACGTCACCCACTCAGCGCACGTTTCTAATTGAGGAATACTCGGGGCGAAATGCTGAGTTGGAGGTTCGAGACGCCAACACACTTTCTACTCGCTTCAAATTCGCCATAGGCGCTGAAGATCCAGGCGTAGTTGCCGTATCCGATGATGGGCTTTTAGGTGTCAAGTCCGTGCGTCACGGTCCCTCGACGCCTGCTTCGACGAGATTCTTCTATTTCGACTTCCATGCACAAAAATGGAGTGAAATTCAGGGGCCTAACGCTCCAGGCTCGTCAGAGTCTGTTGCGTTCTTGTCGAATGGCGATTTTATTGAAGCGGTGCCCGCAGGAAACCTACAACTCATTGCAAAACCCTGCGCAAGACGATCATGAAGCAGGCGATATGAAAGAAACCACGATAGATCGTGAGCGAACGGTCGTAACGCACGACCAAGCGGCGATAGTTCCCCAGCCAGCCGATGGTGCGCTCGACGATCCAGCGACGCCGGTAGCGGCGGAAAGCGCGCCCGTCCTGGGTCGCAGGGCGCTTGCGGTTCCGGTGATGTGGCGCGATCAATTCGATGCCACGCTGCGCCAGCCGTTCGCGCAACGGATCGCTGTCGTAACCCCCATCGGCGATCA
>Ga0209061_1004112_pt1 | contig 14477 bp, 13 predicted proteins | sample Coa_R1_10_FD_187157 | JGI IMG/M metagenome (GOLD analysis project Ga0209061, IMG submission 187157) | Surface soil microbial communities from Centralia Pennsylvania, which are recovering from an underground coalmine fire - Coalmine... | ecosystem: Environmental > Terrestrial > Soil >...
TACTACGGGGCGTTCTACCGCTCCGCGCTGCTGCCCCTCCTGCGGCGCATCAACGCCTACCTGATGCGCTGGCTCCGCAAAAAGTACAAGCGGCTGGCATCCAAGAAGAAGGCCAGGGCCTGCTGGCAGCGCATCACCTGCCAGTCCCCCCGGCTGTTCGCCCACTGGGCCTGGGTGCCCTATTCCTGGTGGTCAGGATGACAGGAGCCGTGTAACGGGAGACTGTTACGCACGGATCTGCGGGAGCCCGGGGGTGCGATTCCCCCGGGCCACCCGACCTAAACAGTCACGGCCCGGTCCGGCAGCCGCCTGCTCCGCGTCCGGGGACGATGCGTCCGGGGGGATGATGATCGCGGTGGCCCGGGACCGGGTGGCGGCGATGAGGCGGGCGTTGCGTTCGTCGTTGCAGGCCGCCCAGGCTTCGGCCTCGGCGGCCGTGCGGCCGTAGGACTGGTGGCGGCGCACTAGGCGGCGCCGGCGAGCGGCCTCGTCCGGGCACAGGTACCAGATCTCGTCGAAGAAGCCCGCAGTGCCGTGCCAGGGGCCCTCGTCGTAGAGGAGGTAGTTGCCCTCCACGATGACCAGGGGGACCGTGCGGGGGACCGCCAGGGCGGCGGCGATCGGCTCCTCGAGGTCGCGGAAGAACTCCGGTGCGTAGACTACCTGTTCACGGTTGGTGCGCAGCCGGGCCAGCAGCGCGTGGAACCCGCCCGCGTCGAAGGTCTCCGGGGAGCCCTTGCGGCCGGCCAGCCCCAGCCCGGCCAGGATGTTGCCGGCTAGGTGGAAGCCGTCGAGCGGGACGCGGGCGGCCTCCGCGCCGAGGGCGTCGCACAGCGCGGCGGCCAGCGTGCTCTTGCCCGCGCCAGGCGGCCCTGCCAGGCCGAGGAGCCGGCGCCTTCCCGGCTGGGCCAGCCGGCGGGCCCGTTCGGCCAGGACCGGCAGGGACCAGGGGAGAGCCGGCGGCCCGGACGGGCCTGTGCGGGTTGTCACAGGACCTGCCCCACAGCGGCCAGCACTCTCAGGGGGCAGCCAGGCGGCTGGCCAGGACGGCGCCGGCCTTTCCAGGCGTACACATCACAGCAGGGTACTGCGATGCCAGCTTCGGTACGGCTGTCCCCGGCGCGGCCGGTGCGCCTGGTGAGCCGCTCTCCGGCGCGAAGCGGTAGCGTGCGGGCATGGACCACGCTCGGCTCGGCCGGACCGGCCTTCAGGTCTCCAGGCTGTGCCTGGGGACGATGACCTTCGGATTGCAGTGCGATGAGCCATCCGCTGCCGCCATTCTCGACCGGGCGGCCGAGGGCGGTATCGACTTCATCGACACCTCCGACGCCTACCCCCTGGGCGGGGACCTATCCACCCGGGGGATAACCGAGGAAATCCTGGGCCGCTGGCTGAGGGGGAAACGGGACCGCTTCATCCTCGCCACCAAGTGCTTCGCGCCAACCGGTCCGTCGCCTTTCGACGCCGGCAATTCCCGCAAGCACATCCTCGCCGCCGTCGATGCCTCCCTGCGGCGCCTGCAGACCGACTACATCGACCTCTACCAGCTTCACGGGTATGACCCGGCGACGCCGATCGACGAGACGCTTGGCGCGCTCGACGACCTCGTTCATCAGGGGAAGGTCCGCTACATCGGCTGCTCGAACTTCCTGACCTATCAGCTCGTGCGGGCCATCGGCCGGAGCGAGACGCTCCGCCTTGCCCGCTTCGACTCCGTCCAGCCCCGCTACAACCTGCTCTTCCGCCAGATCGAGCGGGAGATGCTCCCGTTCTGCAGCGAGGAGGGCGTCGGCGTCATCCCCTACAACCCGCTTGCCGGCGGCCTGCTGTCAGGCAAGCACTCCCGCACCGCTCCGCCCCCGGAGGGCACCCGCTTCACCCTTGGCAGCGCGGCGAAGACCTATCAGGACAGGTACTGGCACGATCGCGAGTTCGGCACGGTCGACGTGCTCCGCCAGCTGGCAAAGGAAGCCGGGGTGAGCCTGGTGACTCTCTCGGTCGCCTGGGTGCTGGCGAACAAGGCGATCACGGCGCCGATCATCGGCGCGAGCCATCCCGACCAGCTTGGGCCCAGCCTGGCAGCAGCCGGGTTCGTGCTCGACGACGACCTGAAGCGCCGGCTGGACGAGGCCACCCACGAGTACCGTATGGGCGACGCGCCCCGGTAGGGCGGTGCCGCGGCCGCGCCCAGCGGCCCGGATACGCCGACCCGTACGGGCAAGGACGCCCGTTGACGTAGCCTGGCCGGCTCCCTACGCTCCGCGGTGAGACGAACCTCAGGGAGCGCCTCAGGTGCCGGCCGCCGAGCACGGACCGTGCGGGCGGCAAGCGCATCTGCGCGGTGCGGGCGGCAAGCGCATCTGCGCGGCGGCGGCCGTCACGGAACCTGCGAGCGCGAACCTGTGGGCCAGCAGGGCAGGGGGGCCGGGATGCCGGTGGAACGTCCGCGACGTGACCAGCTCACACGGTGCGCGGAACACTACGGCTTCCACATGGGCGAGGCCGGCCCCGCGTCCTTCGCCGGGCTGATCGGCGGCACGCTGGAGTCCTACGACGCGGTCGAGGAGCTGTATGCGTCCCGTGCGCCTGTGGCCCCCGCGGAACGGCCCCACCGCCGGGTGCCCGCCGGGGACAACCCGCTGGGCGCGTGGTATGTCCAGCCGGGCCTGCGGCTGGGCGCGGACGGCCCGCTGGCGGGCAGGCGCGTGGTGACCAAGGGCAACATCACGGTGGCGGGCCCCGGGGGATACCTGCGGGGGGATCACCGGTTCTCTGCGAGGGGATCACCGGTGCATGACGCGGCGTGCGGGGTGTTCATCCTTTCTTGCCGACACCTGCGTAGAAGATCGTCCGGGCCGGCACCGTGGATGCCGGCTCGGGCCGCCACGCTGAAACGCTGACAAGGCCCGGGTCTATCATCGTCAGGCCGGTGAAGAATCGTTCGATGACCGTACGGCTGCGCGGAACAGCGGACGCGGTTGCACGTGCGTACAACTGCCGGGCCTTGTCCGACATTTCAAGGGGAACTTCGTCCGCGGTGATGTGTGAGAGGGCAAGGTAACTGCCCGCCGGCATTGCGCCGGCGAGCCGGCGGACGATCCCGTGCGGATTCTCGCTGTCCTCGATGAAGTGCAGGATCGCGATGAGCAGGACGGCTACAGGCTCGTCGAGATCGATGTGGTCCCGCAGGACCGGGTGACTGAGGATTCCGTCCGGGTCCCGCAGGTCACCTTTGATGGCGACAACGGTCTCGCTGTCGGCGAGGAGCGCTCGCGCGTGCGCTACGACGACGGGATCATGGTCCACGTAGAGCACATGCGCGTCCGGCTGGAACTGCTGGGCGATCTGGTGCACGTTCCCCTGCGTGGGCAGGCCGGTACCGATGTCTATGAACTGGCGGATGCCGGCCTCGCCGGCCAGGAACCGCACGGCGCGCTGGAGAAACTGCCTGTTATGGTGAGCTGCGGCAGCCGCATCGGGTACCAGGGTGATCAGATTCTGGGCCACCTCGCGATCGGCGGCATAATTCTCCTTGCCGCCAAGCAGGTAATCATAGATTCTCGCCACGTTCGGGATGGAGGAATCGATATACCGCTCGGAGTCGTCATCCTCTCCCATCGCCTGCGCGCTCAGCACGGGTGGCTCGTCAGCACTCACGTGCGGCTCCTCAGATCGGTGGCCTTCCGCGGCCAAGTCTAGATCGCTACACCTGGTCGCCGGCCTTGAAGGGGACAGCCTCGGGGCCGCTACCGCGGACGCCGAAGCCGTCCGCGCCGACGGTCACGCCGGCCTCCCGGTGCTCCGGAGCCGTGACCGGGACCTGGGTGCCGTCGAGGTCGAGGACGGGGCTGGCCTCGTCGTACCACGACTGGACGACAGCGTGCCCCCAGAAGTCCCGCCGCCGCGGGTCGCTCACGTCCCAGCGCACCGTCGGATGGTCCGGGTCCCCGGTGTAGTAGTCACTGGTGTAGATCTCGATGCGGTGCCCGTCCGGGTCGCGCAGGTACAGGTAGAAGGCGTTCGACACGCCGTGCCGGCCAGGGCCGCGCTCGATGCGCGCCTCCTCGTGCAGCGCGCCGAGGATGTCGCAGGTACGGAGCACCTGGTGCGACTCGTGGGTGAAGAACGCGACATGGTGCAGGCGCGGGCCGGCGCCGCCGGTGAGCGCGATGTCGTGCACGGTCTGTTTCCTGTACAGCCAGGCGGCGTACAGGGTGCGGCCGTCCTCGATCGTCTCCGAGCAGCCGAACCCGAGGCCGGTGTAGTAGCGGTAGCCGGCCGCCACGTCCGGGACCATGACGTTGAAGTGGTCGATACGCGCGATCTCCGCGCCCCGGTAGAGGTCGTAGCGCTGGGTCAGCCGCTCGACCCGGTCGGTCTGGTGGAAGAACTCCACAGGGAACCCGAGCGGGTCGAGCACCCGCACCGCCGGGCCGATGCCCGGCGTCGCCCCGGCGGGTACCTGCCGGACCGGGCAGCCGAGCGCGGTGAAGTACGCCGCGGCGCGGTCGATGTCGCCGGGGGTGCGCACCCGGTAGGCGAGCCGGGCCGCGGCGGGGGCGGGCGCCTGCCGCAGCACCAGGCTGTGGTGGGTCGTCTCCTCCAGGCCCCGCAGGTAAAGCGCGCCGGGTTGCTGCGCGGTGACGACCATGCCGAGCAGGTCGGCGTAGAACCAGCGTGCCCTGCCGAGGTCGGTGACCGCGAGTTCCGCGCAGGCAGCGCGGACGATGTCTGGCGGGATGGCATTCATCGTTGTCGTTCCTCCTCGGCGCCGTGGCGGCCGTCCCTCGTATGACGGCGCTGCCGCGTGCGTGGCCGGCGCCCGGACGGCCTGCGGCGAGACAGCCCCGCCGCAGCGTGAGTGGGCACCTCAGCGCTCCCCGGCCACGCCGAACCGGGGGGTGCGCGGCGGTTCGAGCGCCACGTGGATGACCTGCGGCTGCGTGTAGAAGCCGATGCTGTGCTCGCCGCCTTCGGTGCCGAGGCCGCTGGCCTTGATGCCGCCGAACGGGGTGCGCAGGTCGCGGACGTTGTGCGAGTTCAGCCAGACCATGCCGGCCTCGATGGCCTGCGCCACCCGGTGCCCGCGGGCCAGGTCGGAGGTCCACACGTAGGCGGCGAGGCCGTACCGCACGTCGTTGGCCAGCGCGATCGCCTCGGCCTCGGTGCCGAACGGGGTCAGCGCCACCACCGGGCCGAAGATCTCCTCCTGGAAAATCCGCATGGACGGCGTCACGTCCGCGAACACGGTGGCGCTGAGGTAGTTGCCCTCGGGCAGGTGCGCCGGCCGCCCGCCGCCTGCCAGAAGCCGCGCGCCCTCGGAGCGGCCGGTCTCCACGTAGCGGCGGACCCGCTCGTAGTGCTCGGGGTGCACGAGCGCGCCGAGCTGGGTCTCAGGGTCGGACGGCGGCCCGACGCGCACGTTACGCGCACGCTCGGCGAACCGGCCGGCGAACTCGTCATAGACCGCCTGCTCGACGAGCACGCGGGAACCTGCCGTGCAGCGTTCCCCGTTGAGGGAGAACACCCCGAAGACGGCGGAGTCGAGTGCCTGGTCAAGGTCCGCGTCCGCGAAGACGATCACGGGGGACTTGCCGCCCAGTTCCATGGACAGCGCCTTCAGGTGCGGCGCTGCCGTCGCCATGATCACCTGGCCGGTGACCGTCTCCCCGGTGAAGGAGATGAGCGGGACGCCGGGATGGGCGACGAGAGCCTGCCCGGCCTGTTCCCCGTAGCCGTGGACCATGTTGAAGACTCCCTCGGGAAGCCCGGCCCCTGCGAGGATGCCCGGCCACAAGGACGCCGACAGCGGGGTGAACTCGGCGGGTTTGAGCACCACGCAGCACCCGGAGGCCAGCGCCGGGGCCAGCTTCCAGCTCTCCAGCATGAACGGCGTGTTCCACGGCGTGATCAGGCCGGCCACCCCGGCGGGCTTGCGCACAACGTAGTTGAGCTGCTCGGTGCCGACGCGGTAGGCGTCCTCGTGCATCGCCACGATGACGTCGGCGAAGAACCGGAAGTTCTCCGCGGCGCGGCGCGCCTGCCCGCGGGCCTGGGTGATGGGCAGGCCGGTGTCGAACGTCTCCCAGGCGGCGAGCTGCCCGGCGCGGGCCTCGATCCCGTCGGCGATCGCGTTCAGGACGCGGGCGCGCTGCCGCGGCTTCATCTGCGGCCATGGCCCGCGGGTGAACGCCTCCTGGGCCGCGGCCACGGCACGGCCGACGTCCTCGCGCTCTCCTGCCGCCACCGTCGCATAGGGCTTGTTCGAGACCGGGTCCGCGACGTCGAACGTCGCGCCGCTCACGCTGCCGGCGTGCCTGCCGCCGATGTAGTGCTCCATCAAGGCGGGCAGGCCCGCGGGGCGGGCCGGCGGGGGAGAAGCGGAGGCGGAGGTCATCGCGCGGGTGCTCCTTCCGGCGACGCGGGAGCCGCGGGCCGCGCGGGTTCCGGGCCGGCGAGGTCACCGGCCTGGGCCAATAGCGCCCGGATGCGGGCGATGCCTGCGCCGGTCGGCGTGATGAGCGGCGGCCGCACGTAGCACGAGGCGATCAGCCCGCGCTGGGCCAGCACCCATTTCGCCGGCGCCGGGTTGGTTTCGGTGAAGATCAGGTCGACCAGCGGGTGCAACCCGTAGTGCAGCTCACGGGCCGCCTCCTGGTCGCCGGCCGTCCACAGGTCGTACATCCGGGCCACGGCTGCCGGGGCGATGTTGGCCACCGCGCTCACGAAGCCCGCGCCGCCGAGCGCGAGCAGCGGCAGGCAGAGCAGCTCGATGCCGGACCACACGAGCAGATCGCGGCCGGCCAGGTGCAGGACGCGTGAGAAGTGCTCGAAGTCCTTCGTGGTCTCCTTGATGCCGACGATGTTGCCGAAGTCGCGGAACAGCCGGGCGACCGTCTCAGGAGCGATGTCGACGGCCGTCCGGGACGGCACGTTGTAGATCACCAGCGGCATGCCGGGGAACTCCCGCGCCACCGCCGCATACCACCGGTACAGCGCCTCCTGGGTGGGGCGGGCGTAGTACGGGGTGATGACGAGGCAGGCGTCTGCCCCCGCGTCCTGGGCGGCCGCGGTCAGCTCAAGGGTCTCATCGAGCCTGGCCGATCCGGTGCCGGGCAGGAACGGCACCCGGTCGGCGATCTCGTCCGCGGCGGCGCGGATCGCGGCGGCGCGTTCGGCCACCGTCTGCGCACCCGGCTCGCCGGTGGACCCGCCGAGTGAGATGCCGTGCGAGCCGGACTCGATCTGCCACCGGACCAGAGCGCGCAGGCTGCCGGTATCCAGTGCGCCGTCCGGGGTGAACGGCGTCACCACCGGGGCGATCGACCCCCTGATCCGGGCCGGATCCGAGCGGTACTTCATCCCTGCTCCTTTGCGAGCCAGCGCTGGTAGGCGGGCCGCCACGCCTCGCCGAGCGGGTAGAGTCCCCCGATCGGCTCACCGGCCTTGACCTGCTGGGCGATGAACGCCTCCTGGCGTTCCTGCTCGGCTGCGGCGGCGGCCACCTCCGCCGCGATGCCGGCGGGCAGCACGACGATCCCGTCGTCGTCGCCCACCAGCAGGTCGCCGGGGGCCACGGTCGCGCCGCCGCACGCGATCACCGTGTCCGTCTCCCACGGCACATGGCGCCGCCCCAGCACCGACGGGTGCGTGGCCGCGCAGAAGACGGGGATGTCCAGGCCGCGCAGGGCGGCGCTGTCCCGCACCGCGCCGTCGGTGACGATCCCTGCCGCGCCGCGGACCTGGGCGCGCAGCGCGAGGATGTCGCCGATCGTGCCCGCGTCGCGGGTGCCGCGCGCCTCCATGACGAGCACCTCGCCCTGCCCGATCTGCTCGATCGCCCGTTTCTGGGCGTTCATTCCCTTGCCGTAGGCGTCGAACAGGTCCTCGCGCAGCGGCACGTACCGCAGGGTGCGGGCCACCCCGGCCAGCCGCGTGCCGGGCCGGACCGGGTGGACCCCGTCGATCGTCACGCCCTGCAGGCCGCGGGACCGCAACTGGCTGGCCAGCGTCGCGGTCGCGACAGTGCGCAGCGTGGCCCGCAGATCGCCGGTGAGCACGCCGGCACGGGCCGGCGGGCGGCGGCCGTAGGCGTCTGCGGCGGCCTGCTCGTCGGCTCGCGGCATCGCGCCGAAGCCCGGCAGCTCGCCGTCCGCGGCGGCCACCTCGTTGCGCAGCCGGCCGGTCGACCGGCCGCCGCCGTCGACCTCGACCTCGACGACGTCACCGGGGTGCAGCACCGAGGCACCCGCCGGGGTCCCGGTCAGGATGAGGTCGCCGGGCTCCAGCGTCATCAGCCGGGACAGGTCGGCCACCAGGTGCCCGAAGGAAAACAGCAGGTTGCCGGTGGTGTCGGCCTGGGCAAGCTCACCGTTCACCCAGGTGCGTACCCGAAGCGCCGCCGGGTCGAGCCCGTGCGCGTCGAGCAGTTCGGGTCCTACCGGCGTGAAGCCGTCCGCGCCCTTGGACCGCAGGTTGGAGCCGCGGTCGGCGTAGCGCAGATCGTAGACGCCCAGGTCGTTGGCGGCCGTCACCCACCGCACCCGGCCCCAGCCGTCGGCAGGGGACACCCCGCGGGTCCGCTCACCGATGACCAGGGCGATCTCTCCCTCGAACGCCAGCAGCTCGCACCCGGCCGGCCGGATCACCTCGTCCCCCGTGCCGCACAGCGACGACGGCGGCTTGAGGAAGTAGGAGGGGAACTCGGGCATCCTGCCCCGCTGGGCTGCCCGGGACCGGTAGTTGAGGTGGACCGCGATGACCTTGCTCGGCGGCACCGGCAGCGTGGCAGGCATAGACGACATCATATACGATTCACCCAGGCCGTGACAGGGCGTCCCGCCCGGACTCCGGCGGGCCCGTGCTGACGGCTTGGGAGAGCTGACGGCTTGGGAGAGCTGACGGCTTGGGAGAACGGCGCTGCCGTCCGGGGACAGCCGGCGTTACCGCATCGGCCGCCTCCGGGATGGGAAAGCGCGGTGGCGTCACCAGGAACATATATGATTCGCCGTGTGACGCGACGGCACGCGGCGGACGCCGGTGATACCGCCGGTGCGGCCACGCCCGGCGGCCCGGCGCTCGCGGCTTCCCCGGCAGCGGCTTCCCCGGCAGCGGCCGCACCGGCGAGGGGCCGGCCGGCAGCGGCCGTGCCGGCGGCCTCCTGCTCCAAGGCCGAGCGGGCTTACCGCGTGATCAAGGAACGCATCGAGGACGGCAGCTACGGGCCGGGGTTCCGCCTCGTGCTGGACCAGCTGGCCAGGGAGCTGTCGGTCAGCGCGGTGCCGGTGCGCGAGGCCATCCGCCGCCTGGAGGCGGAAGGGTACATTGCCTTCACCCGCAACCTCGGTGCCCGCGTGGCGAGCATCGACCAGGACCAGTACCAGCACACCATGCAGGTGCTGGCGATCGCCGAGGGGGCGGCGACGGCGCTGGCCGCCCCGCACCTGCCGGGGCGGGTGCTGCGCGAGGCACGGCGGGTCAACGAGCGGATGCTGGCAAGCATGGCGGCGTTCGATCCCGCCGCGTTCACCCGCCTCAACCAGGAGTTCCACCGGCTGCTGTGCGCGGGCTGCCCGAACCCGCACCTGCGCGGGCTGGTGGAGCGGGAGTGGCGCCGGATGGCGCTGATCCGCCGTTCCACGTTCGCCTTCGTCCCGGGCCGGGCACGCACCTCCGTGGCCGAGCACGACCGGCTCCTGGGCTTGATCGGGTCCCATGCCCCCGCGGAGCAGATCGAGCGAGCTGCCCGGGAGCACAAGCTGGCCACGCTCCAGGCCTTCACCGGGTAGGAGCGGCGGCACCGGGACTCCCCGCCCCGGCAGCGGGCGCACCGGCGGCCATCAGCGCGACTCGTCGATGGCCGCCAGCGCCGCATGCTGCATCGAGCGGTGCCCGGCTGCGGCCTTGCGGCGTAGCGCTCTGCCCGCGCCTCATCGAGCCTGAGCGTCACGGCCATGACGTGATGGCACCATGTGGTATCAGCTCAATGAGCCGCCGCCGGGGGGGACTGGCTCCCGCCGAGGAACTCCCGGACGTGCTTCATGTAGGGCTCCCGGTCGTAGCTGCTGACCAGGGCGCCGGCCATCCGCACCGGGTCGCCGAAGAAGTAGTACTCATACAGCGCCTGCCGGCTGCCGAACGCGGAGATCGCGATGTCCCAGGCGAGCCGGAACAGCCGCACCCTGTCGGGCCCGGTGAGGGTCCTGGACTGCAGGTACTTCTCCACGTCCCCGGCCGCCGCGCCGGACACGTCGCCCTCGGTCGGCAGCGCCATCAGGCCGCTCGCCCCGAGTTTGCGGACGATCGCGGGGAACCGCTGGTACAGCCGCGGGTACCAGTTGCGGCAGGCGTTGAGCGGCTCCCACTTCGGGGTCTTCACGCCGTACCGGTTCGGCGCCGAGTCAGCCTCCGCGGCGCGCACGAACGCCCGGACCGTCTCCAGCGCGATGATCACCTCGGCGATGTCCTCCTGGACGTGGGTGAACTGCCCGATGCCGATCGCCTCGGTGAGCAGCGAGATGAGGCCGAGCATGAACTCGGTCTTCGCCGTCACCCTGGCCGCGACCTGGTGGGTCATGTGCACGACGGCGGAGGTCTCGGTGTAGAAGCTGTTGCACAGCTCGGGATGCCCGATCATGAAGCACCGCTCGTACGGCACGTGCACGTCGTCGAAGATGACGACCGCGTCCATCTCGTCGTAGCGGGAGGCCAGCGGGTGGTCGAAGCGGCTGCCGCCGTAGTCCAGCGACTCGCGGCACAGGAAGCGCAGCCCCGGGGCGTCGCACGGAACCGCGAAGGCGTACGAGTAGGGCGCGTCCTCGGGGGTGCCGCGCAGGATCGTGGAGGGGAAGACGAGCAGCTCGTCGGAGATCGGGCCGATGGTGGCGAGCATCCGCGCGCCCCGGATGATGAGCCCGCTGTCGTCCTCGCCGACGATCCGGGCGGCGAGCGCGCCGCCCTGCTGCTGGCTGGCGCTGACCGACCGGTTGGCCTGCGGGGGGATGAGGGTGTGCGTGAGCAGCAGGTCCTGCTCCCTGACCTGCTCGTAGTACCGCGTGATGTTCTCGCCGAACGCCGGATCGGCCTGGCCGAGCCAGTCGCGGGCCGTGGCCAGCGCCATCAGCGCGCTGTTCAGGTAGTCGCCCGTGCGGCCGAGCATGCCCAGGCTGTGGCTGGCCCAGGCCTGGAACGCCTCCCGGCGGCGGACCAGGTCGTCGCAGGTGTACGGCACGAGGAAGGATGTGCCCACCCGGTCGCCGGTCGCCGGCGACTCGTACGTCAGCACGTCGCGGAACCGCGGCTCGTGCTGCAGGTCGTAGAGCCCGGCGAAGGTCCGGGTGATGTTGCGGAACGCCGGGTGGCCGGGGATGCCCCCGGTGAGCTGCTCGCCGTGGATCTGGACGCGCAGCTTCAGCCCGGCCAGCCGTTCCAGGTAGTCCTTTCCTGTCCGCGCTCCCATGTGTCCTCCTCCCGCGGTCGCCCGTCGTGGTCAGGAGCCCGTGTTCACAGCAGGTACTCCATGCCGAGGCGCGGCTCGGCCAGCGTGGTGAACCGGCTGGCCAGGTAGGCGAGGGCGTCGCCGTCGCGGTACCGGAAGCCGGTGACCTCGCCGACGACGATCGTGTGGTCGCCGCCGTCGTACGTGCGCCACGGCCGGCATTCAAGATGCGCGAGCGCTCCGTCCAGGCACGGCACGGCGTGCCCGGCCGACCATGAGACCCCGGCCGATGCGCCCTGCCCGCCGGCGAACCGGCGGGCCAGGCCCTCCTGCTCGGCGCCGAGCACGTTGACGCAGAACGGCTGGCGGGCAAGCTCGTCGTGCGACCGGGCGGTACGGGCGATGCAGACGAGGACCAGCGGCGGCCGCATCGACACCGACGTGAACGAGCTGACCGTCAGGCCGCGCGGCCCCTGCGGCCCGGCGAACGTCACCACCGTCACGCCGGCCGCGAACCGGCTGAGGCAGGCGCGCAGCTCCCCATCCCGCGCGCTGTCCTGCGCGCGGATGAGCCCGGGCCGGCCGGTGCCCGTGCCCGCGACGAACGGCCGCATGCCGCCAGGATAGTACGATTATTATTCACTGTGAACATTTACCGGACAAATGGTTGTCGCGGGCCGCTGCACCGGACAGCTATCGTGCGTCTGGGCCCGGCGCGCAGGACGCGCTGAGCAGAACGAGCGGGCTGAGCAGGAGACGACATGGCGGCCGACCGGTCGAGCACTCACTCGCTGACACTGGAACGCGGCCTGCGCGTGCTGTCGGTGCTGGCGCAGCGGCCCGACGGGCTCACCGTCTCCGAGCTGGCGAAGGCGATGCGGACGCACCGCGCGGGCACCTACCGGCTGCTCGGGCCCCTGGCCGACCAGCGGCTCGTCACCCGGGCCCCCGGCGGCCGGTACGTCCTCGGCCTCGGCCTGGTCGAGCTGGCCAGCCGGGTCCGGCCCCGGCTTCAGGAGGCCGCCGTGCCCGTGCTGCGGGAGCTCGCCGACCAGATCAGGGCAACCACCGCGCTCACCGTCCGCGACGGCGACGAGGCCGTCGTCCTCACCGTGCTCGAACCGCGCAACACCCGGGTGCATCTCGCCTACCGCCCGGGCATCCGCCACCCGGTCACCGTCGCCGCGCCCGGCATCGCGCTGCTGGCCAGCGGCCCGCCGCAGCCCGGCGAGCGGCCAGCCGTGGCCGAGGCCCGGCGCCGCGGCTGGGCCGCCTCGTCCAGCGAGCTGCTCCAGGGCGCCACCGGCATCGGTGCCGCGATCCGCACATCCGCCGATCCGGCGGACGCGGCGATCAGCGCGGTCTGGGTCGACGGCCGCGACCCCGCCACCGCCGCGGGACCGCTCCTCACGGCCGCACGCCGTATCGCTGCCGCACTCAGATGACACTCGCGCCTGCTGACTGCCAGCCTCGCCGGCCACTGCGGGTCCGGCCCGCAGAACGTCTTCCGGCTGCGGGAACGGCTCAGGGCCGGCCCTGAAGGCAGGCCAACGGCGGGCGGTGCCGGATCCGTTCGTCCAGTGCGCGAAGAACGCACCGCCAGTGCCGGGCACGGACGGCCGGGCCGCCGGGCGCGATGTCAGCGCAGCGCCACGGGCAGCCGGCTGAGCCCGCGGAGGACGACGTTGTCCTTCCACTCCGGCTCGCCGGCGAGGCGGAGGCCGGGGAAGCGCCCGGCCAGCGCGCGGAAGGCGATCTGGGCCTCCAGCCTGGCCAGCGGTGCGCCCAGGCAGAAGTGGATACCCTGGCCGAACGCGAGGTGGCGGGAGGGCTGCCTGCCGATGTCCAGCCGGTCCGGGGAGTCATACGCCCCGGGGTCACGGTTGGCGGCCCCGAGCAGGGCGAGCGCGACAGATCCGCGGGGGGCCGGCTCCCCGCCGATCTCGGCGTCTTCCAGCGCGGCGCGCGCGGTGAGCTGGACCGGGGAGTCGTAGCGGAGCAGTTCCTCGACCGCCGGCCCGATGAGGCCGGGGTCCGAGCGCAGCCTGGCGAGCTGGCCGGGGTGGCGGAGCAGGGCGAGCGTGCCGTTGCCGATGAGGTTGGCCGTCGTCTCGTGGCCGGCGACAAGCAGCAGGGTGCAGGTGGCGAGCAGCTCGCCCTCGGTGAGCACATCGTCGCGGTCGTGCACCCGCACGAGGGCGGACAGCAGATCATCGCCTGGACAGCGGCGGCGGGCGGCGGCGAGGCCGCGGAAGTAGCCGGCGAACTCAGAGCGGGCACGTACCTGCCGCTCGCGCACCCCCGGCGGCAGCAGGAAGTCCGGGTCGAGGCCGCGCGCCATGTCGTGGGACCAGCCGGTGAACCGGTCACGGTCATCCAGCGGGACGTCGAGCAGTTCGCTGATCACGATCACCGGCAGGGGAGCGGCGAGCGCCCCGATCAGGTCAACCGGACCGCCCGCCGCCTGCGCGGCGTCGAGGAGCCCGGTGGTGATCTCCCCGATCCTCGGGGCCAGGCGCGCCACCATCCGGGGCGTGAACGCCTTCGAGACGAGCTTCCGCAGCCGCGTGTGGTCAGGCGGGTTCAGGACGAGGAACGAGCGCGCCGGCCTCCCGCCGGGGCCAGTCAGGAGGTCCTCACCGTCCTGCGCAGGCATGTCCTGCGCCGGCTGGAAGAAGGGAACTGGCTGGCCGGGCCCGGCGTGGCCGAAGCGCGGGTCGCGCAGGACCGCCGCGCAGTCGGCGTACCTGGTGAGGACGAACAGCCCCGGATATGGCTGGGAGACCGGTGCCGTCTCGCGCCACCGCCGGTAGGCGGGGTAGGGGTCCGCCCGGTGACCGGGGCCGAACAGCGTTTCCAGGGACGGAGCACCCACGCCGGGAATCCCCTCAGATGTCACTGCCAGAGGGTGACTGGCCTGCGGCAGCCGGCGCTACGGTGAGATGTCGTCGAGCCTGCGGCCGCGGGTGCGGGCGCCGAACTGGGCGATGACCGCCGCGACGCACAGGAAGCCGGCCAGCAGCATGAGCGCGCCGAGCAC
>Ga0209061_1004113_pt1 | contig 14477 bp, 20 predicted proteins | sample Coa_R1_10_FD_187157 | JGI IMG/M metagenome (GOLD analysis project Ga0209061, IMG submission 187157) | Surface soil microbial communities from Centralia Pennsylvania, which are recovering from an underground coalmine fire - Coalmine... | ecosystem: Environmental > Terrestrial > Soil >...
AGGCTCCGCGCCGCCGCGCGAGAAATGGCCCGGTAGCGCCGGGGGAGTGGCGGAACGGTCTACGCAGTCGCCTCAAAAGCGACCGGGCGAAAGCCCTTGTGGGTTCAAATCCCACCTCCCCCACCAGTTTTCTCGATGAAAAATGCGCCTTTTCGATCTCGACTGATGCCGCACTGATGCCCGCAGCTTCGAAGCTGCCGGACAATGCCATTACGAGAGGCGGACTCTGATGGTAGACGCTGCAACATGGGTGCTTGCTTTCGCTGCTGTCATTTCGGCGATCATTAGTGCGATCGCGGCGTTCTTCAGCGCGCGATCGGCGGGAGTCGCCGTATCCGCCTATCGGCTGGAAGCGCTTCCCGTCATAGCGGTTACCTTGATTGAGCGGATTGATGAAGCGGCCGCGCTGCAGAGCGGCCGTGTCGCGCTCTTGTATATCATCGCTGGCGCGCCTACTCTAAATGACGGAATCGAACTTCGACCAATGACATTCGGCGAGCGCACCTCGAAGGTCGGGACCGCTGGAACCCCTCGGCCTTCGATCCTACTGCGCGTCGAAAACCTTGGTCGCTCCCCGGCGATTAAGCTTGCGCTACGAATGCGCGCGAGCGTACAACTCCCGTCAAGTGCAAGCTTGAAGGGCATCGAAAGCGGAGATCCCGAGCGCGCGACGATTGGCGAGCTCGAAGTCCTTGGCATCGCGCCGCAATCATTTGTCTTCGTCCGAATTTCGCACGAATTCGGGATCGGTGCCTCCGTCGAAGCCCTAAGCGTCGCCACCATGGAAGCGCTTGACGCGCGAAACAACGACCGAGAAGAGGTCAAGGTTGTTTCGTCGTCAGCATTCACGATTCCCGACCCCACGACGTATGCCGCATCCAATCCAAAGTTTGTCCACGCGAGCGTGATCTAACGACGGCGGATCGCGTTGCCAAGAGTGCCGTCTATTCGTGCGGCCGCCTCATCCATGAGCGATCGCGTGACGTGCGCGTAGAGGTCCGCAGTCGTCGAGATTGTCGTATGGCCGAGCGCCGTCGAGACGGTCTTCAGATCCACGCCCGCCTCGAGCGCCATCGATGCGAACGAATGACGGAGATCGTGAAGACGGACGTGCGGCAGACCCGCGTCCTTCAGTATCTTCCAAAACACGGTCCCGAAGCTGTCGGGAATCCACGCCTCGCCGCCGGCTCGATCGAAGACGAGTAGGTCGGGGGCTTTGGCGAGGTCGGGGCATCCGTCAGCCATGAAGCGCTCCTTCTGCTCCGTGCGGTGCCGGCGAAGCCGCTCGACAACGAAGGTCGGCAGGCTGATCGTCCGTCGCGATCGCTTCGTCTTTGGCTCCTTGAAGCGCGTGCGGCCGTCGACGTGCTCGATCGCCCGGTTCACGGTGAGCGTCCCCGCATCGAGGTCAACGTCGCGCCACTGCAACGCGAGCAGTTCGCCGCGGCGCAGGCCCGTCCCGATCGCGGTCACGATCGCGGCATCGATCGGCGAGCCTTCGAAGGCCCGTAGCAGCGCCGTGGCTCCCAGAACGTCGAGCGCTCGCATCTCCTTCCGCTCGACGCTCGGCGCGTCCGTCAGCTCGCAGGGGTTCACCGCGATGAGTCGCTGACGTTTTGCGCGGTTGAGCGCGGCGTTCAGCGTCCCGTAGATATGCCGAACGGTACGCGGGCTGATCCTATTGTCTCCGGCTTTTTTGCTTCGGCCGTGCCCGGTCGACGCCCATCGCAGTTTCGCCCGCTCGACGTGGCCGACGTTCAGCTCCGAGAGTCTGACGCTGCCGATCGCCGGGATGATGTGCCGCAGAACATGGTTCCGATACGCGTGCAGCGCCGCTGGCCTCACTTTGCTCCCCGGTCCAGCCAGCGCGTCGAGCCATTCTGTCAAGTAAGCACCAACCGTCTGACGCTCGTCACTTGGTGCGACACCCTGGCGCAGCTCGTCAGCCTTACGCTTGAACCACGTCTCAGCGTCCCGCCGGGTCTCGAAGCCGGACTTGATCTTCCGCTGACGCGGTTCGCCGTCGGCGCGCGGTTCGTCGTACCAGACGCTCCACGTTGATGTCTTCCGGCGTTTCCCGGTCTTTTTGTCAATGTAGCTGCGTCGAACAAAGTGCCCTCTCATGACGGGCGATCTCTCATTTGAAGCGCCGTCCTCGCTTGGATCTTCCAGGAGACGGCCGCTACGAAAGTATTGAGGAGCTCCTCTATAGTCACAGGGGTGCCGGCTAACGCTCCGTCCTTAAAGAACCTCACAGCTGCCGTAGGGCCGAACGCAACGATGTCTAGCGGATTCCTGTCCTGCACAATTCGTTCGTAAAGATCTTTCGGTTCCGTCAAAATGAACAGCTGCCCGCCAACATCGTCATGCAATTCCAAGCAGATGAAGCAGTCCGCAGCATCGATTCGCAGGCTGTCCCCGCGGTCAGTCTTCGACAGACGTACGCTCACGAGAGGACGCGACGGATCAAACGGGTCGTTTCCGGCCTCTGCCGCTCGTACCTTGAAGCGCTCTGCGGCAATTTCTAGAGCCGTACGCTGAGCTTGTCTCAAGACCGATTCCCGTTCTCGCGCTCCGCGCAACGCCTCAAGAGCCCGTTTGAAATGCTGCTCGACGGGGTCGTCAAGGTGCTTAGCTGTCCTGTCGTCCATCACTTGCCCCCGATGTTCCGAAAGAGCGAGCGGCCGAGCTTGCCGAACGCGCGCCAGAAGATATGCTGCTCCGCGCGCCGTACGATCTTTTTCGGATCGCCGCTCGCGACCGCCTCGACGTCGCCGATGACGGAGCCCGCTCGGTATGCGGCATGGCGCACCTTCCCGAGCGATGCGCCGCCGAGGACTGCCCCAGCGCTTGCGGCCGCGATCGCAGCGCCGACGTCGACGCCGGCCGTATGCGCTTGCGCCAGCGAATCCGCGAAGGCGTCCAGCGCCGTGTTCGCAATCGCTACAAGGTTGTCGTTGACCGCCTTGACCGCGTTCCCGGCCAACACTTTCTGCTGCTCTTCCGGCAAGCTGTAGAGCTGCTTTGCAGCCATCGATACCGCAAGCTCCGCAGCCTCTGACGATACCTCGACGCTTACGCTGATAGCCTCGACGAGCGCCGACTGAAGCGCCTCCGCTGCCTTCGGATCCATCTTGCCGGCAAGCGCCTTCCAGCGCGAACCGTCAGAAAGTGGAGTCATGTTGCACCTCCTGCCACTTGCTTGCGGCGCTCCATTTCTGCACGCATCGACTCAAGCCGCTTCTCGCCGCTCGTCCCGTGAACGTTGGGGCCATAGTTACGCCGCTCCCTCGCGACGATGAGTCCGTTCGGCAGCATGTGCTCGAGCGCGAGCTGCTCCACATACACCTGTCCGTTGTTTTCGTTTTCGGCCATCATCATCGCAGGCATCGCCGGAAAGTAGACAGCACCGAGATCGGGCGCAATATGTCCGATCGAAAAGCCCATGCCGACGACGAGCGTGGCGCCGATCGCGCGAGCGCGTGCGCAAAACGCTCCGTCTTCGTGTTCATAGCCTTCGAATGGAGCGCTGAATGGATTGGGTCCTATTCGTTCGAGTAAACTGAGGCGCGTCAAGACGAAGTGGAAGCCGGCGCCTTCGACGGGTACGAGCGCACCCTGCGCAAAGTCCCGAAACGTCGGCGCACTGAGCAGATCGCCAGCCTTTTGAACGGCCGCGCACATCTCATACGGTTGACGCGCTGAGAAATAGCCGAACAGCGCGTCTATCGTGACCCCCTGTGCTTGCAGTTCGTTCATGGCACGCAGCATCACCGATACCGATCCCGGCGCCCACCATGCGTCCGCGTCGGCCCATAAGACAAACCACGCCTTCGGCGTGAACGGGAATGGGTTATTCTTCGCGATCTCGAGCGCACGCTTCGCCAGCGTGTTGCGCGCGACGTCCACCGGCTTGCGCCCAACCGTGAGGACGCAGTGCGCGACGTCCTTCAGGTGATCGCGCAGGCACGCGTAAGTTTCGTAGCAGACCTGATCGCGCACCGGCATGCAGACGATGATCGCGTCCTGATCGCTGCGAGGCTTGCCGAGGGGCGGCTGTTGCACCGCCCCGCAGCACTTTTTGTATTTCACGCCGCTGCCGCACGGGCAGAGCGCGTTGCGGCTAACTTGCCTCACCGCGGAAACTTTTGATGTTCCTCAAGATGTTCGTCAAGATGTCGCGACAGCTCATCGACACTGTCCTTGAGCACGTCTTCCGGATCGCCGAATGGGTCCGCGAGCGCCGCTAGTGTAGCCTCGACACCGAACGTAACGCCCTCGGCGAACATGTGCTCCGCACGGACCTTAGCCTTGTCACACGCATCGATCTTTTCTTTGAAAAGATCGATGGCTACGAGATCGACGCAGTCTTCGCTGATACCGTCTCCCAGGTCGGAGCCGTTTCGTTTCGTTAGCGTCAACAGCTTACTCAAAAGGAGCTGCCGCAGTGCGTCCGTGTCGATGCTCATCGTTCGTGGAAGAATCGTAGCTGCCATGAGGGTTTCGCCTTTCGTGGTCAGCCTCGGGGCGTTTCGGCGCCGCCGAGGCTTTTGAGTGACGTAGGGGTCAAAAGATGCCTCCGCGCCGCATGAGGTCGGCAACGCCACCTGCATGCGGAACCGTCGAGGCGTTGACAAAATCAGGATGGAGTACGGTCTTCAGCTCTCCGTCCGCACCGATTGAGGTCACGGTCCCGTCGTCGCAGATGAGGGAGCAGCCGAAAAACTTTTTCTTGGCGAGCTGTGAGAGACAGCCAACGAACGCGTCGAGCATGTCGTCGTGATCGCCGGCCGGAAACTCGCAGAGTTCCGTCTCGAAGTCAGCAAGCCACGGCGCCGAACGCGGCAGGAAAACCTTGCCGGCTTCGATCGTGCCGCTGACGCCCTCGACGCGGCTTTCCTTGCTCGTCGTCACCTTGACCGGAACGATCGGCAAGTGCGCCTCGCTCTTGAGCGATTGAATCAAGGGCACGCCGCTCGAAGCGTCCTCGACGAAGATCCGTGACGGCCGGTGTTTCTCGAACGCCGCCCGTGTCATCCGGACGAGCTCAGGGAACTCGACGCGACGACGGACGACATCGAGAACGAAGAACCCATCCTTGGTCGCGCCCATCGTCACGATCGCGGAATAGTCGTTCCGCACGCCGGTCTTCGAGGCCGCGTCGAGCCATGCGACCGTGCGTACGAATTTGTCCGGAGGACGATCGTACCGCTGGAACCATTCGCTACGAATGACGTTGCCGCCGTCGCTCATCGGCGCGCCCTGATACTGCGCGGCGAAGTGCCGGCTGCCGATGTCTTCGCGGATCGCTTCCAGCGCCGCAACGTCGAAACGCGCGGGCCAAAGCGCCTCGCCGGGTTTGCGGCCGAGCGGATCTCCATCGTCTTCGGCGAGCGCTGGCAAGCGAATGTACGTCCACTGCTCGCCGCGCGGACCTTGCATGAGGCGTCGCGGGAGATCATCGTTCGGCCAGCGCGTTTGTACGATGACGACCGCTCCGTTTGGTTCGAGGCGCGTTAACGCTTTGCCGCGAAACCACTCTTCCAAGGCGTCGAGCTCCAACTTTGAAGACTGCCCGTCCTCAAGGTCGTCGCACAGAAGCAACGGTGCGCGCCAACCGGTGATTGTGCCGCCGACGCCGATGCCGAAGAGTCCGCCGCCGACAGTCGTCTCCCACTGCGTTTGCGCTGTCGCGTTCGGGTCGAGCTTCGCATCGAACGGCCACGCAGGCTCGCTGAAGCAGTCGCGCACCGCGCGCGAATTGCGAACGACCAGGCGTTCCGCGGCCGACGTCGCGATAATCTTGCGCCTCGGGTCGCGGCCAAGGTACCACGCAGCAAAAAGCTGCAGCAACGTCGACTTGCCGCTTCCCGGATGCAGCGACACGATGAGGCGCTGGAGCTCGCCGCGCTCAACCTGCTCAAGCAACTCCGCGATCCGAGTTAGGTGCGCCGCATCTTGAAAGTCTGGATGCATGCGATGCGCGAATTCGAGCAGCGACTTTCGCGCGAGCGCTGCTTTCACGGGCGCTTCGAGCGCCTTGCGATCGATCTCAGGCACCATGCTTTGCGAGCCTCCGACGAGCTGCACGGCTCTTCTGGCGTCGAGCAGCGCCGGGCTTCGTATACGCTTGTCGGCGGAAACACTCATCGACGATGCCGGCCTTCGTGCAGCGCTTCTTGAACTCGAGCAGCGCTGCCTCGAGGAACATGCCGCGTCCCACATAGACGACGCAGGAATCTCGCGCGACAGCACGGCTCGACGGAAAGATTGTTTCTTCCGCCTTCGGCTCTGCGACCGGCCGGGTCTTTGGAGCGTTTCGCGCCGGGCGCCGATCGATAAACGTCACCGGTGCTGGCCGCGGACGATCCGGAACCGCGTGCATGATTCTTCGGCGGTCGATGAATTGCACGGGTGCAGCCGGCTTGCCGATCGCGTCGTTCATCGAATCGCCAACTGCGGCGCGTCCTCGAGGACGTTCGCACGACGGACGTAACCGAGCAGTATCGGTACGCTCTTGTGCCGCGAGACGGCTTGAATGCGATCAATTGAGACGCCGGCCTTGGCCGCTGCCGTCACGAAGCCAGCGCGCAGCGAATGGCCGCCGATGTCGCCGGCGATGCCGGCGTCTTTGGCCGCACGCTGAAGGATGCGCGCGACATCACGACCGCCGATGCGCCGCTCTTGGAGCGCGCCGTGCAGCGAGAACGAACGAAAGATCGGACCGCTGATAATGCCGGCCGCGTCCAGCCAAGATCGCAGTGCGCGGACGGGATCGATGGCCTGGTCGGGATGCTGCGGGATGCCGACGTCGACGCCTTGCGCTTCCTGGTCCGTCTTGGATCGCCGAATCGTCAGGACGACGCCCTTGCGCTCGAAGCGAAGATCCTCGACGTCAATCGCGACGAGCTCGCTACGACGCAGTGCACCGAAGAAGCCGACAAGCAGGAGCGCGCGATCCCGCACGGCGCGCAGGTCGCAGGCCGCGTCGATCGTCCGCAGCGCAGCACGCAGGCCGTCGACGCTGATCGCGACCTTCTTGTGCGGCGCAGTGCCTTTCTCGCGCGCGATGCCGCGGATGATCTCGCGGACGACCTTCGTTTTCGCCGGGTTCTCGTATTCATGCAGTGAGTGCAGGTCCGCGATCGCGGCGAGGCGCCTGCGGATCGTCGCGACCTTGCGCCCTGCGTCGGCGAGGTCTGACAGGTAGCACGCGATCGTCTGCGAGGTCGACGGAAGCGCGCACAGGCCGCGGGCTTCGCACCAAGCCCTAAAATCGGCGAGGTCACTGCCGTAGGCGCGCTGCGTGGCGCCGCTCTTGGCGCTGCGGCCGTATTGCTTGGCGCGCTCCGCGGTCACCTCAATGTCGGCCGGGGTGATTGCTGCGAGGGCGGTCATGGCCGCACCACGATGATGCCGCGGCGGATATACTCGCGGGCCGTGCGGTCGGCCCAAGCCTGGCGCTCGGCTTCGGTGTAGTCACTGAGATGTTTGTCGGCGGCGGCCTTCATCTTGGAGACCGCCTCGTCGCGGGAAGCGACGATGTCTCGCGGGCGGGCGGTCTTCTGTGCCATATTTTGTGGCCTCCTAAGCGACCGAGAATGGAAGGTTATCGGACACATGATACAGCCAACCAGGGCTAGTATGCAATAGAGTTACAGCTTTTGTTTGGTCGAGGCCAGGGGAGATCCTGGGAAGAAGCGCTCCATCATGACACGGAGGAAAAACGACGACGCCCCTAAAGGTCCGAAACTCGACCGAATAGGCGTCATCTTGCCGCACGAGCTCGTCGTAAAGTGCAAGCACGCCCTGGCGGAGATCCATGTCTCGTTTTCCGGGCTCGTCGAGGTAGCGCTGCGAGAATTGCTCGACAGAGACGACCTCGAAACGATCCTCGAAGACCACGGCGCGACAGCTCGGCGCAAACTCGACTAGCACGCCTCGCCCTCGATGGCCGACCGCGGTAAGGGTACGCCACGGGCAAGAGCACGCAACTCCTCGAGGCTCAAGGCGTCGAGCTGCGCGTTCAGCCGGCGTGCGTCGACGTTGACCGTCACGGCGCCGTCAGGCGCCAGTAGGCCATGAACCTTTAGAAGCTGCTCTAAGGCGCTCCGCACGCGATCGAGCGCACCGAGCGCGAGGCGAAGGTCCTCGTCGGAAAGCGCCTTGCTGAGAATCGTCTCGCCGAGGAAGAGCGCGCGCTCAGCTCGCTTCACGAGCGCCGTCGGATTGACGTCGTCGCTCGCGATGCCACACGTCTGGCAGCGGCCAGAACCGAACCGAATCGGTGTGGCAGGTCCCTCCTGCTCGGTCGGCCGCGTCACCGGCCGGGTCTTTGGAGCGTTTCGCACCGGGCGCCGATCGATGAACTTGACCGGTGCTGGCCGCGGACGATCCGGAACCGCGTGCAGGATTCTTCGGCGGTCGATGAATTGCACGGGTGCAGCCGGCTTGCCGATCGCGTCGTTCATGCGACCTCGCTCGTCTCGGCCGTCATCTTCGAGCCCAAGATCGCCGCGATGGAGCTGGGATGCCACGCTTTGCCATGATGTGGTCGCACGTTGCGTTCGTGGAGCATCGCTGCGATCGCGCGCAGGGTCGCGCCCTCAGAACGCATCCGCCGCATATCAGCGAGCGCCGCCTGCTCGACGGTATCTTCCATGAGCCGATCGCCCTCGCGTCGGAAGCCGAAGGGGACGAAGCCACAGTAGGCTTGCCGCTGAGAGCGCTTGTGTGCCAGCGCTGCCGCTGTTCGCTCGCCGATCGCCTCGCGCTCCCACTGACTGACGCAGCTCATGAAATTGAGCATCAGCCGGCCCATCGCGCTTCCGGTGTCGATGCGCTCCGAGAGGCTGACGATCGCGACGTCGCGCTTCTCGGCGATCTCAAGCAGTTTTGCGAGGTCGACGACGCTGCGAGTGAGGCGATCGAGCTTCACGACGATGATGCGCTCGATCTCCCGGCGTCGCATGCGGTCGAGCAGCTCGGCGATTCCAGGCCGTTGCAGGCTCTTGGCGCTGCATCCGGCGTCGCGGACGATCTCTGACACGGCCCAGCCCATTGCGGCGCCGTACGCGGCGATTCTGGCCTCTTGCGCGTCAAGGGAAACGCCCTCGGTCGCCTGTTCTTCCGTGCTTACTCGCACGTAGCCGACCGTAGCTCGCTCCACGCCCTTCCGCCCCATTTTCGGCCGCCTTTCTTGTCCAATACCGAACGATATTGGAATTATAAGCACATTCGCACTATAGTGCAAGAGTGCCCTACGTTGGGACTGTGGCACTATGGCACCGAAGCGCCTGGGGTGCCGGGAAAGTCGGATGACGAACGCTGGAGCCGCGTGAACGCCTACGTCGACCGTGACCTCGCCGAAAAGGCGGCGGACGTGATCGCTAACCTTCGCAAGAAGCATGGCATTCGCGTCTCGATGAGCCACCTGGTCGACATCGCTCTGCGCGAGCTGCTGAGCCGCAGGGATCTTCCTGACGTCCTCGACCGGCACAAGGCAAAGCCTCGTCGCGACTGATCTCACGCGGTCTCGCCCTCGATGGCTGGCGGCGGTAAGGGTACGCCACGGGCAAGCGCACGCAGCTCGTCGACAGAGAGGGCATCCAACGTCGCGCTCAGGCGCCTGGCGTCGACGTTGACGACAACGCTCGAATCCGGCGCCAAAAGGCCGTGCACGCGCATGAGCACCTCGAGCGATGATCGCACCTCACGAACCGCCGCCAACGCGAGCTTGTCGTCGCCAGCACTTGATGCGCGTCCGAGAATCGACTGCGCGTCGTCCAGCAACCGATTCGCGCGCCGTAGCAGCTCCGGAGCGTCCAAAGAGTCGTGTCGTGACGTGCCGGCGTCGGCGGTTCGCTCAGGCGGCCGCGTCCGGTTCGCTCAGGCGGCCGCGTCCCTTTCGGTTGCCCCCGGCTGACGCCCATGCAATTTGCCAGATGACGCTGGACGCTGCCATGCGTGAGGCCATACCGAGACGCGACCTGTCTAATCGGGTCGCCGCGGCCGAGGTCTTTGGTGATTGCGGCAAGTTGCTCATGAGTGCAAACACTGCAGGCTCTGGGCATTAGCGGAGCACCTCCTCAGCGTACCCCAGGAGATCTCTGCCGCCATTGTTCGCCACCCTCGCGCGCGCGCGCGAAACGTCTCTTATTGGCGATGTATGTATTTTTTGGCTAAGTATGGACTCTGTTGGCGAAGTATGAGGCCATTCTTCGCCAACCTCGCCATTGTTCGCCACGTTTTGGACCGAGGGCGATGCTTGGCGAAGACTGCAGAGCCTCCAGCGGACCTCTCCTTGGAACCGGCTTCGCTGGCGTTCGATCTTGCCGTCACGCGCGAGAACTGCGCGTGCGCGCTGGTACGTCTTTGGCGAGATTCCGGCTCTGGTGACGGCTTTGTCGAGGTCGTGAGCCGAAAGGTCGCCGTCGGCGAGCGCGTCAAGGATCGCGCCTTTTGCTTCGTCGCTCGCCGAGCGTTCCTCGCCGTTCATCGGTGCGGCCAAGAGCCGGTCGGAGTCGAGGTCTTCGGCGATTCCGCCCCACCACAAGCCACGGTCGTCGATGCTGAACTCCACGGCAGGAACCTGTTCGGCCAGATTACTCTTGAGCTGCGCGACGGCTCGGCGCCCGGTTTCGTGTTCTCGGGCCACCAGCAAGACGGAGCGCGCGAGGCCGACGAAGCCGATGCTGCCGCCGACGCGGTAGAGGGCGCGCTGCGCCGTCGCTTTGTTCAAGTGCGCGACGACAAGGACGGCCACGCCGGTTCCCGTGGCGAGATCCGCAAGTGGCTGCAGGAGCGATCGAACCTCGGCGTCTTTGTGCGCGTCGATCCCAGCGAGAAGCGCCGCCAGGGGGTCGATGACGACAAGGTCGACCTCGTTGCGCCGTTCGAGCTCTGCGTGCAGCTCGGGAAGATGCTGGAGGCCGAATGGGACGCGCGATCCGTCGCTCAGCGTTGCGGCCTGGACGACGTGCAGACGGTTCAAGTCGGCGCCGACGCGTTCGGCGCGTACCCGGATCGTATCGCCAAGGCCGTCTTCGCCGTTCCAGAGGATGCAGTCGGCCGGCGCGCTCGCCTCGCTGTCGGGAAGCGCTCTTCCGAGCGAGATCGCTGCTGCGATCGCGAGGGTGAGGTATGATTTTCCATCGCCAGGATCGCCGACGACCATCGTCACCTTGCCGCGAGCGATGCGACCCCGCCAAAGCCAGCGCAGCTCTTCGGGCTCGACATCGGCAAGCCGTACAAGATCGAGCGAACGTCGAGACTCGACGCCCTCCAAGAGCCGCTCGTCGTCGCGATCGATCATGCTGCCTCACGTTCTGCTTGAAGCATCCGGTGCAGGTCGCGTGCAGCCCGATCTTCGGCGGCGATCCGAACGCGAACCGGCAGCGGGAGACCGAGCTTTTCGCGCTCGTCGCAAAGAATCGTTGAGCCCATCCTGCGAAGAATTGCGTTCGCATGCCAGCGAAAGAGCGCGGTCCAGGCCGGATCCTCGCCATGCAAGCCGCCTTCGTGCAGTTTCGGCGGAAGTGGCGCGAGCTCGATGCCGTAGACGCGTGCAATACGCGCTCGCGCTCGGTTCATGGTCGACGTCGCCGCCGGCTCGCCGTCCGCAAGGAGACGTTCGTATTCGCGCTTCAGCGCGTCTCGGATCGCTGCCGCGGTTGGCTTTCGGTTCATCCTCGCGGGCGCCGGCAACTCGCGGCTAGCGGGGAAAAGATCGCGGAGCTCGAGGCCGAGCGCGCGAACGATGTCGCTCGCGTTGCATCCAGCCAAGCAATTCACGAGGACTCTTCCGTCGCTCGTTTCTTGGATGCCGAAACTCGGCGAGCGATCCTCGTGCGCCGGGCAGCGTGCGGTCCATCCGCCGCGCGATTTCTTCCGCACGTTCTCAAGTCGCGAAAGGATTTTGTCTATCGGTTTTTTAAATGCAGTCGAAGCGTACAATTTCACCTCGGGGCTCGCCGGCAAGCGAGCCTTTTTATCTTAAAGGGGGGAGTGTGGCGGCGGGAAAGGCGTCAACCCGCCGCCCACATTCTCGCGAAAGGCGCGGCGTGGAGTCAGCGCAGCGCCCTCCGCTTTGCGGATCGCTCGGACATGACGACGAGGCGATCCACATCTTCACTTCGGTTTGCGTCCCGCACGAAGTGTCGCGACGATTCCATCTTCGATCGACATGCCGCGCGCTTCTTTCGGAACCTCGGTCGGTTTCACGGGAGCAAGATCAAGTGAAGCGACACGCACGTTATCGGCTGCATCATTTCGATCGATGAGTCCGATCTTTGCAGATGGAGAAGTCGCCTTCCGTGCGCCGCCTAATGCAGTCGCCGCGACTGCTTCCCGCGCGGCTTTGTGAGCTGCGCTCTTGACGATGAGGGCGATTGTCGCTTGCGAGATTCGTCGAGCTTGCGCTGCTTTTTGCGCGGGGGTCGGCGCTCCCATTTTCACCCTAAACTCTGGCATTATTTATCCTCCTCGTGTTCGTACACGTACGGATGCGCTTCGCGATGGCGCTCGATCGCTGCAGCCGCGTTTTGCATGCGATAGCGGAACTTGTCGACCTCGATGTTCGTGCGCCCTAACTCGCGTGTCGCATCGTCGAGTCGTTTCGTAAGCGCGCGAACCTGCTCGCGCAGCGCGCCCTGACGTTGAAGTGCGTCATCGTGCGCTGTGATTGCCGCGTCGTGCTGATCGCGAAGCACGGGACGCTCGGCTTCAGGAATGGCGATGCGACGCAAGTGCGTCAATCGCGTCTCGATCCTGGCTGGCTCCGCCTGCAGCTCAGCGACCTTCTTTTCGATTGTTGCCGCGTTTTTGTCGCCGATCGGGAACCGGCCAAGCTCGGCAGAGAACTTCTCGATCTCAGCGTGGATCTGCGCGAGGCGTGCGACGTGCGTCGCCTCCTCGCTTTTTGCGGCAGCGAGCCGCGCTACCCAATCGACTTGCGTTGTCGTCGTCATTTATTCACCTCGTGGTTTTCCGCGAGCCAGCGCTCGAGGACGTCAGGATCGCATCGACGTCGCCGGCGCTGGCCTTTTCCGGCGGTCGGAAGATTGATCGATGGAAGCGAACCCTTAGCCCATGCTGCGCGCACAGACCGCGCGCTAACGCCTAGACGCTTTGCGATGTCGTCCGCATCGAGCAATATCTTCACGCGCGCTTTGCGGCCTTCGCATTGGTGCGCGTCCACTGTCCGAATGTGAAAGGCCTCCGCGGCGCCACGCCGTCGAACTCGGCGCGTTGCGAATATGGCGCAGGATAAAGATGCTCAGGAACGCTTACCGGGGTCTTCTCTCTCCGCGGCACCCTCCTCATCGTTCCGCTCCGACCGTATCAGCTAAGGGACGTTGCAGCTCTGCGAGAGACAGCCCGAAGCAGGCTTCAAGCTTTGTCCTCGTTTCATCCGATACGCCACAACCAGCAGCAGCGCGGGTGAACGTGTTAGGATGCACCCCGGCGGCTACAGCGCCAGCAAAATTGCTGCCGTAGCGCGCATAGGCGAGAACCGAGAGGGTGCTTTTTCGGGAACTTACCATCTTGTGGTCATCAAACCACAGGTAAACGAGGGCTGTAAGTGCAAGTTATCCCCAAATTCCGTTAGTTTTTGGGGATATAGCATGCCGGCACCAAAGAAACGCCACCTGACGAAAGCTCAGGCCACCCGTCTCAGGTCGCTTGTCCATGACGTCTGCAAGGCGATAGACTTGCCTGAATATCGGATTGCGTCAGACGACTACGACGGTCCGGAGGTTCGGGCGCTACGGCACGCGATGGAGGAAGACCGGCCGATGAGCGTCGACGTCGCCGAGAAGGTATATACACATCTGCGCAGCGCCGCCTATCGATCAAACCTCAGCGGTAAGCTGTTCCACGATCTGCACGCCGTCCCCGATAAAATTGGATTGTTTCACCGCGATCCCAAGGCTGCCATATTCGTCTTTCCCGACGAGGGTCAGCGGGCGGCTCGGGAAGCTGCGGCCGTTGTCGCACGCCGCATTGGCCTAGGTCAGAAGCGCGCAGCGATAGTAGAGCGGCTCCTGCGCGGATTCTTCGGGCGCTACGAAGCGTTTAGTCGAACGACGCTCGGCCGCGAATTCTTGGCAGAGCTCGACGCTGCCGGATGGACGACAAGCGATAGGACCTTTTTCCGCGGAGAAGTCGAACGGACTGCCTCGCGCATGAAACGGCTGAAGCGCGAGCTCTCAAACAAGGCGTCCGACTGATGCCGTACTGATGCCGCGAACTTTTCGGACGTCGGGCGCGCCGACGACGCGATTCGCATTTTATGCGGCAAAGACGACCTTACGCCGCTTTCGATTCCATTCGCTTCCCTCGTAACAGAGGTTCAAATCCCACCTCCCCCACCAGCCGCCGAGCGCGTTTTGATGATCTGTGCGTAGCGTTCGCTGGCCGGCGTGGGGACGCGCGTGAGATGCGGGTCCGTGTCCAAGTCGATGTGATACAGTCCG
>Ga0209061_1004114_pt1 | contig 14473 bp, 13 predicted proteins | sample Coa_R1_10_FD_187157 | JGI IMG/M metagenome (GOLD analysis project Ga0209061, IMG submission 187157) | Surface soil microbial communities from Centralia Pennsylvania, which are recovering from an underground coalmine fire - Coalmine... | ecosystem: Environmental > Terrestrial > Soil >...
GGATTCGCACTCGGGCGGCAAATTACCCCCTCCCGATGTATCGCTCGACGACCCGGAGGGCGTCGACGCGGCCGCAGTCGGCACGCTCGTTGCTGGTGGCACGGTAGACTGCGCTGTCGTCGTTGTGGCTGCCGTGGCTGGCGCGGTGGTGGGTGGCGCAGTGGCCGCAGCCACGGACGTACTCGTGCTCGCTGCCGTGCTCGCAACACTCGTAGCCACACTCACTGCAGGCGCGGCGTTGTTCGTTGATGCATTGCGGGTGGTGTTTTTGCTCCCCCCGCTTGAACAGCCCGCTAGCACCGCCGCAGCGATGATCAAGACCGCACCAGGGAAGACTAGCTGCACACGCTTGCTCGTGCTCATCGATCCGCTCCTTCCGTTTGTCGCTGTGCAATCACCTCTCGAGGGACGCCTAGAGCACGGTAGCAAAGCGTGCCGTCGATAACGGCATCGACGGCAACACAGACGCTGTCAACAGGATGACACCGCGGCAACAGTTGTCACTCGGCGCAGGCAAGAGCGCCAGACTGGGGCTCAGCGCGCTGATGCAGGCCGTGCGCGGCACGCACCGCGAAGCAACGAGCGCACATTCAGGCTACGGAAGCGTCTTCAGACGGTTATCCTGTGTCTGGGCCAACGAAGTGAGCTGATCGATCGTTTGCGGCCCTGGCGCGCCGACCTGCACCAGCGCTGCCGCCAGCCGATTGCGCCGCCAGACAATCGCGTAGCCGTTGACCTGCACGCCGCTCGCCTCGCCCGAGACTTTAAACGCAAGCGTTTCATCGCCGAAGCGCTGCGCGAGCGTCACCGGCGTGAGCGTGATCGAGCTGTTGGGTATTGCCGAGAGCTGATTCTTGATATCGCCGAAGCTGCTCTGTGCTGTGGGAGCATCTTTGAAGCCGGCCAGCGCCACAACGACCGCGTCGATGCTCAGGCCGCCGCTACCCTGAGCGACGCGCGTGAAGGTTGCATCGTAGCTCGCCACGACGCCCGAGAGATCGCCCGGCTCGTCGCTGCTCGACGATTGCTGAAAACCCGATGGCAGATCGCTTTCGCGTAGCGCCGCGGCCTGAAGTTGCGCCTGCAATGCCTGGTCGATCGCTGTCGGCCGCGGGCTACTATTCGCCCGTGGCGATGCAGCAGCGGCTGGCTGCACCGTGGGGGTCGTCACGCTCGCCGCCCGTGGGGTAAGCGTCGCCGCCGGTATCGCCGTCACGGCGTTCGCCGCGGAGGCAGACGTAGCCGTGCCGGCCAGCGAGGACGTCTCCGCCTTGTTCTTCTTCGCGTTCGAGCTGCCCGAGCACGCGGCCAGCAGCACCATTGTTGTCGCGGCCACGATGAGGAATGTCCTCCGCGCCGGCGCTTTCATCTCGCACCTCCTCCGTATCCCGGACGCGACGGCAGGCCGGCGGGCCGGTTAGAACCAGCATACGCGATCCGTCTGCCACCACCCTGCCGACCGGAAGGAGCAAAAGCGCCGCACGGTCCGTACGATTGCCATCGCCGTCACCAGTAGTTGAGCGCCGCGCGGTTTTCGATCGTCGTGGCTGCCGTGGGAAGTGGGCGTCCAGTCGCTGCCATGCGCGGCAAGCAGAAGGGGACCAGCCAGGCCGGCACGCTGCCTTTACAGCCCGACGGCAGCAAGGTGGGCGTCCTGCGCGCGGGCGAGCGCATCGAGATCATCGAGAGTGACGTCGTTCGCGGCATCGAAGCGCACGACGCCCGCCACCACACGCCCGTGCCGCCAGTACACCGCGAAGCCCGAGAGCCCCACGCCCGCAACCGCTCCAGCGATGCGAAACGTGCGCGTGGCGTCGCCGATCGCCACGCCGTTCGGTATTGGCGCCGCGGTGACCGAACTGCCCGGTAGCGCTGTCAGCCGCTGCACGGCCTCCTGCGCGCGGCCCAGCGCACTATCGGCCGCCAGCGCGTCCGGGTACGCCGCCAGCGCGACGACGATCTGATCGACGCCCGGCGTTCCCGCCTCGCTGCCGCGGGCGAAGACGGCCAGCGCCGTCGCGCTCGCATCGGGCAGCAGAGCGCTACTCGCTGGTACCCGCGCGCGCATATAGCCGCCGGGCAGATCGCCTTCATTAAGCAGCGCCTTCGTCAGCGCTGCCTGCGTATCGTTTTCCGCAGCTGGGCTCGCCTGCGCGGCCGTTACCGTCACGCCAGCCGTGGCAGAGATCGCCGAAGGCGTTACCACCGCCGTTGCCGGCGTTGCTGCAGCGACCGTGGTGGCGGAGGCAGCCGCGGGCGAGGCGACACTGTTGCGTCGCGCTCCTCCACCGCAGGCGAGCAGCAACGTGCACAGAACAGCCAGCGCTAGCGCTAGCCACGGCACGGGCCGGTGCCACGCCCCGTTCACAGCCCGGCAGCGCGCAACTTCTCGTCCTGCCGGCGCGCCACGGCGTTGATTGTATCGGGAGAGGCCGGCGGCGGCACGCCAAGCTGCGCCAGCACAGCCAGCACGCGGCCATGCTGCCAGGCGATGACAAAACCGCTCAACTGGCCGCTGTTGCTGTTCGGCGCCGTCACCCGGTAGAGCTGGGCGCCGCTCACGGTCGTCGGCGTCGAGATCGGATCGAGACGCACGCCCGGCCCGAGGCTGGAGATCGCGCTGCTGCGCACGTCGGAGGCTTGAGCCTGCGCGCTCGCCGCGTCGGCGAAGCCAGCGAGCGCGGCGATGAAGACCTGGAAGCCGCCCGGGCCGGGATTGGTCGGGTCACCGTTGCTGAAGAACGCGCCGAAACCTGCCGTCTGGTTCGGTAGCATCGCCCCGATCTGGCCGAGATACCCGGCGCTGTAGCCGCTCGGCAGGTCCCCTTCGCGCACGAGCGCCCGCGCCAGTGCCGCTTGCAGCGCGCTATCCTCTGAAGGCAGTACGGGCGCGGCCGGAGTCATGGTAGCAGGGCTGCAGCCCGACGCGCCCGGAGCGCAATTCGCCGTCGCGGCGTTCGTGGGAGGTGCCGGCGCGCCACCCGTCGGCGGAACGGGCGTCATCGTCAGCCGAGTGCTGGCACTGGCCGGCGCCGTCGCGACGATCACACGCGGCTCGGGCGTTGCCGGCTTGTGCGAGCCGCCGCACGCGACGAGCAACGCCACCAGCGTGGTAAGCATGAACGTGAGAGAGAAACTCGAGCGGTAGCAGCGCCGGTGGGGACGGGCTGGCAAGCTCATACGACCCTGGCGATCGAGCCGTCCACCGTCTTTTCCACAACGATGCGACGCTCGAAGCGACTCTTCAGCTCGTCGAGGTGCGTGATCACGATCACGATCCGAAAATCGCTCGCGATCGATTGGATGGCATCTATCAGCCGATCGCAGCCGTGAGCATCCTGCGTGCCGAAGCCTTCGTCGATAATCAGCGTCGGCAGCGGCGCGCCGGCACGCCGGGCGAGCAGCTTCGCCAGCGCGATGCGCAGCGCCAGATCGATGCGAAATGCCTCGCCACCGCTGTACAACTCGTACGGGCGCGTGCCGAGCTCATCGGCGATCTCGATCTCGAGCGTCTCACGCGTTTCGCCTTTCTGCGTCGTGCGCTGCGTCGTCAGCGCCACGGTCATGCGCCCGCCGGTCATGCGATCGAGCAGGCGGTTCGCCTCATCCTCGATCTCCGGCAGCGCCGCCTCGATCAGCATCGCCTGCACGCCGCGCTTGCCGAAGGCGGTATCGAGCGTGTCGTAGATCTCACGCCGAGCGGCGTACTCCTGCCGCTGCGCTGCCAGTCTGTCGCGCTCCTGGCGGTACCGGGCACACTGCGCGAGCTGTTGCTCCACCGCGCCGAGCGCCCGCTGCGCGTCCTGCACAGCCCGCTCGTTTTGCCGCGTCTCCTCCTCGGCCGCGCGCAGCTGCTCATCGATCCCGGCATAATCTTGTAGCTGCCTGACGACCGTCTCTGCTTCCTGCTCCTTCTCGCACGCGATCCGCGTCCACTCTGCCAGGCGCGCTTGCGCGCCGCGCAACCGTTCTTCAGCGTGCCCCAGCCCTTCGCGCGCGCGTTCGAGCGCCCGCGCCTGCTCCTCCACGCCCTTCAGTTGCGCGAGCCGTGCCTGGGCCGCCTGGTGAGCGCCGGGATCGTAGCCAACAGCAGCGATCTCGGCATCGAGCGCCGCCAGTTGCGTGCGATCCTCGGCCGCGAACGTCTCGCCGACCAGCGCCTCGCGCGCCCGCGCAAGCACCCCTTCGATCTCGGGCGCTTCGCGCGCGGCGGCAGCGCCGTCGGCTACCTGGCGCCGCAGAGAGCCTTCCTGTGCGCCCAGGCTCGTACGCAGTTTGCGCGTCTCCTCCTGCAGCGCTTTTTCCTCGGCCGCCAGCTCGCGCTCCGTATCCTGGAGGCGCTGGCATTCGGCACGATTACGCTTGAACCGCTCGTTGAGCTGCTCGCCCTCCTCGGCGTACTCTCGACGCAACCGCTCCCTGCCTTCGTCATCGAGCGGTGCGCCGCAGAAGGGGCAGGCCTCGACGCCGCTGTCGAGCGTCGCCCGCTTCTCCTGCAACTCCTTGCCGCGCTTCTTGAACTGTTCGTTCTCGTGCAGCAGCTCGCCGATACGCTGGGTGATCTCCCGCCGTTGCTGCTGGATCTCGCCGAGGCGCTGTTCGTCACGCTCTAGCTGCTTGCGCTGATCGTCGAGCGCCCGTAGCGCGTTGTCTGCTTCGCGCGCCGTCTCGATCGCCTGCGCTAACCGCGCGACCTCGCGCTCCAGCCGCGCGATCTCGCCTTTCAAGCGCTCGCGTTCGACGTCGATTCGGCGCGCGACCTCCGCGCGGCGGCGTTGCAGCCCCGTGATGCGCTGCAGCCGTTCGCTCTGCACATCGATGATCTCGCGCTGCTGTCTGTATTCGGCCAGAAGCCGCTCGATCTCCTCCGCGCGCGCCAGGATGGTGGCGTACTCGCCGCGTTGCTGCTCCGCCTCCTCCGCCTCGCGGCGCGCATCGTGAGCGCGTCGGCGCGCATCGGCCAGCTCGTTCTCCAGCCGCTGGCGCTGCTTGCGCAGTTCATCGACGACGCGGGCGTTCGCGCGGATCAGCTCCAGTCGCGCTCGCACCTCTTTCAAGTCGGCTTCGCGCTCGGCAATGATACGCCGCGTTTCTTCAGCCTCGCGCACGAGCCGCGGCTCCTTCGCGATCTCGGCCGCGTAGAAAGCGATGCGATCCTCGATCACGGCCAGTTCACGCGTCAGATCGGCGGCTTTCGCCCGCGCGACCTTCTGGTAACGGTCGTAGACCTCCAGGTCGAGGATCTTGCCGAGCACGTCTTTACGTTCGGCCGGCGTCCTGCTTGTGAACTCACCTGCGTTGCCCTGCGCGAGAAAGGCGCTGTTGCGGAACGTCTCGTAGTCGATATGCAGCAGATCGACGATCTTGCGTTCGGTTTCGCTGATCGTTACGCCGTTGAGCGGGTGCCACTTCTCGCCATCGTAGACGAAGAGATCGAGTGCGGAACGGCCGGGCGAGTTGCCGGTAGCACGCTTGCGCCGTCGTGACACGCGGTACAGCGCCTCGCCGACGTAGAACTCCAGCTCAACGAGCGCCTCCGCGCGGCCAAGGTGGATCAAGTCGTCGTCTCGCTTGCCGCGCGCCTTCCCCCAGAGCGCCCACGTCATCGCGTCGAGCAGCGACGACTTGCCGTGCCCGTTCTCGCCAGTCAGACATACAAGGTCGAGGCCGGTGAAATCGATCGGCTCGCACGCCTCGCGGTAGCAGAGAAAGTTGCGCAGCAGCAACCGCCGAGGAACCATCGTCTTTACACCTGCGCCATATCGGGATCCGCGTTGTCTTCCTGGCCTGCGGCATCGTCTACCCGGCCGAGCGTGGGCGCCCCCGGCTCCGCAGCATCAGAGAGACCGTGATCCACCTCCTCGATCACGCTGCGCGCATAGCTGAGCAGCTCATCGCGCCGGTCCTCGGCGACCTGCGTGTATTCCAGCCAGCGGCGCAGCGCGTCGAGCGGCTGCAGCGAGCTCACGCCAGGCATATCCAGGCGCCGCCGCGCTTCGCGTTCGATCTCCTTGCTGATGCTCGCCACGTACGCGGCCGGCTGCAGCGCCGCCTGGATCGCTTCCGGGCGCAGCCTGGCGTTCTGCTGGGACGTGAGGCGAATCTGGACGCGCACGATCGCGTCGCGCACATCCGCCCGTGCGATCGCGCGCAGCACATCCGCCGTCGGATCGTCGTCGTTGCGGATAGTGACGCGGATGGTCACGAAGCGGCGAGCCGCGACCTCGCGAAAATCGGCGTTGCGTACCCGCGTGCCGCGCGGCTTGGCCGGGTCGAGCGTCACGGCGATGAAGCCTTTGGGGTCGTTCTCCTCGCCGAAATCGACGCGCTGCATCGAGCCGGCGTAGAACATCGGCGGGTCGTTGCGCACCTGCTGGTAGATGTGATGATGCCCAAGCGCCACGTAGTCGAAGTACTGGCCGGCGAGGTCGCTGGGTAGCAGCGTGGCGAAGTGGCCAGTCGTCATCGCGCCTTCGCTACCGCTTTTGATCTTGGCGTCGTGCATGGCGATGTGCGCGGTCAGCAACGCGGGCAGATCGGGGTTGAGCCGCTCAGCCAAGGCGTGGATGCGCTTGCTGACCCGCCGTTCCAGCTCACGATCGAGGTCGGCAAGCGTCATGTCGCGCAACTCCTCCTGCGTCAGCAGGGCAGCGCGGTTCGGCCACGGCATACCAACTACCTGCAGGGGTCCAGCGCGCGTCTCGATAACCGCGATACCGGGACGCGCGCTCACCGTGACGTTGGGCACAGCGAGTGTCTCGAAGATATCGAGCGCCGTGGCCCGCCCCCAGGAGTTGGGCATATCGTGGTTACCCGCCAGCAGGTACACCGGGATGCCGCTCGCCGCAAGACGCTGAATACGCGCCGCGAACTCCCGCTGCTGCGTCTGCGAGGGGTCGCGCGATTTATAGGCGTCCCCCGCGAAGATAACGACATCTGCCGGCCAGTTCAGCGCGTACTCGACGAGCTCATCGAAGGCGTCCAGGAAGTCGCGCAGCCTGGTCGAAAGCCCCGTCTGCGGGTCGATCCGCCCGTAGTTCTCGACGCCGATGTGGAGGTCTGCGAAGTGGATGATGTTCATGCTGTCTGTATCGTAGCGGGCGGCCGGTGCTGGAAACGCGCGTGGCGCATTTATGTCGCCTCGATTACGCCTCCGCATCCTGCGCGTGCAACCACGCCAGCGGTGGCTCGTACGCGGCCGCGGCGTTCGCCGCCCGTGCCACCATGGCATCGACCTGCGCACGCAGCGCGGGCACGAGCTCGGCGATCGGCACGCGCGTCTGCTGCATGCTGTCGCGCTCGCGGATCGTCACCGCCTGGTCCTCTTCCACCGTCTGGAAGTCGATCGTCACGCAGAGCGGCGTGCCGATCTCATCCTGCCGCCGGTAGCGCCGGCCGATACTCTGCGCATCGTCGTACTGCGTGTCGAAGTGAGGGCGCAACAGGTCCCATACCTTACGCGCCGTCGGCACGAGTTTCTCGTTGCGCGAGAGCGGCAGCACGGCGACGGTGACCGGCGCGATTAGCGGGTGCAGCCGCAGCACAACGCGCGTATCGTTGTTGTCGAGCTGCTCCTCGTCGTACGCATCGCAGAGCAGCGCAAGCATGGCGCGATCGACGCCCGCCGCCGGTTCAACGACGTACGGGATAATGTGCTGCTTTGTCTCCTCATCGAAGTACGTGAGCTGCCGGCCACTGTGCGCGCTGTGCTGGCGCAGATCGTAATCGGTGCGCGAGGCGATCCCTTCCAGCTCCTGCCAGCCGATGGGAAACAGGTACTCGATATCCGTGGTTCCGGCCGAGTAATGCGCCAGATCGGCCTTTGGATGCACGCGATAGCGCAGTCGCTCCGGATTGAGACCGATGCGCAAGTACCAGCGCATCCGCTCGATACGCCAGTAATCGTAGGCGGCGATATGTTCGCCTGGTTTGACGAAGTACTCCATCTCCATCTGCTCGAACTCGCGCATGCGGAAGATGAAGTTGCCCGGCGTGATCTCGTTGCGAAAACTGCGGCCGATCTGCGCAATACCGAACGGCAGCTTGCGCCGCGTGGCGTTCAGCACGTTCTCGAAGTTGATGAACATGCCCTGGGCCGTCTCGGGGCGCAGGTAGGCGATGCTCTCTTCATCCTGTACCGGGCCAATGTACGTCTTGAGCATCATGTTGAACATGCGTGGCTCGGTGAACTGGCCGGTAGCGCCGCAGTTGGGACAGGGCGCGGAGAGATCGATCTGATCGGCACGAAAGCGTGCCTTGCAACTTTTGCAATCGACGAGCGGATCGTTGAACGTGCTCACGTGCCCGGAAGCGACCCAGACCCGCGGGTTGGTGATGATCGTCGCCTCGAGACCGACCACGTCGTCCCGCTCCTGCACCATTGCGCGCCACCAGGCATCGCGGATATGCCGGCGCATCTGCACGCCAAGCGGGCCGTAGTCCCAGGCGTTAGCGAAGCCGCCGTAGATCTCGGCGGCGGGAAAAACGAACCCCCGCCGCTTGCACAGCGAGACGATCTTCTCCATCAGGTCGGGGATTTCTGGCACGTGCATCCTCCTGCGCGCTGCGCTGGCTGCCCAGCGCGTGCTCGGGGGCGATACGCTGGTCCGTGGCAACCGTATCAAGGGGGTAGAAGTGGGGCAAGAACGCCCCTTGACAGGCTGCGGCCCGCTCTCTACCCTCACTGCGCCTTCGACGCCAAGGAGACGATCTCCGTGACGACCGATAACGACACGATCCTGCGGCATCCGCGTTTCGCGCGCGAACGCACCGCGGACGAGGAACGATCGCGCGGCGGCCAGAAGCTGATTATCATGGTCGTCGCCGATAACGACGCCGAGCGGCTCATCCGCGAGCTGGTTGGTAAGGGGTATCCAGCCACCAAGATCGGCAGCACCGGGGGCTTTCTGCGCCGTGGCAACACGACGATCATGTCCGGCGTCGATGCTGCCGATGTCGAGACGGTGATCGGGCTGGTGCGGCGCATCTGCCACGCGCGCACCGAACTGGTACCGCTCGCCTCGCTGCCGATGATCGGCGACGCCACGCCGATGATGGACCCGATCGAGGTGCGCGTTGGCGGCGCGGTGATCTTCGTGCTCAATATCGAGCGGCTGGAGCACGTATAGCGGCGCTACCGTCCCTGCCAGAGCGGCTCGCGCTTCTCCTTGAAGGCCGTGGGGCCTTCGACGCTGTCGCGCGTGGTGCGCACAATGCGCGAGAGGTACGCCTCGATGCGCAGCCCCTCCTCCAGCGGCAGCGAGATGCCACGGTACGCCGCCTCTTTCACCGCCTGCAACGAGAGCGGCGCGTTGCGCAGCATCTCTCGGGCCAGCTCTTCGGCCGCGGGAAGTAGCTGCTCGGCCGGCACCACGCGGTTCACCAGGCCAATGCGGTACGCTTCGACAGCGTCGATCCGTCTGCCCGTCAGCAGCAGCTCCAGCGCGATGCCAAAGGGGACCAGCCGCGGCAGCCGCTGCGTACCGCCTCCGCCGGGGATGATTCCGCGCGCCACCTCGGTCAGCGCGAACGTCGCGTGTTCGGCGGCGATACGCACGTCGCACGCCAGCGCTAGCTCCAACCCGCCGGCCAGGCAGTAGCCGTTGATCGCGGCGATGATCGGCTTCCAGATCGTCAGCCCGCGGTTGAGCGAGGGCGCTTCGGGATCCCAGAACGGATCGTGACCGCCTTCGCGCAGGTCACGATTACGCTCGGCCATCTCCTTGAGGTCGGCACCGGCCGAGAAGGCGCGATTGCCCGCTCCGGTGATGATCGCGACGCGCAGGGCGGGCGTATCGCGGAACCACAACAATGCATCGAGCAGCGCGCGCCGCAGCGGTGTGTTGAGGGCGTTCATCGCCTCCGGCCGGTTGAGCGTCAAGATCGCGATGCCATCGCGCTCCTCGCGTAGCACTTCATCTGCCATGGCTGCACTCTCCTCCGTTTGCGCCAGAGCACGACAAGACAGGCGGGGCGATCGCGCCTCTCCACGATCGCCCCGCGTTGCGACGCCGCGCTGCCGGTACGCCTTAATGCGTGATGATGAAGAGCGGCGCAAGCACCAGCGTGATCGTCGAGAGCAGCTTCACGAGCACGTGCAGCGCCGGGCCGGCTGTATCCTTGAACGGATCGCCCACGGTATCGCCCACCACCGCGGCTGCGTGTGTCGGCGTGCCTTTGCGCACGACCTGCCCCTTCTCGTCGCGCATGGCGCCCGATTCGATGTACTTCTTGGCGTTGTCCCACGCGCCGCCGGCGTTGTTGAGGAACGTCGCGACGATGATGCCGCCGATCGTGCCGATGATCAGCACGCCCGTCACGGCCTGCCAGCCAGCATTGTCGTTGTTCAAGGGTCCCGCACCCAGCAGACGGAAGATGACGCCGACGACGATCGGTAGCCCCACGGCCAGAATGCCGGGTGCGACCATCTGCCGCAGCGCCGCCCGCGTGGTGATATCCACGGCGCGTGCATAGTTCGGCCGCGATGTACCGGCCATGATGCCCGGGTCTTCACGAAACTGGCGGCGCACCTCTTCGATGATGTCGCTCGCCGCGGCGCCCACGGCGCGGATCGCCAGCGAGGAGAACAGGAAGACCAGCATCACGCCAAGCAGACCGCCCACGAACACCTGAATGCTACCCAGATCGGCAACGATCTCCTGCACGCGCAGGACCTCGCGCACCTTATCGAGGTAGGCCGAGAAGAGCAGGAACGCCGCCAGGCCGGCCGACGCTACCGCGTAGCCCTTCGTTAGCGCCTTGGTCGTATTGCCCACGGTGTCGAGCGCGTCGGTGATATGGCGAGCCGATTCAGGCGCGCCGGACATCTCCGTGATGCCGCCCGCGTTATCGGTGATCGGCCCGAAGGTATCCATCGCCAGGATGTAGGCAGCGGTCATCAGCATGCCCATCGTCGCCACGGCGGTGCCGTAGACGCCGCGACTCACGGCCGAGACCTGCGCCAGAGACCCTTCCGCGTGCGCGCCGCAGATGAACGCCGCTACCAGCGCCGCGCTGATCACGATCGCCGTCACCGCCGTCGTCTCGAAACCAACCGCCGTGCCCATGATCATGTTCGTGGCCGGACCGGTGCGCGAGGCCGAGGCGATCTCCTTCACCGGCCGCCACGCGCCAGCGGTGTAGTACTGTGTGATGTACACGAAGGCGATGCCGGTAGCGAGACCGATCAGACCGCAGATGAAGAACCAGTACCACTGATCGCTCATCATCGCCTTCGTGGCGATGAACAGCCCGACGATCGCCAGGATCGTGCAGACGTAGAAGCCGCCGTTCAGCGGCTGCATCGGATCCTGATCACCCTCCTCGCGCGCGAAGAACGGCACCGAGAGCAAGCCGACGATCGTCGCGATCAGGCCGAACGAGCGCAGCACGAGCGGGAAGAAGATCCACTCTACCCGCTTGGTCACGGCGTAGAGCGCCACGCCGAGGATCATCGCGCCAATGTTCTCGGCCGACATCGATTCGAACAGGTCGGCGCCACGGCCGGCGCAGTCGCCCACATTGTCGCCCACCAGATCGGCCACCACGGCGGCGTTGCGCGGATCATCCTCGGGAATGCCCGCCTCGACCTTGCCCACGAGGTCAGCGCCCACATCGGCCGCTTTGGTGTAGATGCCACCGCCGAGCTGCGCGAACAGCGCTACGAAGCTCGCGCCGAAGCCGAAGCCGACGATCAGGAACGGCGTCGAACCGAGCGGATGGCCCAGCAGTTTGCTGTACACCCCGAAGATGCCCGAGACGCCCAGCAGCGACAGCGCAGTCACAAGGAAGCCGGAGACGGCGCCACCGCGCAGCGCCACGGTGATCGCCTCGCGCAGATTCTTCTGTGCCGCTGCCGCCGTACGCAGGTTCGAGCGCACCGAGATATACATGCCGATGAAGCCGGAGAGGCCGGAGCACGCTGCACCGACGAGGAAGGCAATGCCCGCCAGGATCCCCTGCTGCGTCGCGCTGACCGCGCCGCCACCCTGGTTGACCGGATCGTAGACCGTATTCGCGGTAAAACCGACGATCAGGCCGATGATGATCGCGACAACGATAGATAATTGGGCGATCGTCAGATATTGCCGTCTGAGAAAGGCCATCGCGCCTTCGAAGATCGTTCCGGCCACGCGCTGCATCTCCGACGTGCCCGGGTCGCGCTTCAAGACGTCGAACGCCAGGTACCCGCTGAAAAGGACAGCGATAATCCCCATCACGGGGACGATCCAGACAAGACCCATCGTCAGGCTCCCTTCTCCGCGCCGCGCTCGTCGGGAAGCGCTCAGGTAAAGAATGCGCCCGCGGCAGGGCGCACACAATCCTCTCGGCTTCCGGACGGACTGTTTACCGGGACGGGATGGTACCAGTAGAACGAGACACGATCAAGGATGCAGCGGGTGAACCGCTAGGGAGCGGGCGGTAAACGCGCGGCAAACTCCTGTAATCGCCGTTCGAGATCGCTCTGCCGCGCCGCCACCGTCAGATCGCCGCGCGTGCGTTCGAGGATGCCACGTGCGACATCGGTCGTGCGCCGCAAGCCGTTGGTGACGGCATCGGGATAGTCGATCGTGACCAGCGCATCGTAGATCTCATCCATCGCCCGCAGGTAACGCTCGCAGCGTGCGAGATCGCCATCGCGCAGGCTATCGAGCAGGTAGCGTCGCAGCTCGCCCACCGCTTCGCCCAGCCCGTTAAGGTAAGCCGCCGGATCGACGGCCAGATCGTCGGGCCCGGGCAGCGCCGCGCCCGTCACCAGTGCGAGCGTGATCGCCGCCTCGGCGTGCTCCTTCTGCGCGTCGAGCACCGGTCCGCCGTAAAACACGTCGGGGTGGCCGGCAAGCGTGCGATCGATCTGGCGCAGCACCTCCGTCGCCTCGCCTAGAAGACGGCGTGCCTCATCGAACTGGTCGCGATGCGTTGCGCGGATGCCCGTGGCCGAGAGGCGGATCACCTCGCGGCAGAGCGGCAGCGCCTCCTCGCGAGCCGCGTGCTTCGCCGCCAGCGCGGCGCGTGCCTGCTCCATGATCGCATCGAGGCCAGGGATCTCCGGCGTGGCCATTTACAGGTCTTTCACCGGCTCGGGAAACTCGCCTTCACGCGCGGCATCGATCATCTTGCGCGCCTCGCTTGGCAGCTCCATCCCCATCTCCGCGAACCGCTTCTCGACCCAGCGGCCGATCTGGCGCGGGTCTTTGTACGCTTCGGGACCGGCGCCTGGTTCCGGCACGCCGTACTGCTCCAGCACCTGCTGTTCAGTACGCCCCACGGCAAAGCGCGAGACGGCGCGCTGCACCGCTTTCGAGCCGCAGTGCTGGCAGGCAGGATCGATGCTGCCGTTGACGCTGCGCACAAAGATGCTGCTCAAACGTCCGCAATCGCGGCAACGGTACTCGTAGATCGGCACGGCAGCCCTCCGCGCTCAGAACTCGTCGTCAAAGTCGTCGAATCCGCCCTCACCCGTATCCGCGAGCTTGTCGAGATGCTGCTCCTCTTCCTTCGAAGCGGTGACCTCGCCGCCATGCACGACCGCGAACTGTGAGATCGCGCGGCGCGTGCGCGTGCTGCCACAATGGCTGCATGCCACGGCCGCTTCGTTCATCGAGCGGCGGAACACCTCGCTGCGTTTGCCGCAATCGTCGCAGAGATATTCGTAGATCGGCATACGTCCGTACCTCTGCTGCCCGCTCCTTGTCGGTTCGTCCGCGCTCAGCATAGCGAACCATGGCCGAGAAAGAAGCCCCGACCTTCGGCCCACCAGCGCGACACGCACCAGCAGCATCATGCGACAGCATCGCGCACGAGATCGATTGCACTCACGCGCCCGGTTTTTGTGAGCGAGACGGCCACGAGGTCGATACGCTGCTCGTTCGGTAGATCGGGATAGCGCTCCAGCACGGCGAGAGCGGCCCGGCGCAGCCGCGCGATCTTCGCCGGCGAGAGCGACCACTGCGGCGGGCCAAGCACGTCTCCGCGCCGCGCGCGCACTTCGATCAGCACCGTCTGACCGCTCTCGACCGCGAGGATATCCACCTCATCCGGACCGAGGCGCAGGTTGCGCGCCACAATACGATAGCCGCGCTGCTCCACATAGGCAGCCGCGAGGTTTTCGGCGAAGCGTCCGAGCGCGCCGCGCGAGTGGTTCATGCGCTGCCGCGCTCGCTGAGGGCGCGGATGGGTGCGAACGAGCGTCGATGCACCGGCGATGGCCCGAGCCGCTCTAGCGCCGCATAGTGCTCGGCCGTACCGTAGCCGCGGTTGCGCTCGAAGCCGTAGCCCGGGAAACGATGCGCCAGTCCTTCCATGATGCGATCGCGGGCCACCTTGGCCACGATCGAGGCCGCCGCCACGGCGCTGCACAGCGCGTCGCCGTCGATCGGTGCATCCTGGAGGCCATCCCAGTCCGGCAGCGGGAAGGCATCGAGCAGGAGAGCGTCCGGCATGCACGGCAGCAGCGCCAGCGCCCGACGCGCTG